>Ga0102594_1000081_pt1 | contig 172043 bp, 171 predicted proteins | sample AraplaCol_mLB_r2_2_FD_76863 | JGI IMG/M metagenome (GOLD analysis project Ga0102594, IMG submission 76863) | Arabidopsis root microbial communities from North Carolina, USA - plate scrape MF_Col_mLB_r2 (SPADES assembly) (version 2) | ecosystem: Host-associated > Plants > Roots > Endosphere... | reverse complement strand
TCCTTCACGCCCTTGCTCTTGAGGTAGGCGCGCAGGATCTTGTTGGTGGTGCGGGGGTACACGTAGTCGGTGCCCAGCAGCACCCAGCGCTTGGCGCCGCCGCCTTCCTTGCTCATCAGGTAGTCCACCGCCGGGATGGCCTGCTGGTTGGGCGCGGCGCCGGTGTAGAACACGTTCTTGGAGAGTTCTTCACCCTCGTACTGCACGGGGTAGAACAGCAGGCCGTTCATTTCCTCGACCACCGGCAGCACCGACTTGCGCGACACCGAGGTCCAGCAGCCGAAGATGACGGCCACCTTGTCCTGGCCCAGCAGCTGCTTGGTCTTCTCGGCGAACAGCGGCCAGTTGGAGGCCGGGTCGACCACCACGGGCTCCAGCTTCTTGCCCATGACGCCGCCCTTGGCGTTGATCTCGTCGATGGCCATCAGCACCGTGTCCTTGAGCACGGTCTCCGAGATGGCCATGGTGCCCGACAACGAGTGAAGAACGCCCACCTTGATGGTGTCTTGCGCCTGGGCGCTGATGCCCACCGATGCGAGCGCGACCGACGCGGCCAGCGCCTTGAGGGTGAAACGACGTTGATGCATGAGTCTTCTCCGGTTGTGAATCTGGTGAACCGGAGTCTGCGGATGCACCGCCATGGCGCATATACGCCCGGTGGCGTACGAACCGTGAATCGAGCGCTGCGCCGCGCTTCAGGGCTGCCGGGCGCGCTCCCGGAACGCCCGCTGTGCAAAGGCCCAGATCATCCGCGTCGCATCCGGCCCGCGCGGATCCGAGAAGGGCTGGCTGCCCAGGCCGCCGCTCCAGGCATGGCCCAGGCCCGCGATCTCGCACACCGTCACCTGCACCTGGGCACCCCGGCGGAACTCGGTGATGCCGGCCTGATAGCGCTGGCCACGCTGCATCACGCGCGCGTTGCCGGGCCGGGCGCCGGTGGCCGTGGCCCAGACGCTGGCCAGGTGTTCGGCATTGCGGATGGCCACGACCTCGTCCTGATCGCCGTGCAGCACCAGCAGCGGCGGCAAGGTCGTGAACTGCGCGGCGGCACCCATCGCCTTGCCCACCGCGCTGGTCAACACCGGCGGCATGTGCTTGCCCCGCATCGCGCCCAGCGCCGTGGTGGCGGACTTGGCCGCACCCGGCGCCACGCCGGAGTGCGCCGCGACGGCGTGAAAGCGCGAGGGGTGCCTCGTCGCGACCAATGCCGCCATGCTTGCACCCGCCGACAACCCGGCCAGTGCCACTCGCTCGCGGTCCACGGGATACAGCAGCATCACCTGATCGACGGCCGCCATGATCGTGGCCACCTCCGCATCCGCCTTGCCGGAGCGGCGCTCGAACCAGTTCCAGCAGCCATGGGCATTGGCCATGCGGTCCTGCTCCGGATAGAGGACGAGGAAGCGCTCGCGGGCCGCGAGCCGGTTCATCCGCGTGCTCATCGCGAAATCGCGGCCGGTCTGCCCGCAGCCGTGGAGCATGACCATGAGCGGTACCTTCTCGCCGAAGGCCAGGCCCGGCGGGCGGTACAGGTGGAAGCGCCGTGCCCCGGCCGGCCCCATGGCCACGCCGGGCAGCCAGTCGCCCGGCCCCGGCGGCGGCTTGTTCATGCGGGCGGCGGTGCGCTGCACCTGTCCGGCGATCTTCTTGCCACCGGCCAGGGTGGCGCGGGTCATCGCCTTGAGATTGCGCTGGTACGCCTTGGCGAGGATGGACGCGGCGGAAAGAGATGAGCGGCGGGCCATGAACAGTGCGTCGATGCCGATCGACGCACCTTAGCAGCTTCCGCGCCGCGCCAGACGCAGGCTCAATAGACTTCCGGCACCATCATCTCGGGCGGCACCGGATGACGCAGGTAGTCGGCATGGCGCTCGCGCGCCGGCAGCACCACCGGCGGATGCTCCACGTCGTGGTAGGGCATCTGCTGCAGCAGATGGTGGATGCAGTTCAGGCGTGCCTTCTTCTTGTCCACCGCCTGCACCACCCACCACGGCGCCTCGGGGATGTGGGTGCGCTCCAGCATTGTTTCCTTGGCCTTGGTGTATTCCTCCCAGCGGCGGCGGCTTTCCAGGTCCATGGGGCTGAGCTTCCACTGCTTGAGCGGGTCGTGGATGCGGCTGAGAAAGCGCATGTGCTGCTCGTCGTCCGTGATGGAGAACCAGTACTTGATGAGCCGGATGCCCGAGCGCACCAGCATGCGCTCGAACTCGGGCGCGCTGCGGAAGAACTCCTCGTACTGTTCGGGTGTGCAGAAGCCCATCACCTTCTCGACGCCGGCGCGGTTGTACCAGCTGCGGTCGAAGAGCACCATTTCGCCGGCGGCCGGCAGGTGAGCCACGTAGCGCTGGAAGTACCACTGCGTGCGTTCGCGATCGTTGGGCGCCGGAAGCGCCGCCACGCGGGCCACGCGGGGGTTCAGGCGCTGGGTGATGCGCTTGATGACCCCGCCCTTGCCGGCGGCGTCGCGTCCTTCGAAAAGAATCACCACGCGCTGCCCGGTGTTCTGCACCCAGTCCTGCAACTGGACCAGTTCGCCCTGGAGGCGGAAGAGCTCGCGGAAATACAGGCGCCGCGCTTCCTTGTCCTCTTCCTTCACCACGCCGGATTCGTCGATCTCGCGGTCCTCGAACTCGAGCTCGATCTCCTCGTCATAGCTGTCGACGAGTTCGCGCGCAATGCGCTCCATCGTCTCGTTCTGGTCGCCGAGATAGCTGGGCAGGGTCATGATCTTGGGGGTTCGCTGGAGAACCCCTGATCATGTGTCCAAAGGATGACCCTGCGGTGACAAAGGGTTGCCGCGCCTAGGCGCCGGCCCCGGTCGCCCGCACCTTCACCGCAGGCACGATCCGGTCGCGCTGCGCCAGGGTCGGGAAGAGCCGCACCCAGCCCAAGGCCACCAGCACCGTGCCGACGCCGCCCAGCACCACCGAGCCCACCGGCCCCAGCAGGGCCGCGGTGGCACCGGACTCGAACTCGCCCAGCTGGTTGCTCGCGCCGATGAAGATGGAATTGACCGAGCTGACGCGTCCGCGCATCTCGTCGGGCGTCTCCAGCTGCACCAGCGTCTGGCGGATCACCACGTTGACCATGTCGGCCCCACCGGACACCGCCAGCGCGATCAGCGAGACCGCGAAGCTGCGCGAGAGGCCGAACACGATCATGCAGACGCCGAAGGTGCCCACGGCGATCAGCAGCGTGCGGCCCACCCGCCGTTCCACCGGCCGGCGCGTCAGCACGATGGACATGGCCAGCGCGCCCACCGCCGGCGCACTGCGCAGCAGGCCCAGGCCCCAGGCGCCGGTGTGCAGGATGTCCTTGGCATAGATGGGCAGCAGCGCCACCGCGCCGCCCAGCAGCACCGCGAACAGGTCCAGCGACACCGCGCCCAGCACCGTCTTGCGGTGCCAGATGAACTTCACGCCGGCGAGCAGCGACTCCATGGTCACCGGCTCCTTCACGCGCTCGGGCTGCTTGTAGCGCAGGCGTGCGACCAGCACCGCGGCGATCACGAACAGCAGCAGGCTCGCGCCATATACCGCGCCGGCGCCGGCCACGAAGAGCAGGCCGCCCAGTGCCGGGCCGCCGATGACCGCGCCCTGCATGCCGGCCGAGCTGAAGGCCATCGCGCGCGGCAGGGCCAGCGGCGGCACCAGCAGCGGCACCAGCGCCTGCTGCGCCGGCATCTGGAAGGCGCGCACCGCGCCCAGCACGAGCGACAGGCCCAGCAGCAGCCCTCGCGTCGCGAAGCCGCCCTCCTGGGCGAACAGCAGCACCAGCGCGACCACGCCTTGCGCCGACAGGCACAGCGCGACGATGCGGCCGCGGTGATGGCGGTCCACCACGTGGCCGGCCCACAGCGCCAACAGCAGCGCCGGTGCGAACTGGTACAGGCCCACCAGGCCCAGGTCCCAGGCGCTGCCGGTCAGGTCGTACATGTGCCAGCCGATGGCCACCAGCAGCATCTGCATCGCCGCGGTGCCGAAGACCCGGGCGCCCCAGACGTACATGAAGGGGCGTTCGCGGGTGAGGTCGGAGAAGGTGTACGGAGGCGCGGCGAGATCGGACATGAGGGGTACGGAGCATACCGGCCCCCGAATGCGCCAGTGGCGCGCTGCGGCATGCGCGCGCCCACGCCGGGCGCCGCATCCCGCGGGAACCGTCAGGCCTTCGCGTATCGCTCGCGCGCCAGCGCCGCCCCCTTGCCCAGCGCCTCCAGCTTTCTGCGCGCCACCTCGCGGTCCATGGGCGCGAGGCCGCAGTTGGTGCAGGGCAGCAGGCGCTGCAGGGGCACGTACTTCAGCGCCTCGCCGATGGTGTCGGCCACCTGCTCCGGCGTCTCGATCACGTCGCTGGCGACGTCGATCACGCCCACCATCACGTCCTTGCCGTCCAGCAGCTTCATCAGCTCGGGCGGCACGTGCGAGTGGAAGCACTCCAGGCTCACCTGGTCGATGCTGCTTCGGGCCAGGGCCGGGAAGACCTGCTCGTACTGGCGCCACTGCTCGCCCAGGGTGGCCTTCCAGTCCACGTTGGCCTGGATGCCGTAGCCGTAGCAGATGTGCACGGCCTTCGTGCAGCTCAGGCCCTGCGCGGCGCGCTCCAGCGCCTTCACGCCCCAGTCGGCGGCGTCCTTCATGTAGACGTTGAAGGCCGGCTCGTCGAACTGGATGATGTCCACGCCGTCGGCCTGCAGCGCCAGCGCCTCCTGGTTGAGCAGCTCGGCGAAGGCCATGGCCATCTTGACCTTGTCGCCGTAGAAGCGGTCGGCCACGGTGTCGACGATCGTCATCGGACCGGGCATCGTGAACTTGATCTTCTTTTGCGTGTGCGCGCGCAGCAGCCGCGCCTCGGCGGCGTGCACGCGGCCCTTCAGGCGCAGCGGGCCGGTCACTTGCGGCACCATCGCGTCGTAGCGGTTGTCGCGGATGCCCATCTTCACCTTGTGCTCGAAGTCGATGCCCTCGACCTGCTCCAGGAAGCCGTGCACGAAATGCTGGCGCGACTGCTCGCCGTCGCCGATCACGTCCAGGCCGGCGTCCTCCTGCGTCTTGATCCACAAAAGCGTGGCGTCGGCCTTGGCCTGGGCGAGCTCCTCGCCCTCGGACTTCCACCGGGGCCAGAGCTTGTTCGTCTCGGCCAGCCAGCCCGGCTTGGGCAGGCTGCCGGCAATGGTGGCGCTGAACAGGGGGCGGGTCATGGGGTCTCCATCTCTTTGGCGTGTTGTCGAAAAATGCGGCCCCGCATGCTACGCCAGCGCCGCGGGGCACGCACTTGCATTTCCTACAAGCGCCCCAACGATGCAGGCGTAGAGTTTTGACGAAGCCCGCTTTCCGAGACGCGCGATGACCACCACCACCACCGACACCCTGCACATCGTCTGCCCGCACTGCCACACCACCAACCGGGTGCGCAGCGACCAGCTGGACAGCGCGCCCGACTGCGGCAGCTGCCACCAGCCGCTGTTCGGCGGCCGGTCGGTGGCGCTGGACGGCCAGAACTTCGACAGGCACCTCCAGCGCAGCCAGATCCCGCTGCTGGTGGACTTCTGGGCGCCGTGGTGCGGCCCCTGCCGCCAGATGGCGCCGGGCTACGAGCAGGCCGCCGCGCAGCTGGAGCCGCACATGCGCGTGGCCAAGGTCGACACCGAGGCCGTGCCCGAACTGGGTGCGCGCTACAACATCCGCAGCATCCCGACCCTAGCGCTGTTCAAGGGTGGCCGCGAGATGGCGCGGCAGGCCGGGGCGATGGGCGCAGCCGACATCGTCCGCTGGGCGCGGCAGGCGAGCCTGGGCTGAAGCGCAGCGCGGTGAAGGCGCTCAGGCCCGGACGGCGCGCGCCGCCGGAGGCGCCAGGCCGAGCGAGTCCTGGAGAATGCCCTGCAGGATCTCCGGCACCTCGAACACCGCCCGGTTTCGCACCTGCTGCGTAGCGGCGCGGAACTGCGGCAGGTGCTCCAGCAGCTCGGCCACCGCCTCGTCCACCTTGGCGAAGCTGCTGCACACGATGCCCACGCCGTGCTCGCGCACCCATTGCGTGTTGTAGCGCTCCTGCGGCAGCGTGTAGCGGTTGCGCACCACGATCACCGGCAGCTTCATCTGCACCGCCTCGCTCACGCTGCCGGGGCCCGGCTTGCCGATGAAGAAATCGGCCAGCTGCATGTAGCGCGCCACGTCGGGCGTGAAGCCCAGCACCAGGCGCGGAGCGCGCGCCGGCAGCGCCTTCAGCGCCTCCGCCAGCGCGGTGTTGTGGCCGCAGGCCAGGATGAGCTGCGTGTCAGGTAGCGACCTGGCGATGTTCAGCATCACCTTCGAGCCCTGGCCGCCGAAGAGCACCATGCCCGTGGGCCGCTGCGGATCCAGGCCCAGGCGTTCGCGCTCGGCGGCCCGGTCCACCGTTGGCGCGTCATGGAAGGCGGTGCGGATCAGCATGCCCGAGCTGGCGTGGATGTGCGTGCTCGCATGGCCGGCCGAGCGCGCCTGCGTCACCGCGCGGGCCGAGCCGCAGACCAGGTGGATGGGCAGGTCCGGCTCGATCCAGAAATGCGGCGGGTAGTCGGCCAGGTCGGTCAGCACGGTCACGTAGGGCACGCCCCGCAGGCTGGCGGCCAGCGACTCGTACAGCGGCCGGTTGAAGTTGGGGATGAGCGAGACCACGAGGTCCGGCTCGCGCTGCAGCCAATGGCGCTGCAACTGGCGCACCAGAGGCGCGTGGCCCCAGCGGATGAGCCCCTGCAGCAGCTTGAGCTCCTGCGCCAGCCCGACCGTCCAGCCGCGCGCCAGGCGCTTGTTGTACAGGTCCTCCGGGTCCATGCCGGTGAGCTTGCGGAAGCCGTCCTTGGGGTCGAGCATCTCGCGCAGGTTCACCAGGCGCACCTCCCACCCGAGGCCGGCTCGCTCGATGGCCGCTTCCAGCGCCAGCGCCGAGGCGCGGTGGCCGCCCCCGGCGTTGAAGTAGATGAGGTCGACGACAGGCCGCTTCGCAGCGAAGCGCGGCGACACCGCGCTCATGCGTGCTGCGCGCCTGCCGTGGCACGGGCCGCGCGCTCGGCGGCCTTGCTGGTCACCGGCAGCTCCTGCGCCCACTGCAGGATTTCCAGGCGGCCGTCCGCATGCTCGGCCAGCGCCGTCAGGCTTTCGACCCAGTCGCCGTCGTTGGCGTAGAGCACGCCGTCGATGTCGCGCAGCTCGGCATGGTGGATGTGGCCGCAGACGACGCCGTCCAGGCCGCGCTTGCGGGCCTCGCGGGCCACCGCGTTCTCGAAGTCGCCCACATAGCTCACGGCGCGCTTGACCTTGAGCTTGAGGTACTTGGACAGTGACCAGTACGGCAGCCCCATGCGCGCGCGCATGGAGTTCAGGTGGCGGTTGAGCTTGAGCGCGAATTCGTAGAGCGTGTCGCCCACGTAGGCCAGCCACTTGGCGCACTGGATCACCGCGTCGAACAGGTCGCCGTGGATGATCCACAGCTTGCGGCCGTCGGCCGTCTCGTGCACCCACTCCTCGGCCACTTCCACGCCGCCGAAGGTGTGGTTGATGTACTTGCGGGCGAACTCGTCGTGGTTGCCCGGCACGAAGATCACGCGGGTGCCGCGGCGCGCCTTGCGCAGCAGCTTCTGGATGACGTCGTTGTGCGCCTGCGGCCAGTACCACTGGCGGCGCAGCTGCCAGCCGTCGATGATGTCGCCCACCAGGAACAGCGTGTCGCACTCGGTGTGCTTGAGGAAATCGAGCAGGGCCTTGGCCTGGCAGCCCGGCGTGCCCAGGTGCAGGTCGGAGATCCACAGCGTGCGAAAGCGCTGTGGCGGCCGGGTGACGATGTCATCCGGGCCGGGCGCGTCCGAGTCGTCGGATGCGGCCGTGTCGCGCCATGCGGCAAGAAAAGCGTCATCGCGTTGCATGGACGCTCATGCTTGCGCCGCTCGGTGTCCATGCCGTGTCCACGGCATGAAGCTTGAATGACAGGCCTCCGGCGTGGCGCGCAGCCCACGGCGCCCGCGCGGAATCAGTCGCCCCGGTCCTTGTTGTGCCGCCGCAGGGCGATCCAGCCCGCCACCACGGTGAAGCCGACCACCAGCGCCAGCAGGATCCAGAAGCCGTGCGAATCCTCGGCCAGCGGGATGCCGCCCACGTTCATGCCGAACAGGCCGGCCAGGATGTTGATGGGCAGCGCCAGGACGGTGACGATGGTCAGCACGAAGAGGCTGCGGTTGTTGTCCTCGTTCACGCTCGCCGCGATCTCTTCCTGCAGGAGCTTGATGCGCTCCTGCAGCGCCTGCATGTCGCGCAGAACCACCGAGAACTCCTCGGTGGCAGCGCGCAGTTCCTGCACGTCGCTGGTCGCCATCCAGCCCGGCGGGTTCTGCAGCAGGCGGAACAGCGCCGCCGGCTCGGGCGCCAGCAGGCGCTGCAGGCGCACCATCACGCGGCGCAGGCCGCCCAGCCGGGAGCGCTTGGTGGCCAGGCGGCCGGCCAGCAACTGGTCCTCGATCTTGTCCACGAGGTCGGTGACCGAGCGCACGATGCCCACCAGCACGTCGGCCTGGGTGCGCATCAGGCGCTCCAGCAGGTCGGAGGTGGAGCGGAAGGCCTCGCCTCGATTGACCGCGGTGCGCAGGTGGTCCACCGATCGCAGCGGATGGCGCCGCGCGGTCACCACCAGGCGCTGGTCCACGCTGATCCACAGGGTGGAGATGTCGGAGGCGTCCATCTCGAAGTCGAAATGCACGTCGTTGATCACCGCCATCAGCGCCTGGTCGGCCCGCTCGATGCGGGTCGAGTACAGGTCATCGTGCAGCATCTCGAAAAAGTCGGGCGACAGGCTCGCGTGGCGCGTGAGCCATCGCTCGGCTGCCACCTGTGCCAGATTGAAATGGAGCCATGCGAAGCCGGGCGCGGCGCCGCGCGCCAGCCACTCGGCCGCGGCGGAGGACGAGACCGGCCGGCCTACGCCTTCCTCACCGAACACGAACCCGCAGATGAGCCCCGCTTCGTCACCGCCGTAGTTGGCGGTGCTCACTTCCGAAAATATGGCTGACAAGGTGGCGGGAACCTTCGAAGTCTTCAGGACCGGGAATGCGGCGTGGGCCAGGATGCTCGGCCCCGCGTGTGTCAGGCGTGTGTCACGAAGCCGTCATGAAAGCCGCCGCCGGCCTGCAAGCTTTGCGCCGCTCGGTTAAGGTGCCGCATGCCCGACACCCGCACCGACTACACGCCACCCGCCGTCTGGACCTGGAACAAGGACAACGGCGGCCGTTTCTCGAACATCAACCGGCCGGTGGCAGGTGCCACGCACGAGAAGGCGCTACCGGTGGGAAGACACCCGCTGCAACTCTATTCGCTGGGCACGCCCAATGGGGTGAAGGTCACGGTGATGCTGGAGGAACTGCTGGCGCTCGGGCACGCCGGGGCCGAGTACGACGCCTGGCTCATCCGCATCAACGAGGGCGAGCAGTTCGGCAGCGGCTTCGTCGAGGCCAATCCAAACTCCAAGATCCCGGCCCTGGTCGACCGCAGCGGGCCGCAACCGGTGCGCGTCTTCGAATCCGGCGCGATCCTGATGTACCTGGCCGAGAAGTTCGGCGCCCTGCTGCCCACCGAGCCGGCGCGCCGCGCCGAATGCTATTCGTGGCTGTTCTGGCAGATGGGCAGCGCGCCCTTCCTGGGCGGCGGCTTCGGGCACTTCTACGCCTATGCGCCGGCCAAGATCGAGTACGCCATCGACCGATACGCCATGGAGACCAAGCGCCAACTCGACGTGCTGGACCGGCGCCTGGCCGAGAGCGAGTACCTGGCGGGCAGCGACTACACCATCGCCGACATTGCGGTGTGGCCCTGGTACGGCGCGATGGTCAAGGGCCAGCTCTACGAGGCCGGCGAGTTCCTGGAGGTGCACACGTACAAGAACGTGCTGCGCTGGACTGACGAGATCGCGCGCCGACCGGCCGCGCAGCGCGGCCGCATGGTCAACCGCACCTGGGGCCAGCCGGCCAGCCAGCTGCACGAGCGCCACGAGGCCAGCGACTTCGACACCCGCACGCAGGACAAGCTGGCCGAGCCGAAATAGGGAGGCATCGATGGACGCGACCACCCCTTCCCTCACCCTCTACGACTGCACCACGGCCCCGAGCCCGCGGCGCGCCCGCATCCTGCTCGCGGAGAAGGGCATCTCGCACGCCACCGTCCAGGTCGACCTGCGCAACAACGAGCAGCTGGGCGAAGCCTTCCGCCAGGTGAACCCGCAGTGCACCGTGCCCGTGCTGCGCACCGAGGACGGCCTCGCGCTGACCGACAACGCGGCCATCGCCGCCTACCTGGAGGCCCGATTCCCCGAGCCGCCCCTGCTGGGCAGCACGCCGGCGCAGAAGGCCGAGATCGCCAGCTGGAACTGGCGGATCGAGTTCGAAGGCCTGCTGGCCATTGCGGAGGCCATGCGCAACAGCGCGCCCTCGCTGGCCAACCGCGCGCTGCCGGGCCCCAACGACTATGCGCAGATTCCCGAGCTGGCGCAGCGCGGCCTGGCGCGCGTGCAGCAGTTCTTCGCCGCGCTGGACGAGCGGCTGGCCGGACGGGACTTCGTCGCAGCCGGCCGCTTCAGCATCGCCGACATCACCGCGGTGGTGGCGGTCGACTTCGCGCGCGTGGTCAAGGTCAAGCCGGGCGACCAGCATCCGAACCTGCAACGCTGGCGCCTGGCCATGGCGCAGCGGCCCTCGATGTCCCTGTAGCGGCGTCAGCCGACGAAGTTGCCGCGTGTATTGAGCATGGTCTGGCTGACGAAGCTGCTCGCGCGCCCCTGCGCATTGAAGGCCAGGTGCCAGCCGTCGAGCTCGAGCGGGCGGCGGCGCTGGAACTCGGCCAGCACGCGTGCACGCGTCGCGCCGGCGCCAACGCTGGCCAACACCGAGCCGGCATAGCGGCCCGCCAGATAGCCGGCCAGGCTTACCGGCGTGGGCGCCTCGTCGAACAGGTTCGACAGCAGGCTGCGGTAGTTGCGCACCACGGGCAGCTTGCTGGTGTGCGGATTGGGCACCACGTCGGTGAAGATCACCGGCACCGACTTGCCCGGATTGAGCTGCATGAAGGTGTTGGTGTCCACGTCCGACAGGCACAGCAGGTAGCGCTGCCTGCCCAGCTTGTTCAGGCCCTGGGTGAACAGCGCCAGCTCGATCGCGCCGCCCATGAACATGAGGAAGAAGGGCGCGTCCGCCGGCAACTGCGCCGCGTACGTTGCGATGTTCCTGCCCTTCGGGATGACCAGGCTGCGCGTCTTGAGCTGCAGGCGGCTGCCGATGGCCGCCATGCCGGCCTGCATGGTGTCCGCGTGCTGCTGGCTGGGGTAGACCAGGCCCAGCTCGTGCACGCCCACCACCGCGAGCGTCTTGAGCACGTAGCGGATCTGCTCCTCGCGCGAGGCGAAGAGCGCGAACAGGCGCGGGTTGTCATCCATCTGCGGATCGGCCAGCCACGGCGCCACATGCGCGATGTCGAGCTTGAGCTGCGACGACTCGGACAGGCTCGCCAGCGCCAAGCCCTCGCCCACGGACCCGAGCAGCGCCACCTGCGAAGCATCCTCGCGGACCAGTTGCAGCGCGTTGCGCACGGCCGTGGTGCTGCCATCGGTCTCGACCGTGGACAGCTGCGGCACCGGCAGATTGGCCTTCTTCATCTCTGCGAAGGCCAGGCGGATGCCGGTGGAGTAGTCGCGCGAGAGCTGCTGCTGGTCGGGCGACATGTCCAGCAGCTGGGTCACGCGCAGGGCCCCGGCCTCGGCACGGGACTGCGCAGGCGCGAAGGCGGGGATCGTGAAGAGCGCGCCGGCCGCGGCTGCGCCGCGCAGCAGCTGCCGCCGCTGCACGGCTGAAGTCGAAAGTTCCATGGCGCGCAATGCTCGTCACATCTAGTGACAGTTTGGCGACAGGGGAAGCGGGGCGTGTGGACTACTTCACGCCGGCCTGGATCGCGGCCATCTGCAGCGAGATGTCGAAGAGCTTGGCCTTGCCCGCGTAGTAGCGGTCCAGGCGCCATTCCCTGAGGATGTCGATGGCCAGGTCGAACTGCTCCAGATCGAGCTCGTAGATGGTGGAGAGGGCGAAGGCGTGCTCGGTCTCCAGGGCCAGGACCAGTTGCGAGAGCACGAGGGCGGCCGGTTCGTTCGGGTTCTGCTCGATGTAGTGTCGCGCGCGCTTGATGGCATTCATGGTGGATCCCTCTGCGACGCCCGGACCGGGCTCGACGATTGTGGAGCGAAGTCTGCCGCACGACATGGCGGAGCCCGGGAGTAGGCGACTCTCGTCCCGGGGAATTCGCAAGCCCGCGCCCGCGCGCTCGGGGCTACTTGGCGGCGCAGGCGAGTGCGAGACAGGCCGGCTTGCGGCGGCGCTCCGCGATGCGCCAGGCGGCGGCGGTGGTCGCGAGGATGCGGGAGACGATCGAGGTGTTCATGCGAGTTCTTTGCGAGGTCAAGACAGCCTAGGCCTGCGCAATGGCGGCGCAATGACGCGCGGCCGATGCCCCGCGCCGGCGCAGGCCGTCACACCGCCGTCATCCATGCATGGCAAGCCGCACGGCACACTCGGGCCCCATGCCATTGCTGCAAGTGATTCACGAAGACGAGGCGCTGCTCGTGCTGGACAAGCCCGCCGGCCTGCTGTGCGTGCCCGGGCGCGGAGCGGACAAGCAGGACTGCCTCAGCGAGCGCGCCCGCCAGCGCTGGCACGATGCGCTGGTGGTGCACCGGCTGGACATGGGCACCAGCGGCCTGGTGCTGATGGCGCGCGGCATCGAGATGCAGCGCGCGCTAGGCCACGCCTTTGCGACCCAGCAGGTGGACAAGCGCTACGAGGCGGTGGTCGACGGCGTGATCGACGCGGGCGGCGACGGCGCCTGGCGGCTGATCGATGCCCCCATCGCCGCCGACTGGCCGCGGCGCCCGCTGCGCATCGTCGACCCGGTGCACGGCAAGGCCAGCCTCACGCGATGGCGCGTGAAGGCAGCGGCGGCGCAGCCCGGTGCGACGCGACTCGAGCTCGCGCCGCAGACGGGCCGCACGCACCAGTTGCGCGTGCACCTGGCGCACATCGGCCATCCGATCCTGGGCGACGCCCTGTACGCGGATGAAGCGGTGCAGGCACGCGCGCCGCGCCTCCTGCTGCACGCCGCGCGATTGGAGCTCACGCATCCCTTCAGCGGGGAGCCGCTTCGCTTCGAGAGCCGCGTGCCCTTCTAGGCCCGGGCTATCGGCCCCGGGCGCTTTTGGACAAGAATCGCGCCCCATGGGCACTACCGTGGGCGATCCCGCCCTCTTCATCCACATCAAGGTCGCCATCGGCATGGTGGTGAGCCTGGCCATCGCCAGCGTGCTGACGGGCGTCGCGCGATTCGTGCAGCATCCCACGCGGCAGAGGCCCGACTGGGTCCACCTCGCGTGGGCGCTGTCGATGCTGCTGGCGATGCTCCACTTCTGGTGGTGGGAGTACCGTCTCTCGGGCATCGCGGCGTGGCGCTTCGAGCTGTACCTGTTCGTGATGGCCTTCGCCATCCTCTACTACTTCATGTGTGCGGTGCTGTTCCCGGCGGACATCCGCGACTACCGCGACTACGAGGACTACTTCATGTCGCGTCGGCGCTGGTTCTTCACGCTGCTGGCCGTCTCGATGGTGTTCGACGCGGTCGACTCCTGGCTCAAGGGGCGCGAGCACTTCGCGGCCTTCGGTATCGAGTACCCGATCCGCCTGGCCGTGTACCTGCTGCTGGCCGGGGTCGCGGCGAGCACGGCCAACCGGCGCTTCCATGTCGCCTTCGCGGGGCTGAACCTGGTCTACCAGGTGTCCTGGATCCTGCGCAGCTTCGACGTCCTGAGCGCGCCGCCATGATCGTGCGCCCGCGCCCCAACTGGCTGCGCATGCTCTTCGTGGTGCGCGGCTCGGTGCTGCCGGCAATCTTGCCGCAGCTGCTGGGCACGACCGCCGTCGCCATCCTGGTCACGGTGCTGCACGGGCGGCTGTTCGCCTGGAAGATCCCGCTGAACTTCGTGCCTTTCTCGCTCATCGGCCTGACGCTGGCCATCTTCCTGGGCTTTCGCAACGGCACCAGCTATGCGCGCTACTGGGAGGCGCGCACGTTCTGGGGCTCGCTGCTCAACGAGGCGCGCACGCTGGTGCGCCAGGCGCTCACGCTGCCCGAGACAGCCGCGGACGCCGACGTGCTGGGCGCACGGCTGATCGCCTTCGTGCATGCGCTGCGGCACCAGCTGCGCGGCAGCGATCCGGCGGCGGACCTGCGGCGCCTGCTGCCGCCGCAGGACTGCGCGCGGCTTCAGCCGGCGCGCTACAAGCCCGCGATGCTGCTGCTCATGGCAGGCGAATGGGTGCGCGACCGGCTGCATTCGCAGCAGCTGCCCCCGGCCCTGGCGCAAGCCATGGAAGTGCCGCTGGGCCGGCTCACCGAGGCGCTGGGCGGCTGCGAGCGCATCGCCGGCACGCCCATTCCGTTCACCTACTCGGTGATCATCCACCGCACCATCTACCTGTACTGCGTGCTGCTGCCCTTCGGCCTGGTGGATTCGATCGGGCCGATGACACCGGTGATCGTGGCCTTCATCGCCTACACATTCTTCGCGCTGGAGGCGCTGGGCGAGGAGATCGAGGCCCCCTTCGGCACCTCGCCGAACGATCTCGCGCTGGACGCGATGTCGGCCGGCATCGAGGCCAGCCTGCGGGAGATGATGGGCGAGCAGCTGCCGCCCGCCCCGGCCCCGGTTCCCGGCGACTACATCCAGACCTAGCTGCGCACCACCAGAACGGGCACGTGCGCATCCTGCAGCACGCGCTGCGTGACGCTGCCCAGCAGCAGCTTCTCGATGCCATGGCGCCCGTGCGAGCCCATCACGATCAGGTCGCAGCCCAGGGCATTGGCGGTGTCGACGATGCCCTCGTGCACCACGTGGCCGTCGATCACGCGCTGGTCGCTGTGCAGGCCCTCGGCGGCCAGCGCCGCCACGCCGCGGGCCAGTGCGGCGTTGGCGCTGGAGGTGGCTGCGGCCAGGTACTCGTTCTGACCCAGGGCGTAGTCGGCGCCCACACCGATGAAGGGATAGTTGTCGATCACGTGGATCAGCGTGATGCGGCTGCCGAAGGCCAGCGCCAGTCCACTGGCTTTGCTCACGGCCGACATGGAGGCGTCGGAGCCGTCGATCGGAACCAGGATGTGGTTGAACATGGTGCCCTCGCTTTCTTGGAGTCCTTGCCGCACATGCGGCTGCGGGGCCAAATGTACAGACTCCGCAAGTCGCAGGGTGTAGGACTCTCCCGCCCGTCCAGGGTTTCCCTCAATCGCCCTGGAACCCCCCGGCGCGGCAGGTCACGACGAGGGTGTCGCGCCAGCCGCCCTGCCCTTCGGCCAGCGGCTGGATCGGCGTGGTCTCGTGGATGACGCGCTCGTCGTCCAGCAGCAGCAGCGTCCAGGGCTCGCTCATGGTGAAGCGCTCGCCGCGGCGGCCGGCGGCCTCGAAGACGCGGGTCTCGCCGCCCTTGACGTTGTGCCGGCCCACCAGGGCCACGGCCACCAGGTCCACGCCGTCGCGGTGCGCACCCTCCGGCGTGGGACGGCCGATGCCGCCCGCCGTGTCGATGCGGAACTGGTGCGCCTCGATGAACCAGGGCTGCACGCCGCGCAGCGCGCTGGCCGCCTCGGCCAGCTTTTGCATGAGGCGCTGCCAGGCGGGCCGGGACACCGTGGCGTCCAGCATGGGTGCGAACCAGCGCTGCATGCCGCCGTGCAGGGCGTTGTACTCCACCGGCTGCCAGTGCGCACGGTGCGGCACGGTGCGCAAGGCGCCGCCCTCGGCCACGAAGCAGGCATGGCGGCGGGTACGGTAGCGGCCGCCGTCCTTGAGGTGGTCGTCGGGCGGCAGCGCGTCCCAGTCGGGGCGCAGGGCGTCCAGCTCGGCCACGGGCATGCCCATCCACTGGGCCAGGCCCTGCGGCGCCAGCACGGCATAGCCGTCTTCCGCCAGCGCGGTGCCCAGGTGCTCCGGCGTGGTGGCCGGAGGCGAGAAATCCTTGCTCATCCGCGCGCTACGCCTCGACCTTCACGCCCTTCCAGAAGGCCACGCGGTCGCGCACCATCTCGGCTTCGGGCTTGGGGTCGGCGTAGTACCAGGCGGCATCGGCGTTGAGCTCGCCGTTGACCAGCAGCGAGTAGTAGCTGGCCGAGCCCTTCCACGCGCAGGTGGTGCGGTGGTTGCTGAAGGTGACGTAGTCGCGGTTCAGCGAGGCGGCGGGAAAATAGTGGTTGCCTTCGACGACCACGGTGTCGTCGCTCTCGGCGATGGTCACGCCGTTCCAGGTTGCTTTCATAGACGATGGATCTCCAGGCCGGCCCCGCACGCCGGCAGGGCACCGCCCTATTGTGCCGCCGGCAGCCAGTGCACGCTGAAGAGGCGCTCGGGGTCGGTCCAGACCGGCCCGATGCCGAAGCCGGCGCGCGCAGCCAGCGTGCGCAGCCCTTCCACGGTGAACTTGTGCGAGTTCTCGGTGTGGATGGTTTCGGCCTCGGCGAAGTGCAGGCGCTCGCCCAGCAGGTTCACCGTCTGCGCGGCGCGGCTGACCAGGTGCATCTCGATGCGCTGGTGCGGCGCGTTGTAGAAGGCCGTATGCGCGAAGCCCGCCAGGTCGAAGTCGGCGCCCAGCTCGGCGTTCGCACGCGCCAGCAGGTTGAGGTTGAAGCGCGCGGTGATGCCCTGCGCGTCGTTGTAGGCGGCGTGCAGGCGGGCCGGGTCCTTCACCAGGTCCACGCCCAGCAGCAGGCCGCCGCCGCGCAGTACGCGCGCCGCGCCCTGCAGGAAGGCCAGCGCCTCCTCGGGGCTGAAGTTGCCCAGCGTCGAACCGGGGAAGAAGCCCACGCGCATGCCGCCGCGCTCGTGCGGCACGGGCAGCGAGAAGGGCCGCGTGTAGTCGGCCACCAGCGGCTGCACGTCCAGCGTCGGATAGTCGGCGCGCAGGTCGCGCGCGGCCTGCGCCAGGTGCTCGCCCGAGATGTCGATGGGCACGAAGCGGCGCGGGGTCTTCAGCGCATCCAGCAGCAGGCGCACCTTGCGCAGCGAGCCGGCGCCGAACTCGATGATCTCGGCATCGGGTCCGATCTGTTGCGCGATCTCGCCGGCCCGGTCGGCCAGGATGGAAAGCTCGGTGCGCGTGGGGTAGTACTCGGGCAGCTCGCAGATCGCGTCGAAGAGGCGCGAACCCGCGGCGTCGTAGAAGAACTTGGGCGAAATGCTGCGCGGCTTGAGCTTCAGGCCCGCGAGCAGTTCGCGGCCGAAGCTGCCGCCTTCGCCGTCCTTCTCCTCTTCTTGCGCGGCCGGTGGGAAGCTGGCGGACGGGACAGGTGAAAAGCGCATGGTCATAGCTCCTTGGCGAGCCGCAGCCCGGAAAACTGCCAGCGGGCGGCCGGCGGGAAGAAGTTGCGATAAGTGGGGCGCGCGTGGCCCACGGGCGTGGCCAGGCTGCCGCCGCGAAGCACCAGCTGGCCCACCATGAACTTGCCGTTGTATTCGGCGGCCACGCCGGGCAAGGGGCGAAAGCCCGGGTAGGGGTCGTAGGAAGAGCGGGTCCACTGCCACACGTGCCCGGTCTGCTGGCGCATGCCGGGCGCGGCGCTCGCGGCCTCCCACTCGAACTCCGTGGGCAGGCGCGCGCCTGCCCACTCGGCGTACGCGGCCGCCTCGTAGAAGCTCAGCTGCATCACCGGCGCCTCGGGGTCCAGCGGGCGCAGGCCCTGCAGGCCGAAGACGTGCCAGCCGCCCTGGGGCGCGGCCGGCACCGCCGCGGGCTGCGCCAGCGCCAGGCGCGGGTCGTCCGGCGCCAGCCAGTAGGCCGGCGCCTGCCATCCCTGGGTCTGCACCGTGGCCCAGCCGTCGGAGAGCCACAGCTGCGGATTGCGATAGCCGCCGTCCTCGACGAACTGCAGGAACTCGCCGCAGTTCACCAGCCGGTCGGCGATGCGGCAGGGCTGCAGCAGCGCGGCGTGGCGCGGCGTCTCGTTGTCGAAGGCGAAGCCGTGGGCAGGGTCGTGGCCGATCTGGGCGACGCCGCCGTGCAACTCGATCCACTGCAGCGGCGCCGGTCGCGCCGCGAGCCGCAGCGCGGGCGCGGGCGACGGGTCGTAGGCCGGCAGCGTCGGGTTGCACCAGAAGGCATGCAGGATGTCCGTCAGCAGCAGTTCCTGGTGCTGCTGCTCATGGTTCAGGCCCAGGGTCACGATGGGCTCGACCTGGCGCCACTGCGCCTCGCCCCTGGGCTGCTGCAGCAGGCGCTGCACCGCCGCGTCCACATGGGCGCGGTAGTCGTGCACCTGCTGCAGCGAGGGCCGCGTCAGCAGCCCGCGCTGCGGGCGCGGATGACGCGGGCCCAGCGCCTCGTAGTAGGAATTGAAGAGGTACTGGAAGCGCCTGTCGAAGGGCTCGTAGCCCGGCAGGTGCGGCATGAGCAGCACCGTCTCGAAGAACCAGGTGGTGTGCGCCAGGTGCCACTTCGTGGGGCTGGCATCGGGCATGGACTGGATGCACTGGTCTTCCGCCGACAGGGGCGCCGCCAGTGCAAGGCTGTGTGCGCGCACCTCGCGAAAGCGCTGGCGCAATGCACCGCTCGCCGCCTGGAGTTGGACGCCGGAGATGGACATGGAACTGCTCCGTTCTTTTGTGGGACGGCCAAAGCGCGTTTCTAGCCCATTTCGGCGCAAAGGGTCGGTAGGACAAGACGCCCAGCTGCCTCGCTCCTGACACCGTTCTGTCAGGAGGACGCCCCTGCGTATCATCCGGCGCATGAGCAGCACCACGCGCCCCGCAGGCACATCGGCCCGCCCGCACATCGTCATCGTCGGCTGCGGATTCGGCGGCCTGGAGGCCACGCGCGCGCTGCACGGCGCGGATGTCGACATCACGGTGATCGAGAAGACCAACCACCACCTCTTCCAGCCGCTGCTCTACCAGGTGGCGACGGCGGGGCTGGCGGCGCCCTCGATCGCGGCGCCCGTGCGGGTGCTGTTCCGTCGCTATCGCAACGTGACCACGCTGCTGGGCGAGGTGAACGCCATCGATCCCGGTGCGCGCACGGTGCAGCTGCAAGGCGGCCCGCACATCACCTACGACCACCTGATCGTGGCGGCCGGCGCCACCCACAGCTACTTCGGCCGCGACGAATGGGCCGCGAACGCCCCCGGGCTGAAGACCCTGGCCGATGCGTTCGACATCCGCCGCCGCGTGCTGCTCTCGTTCGAGGCGGCCGAGCGCGAGAGCGACCCGCTGCGCCGCCGCGCCCTGCTCACCTTCGCGGTGATCGGCGCGGGCCCCACGGGCGTGGAGATGGCAGGCACCATGGCCGAGATCGCGCAGCACACCCTGTCGGGCGAGTTCCGCCGCATCGACCCCGGCAGCGCCGTGGTGCTGCTGATCGAAGGCGGCAGCCGGGTGCTCCAGGCCATGCCGGAGGCGCTGAGCCACAAGGCCCTGGTGCAGTTGCAGAAGCTGGGCGTAGAAGTGCGCCTGGATTCGCGCGTGACAGGCATCGATGCCACCGGCCTGACCACCCAGCAGCCCGACGGCAGCACGCAGCGCATCGACAGCCATTGCATCGTGTGGGCCGCCGGCGTGGCGGCCTCGCCGCTGGGCCGCATGCTGGGCGAGGCCACGGGCGCCGAGGTGGATCGCGCGGGCCGCATCAAGGTGCAGCCCGACCTGAGCCTGGCGGGTCACCCGGAGATCAGCGTGGTGGGCGACCTGGCCGCGGCGCTGAGCTACGCGCCCGGCAAGGAGCCCCGCCCCGTTCCCGGCGTGTCGCCCGGCGCCAAGCAGATGGGCCGCGCTGCCGCCGCCAACATCCTGGCGCGCATCGCCGGGCGGGCGACCCAGCCCTTCCGCTACCGCGACTACGGCAACCTCGCCACCATCGGCCGCAACTCCGCGGTGGTGGACCTGACCACACCCTTCGGCCACGTGCAGATGAGCGGGCGCATCGCCTGGCAGTTCTGGCTGTTCGCGCACGTGTACTTCCTGATCGGCTTTCGCAACCGGCTGGTGGTGCTGCTGGACTGGGCCAGCGCCTACTGGAGCTTCCAGCGCTATGCGCGGGTGGTGCCGGACCTGCCCGCCGGTCCGCCGGCCGAGCGCTGAATCACGATTCGCGGCCAGGCACCGGCTCGCTCAGGCACCCTCGGCAAGTTCAAGCCGCAGCTTCGCCAAGCGGCCTTGCGTCAATCCCAGCGAGAAGCGCATGGGCACGCTGTCGCTGAAGATGTCGAGCTGCACGGCGCCGGCGGCCGAGTCGCATTCCAGCCGCATCCCGGCGCGTTCTAGGACCAGGCTGCGAGCCAGCAGCCGCGCGATCTGCGCGCCGAGGCCGCTACCCACCGAGTCGGAGTGCAGCCGGATGGCATTGCTGCCTTCGTCGCGGCCTTCCAGCCGCAGTTGCAGGCCCGGCAGGACCAGGCGCCCGTCGCCCAGCCGTACCTCGCCTGCCAGCGCGGTGCGGCCCAGCAGCAGGCGCGTCTGCTGCGTCAGGCCCTGGGCGAGGCCGCCGCGCGATTGCAGGAGCAGCGATTCGACGAAGGGCTGCAGGTGCAACTTGCCTCTGTCGGAGATCCACGGCCCCAGCAGCGCGCCGCGCCGCTCGTAGTCCACGCCCGCCACGGGAGGCGCGGCGAACTGGTAGAGATAGCTGCGCCCGTTGGGTGCGTCGAGGTAAATCCCCATCCGGCTCACGCCCATGCGCGAATCCGGCCCGATGTGCTCGACGCTCGCATCGTCGAGGTCGACGGTTCCGTATCGGATCGGCACGGTGACGTCGGCGTCGAACAGCAGGGCGGCATCGGTGATCTTGCCGCGGATCGTGCCATCGGTGCCTGCCAGCGGCTCCAGCGAAAGGGCCGGGGCTTCGCCGGGCGCGGGTGCCGCAGCCGGCGCCTGCACGGCTTGCAGCACCCCCCGCAGTTCGGAGCCCAGGTCCAGCACGCCGCGAAGCTGCGCGCCCGCCACCTCGGCTTCGGCCGCCTCCACGCGGGAGCACACGGGCACGCCGCCCGCGATGGCGATGCGGGCCTCCAGCTGCACCAGGACCAGCCGCGCGAGCTCCAGGGTGAAGGGGCCCAGTGCGAGCTGAAGGCCGGCGGCCTCCAGCTTCTCGATGCGAAGCACGGTCTGGCCTTCCTCTGCCGGCGACCAGCTGACGCCCTCCAGCACGCAACGATTGGGCGCGCCCCCGCTCGCGCCGCCGAGACTGAGCCCGAGCAAGGGGTTGACGAGCATCGAGGCGGCGGAGGACAGCGTGGTCATGGACCGGCTTGTACCAGCGAATCGGCGACGGCGTCATGCCCGCGCAAGGCTGCGTTGAACTCCGCACCGAAGATCAGGGTGGTGGCGCTGATGTACAGGAATACCAGCGTCGCGACCACGCCCGCGAAGCCGCCGTAGACCAGCGCCAGCTTGCCCGCCGTACCCAGCGTGTACGACAGCGCCGCGGCGCCGACCACCCACAGCCCCGCACCCACCACCGCGCCCGGGATCACGCTGCCCAGGCGCTGTCGGATGTCCGGCAGCCAGCCGTACATCACGGCGTACAGCAGCGCCATGACGACGAAGGCCGAGCCGTAGCGCACGCCCAGTTGCAGCCATTGCGTCTGCTCCGCGCTGGCACCCTGGGTGCTCAGCAGCAGCCGCACGTACGGCATGACGATCACGGAGCTGAAGGCCGCGAGGATCCCGATGCCCACGACGACCGTGAAGAGCGTCACCTTGATGCGGGCCTTCCAGAACGGCAGGCCTCGCCCCACGCCGTAAGCCCGGTTCAGCGCCGTGCGCACGGCCTGCATGCCCGACGAGGCGGTCCACAGCGTGATCACCACGCCGATGGTCAGCAGGGCCTGGCTGCGCTGCGCCAGCACCTGGTCGATCACCGGACGCATCGCGTCCTGCACCACCGGCGGCGCGTAGTCGACCACGCGGGCCGCGAGCGCGGCTGCGTCGCCCGGCTGGCCGATGAAGCCCGCGGCGGCGGACAGCAGGATGAGCAGCGGGAACATCGCGAGCACCGTCGAGAAGGCCAGGCTGCCCGCCTGGTTGGCGCTCTGGTGCAGCACGTAGTTGCGCATGGCGCGCAGCAGCACCCCCAGGCCCGGCACGGCCAGGACGGCGTGCCTCCAGCGGCTCATCTGCTGCCGAGGGAAGATGCTCGAGGTGACCATCGGCCCAGGAGCATGAGCCGCCGGCGCGCCCCGGCCGGTAGGAAATGGGCGTGGCTCGATGAAGGAAAGATGGCGAGCCGCGCCGCTCAGGCCTTGTCCTCGGCCTCCTGCAGCAGCCGCCACATCACCTTGCCGCTGCCGCTCTTGGGCAGCGCATCGGCGAACTGCACGATGCGCGGGATCTTGTAGACGGCCATGTTCTCGCGGCACCAGTCGATGATGTCCTGCTCGCTCACCTTGCCCTTGAAGTCCGGGCGCAGCACCACCACCGCCTTGACCGACTCGCCGCGGTAGCTGTCCTTGGTCGCGATCACGCAGGCTTCCTGGATGGCGGGGTGGCGGAACATCAGCAGTTCCACCTCCGCGGGCCACACCTTGAAGCCGCTCGCGTTGATCATGCGCTTGAGGCGGTCGGTGATGAAGAAGTAGCCGTCCTCGTCCATGCGGCCCATGTCGCCGGTGCGGAAGAAGCGCTTGCCCTCGAACTCGATGAAGGCGGCGGCGTCCGCCTCGGGCCGCTTCCAGTAGCCCTGGAACACGCCCGGGCCGTACGTGATGATCTCGCCCGACTCGCCCGCCGGCAGCTCCTGCAGCGTGTCGGGGTCGACCACGCGCGAATCGGTGCTCATGTAGGGGATGCCCAGGCACTGCTGCTTGGGGTTCTCGTAGGGGTTGGCGTGCGAGGGCGCCGCCGTCTCGGTCAGGCCGTAGCCCTCCAGGTACTTCAGGCCGAACTGTTCCAGCAGGCGCTGGGCCACGGCCTGCGGCATGGCCGCGCCGCCGCCGCCGATGTACTGCAGGCTGCTCAGGTCGTAGTTGGCGAAGTTGGGGCTGGCCATGAGGTCGATGACCATGGTGGGGATGTTGGTCCAGCTCGTGACCTTGTAGCGCGAGATCAGGCGGCCGGCCAGGTCGCGGTCCCAGCGCGGCATGATGACCAGGGTCGCGCCCATCATGATCGAGGTGTGCAGCATGCTCACCGTGCCGGTGATGTGGAACATCGGCACCACCGCCAGCACCACCGTCTCGGCCGAGCCCAGGCCCCACAGCTGCCCGGCCGTGGCGTTGTGCATGAGGCTCGAGTGGTTGTGGATGCAGCCCTTGGGCAGGCCGGTGGTGCCGCTGGTGTAGGGCAGCAGGGCCATGTCCTCCCGGCCCACCACGTGCTCGGGCGCAGGGTGGCCGGCATCCAGCGCATCGGTCCAGCTCATGACTTCGCCGCCGGCCAGCTGGGGTAGCGGATGCCGCGTCAGCAGCCAGTCGCGCCAGGCGGGCGTGGGCGCCACGTCGCCCTGCACGTCGGCATCGAAGGCGTCGGTGTATTGCGTGACGACCAGGTGTTTCAGGCGCTGCTCGGGCTGCAGCGCGTCGCTGGCCTTGGCCAGCTCGGCCGCCAGGTCGCCGGTGGTGATGGCCACCTTGGCGTCCGGGTCGGTGATGTAGTGCTTGAGCTCCTCCGCCCGGTTCATCGGGTTGACCGGCACCACCACAGCGTTGGCGCGCAGGATCGCGAAGTGCGCCACGATCAGCTGCGGGGTGTTCTGCATGTCGAGCACCACGCGGTCGCCGCGCTTCACGCCCAGCGAGTGCAGCGTGCCGGCCAGACGCTCGACCTGCGCGGCCAGCTGGGCGTAGCTGGTCTCGGTCCCGAAGAAGACCATCGCCGGCTTGTCCGGATAGCGGGCGGCGTTGGTGGCCAGGTTGTGCCACAGCGAGGTGGCGGGGACTTGAATCGACTTGGGCAGGCGCTTGGGCCAGAACTTGTAGTGCGGGCGTTCCATGAGTGCGTGATCTCCAGGGGGTTGTGAGCCTACACAGGAGCCGGCGCCGCGTCGAAGCGGGTAGGCCCTGATGGCGTCACCTTCGCGACGCGGCCGCCCGGCGGCGGGCGCTGACAGACCGGCGACGCGTCCAAGGCGTATAAGCATGCCCTCCAACCACCCGAGTCGCAAAGGAGTTTTCCATGCCTGAGAAACGTGCCAGTGTTCATTGGGAAGGAGCCGGCAAGACCGGCAAGGGCGCCGTCAGCACCGAGACCGGCGCGCTCAAGGACTATCCCTACGGCTTCGGCAGCCGCTTCGGGGACGACCGCAAGGGCACCAACCCGGAAGAGATCCTGGGCGCCGCGCATGCGGGCTGCTTCACCATGGCCTTCGCCTTCGCCCTGGAAGGCGCCGGCATCACCGCCACCACCATCGACACCAAGGCGGCCGTGCGGCTGGTGCAGGACGGGCCGGGCTTCAAGATCGACCGCATCGCGCTGGAGATGGAGGCCGTCATTCCCGGCATCGACCAGGCGAAGTTCGACGAGCTGGCGGCGGGGGCCAAGGCGAACTGCCCGCTGTCGAAGGCGCTGGCGAGCGTGCCGGAGATCACGCTGAAGGCGACGCTGAAGGGCTGACGCCGCGCGGGCGGCGCCTGCGTATCATCGCCGGCCATATCAGAACGACATGGAGACCGGAATGAAGCGCAGCGCCACCGCATGGACGAAAAGGACCCTGGCCCGGGCCGCACTCGCGGCCTGCATCGCGGTGGCTGCGTGGCCGGCGCTGGCGGCATTTCCAGACAAGCCCATCAAGCTGGTGATCGGCTTTCCGGCCGGCGGGCCGCTGGACCAGCATGCGCGCCTGCTCACCGACCGTCTGCAGGCCGTGCTGGGGCAGCCCATCGTGGTCGACTACAGGCCCGGCGCCGGCGGATCGGTCGGCGCCGAGGCCGTGGCCAAGAGCGCACCCGACGGCTATACCCTGATGCTGGCCAACACCGGCGTGGCGGTGATCAATGGCGCCCTGTACAGCAAGCTGCCCTACAACACCCAGCGCGACTTCGTGCCCGTCGCGCGCACCGCCATGCAGCCGCTGGCCCTGCTGGTCACGCCCAAGCTGCCGGTGAAGGACCTGCAGGAATTCGTCGCCTATGCCAAGGCCCGGCCCGGCCAGGTCAACTACGGCTCGGCCGGCAACGGCGGCATCAGCCACCTGGTGCCCGAGATGTTCAAGACGCAGGCCGGCATCTTCATGGTCCACATTCCCTACCGCGGCAGCGCACCAGCCTTCACCGACCTGATGGGCGGGCAGGTGCAGTTCATGGCCGAGTCGATCCCGCAGGCGGCCAACTACCACAAGCAGGGCAAGGTCCGCGCCCTGGCCGTGACCAGCCGTGAGCGCAACCCGGCCCTGCCGGACATTCCCACCGTGATCGAGGCCGGCCTCAAGGGCTTCGAGGTGGTCGGCTTCTACGGCTTCTTCGCGCCGGCAGCCACGCCCAAGGACGTGGTGGCCAAACTGTCGGACGCCTTTCGGCAGGTGCTCTCCAACCCCGAGTTGCGCGAGCGCATGGTGAGCCAGGGCGCCGATCCCGCCTTCATGGGCAGCGAGGATTTTGCGCGCTTCCTGGCCACCGAAACCCCGCGCTGGGACAAGGCCGTGAAGGCCTCCGGCGCGCGCATGGACTGAACAAGGAGCGCGGCACAGCTCTTGCATGTCAGGCGGAAGACGGCCGATCGGCGGCCGCCTCCCCATCCTTCTTCAGGACGCCTGACATGCCATCTCACTCCCGCCGCATCGCCCTGCTGGGCCTTGCATTCGCCGCCCTCCTGGGCGCCGGCGCCGCCCAGGCCCAGGCCGCGCTCGACAACATCCTGAAATCCAGGACCCTCAAGGTCGCCATTCCCACCGACTACCCGCCCTACGGGTCGGTCGACAAGACCCTGCAGCCCGTCGGCCTGGACATCGACATGGCCAAGCTGATCGCCACGAAGCTGGGCGTGAAGATCGAGCTGCTGCCGGTCACCAGCGCCAACCGCATCCCCTACCTGCAGACGAAGAAGGCCGACCTGGTCATCTCCACCCTGGGCAAGAACGCCGAGCGCGAGAAGGTGATCGACTTCAGCTCGGCCTACGCGCCCTTCTTCCAGGGCGTGTTCGGCCCCAAGAGCATGCCGGTGAAGAGCTTCGGCGACCTCGCCGGCAAGACGGTGGCGGTGACGCGCGGCGCCATGGAGGACCAGGAACTCAACAAGGTGGCGCCGCCCAACGTGGACTACCGCCGCTTCGAGGACAACAACGCCACCATCGCCGCCTTCGTCTCGGGCCAGACCCAGATCCTGGCGGCCAGCGGGGCGGTGGCCGCCGAGATGATCGCCAAGAACCCGCAGATCAACGCCGAGTTCAAGCTGCTGCTCAAGGACAGCCCCTGCTTCATCGGCATCGCCAAGGGCGAGGAGCCGCTCAAGGCCAAGGTGAACGAGATCATCGCGGCCGCAAGGAAGGACGGCACGCTGGACGCCATGTCGAAGAAGTGGCTGGGCAAGGGCATCGGCGAACTGCCCGTCTGACCGCCGCGTTCCATGGAATTCGACTTCGGCGCCATCCTGGTCGACTGGCGCATGCTCGCCAAGGGCGTGGCCTGGACGCTGGGCCTCACGGCCATCGCCACCGTCATCGGCATGGTCCTTGGCACGCTGTGCGCCTGGGCGCGGGCGAGCGGGCCGGCGTGGCTGCGCTGGGTGGTGGGCGCCTACGTCGAGCTGATCCGCAACACGCCTTTCATCGTGCAGCTCTTCTTCATCTTCTTCGGCCTGCCGGCCGCGGGCGTCAAGCTCGCGCCCGAGGTGGCCTCGGTGATCGCGATGGTGCTGAACCTGGGCGCCTATTCCACCGAGATCATCCGCGCGGGCATCGAGTCCACGCCGCGCGGACAGATCGAGGCAGCACAGAGCCTGGCGCTGGACAAGGTGCAGGTCTTCACGCGGGTGATCCTGCCGCCGGCAATGAAGAAGGTGTGGCCGGCCATGGTGAGCCAGATCATCATCGTGATGCTGGGCTCGGCCGTGTGCAGCCAGATCTCGGTGGAAGAGCTCAGCTACGCGGCCAACCTGATCCAGAGCCGCAACTTCCGCGCCTTCGAGGCCTTCATCGTGGCCACGCTCGTCTACTTGGCCTTGTCCATCCTCGCGCGCCGGCTACTGAACTGGCTGGGGCCGCGCTTCTTCTTCGGGCGGTGAAGGGATGAACGACTTCTCGCTCTGGGACATCCTGCGCAACCTGCTGCTGGCGCTGCGCTGGACGGTGGCACTCTCGGCCATCGCCTTCGTGGGGGGCGGGCTGGTGGGCGCGCTGCTACTGCTTGCGCGGCTTGGAGGCGGACCCTTCTTCGACAAGGCCGTCGCCCTGTACGTCCAGCTCTTCCAAGGCACGCCGCTGCTGATGCAGTTGTTCCTCGCCTACTTCGGCATTGCGCTGCTGGGCATCGACGTCTCGCCCTGGACCGCGGCAGCGCTCGCCCTCACGCTCTACACCAGCGCCTTCCTCGCCGAGATCTGGCGCGGCTGCGTGGCCTCCATCCCCAAGGGGCAGTGGGAGGCCTCGTCCAGCCTCGCGCTGAGATTTGGCGAGCAGTTGCGCCACATCATCCTGCCGCAGGCGCTGAAGATCGCGATCCCGCCGACGGTGGGCTTCCTGGTGCAGGTGATCAAGGGCACGGCGCTGGCCTCGGTGATCGGCTTCGTCGAGCTCACCAAGGCCGGCAGCATGATCTCCAACGCCACCTTCAAACCCTTCGTGGTGTTCAGCTGCGTCGCGCTGATGTACTTCGCCCTCTGCTTCCCGGTGAGCCTGCTGGCCCGCCAACTCGAGAGAAAGACCCATGGCCGCCGTGCTTGAGTCCACCCCCGGCGCCGCCGCACAATCCACGGCGCCCATCGTGCGCATCACCGCGCTGCGCAAGTCCTATGGATCGAACGAGGTGCTCAAGGGCATCGACCTGGATGTGCGGCGCGGCGAGGTGATCGCCATCATCGGCAAGAGCGGCTCGGGCAAGAGCACGCTGCTTCGCTGCATCAACGGACTGGAGGTGTTCCAGGAAGGCGCGCTGACGGTGGACGGCAGGCCGCTGCTGCACGAAAGCGCGATGGCCATGCGCGAGCTGCGTCAGCGCGTGGGCATGATCTTCCAGGGCTTCAATCTCTTCCCGCATCTCTCGGTAGGCCGAAACGTCATGCTGGCGCCCATGCTGGTGAAGGGCCGCGTGAAGCTGCAGGCCGCCTCGCAGGCGCGCAAGCTGCTGGCGCGCGTGGGACTGGAGGAGAAGTTCGACGCCATGCCCGAGCAGCTATCGGGCGGCCAGCAGCAGCGCGTGGCCATTGCCCGCGCGCTGGCGATGGAGCCGGCCGTGCTGCTGTGCGACGAGATCACCTCCGCGCTCGACCCCGAGCTTGTCGGCGAGGTGCTGCGCGTGGTGGAGTCGCTGGCCGAGGAAGGCATGACCCTGCTCATGGTCACGCACGAGATGAACTTCGCGCGCAAGGTGGCCGACCGGGTGATCTTCATGCACCAGGGCCGCGTGCACGAGATGGGGCCGCCCGAGCAGCTCTTCGGCAGCCCGCAGACACCGGAGCTCAGGCAGTTTCTCTCGTCGCTGCACGACTAGATTGAACCTGCGGGCCTGTGGCAAGCTCACAGCTCCATGGCCCATCGCCCGCACCGCTCCTCGCGCCGACAATTCCTTCAACGCGCCACCGCGGCCGCCCTGCCCCTGGGCCTGCCGCTCGCGGCGCATGCCGGCTTCAACTTCTTCCTGAGCGAGTACACCGCCAGCCGCGAGGAGCTGCAGGCGGAGATCAGCAAGCGCTTCCCGCTCACGCAGCGCTATGCCGAGGTCTTCATCGTCTCGCTGCTAGATCCGGTGCTGGCGCTGGATGCCACGGCCAACCGCGCCTCGCTCACCGCGCGGCTGTCGATCAGCAGCCCCTTCCTGCAGCCGTCCACCGTGGGCGGCGTGGTGGCGATGAGCAGCGCGCTGCGCTACGACGCCGCCGCACTCGCGCTGCGCCTGCAGGACCCGCGCGCAGAGCGACTGGAACTGGAAGGCATCGCCGGCCGCGACGCGGAGCGCCTGCAGCGCATCGGTGGCGCGGTGGCGCAGGAACTGCTGCAAGGCTACCCCCTGCGAACCTTCAAGCCCGAGGAGCTTCGCTTCGGGCGCAAGACCTACGAGATCGGCGACATCACCGTCGGGCAGGACGAGATCAAGGTGCAGCTCAAGTAGCCGGCCTCAGCGCGCAGGCGCCGACGGCACGCGGATGGTGGCACCCAGGTGCATGCCGCCGTCCAGCTGGATCATCTCGCCCGTGGTGCTGCGCGCGCCCTCGATGAGCCAGATCACGGCATCGGCCACGTCCTCGGCGGTGCTCGCGCGGCCCAGCGGCGCCATCTGCTCGTAGTTGCCCTTGAGCTTCTCGGCCGCCTCGGCGCCCACGCCGTCGACGAACCAGCGCGTGGTGATGAGGCCGGGGCACACCGCGTTCACCCGCACCTGCGGTGCCAGGGCACGCGCCAGGTGCAGGGTCATCGCATTGACCGCGCCCTTGGAGGCCACGTACGGCACCGAGGAGCCGATGCCCAGGCTTCCCGCGATGGAGGACACGTTCACCACCGCGCCGCCGCTGGCCTTGAGCGCGGCGGTGGCGGCACGCACCATCTGGAAGGCGCCGATCACGTTCACGGCGTAGATGCGCTGGAAGGCCTCGGCGTCCAGCGCGTCCCACTGGCCGCCGCCGACGAAGGTGGTGATGCCGGCGTTGTTGACCAGCGCGTCCAGCCGCTTCCAGCGCGCCAGCGCCGTCTCGACCATGGCCCGGCACGCGGCATCGCTGGCGACGTCGCCCTGCACCAGCAGGGTGTCGGCGCCGGCGGCGCGGCAGGCGGCCTCGGACTCGCGCGCCTCCTTCTCGCTGCGGCTGTAGTTGATCAGCACGTCGTAGCCGCGCCGGGCCAGGCCCAGTGCGGTGGCCGCGCCGACGCCGGTGGCCGATCCGGTGACGATGGCTGCCTTGCGTTCACTCATGACGATTCATCTCCTGGGTATGGCGGGCCCGCGGCCCGAGCGGGAGCCATCGTAAGCGCCAACGGCCGCGTTCAATGCGAGCCATTCGCCGACATCGCGCTGCCCCGCAGATGTGGCAAGCTGCGCCGCCATGCCCACCCGCCGCCCCCGCCTTGCCGCGCCCCTGCTCTCCTTTTTCCTGGCCGCACCGGCCCTGGCCTTCGACCTGCAGGCGCACCGCGGCGGCCGCGGCCTGGCGCCGGAGAACACGCTGGCGGCCTTCGCGCAGGCCACCGGGATGGGCGTGGACACGCTCGAGCTGGACATCGGCCTCACCGCCGACGGCGTGGTGGTGATCTCGCACGACACCTCGCTCAACCCCGACCACACGCGCGATGCGCAGGGCCAGTGGCTCGCGGCCAAGGGCCCTGCGATCCGCTCGCTCACGCTGGCGCAATTGCAGCACTACGACGTCGGACGCCTGCGACCCGGGAGCGACTACGGCCGGCAGTTCGCCAGCCAGAAAGCGGTGGACGGCCAGCGCATCCCGACGCTCGCGGCGCTGTTCGAACAGGTACGCGGATTGCCGTCCTCCAAGGTGCGCTTCAACATCGAGACCAAGGTGGACCCGACGCTGCCCGACGAGACCGCCACGCCCGAGGCGATGGCCGACGCGCTGGTGGCCGAGATCGAGCGCGCCGGCATGGCCGACCGCGTGACGATCCAGAGCTTCGACTGGCGCAGCCTCGCCCGCGTGGCGCAGCGCGCGCCGGGCATCGCGCGCGCCTACCTCACGAGCGGCCGCACGCTGGCCGATCCGCGCTGGACCCTGGGCATGGACCTGGCGTCCCATGGCTCCCCCGCGCAGCTGGTCAAGGCCGCCGCCGGGGCGTCGAAAGCGCCAGTGACGTGGTCGCCCGCCTATCGCGACCTGACGCAGGCCCAAGTCCAGGAAGCCCACAAGCTGGGCCTCCTGGTGCTGCCCTGGACGGTGAATGCGCGCGCCGACATGGCCCGGCTCATCGACTGGGGCGTGGACGGCATCATCACCGACTATCCCGACGTGCTGCGCGACCTGTTGCGCGAGCGCGGGATGGCTTTGCCCAACGGCATGGAGACCGCGAGATGAGCAGCGACACCACCACCCTGGAATCGCAATGGCAGGCACTCTCGAAGGCGCTCGACGGCCTTCGAAGCGGCCACGGCAGCGTCGATGACCTGGCCGCGCGCATCGGTGACGCGGCCGAGCTTCGCGCCGCCCTGCCCGAGCGCTTCGATACCGTGCTGGGCGACCTGGTCGACCGCATGTCGGCCAGCGCGCTCTTCGTCGAGGAGAGCTGCTCCTTCAGCCAGAAGGACCTGATGGACAGCCTGCAGTCCTGGCTGGCCCACGCGCGACTGCGCCTGGGTCTCAAGGGCTGAGTCGACTCAGACGTGGCGCGTGACCGCGCTGGCGCGGCCCGCGTCCGGCGGCTGCACGTCGGCCCGGTGGTGCAGCGCCTCGATGATCCGGCAGTGCGGGCCGCTGCCGTCGCAGCCATCGCGCAGCGCCTCCAGGTTGGCTTCCAGCGCCTGCAGTTCGGCCAGGCGCTCGCGCACGTGCGTCAGGTGCGCGTCCAGCGCCTCGCGCGCGGCGTCGCAGTCGGCCTTGCGCGACAGGTCCAGCGACAGCAGCGTGCGCACTTCGTCCAGCGACATGTCCATGGCGCGGCACATGCGGATGAAGCGCAACTGGTGCAGGTCGGCGTCGCTGTAGACGCGGTAGCTGTTGTCGCCCCGGCCGGCCGGCGGCAGCAGGCCCTGCGACTCGTAGTAGCGGATGTTGGCGGCGCTCACGCCGCTGCGCTGCGCCACCTGGCCGATGCGATAACCCTGCGCCAGGGGCGGACTTGGTTCGGACATGGCTTGACCTTGAAGGGACTTGAAGCTTTCCAATGGTGGCACACCCATAAAAACCTTCACGCATGTCCGACGCTCGCACCTCCAGGCCCTCCCCCTCGCCATCGCCAACGGCCGCCGCCCCGGCCGATGCCTGCTGCGGCTGCGGCGCGGGCGCGCCCATCCAGTTGCGGGCGCCTGCAGGCAAGCCGCATGACCATGAGCACGCGCACGAACACGGCGCCGCGCAGGACGACCATGACCACGGCCCGCTGCCCGGCATGGGCCGGCTCGCCGCCTCCCTGGCGGCGGCCATCGGCGCCGAGCTGCTGAACTACTTCTCGCCCGACACCACCGCCTGGCGCGTGGCCGGCATGGCCCTGGCGGCGCTCGCCATCGCGCTGGCCGGCATCGGCATCTACCAGAGCGGCCTGAAGGCGCTGCTGCGCGGCAAGCTGGGCATCGACACGCTGATGACCGTGGCCGTGACCGGCGCCTTCCTCATCGGCCAGTGGCCCGAGGCGGCGATGGTGATGGCGCTGTATGCGCTGGCCGAGCTGATCGAGCATCGCGCCGCCGACCGCGCGCGCCACGCGATCTCCAGCCTGATGGCCCTCGCCCCCGAAGAGGCCGAACTGCTGCGCGAGGACGGCAGCTGGCAGCGCGTGCCCTCGCGCGAGGTTCCGCTGGGCGGCACCGTGCGCGTACGCCCTGGCGAGCGGCTGCCCTTCGACGGCGAGGTCACGCTCGGCTACAGCGCGATCGACCAGTCCAGCGTCACCGGCGAGAGCATCCCGGTGGACAAGGGCGTGGGCGACCCGGTCTTCGCCGGCACCATCAACCAGGGCGGCGAGCTGCAGCTGCGGGTGACGGCCGCGGCCGGCCGCACCACGCTCGACCGCATCATCCACGCGGTGGAAGAGGCGCAGGCCACCCGCGCGCCCACGCAGCGCTTCGTCGATCGCTTCGCCGCCATCTACACGCCCGCCGTCTTCGCGATCGCCGTCGCGGTGGCGGTGCTGCCGCCGCTGCTGCTGGGCTGGACCTGGGTCGACGCCATCTACAAGGCGCTGGTGCTGCTGGTGATCGCCTGCCCCTGCGCGCTGGTGCTGTCCACGCCGGTGACGGTGGTGAGCGCACTCACCGCGGGCGCACGGCGCGGCATCCTGATCAAGGGCGGCAACTACCTCGAAGCGGCGCGCGCGCTCAAGGCCATCGCGCTGGACAAGACCGGCACCATCACCGAAGGCAAACCGAAGCTGGTGCACTGGCAGGCCTGGGGCGGCGCGCAGCCCGCGGACGTGCAGCGCGCCGCCGCCGGCCTGGCCGGCCGTTCCGACCACCCGGTGTCCCGCGCCATCCACGCCGGCATTCCCGAGGACTTGCGCAACGACGCCTACGACATCAGCGACTTCAAGGCCCTGCCCGGCCTGGGCACCGAGGGCCGCATCGCCGGCGAGCTGCTGGCCCTGGGCAACCACCGGCTGATCGAAGACCGCGGCCAGTGCAGCGACGAGCTCGAGGCGGTGCTGCGCGAGCAGGAGCGCCAGGGCCGCACGGTGACGCTGCTGGCCAGCGCCCGCAGCGTGGTGGGCGTCTTTGCGGTGGCCGACACGGTCAAGCCGGCGGCCCGCGCGGCCATCGCCGAGCTGGCCGCGATGGGCGTGGCGCCGGTCATGCTCACGGGCGACAACGAGGCGACTGCGCGCGCGGTGGCGGCGCAGGCCGGCATCACCGAGCTGCGCGCCAACCTGTTGCCCGAGGACAAGCAGGGCGCCATCCGCGAGCTGCAGCGCCGCTTCGGCCCCACCGGCATGACCGGCGACGGCATCAACGACGCGCCCGCCCTCGCGCAGGCCGACATCGGCTTCGCCATGGGCAAGGCCGGCACCGACATCGCGATGGAGGCGGCCGACGTGGTGGTCATGAACGACGACCTGCACCGCCTGGCCGAGACGGTGCGCCTGTCGCGCCGCACGCATGCCGTGCTGTGGCAGAACATCTCCCTGGCGCTGGGCATCAAGGCCGTGTTCCTGCTGTTGGCGGTGGCCGGCCAGGCCACGATGTGGATGGCGGTGTTCGCCGACATGGGTGCGAGCCTTCTGGTGATCGCCAACGGCCTGCGCCTGCTGCGCAGCCGCGCCTGAGGCACACGGGGTTACGAGGCGGCGGGGCAGGCCCCCATAATCGGCCGCCATGCCCCCTGGACAGAACGCAGACTCCACTTCCTCCGGCGCCATCACCGACGTGGCCGGCATCGAGGTCGGCCACTACAGCGACCCGCGCCGTCCCACCGGCTGCACCGTGATCCTGGCGCGCGGCGGCGCCATCGGCGGCGTGGATGTGCGCGGCGCCGCGCCCGGCACGCGCGAGACCGACCTGCTGTCGCCGGGCAACCTGGTGTCGACCGTGCATGCGGTGATGCTGGCCGGCGGCAGCGCCTGGGGCCTGGCGGCCGCCGACGGCGCGGTGCGCTGGCTGGAGGAACGCGGCGTGGGCATGGACGTGCGCTTCGGCACCCTGCCCATCGTGCCGGCGGCCGTGCTCTTCGACCTGCCGGTGGGCGATGCCCGCATCCGTCCCGACGCCGACGCCGGCTACGCGGCCTGCGAGGCGGCGTCGGGCGCGGCGCCCGCAGAAGGCAACGTGGGCGCCGGCAGCGGCGCGCTGGTGGGCAAGCTCTTCGGGGCCGACCGCGCCATGAAAGGCGGCATCGGCACCGCCTCGGTCACCGTGGCCGGCATCACCGTCGGCGCGCTGATCGCCTGCAATGCGCTGGGCGACGTGATCGATCCCGACACGGCGCAGGTGGTGGCCGGCGCGCGCACCGCCGACGGCCGCGCGCTGCTGGACACGCGCCGAGCCCTGATGCGCGGCGAGCTACCCAGGCCCCTGCTGGCCGGCACCAACACCACGCTGGGCGTGGTGGCCACCGACGCCACGCTCACCAAGGTGCAGGCCAACCGCCTCGCCACCGCGGCGCACGACGGCCTGGCCCGCGCCATCAACCCGGTGCACACCATGAGCGACGGCGACACCCTCTTCGCCCTGGCCACCGGCCGCGCCGCACCCGATGCCGGACAGCCGGGCATGACGGTGCTCAGCGCCATGGCGGCCGAGGTGGTCGCTCGCGCCACGCTGCGCGCCGTGCTGGCGGCACGCGCGATCGACGCGTCATCTGGCGGCGTGCCCATGCACTTCCCCTGCGCGGCCGACTTCGCCGGGCACTGAGCAGCATGCCCAAGACGCTGAAGCTCATCCTCCTGTCGATCCGCGACCTGCTGGTCTCGGCCGGCCCCGTGGCCTTCATCGTGGCGGGCCTGCTGGTGCTGGCCTACTGGTGGCTGGACCCGCAGCCGCCCAAGCAAGTCACGCTGGCGACCGGCCCGGCGGGCAGCGCCTATGCCGAGTTCGGCAAGCGCTACGCGACCGCGCTGAAGGCCAACGGCATCGAGGTGATCCTCAAGGCCACCGACGGCTCGCTGGACAACCTGGAGCTGCTGCGCAAGGGCGAGGCCGACGTGGCCTTCGTGCGCGGCGGCAGCGCCGAGCCCGTGAAGGACGAGGAAGCGGGGCTCACATCCCTGGGCGCGCTCTTCTATGAGCCACTGTGGGTGTTCTACCGGCGCGACGCGGTGGACCGCGCCGAGCGCAGGAAGAAGTGGAGCGAGCGCCGCAAGGAGGGCGAAGAGCTGGACGCACTGATCCAGCTCAAGGGCTTTCGCCTGAACATCGACAAGCCCGGCAGCGGCGTTCCGCAGATCGTCACGCAGCTGCTGCGCGCCAACCACGTCGACCCCGATTCGGTGCAGCTGTCGAACCTGGAGCAGACGCCCGCGGTCGAGGCGCTGGAAGCGGGGCTGCTCGACGCCATCGTGCTGGCCTCGGCGCCGCAGTCGCCGCTGGTGCAGAAACTGCTGCGCTCGCCCGGCATCGAGCTGATGAACTTCGAGCAGGCCGAGGCCTATGTGCGGCGCTTCTCCTTCCTCTCGGACGTGACGCTGCCGCGCGGCGTGGTGGACCTGGCGTCCGACCTGCCGCCGCATGACGTGACCCTGCTGGCCACCACCACCTCGCTGCTCTCGCGCGAGAAGACGCATCCGGCCCTGCGCCAGCTCTTCGCGCAGAGCGCCCAGGTCATCCACAGCTCGGGCGGCTGGTTCAACCGGGCGCGCGACTTCCCCAACACCAAGACCAGCGAACTGCCCGTCAGCCCCGAGGGCGACCGCGCCATCAACGGCACGCCGCCCTTCTGGCAACGCTACCTGCCCTTCTGGGCCAGCAACCTGTTCGAGCGCATGTGGCTGGTGCTGGGCGGCCTGCTGGTGCTGATGCTGCCGCTGACCCGCGTGGTGCCACCGCTCTACCAGTTCCGCGTGCGCTCGCGGGTGTTCCGCTGGTATGCGCAGCTGCGCGACATCGAGCAGCGTGCCGACACGCGCGCCGAGGCACCCGACGTGCTGCTGGCCGAGCTGGAGTCGCTGGAGAGCAATGCCAACCGCATCACCGTGCCGCTCTCGTATGCCAACGAGCTGTACGAGCTGCGCAGCAACATCTACGCGACGCGCCGGCGGCTGATGGCGCAGAAGCCCCCTTCTTCATCGCAGGCATGAGCGAGCTGGCCCAGAACATCGCAGTCGAGCAGCCGGTGCCGGCCGCCGAGCCATCGAGCGCCTCCGAGCAGGAACTCGCCCAGCAGGAGCGCCGCCGGCTGCTGCGCTTCCTCCTGCGCCTGGGCCACCTGCTGCTGGCCACCGGCGCGGCCGCAGGCGTGGTGGAGACCACGCTGCGCCGCGTGGCGCAGAACTACAAGATCAAGCAGTTCAACACGCTGGCACTGCCCACCGTGGTGTTCGTCAACTTCGCCGACGAGGACGCCAGCCTGCAGATCGAGTTCACCGCCGAGCAGGGCCTGGTGCTGCGCTTCGACCAGGTCGAGGCCACCTACGAGCTGGCCCGCGATGCCGAGCGTACCTCGCTGGATCCCACCGAAGGGCTGCGCCGCGTCAACGCCATCCTGGCCATGCCGCCGCCGCACAAGCCGCACTGGAGCGTGCTGGGCCACGTGCTGGCCACCGGCGGCATCGCCCTGATCCTGCGGCCCACCGCCGACGTGCTGCTCACCGCCGCCTTCTTCGGCCTGGTGGTGGGCATGCTGCGGCAGCTCACCGGGCGCGGCGGCATCGTCAACACGCTGATGCCGATGTTCTGCGCCTTCGTGGTGGCGCTGGTCGCGTTGCTCGGTGCGCGGCACGGCATGGCGGGCAGCCCCATCTACGTGCTGGTGGCCGCGCTCTACACCTTCCTGCCCGGCGGCACGCTGGCCGTGGCCACGGTGGAGCTGGCCTACGGCGACATCGTCTCGGGCGCCACGCGCTTCGTGTCGGGCATGCTGCAGCTGGTGTTCCTGATGCTGGGCATGCTCACGGCCGCTTCCATCGTGGGCCTGCCGCCGGACAAGCTGCTGGTGCCGGTGTCCGATGCCGCGGTGCGGGCCTGGGCGCCCTGGCTGGGCGTGCTGCTCTTCGCCCTGGGCCACTGGCTGCACTACTCCACCACGCGCCGCGCCCTGCCCTGGGTGCTGGCCCTGCTGCTGATCGCGCTGGGGGGCCAGCAGATCGGCAACGCGCTCTTCGGCGGCTACATGAGCGGCTTCTTCGCCGCGGTGCTGATCACGCCGGCCGCCTATATCGTGCAGTACCGCTTCGCCGGGCCGCCCTTCATGGTGACCTTCATCCCGGCACTGTGGATCCTGGTGCCCGGCTCGCTGGGCCTGATCGGGATGGCCGAGCTGGTGGGCAACGACCGGCTGGCGGGCGTGGAGAACTTCGTGACCACGCTCTTCACCATCGTGGCCGTCGGCCTGGGCACGGTGGTGGGCACCGCGGTCTACAACGTGCTGTTCGAGCCGGTGTTCGAGCGCGCGGGGAACATGGCGGACATCATGCTGCGCTACCTCAAGCTCCGGCGCTGAAGGGGTTTGTCCGGGGCGGGACAGCACCGGCCGGCCGGGCGCGGCACAATCTCCGCTCCAGCTTCGGCTGGAACAAGCGTTCTCAGGGCGGGGCGAAACTCCCCACCGGCGGTAACGGCCAGGCACCCGCCCGGGTGCGAAGGCACAAGCCCGCGAGCGCCCGCACCCTTGCAAGGGCGCGGGGTCAGCAGACCCGGTTGGATTCCGGGGCCGACGGTCACAGTCCGGATGAAAGAGAGCGCGTGACTGCGCCGTGTCGCGCGCGCCTGCGCGCGTGCCGGCGCCGTTCCGTGCGCCCTGATTCAGGCCAACCTGCATTCAACGAGGTGCACCATGAGTCAGATCAACGACCTTCCCATCCACGCCATTCCCGCGGCCGCACAAGACGGCAAGAGCGGGCGCATCGCCTTCGTCGAGGCGCAATGGCATTCCGACATCGTCCACCAGGCGCGCGACGCCTTTCTCGAGGAGATGGCGCGCCTGGGCGTGCCGCGCGAGCGCATCGACGTGTTCGACGTGCCCGGCGCCTTCGAGATCCCGCTGCATGCCAAGCGGCTGGCCCTCTCGGGCCGCTACGCCGGCATCGTCGCCTGTGCGCTGGTGGTGGACGGCGGCATCTACCGCCACGAGTTCGTCGCCAACACGGTGGTGAGCACGCTGATGTCGCTGCAGCTGGAGACCAACGTGCCGATGTTCTCGGCCGTGCTCACGCCGCACCACTTCCACGAGCACGTGGAGCACCGCAAGTACTTCCACCGCCACTTCGCGGTGAAGGGCACCGAGGTGGCCGAGGCCTGCGTGAAGACGCTGCAGGGCCTGCAGCAGGTCGAGTCGCTGCTGGCCGCCTGACAGGGGCGCGGCGCCTTCGGATAATGCGCCGCATGAGCACCCGCAAAGCCCCCACCACCGACTACCCGATGACCATCTACCACAAGCCCAACTGCAGCACCTCGCGCAACGTGCTGCAGCTGATCCGCGAGAGCGGCGTGGAGCCGGAGGTCATCGAGTACCTGAAGACGCCGCCGACGAAGCAGACGCTGCGCGAGCTGGCCCGGGCCATGGGCCTGGGCGCGCGCGAGCTGCTGCGCACCAAGGAGGCGCCCTACGCCGAGCTGAAGCTGGACGATCCGTCGCTGGGCGAGGACCAGATCCTCGACGCCATCGTGGCCAATCCCATCCTGCTGCAGCGCCCCATCGTCGTCTCCCCGCGCGGCACGCTGATGTGCCGCCCGTGGGAGCGCGTGCGCGAGATCCTCCCGGCATGAGCCCCCGCCCGGCCGCTCCGAAGGGGGCTCGCACCGCAGTGCGAAGCACGGAGGTTGCGCAATGAGCGCGGCGGACGCCAGGGCGGTCGTCGACTTCTGGCGCGAGGCCGGGCCGCAGAAGTGGTTCAAGAAGGACGAAGGCTTCGACGCGCAGTTCAAGGCGCGCTTCGAGGCCGCGCACGAGGCCGCCGCTGCGGGCGCCTTCGGCGACTGGGCCGGCAGCGCCGAAGGCGCGCTGGCCCTGGTGGTTCTGCTGGACCAGTTCCCGCGCAACGCCTGGCGCAATTCGGCCCGGATGTATGCCACCGACGGGCTGGCCCTTGATGCCGCGCGGCGCGCCGTGGACGCGGGCCTGGACATGCAGGTCGACGACCCCGGCCTGCGCGCGTTTTTCTACCTGCCCTTCATGCATTCCGAGTCGCTGGCCGACCAGGAGCGCAGCGTGGCCCTGTGCAGCCGCGCCAACCCGGAGAACCTGCGCTTCGCGCAGCACCACCGCGACATCGTCGCGCGCTTCGGGCGCTTCCCGCACCGCAATGCGTTGCTGGGCCGTGAATCGACCCCGCAGGAACGGGAGTTTCTCGCCGAAGGCGGCTTCGCCGGCTGACGCCGGGCCGCAGCCTTCAGGCCGAGACGTAGGTGCGTGCGGCTAGGCGGCGCAGGCGGTCCAGCTGCGCCGCCTCCTCCGCTTCGCGCAGGCTGCGGGCGGCGCGCGCCGCCACGTACGAGACGTAGAGGTTCTCGATCTCGCGTTTCCAGGCGTCCAGCTCGGGGCCGATGCCCGCGGGCATGGCGGGCACGGTGCGGCCGGCCTTCTTCAGGATCTGGGATTTCTGCTGGGTGCTGAGCATCTTGGACTCCCTGGGGGGCGCGTTTGCGTGACTGGGAGTGAGACTAGCGACTTCAGTCGAAAGTATCCATCAGCTACAAGGCGTATGAGGGTGTAAGACGGCGCGCACTATTTCCGCTTTTCGCGGCCGACATGCTGTCGGTCAGCCTACCGCTTGAGCAGGGCCGGCACCGAGGCCAGCAGAAGAGCGAACCCGGATGCCGTGAGCAGGCCCAGCACGATCTTGCGGAAGGCCTGCTCGCTGATGCCCACGTAGAGCCTGCTGCCCAGCAGCACCGGCACCAGCACCGCGACCGCCACCAGGGCCAGAAGCGGCACCATCTCCCAGTGCACGTTGCCGCTGCCCACGTGCAGGCTGAAGGCCACGACCTGCATGGCCAGGTTGAAATTCTGGATGACGGCGCGCTGCTGGTCGCGCGGCATCTGCCGAAGGGTGCACCACAGCGTCGGCACCACGCCGGCGAAGCCGCCGATGCCGCCCATCACGCCGCCGATGCTGCCGATCACCGCATCGGCCTTGCGGCCACCCCAGCGGATGGCCGGCAGCCGCTCGGACATCAGCATCAGCGGGCACCAAACGGCCAGCAGCACGCCCAGGCAGGCCTGGAACAGCGGCACGTCGAAGCGGGGAAGCAGCCAGATGCCCAGCGGCACGCCCAGCACGCCGCCGGCCAGGAAGGGCCACAGCACCGCACGGTCGAAGCTGCGCCGCACCGTCACGGCCGCGATCACCTGGCCGACCAGCGCGCCGAACACCGAAAGCACCGCGGCCAGGCGCGGCTCCACCGACCACGCCCAGATGGACATGGCCACCATGCCGAAGGCGAAGCCGGACAGGCCCTGGACGAAGCCCGCGACCACCGCGCCGAGCGCGACGATCGCGATGAGGGAAGGAGTCAACACGCGCCGATGCCCCCGCGCGATCCCACGAACAAGACGCTCAAGTCGGCACCAGTGCCGTGCGGCGCACCCGCTGGACGTTGAAGGCGCCGGCGATCAGCGTGGCCTGCACGAGGGCCAGGCCGAGGATCACGCTGCGGTACTGGCCGTGGTCCATCAGCGCGCCGAAGATCAGCGGCGCGGTGGCCTGGCCGATGTCCAGGCCCGCATACACCACGCCGTAGACGCGGCCGGTGGCGTTGGGCGGCGTCGAGCGCTTGACCAGCAGGTCGCGCGACGGGCCGGCGATGCCGCTGGCAAAGCCCATGCAGCCGAACAGCACCGGCACCAGGATGGGCGCGAAGTCCGCCAGCGCCAGCACCAGGGCCAGCGCGGCGGCCAGGCCGAAGCCGATGGCCACGATGCGCTCGCAGCGAGAGGGGTCGGTGACCAGGAAGCCGCCCACCAGCATGCCGCCCGCGCTGGCGACCATGTAGGTCGTCAGGCACGCCGCCACCAGCGCCACCGGCACCGAGTGCAGGTGCGCCGCCGCGGAGGGCGCGAAGGTCTGCACGACGCTGATCACCACCGCGTACAGGAAGAAGAAGCCGAAGCACATCCACACCGCGGGGATGCGCAGGAAGTCGAACTCGCCGCCCGCATGCTGCGCGCCCTGGCCGGTGGCCTTGTGCACTTCCTTCACGTCCAGGTGCAGCACGCGGCGGTTGGCCCACAGGACGAGCAGCACCACCAGCGCCACCGCGCCGGCCCCGGCCAGCGCCACGCGCCAGGAGAAGGCGATGGCCAGCGGCACCACGAAGGCCGGTGCGAGCGCCCAGCCCAGGCTGCCGGTGATGCCGTGCACGCTGTAGGCATGGCCCAGGCGCGTGGGCGCCACCTTGCGGTTGAACAGCGTGTAGTCGACCGGGTGGAACACGCCGTTGCCGATGCCGGCCAGCACCGCGGCGCCGAACAGCATCCAGTAGGCCTGCGCCATGGCGTACACGAAGCCCGAAAGCGCAAGCAGGCCCAGGCCCACGAACAGCACCGGGCGCGGCCCCATCTTGTCGACCAGGAAGCCGGAGGCGGCCTGAACGATGCAGGAGACAACGAAGAACACGGTCAGCACCGCGCCCAACTCGGTGTAGCTCAGCGCGAAGGCATCCTTGATCCACGGAAACAGGGGCGGCAGCACCAGCTGGCTGAAGTGGCTGATGGCATGGGCCAGGCCCACCAGGCCGATCAACTGCGCATCCGCGCTCAGGGATCGGGCCTCGGGCGCAGTGGCGGAAGCGGTCATTTCTGGCTACAAATCTGGGGGAAGGTCTCTGATCCTATCCGGGGCTGTCGCGTCAGAATGGCGATACCGCGACAACATTTGTCGAAACCATGCCAACCACCGAAACGCCCTCCCGGCCGAGCGCCAGACCGGCGCCGGCGCCCCTGCCGACACCGGTGCACAGCGTCCAGTCGCTCACCCCGCACCTGTTCGCGCCGGACGCCGTGCGCCCGCTGCGCGCCAAGGAGCACTTCCTCAAGGCCGACACGCAGGTCGAGCTGCACACTCATCCCTGGCCGCAGCTGACCTTCTCCACGCGCGGCGTGATCCGCCTGTCGACCCAGGACGGCAGCTACATCGTGCCGCCCTCGCGCGCGCTGTGGGTGCCGGCCAACATGCCGCACAGCATCAACCTGATCGAGGATGCCGAGCTGCGCACGGTGTACGTGCACAGCTGGATGGCCCCTACGTGGGAGAACTGCGAGGTGCTGGAGATCAGCCCGCTGCTGCGCGCCCTGATGCTGGCGCTGGACACCACGCCCGACGGCCAGCCCCCTGCCGACCCGCACGCGGCGCAGCGCGAGCGCTGGATCGCTCCCCTGCTGATCGACGAACTGGAGCGCGCCACGCAGATCCGCATCGACGTGCCGCTGCCGGCCGACAAGCGCCTGCGCCAGCTGTGCGAGAGTCTCCTGCGTGCCCCGGCCAGCCGGGCCACCCTGGCCGAGCGCGCCGAGACCATCGGCGCCAGCGAGCGCACGGTGGCGCGCATGTTCCGCGACCAGCTGGGCATGAGCTGGCAGCAGTGGCGCCAGCAGGCGGTGCTGGCCCACGCCATCCCGCTGCTGGCGCGCGGCATGCCGGTGAGCCAGGTCGCCGCGGCCAGCGGCTACGCCACCGACAGCGCCTTCTGCGCCATGTTCAAGGCGGCTACGGGACAATCGCCTACTTCATTCCAGCACAAGAAGAAACCCAGCTAGCGCTGGCCGCCGACCTTTCAATGACCGACGACGACAACAACAAGAAGCCGACCCCGTCCCGCCGCGAGCGCCTCGAGCGCTGGTTTCCCTTCCTCTCCTGGCCCCGGCCCGACCGGGCCCTGCTGATCAACGAAGCCTCTGCCGGCGTCACGGTCGCGCTGATGGTCATTCCGCAGGGCGTGGCATACGCAGCGCTGGCCGGCATGCCGCTGATAACCGGCATCTACGCCGCGCTGTTCCCGGCGCTGATCGCAGTGCTCTTCAGCTCCTCGGCGCGGCTGTCGGTGGGGCCGACCGCCCTGACCAGCGTGCTGGTGGGCGCCTCGCTGGCGCCGCTGGCGGTGCCGGGCAGCGACGAATGGGTGGCGCTGGCGGTGTGGCTCACGCTGCTGTCGGGCCTGATGCAGGTGCTGCTGGGCGCGGTGCGCTTCGGCTGGCTGCTGCGCCTGGTGAACTCGCCGGTGCTGATGGGCTTCACGCAGGGCGCGGCGGTGCTGATCACCTTGTCGCAGCTGCCGGCGCTGCTGGGCTTCACCGGCCGCAGCTACTCGCAATTGCTCGGCGGCCCGCCGCCCGATTTCTACGCCATCGGCTTCGGCCTGGGCGGCATGGCCATGCTGTGGCTGGGCAAGCGCTTCGTGCCCAAGTTCCCCACCACCATGGCGCTGGTGGCACTCAGCGCCTTCATCAGCTACCTCATCGGCTATGCGCTGACCGGCGGCGCGGTCATCGGCGCCCTGCCCTCGGGCCTGCCCTCGCTGTACATCCCGCAGCTGGTGCCGGGCGTGGGCCTGGGCTCGCTGCTGCTGCCGGCCTTCCTCGTGACGCTGGTGAGCTTCCTGGAGACGGCCTCCAGCGCCAAGGTCGACAACGCCCGGGCCGGCACGCTGTGGAACGAGGACCAGGACCTGATCGGCCAGGGCCTGGCGAAGATCTCCTCGGGCCTGACCGGGTCCTTCCCCACCAGTTCCTCGTTCTCGCGCTCGGCCATCACGCTGTATGCCGGCGCCAAGACGCAGTGGGCGACGCTGTTCAGCGTGGCGGTGGTGGCCGCCGCGCTGCTGTGGGCCATGCCGCTGCTCTACAACGTGCCGCAGGCGGTGCTGGCCTCGGTGGTGGTGACGGCCACGCTGGGGCTGCTCAAGCCGCGCGCCTTCGTCGCGCTGTGGAAGGTGTCGCGCATCGAGGCGGCGATCTCCATCGGCACCTTCGCCCTGACCATCGCCTCGGCGCCGCAGATCTACTGGGGCGTGCTGGGCGGCCTGCTGGCGGCGCTGTCGCACTACATGTACCGGCACCTGCATCCGCGCATCATCGAGGTGGGCCTGCACCCGGACGGAAGCCTGCGCGACCGCCACCTGTGGAGCCTGCCGCCGCTCGCCCCGCGGCTGTACGCGCTGCGCATGGATGCCGAGCTGGACTTCGCCTCGGCCAGCACGCTGGAGCGCGCCATCAACACCGCATTGGCGGAACGCGCCGGCCTCACCGACGTGTGTCTGTTCGCCCAGCCCATCAACCGCGTGGACATCACCGGCGCGGAAGTGTTCGGCAGCATCCGCCGCGCACTGGAGGGCAAGGGCGTGCGGCTGCACATCTCCGGCCTGAAGCTGCCGGCGCAGCAGGTGCTGGACGGCGCGGGGCTCCTGGCGCCCGGGCCGATGCTGTTCAACTACCGCACCGACGCGGAGGCGCTGGCCGCGCTGACGCTCGCGCGCACCCAGGACTAAAGAATTCCGGCCGCCTGCCGATAAGGAGAGAGGCTCGAAGCGGTTCGCCGCCTCGCAGTGCCTTTCTTCTTATGCACCGACCGCTCCTGGCAACCCTTCTTCTCTGCTCCGCCGCCGCTGCCTGCACTGCCGCCGCCACGGAGATCTACGACACGCGCACCGGCGAAGTCCCCGCGTGGGTGCGCCCCAAGGCGCCCGACGCCGCCAGCCTGAAGGCGGACGAGCAGCGGCGCGAAGCCCAGCGCCTCCTGTGGCTGGAGGCTTCGCCGGTGGGCGCGCGCGACTACTGCGCCACGTCGGTCATCGTTTCGCAGAAGCCGGCAGCGCCAGCGCTGCAGTGCTTCCACGGCAACACCAGCGCCGAGGAACTGCAGGCCCACGGCTGGGAGCTCACGGAAGTGCGCACCAGCCTGCACCGCCATTCACCCGGCTTCGAGGTGGAGGTGATGAATGCGATCGCGATCAAGCGCCGCTGCGAGCCGGCACGCGCCAGTGCCGGCAAGGCCGGCGCCGAGTGCGAGCAGGCGTCCAGGGCCGGCCAGCCGCGCCCCAACCTGTTCTGGATGCCGGCGTCCTGACGCCGGCGCGCCTCAATCGACGCGCACGCGCCCGCGTGCGCGCTTGACGTCCGAACGCTGGCTCTTGGTCTCGAGCCGCCGCTGGCGCGAGGCCCGCGTCGGACGGGTCGCGCGCCGCACACGGGGCGCCACGGCCACGCTGTCAACGATCAGCTGCAGCCGCTCCAGCGCATCGGCGCGGTTCATCTCCTGGCTGCGGTGCTGCTGCGCCTTGAGCACCAGCACGCCTTCCTGCGTGATGCGGCTGTCGCGGGTGGCGAGCAGCCGCTCCTTCACCGGCTCGGGCAGCGAGGACGCGTGGATGTCGAAACGCAGGTGCACCGCGCTCGACACCTTGTTGACGTTCTGCCCGCCCGCCCCCTGCGCCCGGATGGCGCTGATCTCCACTTCCGAAGGATCGACGAGGACGCGCGCGCTGAAGGACATCAGACCCGTTCGAAGATCGCGGCGATGCCCTGGCCGCCGCCGATGCACATGGTCACCAGCGCGTAGCGGCCCTGCACGCGCTGCAGCTCGGCCAGCGCCTTCACCGTGATGATGGCGCCAGTGGCGCCCACCGGGTGGCCCAGCGAGATGCCCGAGCCGTTGGGGTTGACCTTGGCCGGGTCGAAGCCCAGCTCCTTCACCACCGCGCAGGCCTGGGCCGCGAAGGCTTCGTTGGACTCGATCACGTCCAGGTCGCTCACCTTCAGGCCGGTGCGCTCCAGCACCTTGCGCGTGGCAGGCACCGGGCCGATGCCCATGTAGGCCGGCTCGACGCCTGCGTGCGCGTAGCCCACCAGGCGCGCCATCGGCTTGAGGCCCAGCGCCTTGACGCGCGCGCCCTCGGCCAGCACCACGGCGGCGGCGCCGTCGTTGATGCCCGAGGCGTTGCCGGCGGTGACCAGGCCGTCCTTCTTGAAGGCGGGCTTCATCTTGGACAGCACGTCCAGCGTGGTGTCGGCACGCACGTGCTCGTCGGTGTCGAAGAGCACCACGCCCTTGCGCGTCTTCACTTCCACCGGAACGATCTGCTCCTTGAAGCGGCCGGCGGCGATGGCGGCGGCCGCGCGCTGCTGGCTCTGCACCGCCAGCGCGTCCTGCTGCTCGCGCGAGATGCCGTAGCGTGCCGCCACGTTCTCGGCGGTGATGCCCATGTGCATCTTCTCCCAGGGGTCGTGCAGGATGCCGATCATGTAGTCGATCAGCTGCGCGTCGCCCATGCGCGCGCCGTGGCGGGCGGCCGTATCGAAATACGGACCGCGGCTCATCGACTCGGAGCCGGCGCCGATGGCGACGTCGCAGTCGCCCAGCGCGATGGCCTGCGCTGCCGAGACGATGGCCTGCAGGCCCGAGCCGCACAGGCGGTTGACGTTGAAGGCGGGCGTCTCGATGGGGCAGCCGGCATCCACCGCGGCCACGCGGCTGAGGTACGCGTCGCGCGTATCGGTGGGGATCACGTTGCCCATCACCACATGTCCCACGTCGGCCGCCGCCACGCCGCTGCGCTGGATGGCGGCCTTGACCACGGTGGTGGCCAGCTGGGTGTTGGGTACGTCCTTCAGCGAGCCGCCGAAGGTGCCGATGGCGGTGCGGGCTGCGCCGACCACGTAGATGTCGCGTTGGGTCATGGATGTCTCTGGGGTGTGGAAGGACGATTCTCGCAGGCCGGCGACATGCCCGCCCCCCTCCCTCGAGGAGGGTTACAGGAGCGCGTTTTCCTGCGCGCGGGCCAGGGCGCTGGTGCGGTTCTTCACGCCCAGCTTGGCGAAGATGTTGTGCAAGTGCCATTTCACCGTGGCCTCGGACACGAACAGGCTCTGCGCCAGCTCGCGGTTGCCCAGGCCCGCCTTGAGCAGGCGCAGGATCTTCAGCTCGCGCTCGGTGAGCAGCTCCATGGCGGCCCCGGGGTCTGCCGCGGGCCGCGCCCCGCGCGGCTGGTCGGTGCTGCCGCGGCCCGCCGCGGCCAGCAGCTGCTGCAGGTAGGCGTCCGGTGCCTGCTCGCCGCCCTGCGCGGGGCAGCTGGCGCGGTTGGCGCGGATGGTCTCGATCATGTCCAGCACCACCGGATCGCCGTCGACCAGGCTGCGCACCAGGCCGCAGCGCGCGGCCAGGTCGAGCGCCTCGTCCAGCGTGCGCAGGGCCTGCGCCGATTCCTGCGCGCGCTGCTGGTGCACCGCCTTGAGCACCAGCAGCCGCGCCACCTGCGCGCGGTGGTTGTCGCGCAGCGCCCGGCGCAGGGCGTCGTTGAGCGCGCCCGCGACGTTGCCGGGCGCGCCCGCCATGCGAAGGCGCAACTGCAGGAGGCAGACGCTGTCTTCCTCGGCCGGCGCGGCCGTCGCCTGCGGGTTGGAGGCGCCGTAGCTGACCAGCCCGTACGAACGCGCCAGCTTCTGCGCCTCCTCGACCGAGCCGGCCTGCAGGCGCAGCGCGCAGCGCTCGGCCGAGAGGATGAGCGCCAGCCGCGCGAGCTTGAGCCGGTGGCCCAGCGACTCGCCCTCCAGCAGGCAGCTGTCGGCCTGCGCCACCTCCCCGCGCAGGCGCAGCAGGCGTGCCCGCGTGAGGTAGCCGGCCGTGGTCATCTCGACCAGGCCGTGGTCGTCCACATAGGGCAGGCCCACGTCCACGAAGGTCTGCGCGGCGGCCAGCTCGCCCTGCTCGTAGCAGACCTCGGCGGCCAGCAGCGCCAGCATTGAGCCGGCATACGAGGCCAGGCCCAGGCTGCGCTCGACGATGGCGATGCCCGCCTTCGCCTGCGCCATGGACTCGTGGTAGTCGCCGCGCCGCATCGCGAGCATCACGGCCAGCGCCGCCGCCCAGGCCAGGCCGTAGTCGGCGTGCGACTCGCCGAAGGAGCGGCGCGCAATCGCCAGGGCCTGCTCCCCCTGCTCGAAGCCATCGGTGGCGCAGCAGGCGCTGGCCAGCACGTTGGCCACCACGCCGGTGCAGAAGGCGTCGGCGCGCGGCCAGCTCTTGAGCCAGGTCTCGCTGCTGGCCTTGGCCTGCAGCGGCTCGCCCACATGCGCCCAGTAGACGCAGCGGATCATCTCGACCATGCAGCGCAGCTCGTCGTCACCGCTTTCGCCGCAGGCCTGCTCCAGCGCGCGCAGCTCCTGCTCCGCCTCGAGGTAGCGGCGGGTGAGCACCAGCGACCACGCATGGCCGACACGGATCTTCGGCCGCGCATGCACCAGGTGCTGCGGCAGGCGCGCGAGCCAGGCCAGCAGGGTGGCATGCTCGCCGCGGTGCTGCACCAGCTCGGCGGAGAAGTCGGCCACGAGGTCGGCGGCGCGGGCCGGGTCCTGGCCCTCGAAGGCGTAGCGGATCGCCTCGTGCAGGAGCCCGTGCCGCTGGAACCAGGCGCTGGCGCGCAGCGCGATGGCGCGACTGCCCTCGCCCTGGCGCTCCCGGCTGCGGCCGCGCAGGTAGTCGGCGAAGAGGTGGTGATAGCGGAACCAGGTGCGGTTGCGGTCCAGCCCCGACAGGAACAGGTTGCGCGACTGCACCTCGGCCAGCAGCGCATGGCTGTCGCTGCGCCCCAGCACCTCGTCGCACAGCTCGGCGCAGAAGCGCTCCAGGCCGGCCGTGTCGAGCAGGAACTGGCGCAGGTCCGGCCGCAGGCGGTCGAGCACGTGCTCGCCCAGGTAGTCGGTGATGTCGCGGTCGCTGCCCGAGAAGGCGCGCAGGAAGGCGCCGCGGTCGCCGCTTTCGCGCAGGGCCAGCGAAGCCAGCTGCAGGCCCGCGATCCATCCCTCGGTGCGGTGGTGCAGCGCGCGCAGCTGATCGCGCGCCAGCGGTGCGCCGCTCACGCGGCCCACGAAGTCGGCCGCCTCGTCCAGCGCCAGCCCGAAGTTGGCGGCGTCGAGCTCCAGCAGCTGGTTGCGCAGCCGCCACTGACTCAGCGACAGCGGCAGGCGCGTGCGGCTCGCGATGACCACGCCCACGTTGGGCGGCAGGTGGCCGACCAGCCACTCCATCTGCCGGTGCACGCCTTCGTGCTGCACCAGGTGGAAGTCGTCGAGCACCAGCAGCAGCCGCCCGCAGTCGCTGCCCAGGTCGGCGAGCAGCGAGGCCACGATGGCGTCGGGCGATGCCAGGCTGCCGCCCGCGGTCTGCGCAAGCGCGCTGCGGCCCAGACGCGCATCGGCGTGATGCAGCGCGGCGGCAAGGTAGCGGAAGAAGAGCAGCGGGTCGTTGTCCTGCGCCTCCAGGCTGAGCCAGGCGACGGTGATGCCGTGCGGCTCGAGCTGCGCAACGAACTGCGCCAGCGCGGTGGTCTTGCCGTAGCCGGCCGGCGCGGTGACGGCCACCAGCCGCTTGCCCACGCCGGTGTGCAGCAGCGCGGAAAGGCCGGGGCGTGCCAGCAGCGTCGCCGAAAGCTGCGGCGGCACCAGCCGCGACTCCACCAGCACCGCCGCCGATGCCCTGGCAGCTCCCGCGGATCGGCCGGACCGCGCCATCCCTGTCTCCTGCATTCCTTGTCGGCCTTTCAGTTTGCCTGATAGAGCGTGACAACGCACGCACCGCCAAGCCCCAGGTTGTGCTGCAGGCCCAGCCGCGCGCCTTCCACCTGCCGCGCCTGCGCGGTGCCGCGCAGTTGGTGCGTGAGCTCGTAGCACTGCGCGAGGCCGGTGGCGCCCAGGGGATGGCCCTTCGAGAGCAGCCCGCCCGACGGGTTGGTCACGACCTGGCCGCCGTAGGTGTTGCGCCCCTCGGCAATGAAGCCGGCCGCCTCGCCTTCGCCGCACAGGCCCAGCGCCTCGTAGCTGATGAGCTCGTTGTGCGCGAAGCAGTCGTGCAGCTCGACCACGTCCAGCTCGCCGGGGCCGACACCCGCCTCCTCGTAGACCTGCCGCGCGGCCGCCTGGCTCATCCCGTAGCCGACCAGCGCCATCATGTCGCGGCTGTCGAAGGTCCCGGGCGTGTCGGTGGTCATTGCCTGCGCGCGGATGAAGACGTCGGTTCGCAAGTCGTTGCCGCGGGCGAAGTCCTCGCTGATTAGGATGGCCGCCGCCGCGCCACAGGTGGGCGGGCAGGCCATCAAGCGCGTCAGCACGCCGGGCCACAGCGCAGGTGCGTTCAGCACGTCCTCGGGAGTGAGCTCCTTGCGCAGCAGGGCCAGCGGATTGCGCGCCGCATGCCGGCTGGCCTTGGCGCGGATGGCCGCAAAGGCCTCCAGCGGCGTGCCGTGCTTCTTCATGTGCGCGAGGCCGGCGCCGCCGAAGTAGCGCAGGGCCAGCGGCAGTTCGGGCATGCCGACCAGCTCGGCCGCCTGCGCGTCGAAATCCTCGAAGGGACTGGGCCGGTCCTGGAAGACGACGCCGAGTGCGCCCGGATTCATCTGCTCGAAGCCGATGGCCAGCACGCAGTCCGCCGCTCCGCCCGCGATGGCCTGGCGCGCGAGGAAAAGCGCCGTCGAGCCGGTCGAGCAGTTGTTGTTGACGTTGAAGACCGGGATGCCCGTCATGCCCAGCCCGTAGACCGCGCGCTGGCCGCTGGTGGAATCGCCGTACACGTAGCCGGCGTAGGCCTGCTGTACCGCCCCGTAGCCGATGCAGGCATCGGCCAGGGCCAGCCGGCCGGCCTTGGCAGCCATCTCCGGATAGGGGTCGCCGGCGCCGGGCTTCACGAAGGGGATCATGCCGACGCCGGCGACGAAGACGCGCCGGCTCATGCCGCGCCGCCTTTCGTCTTTTCCAGCATCGTGGCGCGCACGTCCTTCTTCATCACCTTGCCGACCTTGGAGCGCGGCAGGTCGTCCCAGAAGGCCACCTGCTTGGGCGCCTTGACGCTGCCGATGCGCGCCTTGACGAAGGCGATGACCTCGTCCTCCGCCAGTGTGCGGCCGGGGCGCAGTTGCAGCACCGCGACCACGCGTTCGCCCCACTTGTCGTCGGGCAGGCCGATCACGGCGCTGTCCTGCACGTCGGGGTGCTGCATGAGCGCGGACTCGACCTCCACCGAGTAGACGTTGAAGCCGCCGGTGATGATCATGTCCTTGGCGCGGTCGACGATGTAGAGGAAGCCGTCGTCGTCGAGGTAGCCGATGTCCCCGGTGTGGTGCCAGCCGAAGCGCGAGGCCTCGGCCGTGGCGGCCTCGTCCTTGTAGTAGCCGGCCATGACCAGCGAGGAGCGCACCACGATCTCGCCACGCTCGCCCGTGGGAAGCAGCTCGCCCTCGGCGCTCATGGTGGCCACCTGCACCAGCGGGCCGGGGCGGCCGGCCGACGAGAGCCGCTGGCGCGCCACCGTGCCGTCGGCATTGAAGTGCTCGCGCGGCGACATCATGGAGATCATCATCGGCGCCTCGGTCTGGCCGAAGAGCTGGGCCATCACGGGGCCGATCTTCTCCAGCGCCTCTTCCAGCCGCGCCGCCGCGATGGGCGCGGCGCCATACCAGAAGCACTGCAGCGAGTCGCGCCGCGTGCCCGCCAGCTTCTCGTGCTGCAGCAGCATGTAGATGAGCGTGGGCGGCAGGAAGGTGTGGGTGACGCGGTGCCGCTCGATGAGCGCGAGGAAGTCGCCCAGGTCGGGCTTGGGCATGATCACCACGCGCCCGCCCAGCGCCATCACCGGCAGGCAGAGCACGCCGGCCGCATGCGTGAGCGGCGCCAGCGCCAAATAGCAGGGCCGCCCCTCGAAGGGGTAGCCCATGAGCGTGAGCGCCGACATGGTCTCCAGGTTGCGGCCGCTGAGCATCACGCCCTTGGGCCGGCCGGTGGTGCCGCCGGTGCCGGCGATCATGGCCACGTCGTCGGGCGGGGCGATGTCGATGGGCTCGTCGCCCAGGCCTTCGAGCCATTCGTCCATCGAAGCGGCGAACACCTGGCGCTGGTCCAGGCACACCAGCGCGCGCAGCTTGGGCAGCTGCGCGCGCATCTGCTCCACCATCGGCGCGTAGTTGCTGTGGAAGACCAGGCAGGCGCAGTCGAAGGCGTCGAGCACGAAGGCGTTCTCGGCCGCCTCGTTGCGCGGGTTGATGGGACACCACACGCAGCCGGCGCGCGAGATGCCGAACACCGTGGCGAAGGCATGCGCGTCGTTGCTGGAGAGCACCGCCACCTTGTCCCCCGGGCGCACGCCCGCACGCTGCAGGCCATGCGCGACGCGCCAGCTGATCTGCTGGACCTGCGCATAGCTCAGGTCGCTGTCGCCCATGGTGAGGCAAGGCGAATCGGCGCCCAGCTGGGCGCCCTTGTCCAGGTAGTCGACGAGGCGCACTTGCGTCAGCTCGCGCGGGTGATCACCGGCTCCTGCACCAGGCCGAAGCTGCGCAGCACGCCGAGCAGCTCGTGGTGCCCGAAGGCCTGGCAGCCCGAGGCGAAACCTGCACGCTTGGGCGGCTGCTGCAGCAGCGAAGCGGCGGCGTAGGCGTTGAGCAGGCCCGTCTGCTTGTAGTTGCAGTTGCCGAAGATCACGCAATGCACGCGGCCCAGCGGCCCGGAGGCATGCACCGAGTCGACCGACTTGTTGATGCGCGGGTTCTCGCGCGGCGGCATGGTGTTCATCACGCCCGCGGCCGTCTTGGCCAGTGCCTCGTAGCGGTCCTGCTCGTTCATGCCCTCGGTGGCCTTGAGTGCGGCCGCCACGATCTGCGGCACGCCCAGCATCAGCGGCTTGTTGAACACGCCGCCCAGCACCTTGACGTTGGCCACGCGCGGGTCCTTCCTGAACCACACCGGATGCGAGGTGCCGCCCCAGGGAAGCGCCAGCGCCACTTCATGCTGGCCGGGGATGGCAAGCTGGTAGAGGCCCGCGTCCGGCTGCCATTCCTTGTACTCGTTCTGCTCCAGGTAGAAGGCCTTGGAGGTGGCGGCGTTGACCAAAATGGTCTGCGTCGACGCGATGGTGGGGCTGCCGCCCCAGAACACGGCGATGTCCAGCGTGTCCAGCCCGGGCGTTTCCAGGCACAGCTGGGCCGCGATCTCGCCGGTGGTGTACATCTGCGCAAGGCCCGGCGACAGCAGCAATCCCTTTTCGGCGAACTTGGCGCCCCACTCCTGGTCGAGCGTGATGAGCCAGTCCTGCTCGCCGGTGGTGTCGGTGTAGTGGCATTTGGCAGCCAGGCAGGCCTGCACCACCTCGGGGCCGAACTTGGCGAAGGGGCCGACGGTGTTCAGCACCACCGAGGCACCGGTGAACAGCTCGGTCAGCGCCTTCACCGAATGCGCCACCTCCACCACCTCGTAGCTCGCGGTCTCGATGCCCGGCACGTTGGACTTCATCGCCGCCTCGATCTTCTCGGCGCTGCGGCCCGCCGCGATGAACGGGATGTTGTACTCGCGCAGGTACTCGCACACGAGGCGACCGGTGTAGCCGGAAGCGCCGTAGACCACCACTGGTTTCTTGCTCATCTCGAAGGTCTCCTTGAAGTTCTGTGTCGCTCAGAGCAGCGACGAGCTGACGCCGCCGTCCAGCACGAAGCCGCTGCCGTTGGAAAAGCTGGAACGCTCGGATGCGAGGAACACGGCCAGGTGGGCCACCTCCTCCACGGTGCCGTAGCGCCCCTGGCGCTGCGCCACCACCGCGCCGAAGTCGGGCAGCTTGAGCTGCTCCTCGAACTCGGGGATGTGCGACTTCACCAGCTCGGTGTCGATGAAGCCCGGCAGGATCGCGTTGACCCGTACCTTGTGCGCGCGCAGTTCCACCGCCGCGGTCTGCGTTAGCGAGACCACGCCCGCCTTGGCCGCCGCGTAGCTGCCGATGAGCGCACAGGCCGCCTTGGCCGTGACCGAGGCCATGTTGATGATGCTGCCGCCGCCCGCCGCGATGATGGCCGGCGCCGCGTGGCGGATGCACAGGAACACGCCGTCGAGGTTGACCGAGATGACCTCGCGCCATTCCTCGTAGCTGGTGGACACCAGCGGCGCGACGCGCGCCACGCCGGCGTTGGGCACCATGATGTCCAGGCGGCCGTGCTTCTTCACCGCGCTGTCGACCAGTCCCGCCACCTGCGCGGAGTCGCGCACGTCGCAGGGCACGGCGATGGCGCCGGGCAGCGAGTCCGCCACCTGCTGCGCCGCAGAGGCGTCGATGTCGGACACGACCACCTTCGCACCCTCGGCGGCGTACGCACGTGCCACAGCCTCGCCAAGCCCGCGTCCCGCACCCGTGACGATGGCAACCTTGTCTTGCAGCAGCTTCTTGCTCATAGCAATCCGGCAGACAGGCCGCCGTCCAGGATGTAGTGGGAGCCAGTCGTCCAGCTGGCGGCGTCGGATGCGAGGAAGGCGGTCATCTCGGCCACCTCCTGCGCTGTGCCCAGTCGGCCCTGCTTGGCCGCCACCAGGGCATCGAAGGGAACGCCCACGGCGGCTTCCACCGTGGGGATGAGGCGATCGACCATGGCGGTGCCCACGAAGCCCGGGCACACCGCGTTGACGCGAATGCCCGCCTGCTTGAGCTCGGCCGCGGCCGTGCGGGTGAGCTGCAGCACCGCCGCCTTGGAGGCCGCGTAGCAGCCGAAGAGCGGCACGCCGTTGACGCCGGCCAGCGAGGAAATGTTGACGATGCAGCCGCGACCCGAGGCCGCCAGCGCGCCCAGCGACTGCTTCATGCCCAGGAACACGCCCTTCACGTTGATGGCCATGAGCCGCTCGAACTCTTCCTCGCTGTGTTCGTGCAGCGGCTTCACGATCTCGATGCCGGCGTTGTTGACGAGGGTGTCCATGCCGCCGAAGGCGGCGGTGGTGGCCTCGACGGCGCGGGTGAGGTCGGATGCCGAAGTCACGTCGCAGCGCACCGAGCGGGCCATGGGACCCAGCGAATCGGCGGCCTTGGCGGCGCCCGCCTCGTCGATGTCGGCGAGCATCACCTGCGCGCCGCGTTCGACGAACAGGCGGGCAATGGCCAGGCCCAGGCCCTGCGCCGCTCCCGTCACGAGGGCCCGTCGGCCCTGCAGTTCGATCATGTGTTGTCTCCTGTGCGCGTGCGATTCACGCGTGGAGGAGATTCCATCAGCGGGCAACGGACCCGGCCCCCAACAAAAGGTTGGTTTTTCTTGCTGCACCGCAACAGCAGCCGGGTTTAAGCTGCGCCCGCGGCGCGAGACAGCGGCGCGTTCAACAACGACGACGGAGTGACACCCCAATGATCCCCAAGAGAATCCTCGCCCTGGCTGCCGTGCTGCTGGCCAGCCTGACCTTCACGCACGCCGCCCAGGCCGGCCCGCGCCTGGACAAGATCATGGAAGCCAAGGTGCTGCGCGTGGGAACGCCCGGGGACTACCGGCCCTTCGCCATCAAGACGGACGGCGGCTACTCGGGCCACGACATCGACGTCATCGAGCTGATGGCCAAGGAACTGGGGGTGAAGGTGGAATACGTGCAGACCAGCTGGCCGAACCTGATGAAGGACATCCAGTCCGACAAGTTCGACCTGGCCGTCGGTGGCATCACGCGAAACGTGACGCGCATCCGCCAGGTCGCGATGCTCCCGGGCTATGCGCCCTTCGGCAAGGTGGCGCTGGTACGTGCCGCCGACAAGGCCAAGTTCACGAAGCCGGAGGACCTCAACCAGGCCAGCGTGCGCGTGATCAAGAACCCGGGCGGCACCAACGAGGCCTACGTGCTGCAGAACCTGAAGGCGGCCCAGGTGAGCACGCACGAGAAGAACGCGGAGATCCCGGCGCTGATCGCCGAGGGCAAGGGCGACGTGATGATCACCGAGACGTACGAGGCCCTGCACTACAGCAAGGCCGATCCGCGCCTGTACGCCGCCTACCTCGACACGCCGCTGACGCCCAAGAACTGGCTGGGCTTCATGCTGCCTGCGGACGACGCCGACTACACCCGCGTGATGGGCTTCGTGTGGGACGTCCTGGACAAGCGCGGAGACCTGGCCCAGGTCTCCGGCAAGTGGCTCAAGTAGCGGCGGTGATCAGTTGCGGCTGTCGAGCGGGCGCGAGCGCACGTCGGTGACGTCGCTGGCGCCTGGGCCCAGGTGCATCACCGGGCTGGACACCGACTCGCCGCGCGCCCGCGCGCCGGCCACGTCGGCAGCCGTGGGGCCCGAGCGGCGCGCCGCGGCGGCGGCGCGGAAGCGCTCGAAGCCCTGGCCCGGGCTGAATCGCATGACCCAGGGGGTCACGGGCTTGCCGGTAAGGCGTGCCCAGCCGTAGCGTAAGGCCCACAGCGCCGCCACCACCGTCACCGCGCAGGCGATGCTGGCGGCGAACACGAGGCCCATCAGGAACAGGACGATGCGAAGGACGAAAGTGAACATCTGGGATTAGGCCGCCTGGGCCGCCGTAGGTTCCCCGATCCGCACGAAGCTGAACTGGCCGGGATGCTGGATCGGGTCGGTTTCCACCCGGATCGTATCCTTGGGCGCAAAGCTCCCGTCCAGCAGCAGCCTGGACAGCGGATTCTCGATGCGCTGCTGGATCGCCCGCTTGAGCGGCCGCGCCCCGAATACCGGGTCGAAGCCGACCTTGGCGATCTCGGCCAGCGCCGGCGGCGTCACCTCCAGCGCCAGGTCCATCTTCGCCAGGCGCGCCTGCAGCACCTGCAACTGGATCCTCGCGATCGCCTCGATGTTCGCTGCGTCGAGCGCGTGGAACACCACCGTCTCGTCAATGCGGTTCAGGAACTCGGGGCGGAAGTAGTTCTTCAGCTCCTCCCAGACCGCGTCCTTGATCTCGTCGGTGGGCCGGCCCACCATCTGCTGGATGATCGGCGAGCCGATGTTGCTGGTCATGACGATCACCGTGTTCTTGAAGTCCACGGTGCGGCCCTGGCCATCGGTCAGGCGGCCGTCGTCGAGCACCTGCAGCAGCACGTTGAACACGTCCGGGTGCGCCTTCTCGACCTCGTCGAGCAGCACCACGCTGTAGGGCTTGCGGCGCACTGCCTCGGTGAGGTAGCCGCCTTCCTCATAGCCCACGTAGCCCGGAGGCGCACCGATGAGGCGCGCGACCGAGTGCTTCTCCATGAACTCGCTCATGTCGATGCGGATGAGGTGGTCCTCGCTGTCGAACAGGAAGCCGGCCAGCGCCTTGCACAGCTCGGTCTTGCCTACGCCCGTGGGGCCCAGGAACAGGAAGGAGCCGGTGGGGCGGTTGGGGTCGGACAGGCCCGAGCGCGAGCGGCGGATGGCGTTGGACACGGCGGAGATTGCCTCGTCCTGGCCCACCACGCGCTCGTGCAGCTTGTCTTCCATGGCCAACAGCTTGTCGCGCTCGCCCTGCATCAGCTTGGACACCGGGATGCCCGTGGCACGCGCCACCACCTCGGCGATCTCTTCGGCGCCGACCTGGGTGCGCAGCAGCTTCGGGCCGCTGGCGGCGCCCTTTTTCTCCTCGGTGGCAAGCGCCTCCTTCAGGCGCTTCTCCAGGCCCGGCAACTGGCCGTACTGCAGCTCGGCGACCTTGTTGAAGTCGCCCTTGCGGGTGAACTCGTCGATCTGTGTCTTGAGCTTCTCGATTTCCTCGCGGATCTGCGCGCTGCCCTGGGCCTGCGCCTTCTCGGACTGCCAGACTTCTTCCAGGTCGGCGTATTCCTTCTGCAGGCGCTCGATCTCTTCCTCGATCAGGGCCAGGCGCTTCTGCGAAGCCTCGTCCTTCTCCTTTTTCACGGCCTCGCGCTCGATCTGCAGCTGGATGATGCGGCGGTCGAGCCGGTCCATCACCTCGGGCTTGGAGTCGATCTCGATCTTGATCTTGGCCGCGGCCTCGTCGATCAGGTCGATGGCCTTGTCGGGCAGGAAGCGGTCGGTGATGTAGCGGTGGCTCAGCTCGGCCGCGGCGACGATGGCCGGGTCGGTGATCTCCACGCCGTGGTGCACCTCGTACTTCTCCTGCAGGCCGCGCAGGATGGCGATGGTGGCTTCCACGCTGGGCTCGCCCACGAGGATCTTCTGGAAGCGGCGCTCCAGCGCGGCGTCCTTCTCGATGTACTTGCGGTATTCGTCGAGGGTGGTCGCGCCCACGCAGTGCAGCTCGCCGCGCGCCAGCGCCGGCTTGAGCATGTTGCCCGCGTCCATGGCGCCCTCGGCCTTGCCGGCGCCCACCATGGTGTGCAGCTCGTCGATGAAGACGATGGTCTGGCCCTCTTCCTTGGCCAGTTCGTTGAGCACGTTCTTCAGGCGTTCCTCGAACTCGCCGCGGAACTTGGCGCCGGCCAGCAGCGCGGCCATGTCGAGCGAGAGCACGCGCTTGTTCTTCAGCGTGTCGGGCACCTCGCCGGCGACGATGCGCTGGGCCAGGCCTTCGACGATGGCGGTCTTGCCCACGCCGGGCTCGCCGATGAGCACGGGGTTGTTCTTGGTGCGGCGCTGCAGCACCTGGATGGCGCGGCGGATTTCCTCGTCGCGGCCGATGACCGGATCGAGCTTGCCCAGGCGGGCGCGCTCGGTGAGGTCAAGGGTGTATTTCTTCAGGGCTTCGCGCTGGCCTTCGGCATCCGCGCTGTTCACGCCCTGGCCGCCGCGCACCGCGTCGATGGCGGCTTCGAGCGACTTGCGGGTGAGGCCGTTCTCCTTGGCGATGCGGCCGACGTCGGCCTTGCTGTCGGCCACGGCCAGCAGGTAGAGCTCGCCGGCGATGAACTGGTCGTTGCGCTTGATGGCTTCCTTCTCGGTGGCCTGTAGCAGCTTTGCGAGGTCCTGGCCGACCTGCACCACGTCGTGGCCCTGCACCTGGGGCAGCTTCTTGACCGCGGTCTCGCTGGCCTTGATGAGGCCAGGCACGCTGGCGCCGGCGCGCTCGAGCAGCGCGCGCGGGCCGTCGTCCTGGCGCAGCATGGCCAGCAGCAGGTGGACCGGCTCGATGTAGGCGTTGTCGTTCCCCAGCGCGAGCGACTGGGCGTCGGCCAGGGCTTCCTGGAATTTGGTGGTGAGTTTGTCTTGGCGCATTGGCTTGATTCCTGCACTCAAAATAGGGCCTTGGCGGGCCGATTCAAGGGCACCGGGCTTTTTCCGGCGTCCGCCCTTTGGTCGATCGGATCAACAACGAACTGAAGCATTGGAGTCGACGATGGCTATTTCAAGACGTGGCGTGCTCACCGGCGCCCTGGCCCTGGGCCCCGTGGCGGCGCTGCCGGGCTTGGCGCGAGCGCAGGGCGGCAGCGGCACGCCGATCCGCATCCTGGTGGGCTTTCCGGCCGGCGGCGGGACCGACGCGATCGCGCGCCTCCTGGGCGAGAAGCTCAAGGACGAACTGGGGATGCCGGTGGTGGTCGAGAACCGCGGCGGCGCCGGCGGCCAGATCGCCGCCCAGGCGCTGAAGGCGGCGGCGCCGGATGGCCACACGCTGTTCCTGTCGCATGACCACAGCATCTCCATCCTGCCGCAGGTGGTCAAGAACCCCGGATTCAACCCTGCCAGCGACTTCGTGCCGGTGGCGGGCTTCGCCACCTTCGCCAACGCGCTGGCGCTGTCGGGCGGCACGCCGGCGAAGTCGGTCCCCGAGTACATCGCCTGGGTGCGCAGCAAGAGCGGGGGCAAGGACACCATCGGCATCCCGGCGCCGGCCTCGATCCCCGAGTTCCTGGTGAAGATGGTGGCCGACAAGTACAAGCTGGACCTGCAGAGCGCGCCCTACCGCGGCAGCGCGCCGATGATGGCCGACATGCTGGGCAACCAGATCCACGCCGGCATCGGCTCGGTGCCCGATTTCATCGAGAACCACAAGGCCGGCAAGCTGCGCATCGTGGCCACCATCGGCGCGAAGCGCCAGGCGCTGCTGCCGCAGGTGCCCACCTTCGCCGAACTGGGCTTCTCCAACCTGGACGACCTGCCCTACTACGGCATCTTCGCGCCGGTGGGCACGCCGCCCGCCTTCATCGAGCGCTTCAACACGGCGCTGGCCAGGGTGATCGCGATGCCGGATGTGAAAGAGCGGCTCACGGCCCTGGGCCTGACGGTGGGCTACGAACCGCAGGGCCAGTTCGCCGGCCGCGTGCGCACCTACACGCAGACCTGGGAACGCATCATCCAGGCCAGCGGCTTCAAGGCACAGTAGCAGCGGCCGCTGCCGCGACCGGCGGCATCAGCGCGCGACGCTGTTGTCGCTGGCCAGGCCCCAACGTTCGGCGGCCTGGTCGTCGCTCACCCGTGCGTCGACCCAGCGGGCGCCCTCGGGCGTGTCTTCCTTCTTCCAGAACGGGGCCTGGGTCTTGAGGTAGTCCATCAGGAACTCGCAGGCCTGGAAGCTCTCGCCGCGGTGGGCGGAGGTGACGGCCACCATCATGATCTGGTCGGTGGGCTGCAGCAGTCCCACTCGGTGGATCACACGCGTACCGAGGATGTCGAAGCGGCGATGCGCCTCGTCGATCATGGCCTCGATGGCCTTCTCGGTCATGCCGGGGTAGTGCTCCAGTTCCATCGAGGCGACGGCACTGCCGTCGTTGCGGTCGCGCACGGTGCCGATGAAGCTGCACACCGCTCCCACCCGCGCATCCTCGCCGCGCAAGGCGGCGATCTCCGCCTGCAGATCGAAGTCCTGGGTCTGGATGACAACACGCGGCGACTGGCTCATGCGGCGATTGTGGCACCAGGCCCGCGCCGCGAGACGGGCACGCTCAATCGGTCCAGGACCCGCCCAGCATGGAATGCATGTAGCTGGCGGTCTTCACGATGTCTTCTTCCGACATCGGCGTCGGCGGCGCATCGACCAGGTGCTCGATCACCATGTGCAGCTTGGCCGAAGCATTGGGCACTTCCTGCAGCAGGATGGCCAGCGCGGTGGTCTGTGCGACTGCGCGCAGCTCCAGCGCGCGAATCCGCTCGTTCATCTCTTCCAGATCCATGAATCCTCCCGGGTGCCGGTTGAATGAGTTGGAGATGCCTGCATTCTGACCCCACCCCGGCGTCCGGCGCGAGGGTGCAGGTGCGCGGCCGCTACACTTGCACCATGCCCACGCCTCGCATGCGCGCCCCGCAGCAGCCTTCGCCCGAAGGCTGCATGGCCGCGCGCACGAGGGTACCGTGCGGCAAGAAAGCCAAAAAACCTCGGCTCGTCTGACCGGAGCTGCGGTTCCGTCGTCGGATGAGCGACGGGACCGGCTGGTGTTCTCTCTCCCCTTCTCCTGCTTGTGCTGCGCGCGCGTTCGACGGTGGTTCATCCATCGGTCGATCCCTGCCCTTGAAACAAAGGACTTCGCGTGCAACAGACCACTTCATCCAACGCCTCCGCGCCCGATTTCTCCGGCCTGTGGATTCCGCTCGTCACCCCCTTTCGAGGCGGCGCGGTGGACCATGCCGCGCTGGCCGGCCTCGTGTGCCGCCTCGCCCCGACCGGCATTGCCGGCTTCGTGGTGTGTGGCTCCACCGGAGAAGCCGCCGCGCTCGACGAGGCCGAGCAACTCGCCGTGCTCGACACCGTGATCGAGGCCGCGCCCGGGCTGCCGCGCATGATGGGCGTGAGCGGCTACCACCTGGGCCAGATGCTGGCCTGGATCGACCGCCTCTTCTCGCGCCCGCTGGCCGGGCTGCTGGTGCCGGCGCCGCATTACGTCCGCCCGGCGCAATCCGGCCTGCTGCAGTGGTTCGAGGCGATCGCCGAGGCCAGCGAGGCGCCGGCGGTCATCTACGACATCCCCTACCGCACCGGCGCCACGCTCGCGCTCGACACCTTGCTGGCGCTGGCCGAACACCCGCGCATCCGCGCCATCAAGGACTGCGGCGGCGATGCGCGCAAGACGCAGGCACTGATCGCCGACGGGCGCCTGCAGGTGCTGGCGGGCGAAGACGCTCAGATCTTCTCCACGGTGGCCCAGGGCGGCGCAGGCGCCATCGCGGCCAGCGCGCACCTGCAGACGCGAGGCTTCGTCGAGGTCATCGAGGACATCCGCCAGGGCCGGCTCGCCCAGGCACGCGAGCGCTGGGAGGCACTGCTGCCCTTGATCGACCTGCTGTTCGCCGAGCCGAACCCGGGCCCGCTGAAGGCCGCACTGGCACACGAAGGCTGGATCACCGACGAGCTGCGCCTGCCGATGACGCCGGCCAGCGCGCCGCTGCGCGTGCGCATCGAGCAGGCCCTGCGCCGGCTCGCCTGAGCTTCGCTCAGCCGCCGGTGACCGGCGGGAAGAAGGCCACCTCGCTGCCTTCGGGCAGGACGGCGGTCTCGGCGCTCATGACCTGGTCCAGCGCCATGCGCACTGCCTTGCCGCGCGCCAGGGCCTCGGCATAGGGCGCGCCGCGCGCGATCAGCTCGTCGCGCAGGGCGGCGAGCGTGGGCGCGCCGGTCTGCAGCGTCTCGCTGCCCTTGCCGAGCAGCTCGCGCACCGACGCGAAGTAGCGGACCGTGACCTGCTTGCTCATGCCAGCAGCGAAGCGAAAGGGATGAACTGCACCGTGTCGCCCGCCTTGAACGGCTGGCCGGCGGGCGTGTCGATGACACCGTCGCCCCACACGGTGGAGGTGAGCACGCCCGAACTCTGGTTGGAGAACAGGTCGAGCCCGCCCGCTGCATTGCGGCGCGCGCGCAGGAACTCGCGGCGGCGGTCGGCCTTGAGCCAGTCGAAGTCGGCGCGCATGGGCAGCGGCTCCACCGCCACGCGGCTGGCGCCCTGCAGCGTGAGCAGGAAGGGCCGCACCAGCAGCAGGAAGGTGAGGAAGCTGGACACCGGGTTGCCCGGCAGGCCGCAGACGTGCGCGTCGCCGATGCGGCCGTAGGCGAAGGGCTTGCCCGGCTTCATGGACAGCGACCACAGCTCCAGCGTGCCCAGCCATTGCACGGCCGCCTTGATGTGGTCTTCCTCGCCCACCGACACGCCGCCGGTGGTCACGATCAGGTCGTTGCTGGCCGCCGCCTGGCGCAGCGCCTCGATGGTGGCCTCGCGCTTGTCGGGCACGATGCCCAGGTCGCTCACCTCGCAGCCCAGGCGGCGCAACAGCGCACGCATGAAGAAGCGGTTGGAGTTGTAGATGGCGCCCGGCTTCATGTCCTTCGGCGCAACCTCGCCCGGCATCACCAGCTCGTCGCCGGTGGACAGCAGCGCGACGCGCGGGCGCTTCGAGACTTCCAGCGAATCCATGCCGACGCTGGCGGCCAGGCCCAGGGCCTGCGGCGAGAGCCGCTCGCCACGGCGCAGCACGACGTCGCCGCTGGACACGTCCTCGCCCGCGCGGCGGATCCACTGGCCCGCGGCGGGCGGGGTCTCGATGCGTACGCGGCCGAAGGCGTCCCGGTCGGCCTGGGCGTCCAGCGCGGCCGTGTCTTCCTGCATGACCACGGCATCGGCACCCTCGGGGATCTGCGCGCCGGTGAAGATGCGTGCGGCCGTACCGGCGGCCAGCGGGGTGCCCACGGTGCCGGCGGGGATGCGCTGCGCCACCGACAGCACGGCGCCGGGCGCGGCGCAGTCAGCGGCGCGCACGGCGTAGCCGTCCATCGAGCTGTTGTCGCGCGGCGGCACGGTCAGCGCGGAGACCACGTCCTGCGCCAGCACCCGGCCGTCGGCCTCGAAGGTGGAGACACGCTCGGTCGCCAGGCGCGGCTGCGCATTGGCCAGCAGGCGCGAGAGCGCCTCGTCCAGGGCCATCAGGGGAGGACGCGCGCCGGGCGCCTTGGGGTCAGACATAGAGTTCGGAGTTGTATTCGAAGCGGTCCGCGTGATCGAGCATCCACTGCACGATGGCGTCCGCGTCGTTGAGGTCGAAGACCGGCAGCCCCGTGGGATGCGGCAGGGCCCCGGGCACGTCGGTGGCCACGGCGCAGATGTAGTCGTCTTCCGGAAACAGCAGGGGCCGCGGCATCGAGCCGGGCTCGGGCTGGCGCCAGATCTCGATCTTGAGGAGGTCGCTGTGCTTGAAGCCCTCGACCAGCACCCAGTCCACGCCGTCGTACAGCTCGGCGATGAGGTGGTGCACGCTCAGCTGCGCGGGCTGCTCGAATTCGCGGATGAGGGCCAGGCGCCGGTCCGAGGCCACCACCACCTCGAAGGCACCGGCCTCGCGGTGGCGGTGGGTGTCCTTGCCGGGATGGTCGATGTCGAACTTGTGGTGCGCATGCTTGACCACCGACACGCGCTGGCCCTGCAGCTTGAGCACGGGAATGAGCCGCTCCACCAGCGTGGTCTTGCCCGAGCCCGAGTAGCCCGAAAATCCGATCACCTTCATCGCACCACCTTGTTGTCTCCGGACGGTCGAGTCGACGCTCGATCAGTCGCAGTGCTGCGAAATGTATCGCTTGACGGCTTCGACGTCCTTGGGGAGCCTCATCACCCGCTTGGGCAGTGATTCGATTCCCACGAATCGTGCCGGCCGGTCGGGCTCGTGGCCCAGCGCCTCGACGATGCTGGCGGCGAACTTGATGGGCAGCGCCGTCTCCAGCACGATCATCGGCACGCCGGGCACGAGGTGCTCGCGCGCGACCTTCAGCCCGTCGGCCGTGTGGGTGTCGATCAGCGTGGCGAAGCGCTTGTCGGTGTCGCGGATGGTCGCGATGCGGTCGGCATGCGTGCTGCGGCTGCTGGCGAAGCCGAAGCGCGACTTGGCCTGAGCGAAAGCCGGGTCGGCGCTCAGGTCGAAGCGGCCGGCCTGGCCCAGCTCACCCTCGAAGAGTGCGCGGGTCTTGGCCGTGTCGCGGCCCAGCAGGTCGAACACGAAGCGCTCGAAGTTGCTGGCCTTGCTGATGTCCATCGAGGGGCTGGAGGTCTCGTGCGTGTCCGCGGCGCCGCGCACCCGGTAGACGCCGGAGCGGAAGAACTCGTCGAGCACGTCGTTCTCGTTGGTGGCCACCACCAGTTGGTGGATGGGCAAGCCCATCATGCGTGCCACGTGGCCGGCGCAGACATTGCCGAAGTTGCCCGAGGGCACGGTGAAGCTGACCTTCTGGTCGTCGCTGCCCGTGGCCTGGAAGTAGCCGGCGAAGTAGTAGACGACCTGGGCCAGCAGGCGCGCCCAGTTGATCGAGTTGACCGTGCCGATCTTGTACTTGCGCTTGAACTCGAGGTCGTTGCTGACCGCCTTGACGATGTCCTGGCAGTCGTCGAACACGCCCTCGATGGCGAGGTTGTGGATGTTGGCGTCCTGCAGGCTGAACATCTGTGCCTGCTGGAAGGGGCTCATGCGGCCGTCGGGCGAGGTCATGAAGACGCGCACGCCCTTCTTGCCGCGCATGGCGTACTCGGCCGCGCTGCCGGTGTCGCCGCTGGTGGCGCCCAGGATGTTGAGCTCCTCGCCGCGGCGCGCCAGTTCGTATTCGAACAGGTTGCCCAGCAGCTGCATGGCCATGTCCTTGAAGGCCAGCGTGGGGCCGTTGGACAGTGCCTCGAGGTACACGCCGTCCTCCAGCTCGCGCAGGGGGACGATGTCGGCGGTGCCGAACACTTCCTCGGTGTAGGTCCTGGCGCAGAGCGCGCGCAGGTCGTCGGACGGGATGTCGTCGATGTAGAGCGACAGGATCTCGAAGGCCAGCTCCGCATACGGCAGCTTGCGCCAGCGCGCCAGCGTGGCCGCGTCGACCTGCGGGTAGGTCTCGGGCAGGTACAGGCCGCCATCGGGCGCCAGGCCCTCCAGCAGGATCTCGCAGAAGCGCCGGCGGTCCGGATGGCCGCGCGTGGAAAGGTAGCGCATCACGACAGCTCTTCCTTGCGCAGGCGCACGATCGGCGCCAGCACCGAGGGCAGCGCCTGCAGTTGGGCCAGCGCGTCGTCCAGCGTGCCTTCGCGCGTGTCGTGCGTGAGGATGATGACGTCGGTCTGCGTGGAGCCTTCGCCGCCCACCTCGTCGGCCTCGCGCTGCAGCACCGCGTCGATGCTGATGCCGGCGTTGGCCAGCAGGCCCGTGACCTTGGCCAGCACGCCGGCCTCGTCGGCCACGCGCATGCGCAGGTAGTAGCTGGTGACCACCTCGCTCATCGGCAGGATCTGCAGGTCGCTCATGGCGTCCGGGTGGAAGGCCAGGTGCGGCACGCGGTGCGCGGCGTCGGCGGTGTGCAGGCGGGTGATGTCCACCAGGTCGGCAATGACGGCGCTGGCGGTGGGCTCGCTGCCCGCGCCCTTGCCGTAGTAGAGCGTGGTGCCCACGGCGTCGCCGTTGACCACCACCGCGTTCATCGCGCCTTCCACGTTGGCCAGCAGGCGCTTGGCCGGCACCAGGCTCGGGTGCACGCGAAGCTCGATGCCCTTGGCCACGCGCTTGGTCACGCCCAGCAGCTTGATGCGGTAGCCCAGCTGCTCGGCGTACTTGATGTCCTGCGCGGCCAGCTTGGTGATGCCTTCCACGTGCGCCTTGTCGAACTGCACCGCGGTGCCGAAGGCGATGGCGCTCATCAGCGTGACCTTGTGGGCCGCGTCCACGCCCTCGATGTCGAAGGTGGGATCGGCCTCGGCGTAGCCCAGGCGCTGCGCCTCCTTGAGCACGGTGTCGAAGTCCAGGCCCTTGTCGCGCATCTCGGACAGGATGAAATTCGTGGTGCCGTTGATGATGCCGGCGATCCACTGGATGGAATTGGCGGTGAGCCCTTCGCGCAGCGCCTTGATGATCGGGATGCCCCCGGCCACCGCCGCCTCGAAGGCCACCATGACGCCCTTGGCGTGCGCCGCCGCGAAGATCTCGGTGCCGTGCACCGCGAGCAATGCCTTGTTGGCCGTCACCACGTGCTTGCCGGCCGCGATGGCCTCCAGCACCAGCTGGCGGGCGATGCCGTAGCCGCCGATCAGCTCGATGACGATGTCGATCTCGGGATTGGCGATGACCGCACGCGCGTCGTTCACCACCTGCACGCCCTCGCCCACCACCGCCTTGGCGCGGGCGGTGTCGAGGTCGGCCACCATGGTGATCTCGATGCCGCGGCCAGCGCGGCGCTTGATTTCTTCCTGGTTGCGGGCCAGGACCTTGAAGGTGCCGCTGCCGACGGTGCCGATGCCCAGTAGGCCGACCTGGATGGGTTTCATGGATTCAGTCATTTCGATTCAAGGCGCCGCAGCAGCCGCAGGAGGAAAAAGAAGAAGAACTAGACGCTGTGCCGCTTGCGATAGCGTTCGAGGAAGCGCGCGATGCGGCCCACGGCCTCGCGCAGATCTTCCTCGTGCGGCAGGAACACGATGCGGAAGTGGTCGGGCGTGGCCCAGTTGAAGCCGGTGCCCTGCACCAGCATCACCTTGGTTTCCTTCAGCAGTTCGAGGAAGAACTGCCGGTCGTCCTCGATCGGGTAGATCTTGGGGTCGAGCTTGGGGAACATGTACAGCGCCGCCTGGGGCCGCACGCAGCTCACGCCGGGGATGGCGGTGATCAGCTCGTAGGCCAGGTCGCGCTGCCGGCGCAGGCGACCGCCCTCGCAGGTCAGGTCATTGATGCTCTGGTAGCCGCCCAGCGCCGTCTGGATGGCCCACTGGCCCGGCACGTTGGCGCACAGCTTCATGTTCGAGAGCATGTTCAGGCCCTCGATGTAGTCGCTGGCACTCTTCTTGTCGCCCGACACCACCAGCCAGCCGGCGCGGTAGCCGCAGGAGCGGTAGCTCTTGGACAGGGAGTTGAAAGTCAGCGTCAGGACGTCGGTGGACAGGCTTGCCAGCGCGGTGTGCTTGACGTCGTCGTACAGCACCTTGTCGTACACCTCGTCGGCCAGGATCACCAGGCCGTGCTCGCGCGCGATCTGCACGATGCCCTTGAGCAGTTCGTCGGAGTAGATGACGCCCGTGGGGTTGTTCGGGTTGATGACCACGATGCCCTTGGTACGCGGCGTGATCTTGGCGCGGATGTCGTCCAGGTTGGGCATCCAGTTGTTGGACTCGTCGCAGATGTAATGCACCGGCCGGCCGCCCGAGAGGCTGGTGACGGCGGTCCACAGCGGGTAGTCGGGCGCGGGCAGCAGCAGTTCGTCGCCGTCGTCCAGGAGCGCGTTGGTTGCCATGGCGATCAGCTCGCTGGCCCCGTTGCCCAGGTAGATGTCGTCCAGCGCCACGCCCGCGATCCCCTGCTGCTGGGTGTAGTGCATCACCGCCTTGCGCGCCGCGAAGATGCCCTTGCTGTCGGAGTAGCCGGCCGAGTTGGGCAGGTTGCGGATCATGTCCTGCTGCACTTCCTCGGGCGCATCGAAGCCGAACACCGCCAGGTTGCCCAGGTTCAGCTTGATGATCTTGTGCCCCTCTTCCTCCATCTGCTTGGCGGCATCCATGATCGGACCACGGATGTCGTAGAGCACGTTGGCCAGCTTGGCGGATTTCGAAATGGTCTTCAAAGGCCCTCCGGGGCGTACTTTTACAGGGGAAAACCTATAATTTGACCACAGAAAGCGGCCAGATTAGATGAAGCTCCAGCCCGACAAGTCCGACGTCCAGACCCTGACCGCACACGGCCCCGGCTGGGTGGCCGTCAACAACGAGAAGGTGGAAGGCAGCGTGGTGGTGGGCTCCCGTGGCGAGCGCTTCGCCTGGGACTGCCAGCGCTTCGAGGACCTGGGCCCGGCCCACTTCGAGAAGCTGGTGGGCCTGGGCGCCGAGATGATCATCTTCGGCAGCGGCGCCCGGATCCGCTTTCCCAAGCCGGCCTGGCTGACCGGGCTGATGGCCCGCCGCACGGGCGTGGAAACCATGGACACCGCAGCGGCCTGCCGCACCTACAACATCCTGGCTGCCGAGGGCCGGCACGTGGTGGCCGCCCTGGTGGTGGAGCCGCCCGCGGCCGCCAGTTGACGCAATCCTGCGGCCATGCCCATTCACGGTACCCGTTCACAAGGCAGAACGGGACCGTTTCAGGGTAAAATCACGGGTTGCAATCTGAACGGCCGGCCCCATTTGCATGGGGATTTCGCCTGTGCCATTTGTGCGCAGCGAAGTCGCGGATGTCAATGGGCGCATTTGAGCTTGCTGCAAATGTACAGGAAGGCGCCTGCCGTTCGCTTTGCGTCGGGTGGCGGCCTTTCCTGGCATCCGACTCACAGGTGAGCAACGACCAACCTTCCTTGCGGGGAATCTAAGCGGAGATACACAGTTTCATGGCGATCGTTGTCAACAAACCAATTCCAGAATTCGAAGCCAATGCCACCGGCGGCCTCAAGGTCTCCAACACCTCGCATCTGGGCCAAGTGCTGGTGATGTACTTCTACCCCAAGGACAACACGCCTGGCTGCACGACGGAAGCCATGCAGTTCCGCGACCGCTACAAGGACTTCGAGAAGGCCGGTGCCACGGTCTTCGGCGTCTCGCGCGACAACATGAAGTCGCACGACGAGTTCAAGGCCAAGCTCGAGCTGCCCTTCGAACTCATCGCCGACACCGAAGAAAAGATGTGCCACATGTTCGGCGTGGTCAAGAACAAGATCATGTACGGCAAGAAGGTCAAGGGCATCGAGCGCAGCACCTTCCTGATCGGTGCCGACGGCGTGCTCAAGGCCGAATGGCGCGGCCTGAAGGTCCCCGGCCATGTCGACGACGTGCTCAAGGCCGTCAAAACGCTCAAGAAGGCCGCCTGACCCTCTTGTTACGTGCTCTATTGCGCATTCGCGTTGGCGGTGCGCAACGGCAGCGGTTGCTGTCACACGCGGTGTGCATAATGGGCTCATGCCGTTGACGCCCGCAACCGCATCCAACGAACGAAGCCGCCTTAGGTCTAAGGCGGCTTTTTCGTTTTTCGGCCTTCACATTTCCACCTTTCCAGCGAGCGAACCGCCACATGCCCCTGCCTCCCGCCCCCACGAAACGCGCTGCTTTCCTGTCGCCGGACGCCATCGACGCACCGGCTCGCACATCGCATAAGGGCTCCCGCCGCGCCACCGATCGCCGCCCTGACGATCGAGCACCCGCCGGCCCCCAGGCACTGGAACTCTTCGACCGCCACACTACCGACGCCGGCGGCGCCGCCGAGGACAGCGTCCCCGCCCTGCTGAAGGCCCCGGCGCCCGCGGTGACTGCGCCCAAGGCCAAGCGCCGCGGCAGCGAAGCCGCACCGGCCGCCGCGACCGCGGCGCCCCAACCCGCCCCCCGCGTCAAGCGGGTCAAGGGGGACGGCGCCACCAGGCTCTTCGTGCTCGACACCAATGTGCTCTTGCACGATCCGACCTGCCTGTTCCGCTTCGAGGAGCACGACATCTTCCTGCCGATGATCGTGCTGGAGGAACTCGATGGCCACAAGAAAGGCACCACCGAAGTGGCCCGCAACGGCCGCCAGAGCAGCCGCACGCTGGACGCGCTGGCCGCTGCCCAGGGCGCCGACATCGCCAAGGGCCTGAAACTGGACTCCACCGGCCACAAGGAGGCCGGCGGCCGACTGTTCTTCCAGACCGCTCCCCTGGAATACACCCTGCCCACCAGCCTGCCCCAGGGCAAGGCCGACAACCAGATCCTGGGCGTGGTCCAGGCGCTGCGCGACCGCTACGCGGTGGAGGCGCCAGACCGGCCCAGGCGCGACGTGGTGCTGGTGTCCAAGGACATCAACATGCGCGTCAAGGCCCGGGCCCTGGGCCTGGCCGCCGACGACTACCAGAACGACAAGACGCTGGAAGACGGCGACCTGCTCTATTCCGGCTCCCTGGCCCTGCCGCCCGACTTCTGGACGCGCCAGAGCAAGACGGTGGAAAGCTGGCAGAGCGGCAGCAGCACCTACTACCGCATCAGCGGCCCGCTGGTCCCCAGCCTCTACATCAATCAGTTCGTGTATTTCGAGGCGCCGGGCGAGCCGAGCATGTACGCCCGCGTCACCGAGATCCGCGAGAACACCGCGGTGCTCAAGACACTGAAGGACTACGCCTCGGGCAAGAACGCGGTGTGGGGCGTCACCACGCGCAACCGCGAGCAGAACTTCGCGATGAACGTGCTCATGGACCCGGAGATCGACTTCGTCACCCTCACCGGCACCGCCGGCACCGGCAAGACGCTGATGGCACTGGCCTCGGGCCTCACGCAGGTGCTGGATGACCGCCGCTACACCGAGATCATCATGACCCGCGCCACGGTGAGCGTGGGCGAGGACATCGGCTTCCTGCCCGGCACCGAGGAAGAGAAGATGGGGCCGTGGATGGGCGCCCTGGACGACAACCTCGAGTTCCTGGCCAAGGGCGACGGCAGCGGCGCGGGCGAATGGGGGCGTGCGGCCACCAACGAATTGATCCGCTCGAAGATCAAGATCAAGAGCATGAACTTCATGCGCGGCCGCACCTTCATGAACAAGTACGTCATCATCGACGAGGCGCAGAACCTCACGCCCAAGCAGATGAAGACGCTCATCACCCGCGCGGGCCCGGGCACCAAGATCATCTGCATGGGCAACATCGCGCAGATCGACACGCCCTACCTGACGGAAGGGTCTTCGGGCCTCACCTACGCGGTCGACCGCTTCAAGGGCTGGCCGCACGGCGGACACATCACGCTGGCGCGCGGCGAACGCTCGCGCCTGGCGGATTTCGCCAGCGACGTGCTCTAGTCACCGGTTGCCGGCACCCGCCGGCGGTCGTCATTTCTGTGTCACGCGGCTCCTGACAAGACGTTGTCAGGAGTGCGCGCGCAGCATGGCACTCCCTCCAACAAGAACAGAGAAAGAGAGAGTGCTTCATGGCCAACGCCATCAACTGGTTCGAAATCCCTGTCGCCGACATGGATCGCGCGCAGCGCTTCTATGAAGTGACGCTGGCACGCGCATTGCGCCGCGAGAACTTCGGCGGACAGGACCTCGCCGTGTTCCCCTACGAAGATCCGCACGTCGGCGGCTGCCTGCAGGCCAGCAGCGGCGACGCTGCGCCCGCCGGTGCCGGCGTGCGCATCTACCTCGACTGCATGCCCAGCATCGACGCGGCCCTCAAGCGCGCCAGGACCGCCGGCGGCGAAGTGGTGGTCGGCAAGACCGCCCTGCCGCCCGGCATGGGCTTCTTCGCCCATGTCCGCGACAGCGAAGGCAACGTCGTAGGCTTGCACGCGCCCAACTAGCCGTGCCCCTGGAGCCGCGCGCCCGCGCCACGAACGCGTGCGCGCCGGCAATTCCGTGATCCCAAAAGGAGTGTGAGAAATGCATCCGCAACTTCTGCGCCGCGAAGCCTTCAGCATCGCCGGCCTCACCACCCGCACCTGCAACAGGGACGAGCGCGACCCGCATTCGGCCCGCATCGGCAAGCTGTGGAACCGCTTCTTCGACGAGTGCGCCTACGAGGCGCCGCACCGAGTGAACGACATGCGCCTGTACGGCGTCTATTCCGGCTACGAGTCGGGCTCGGAAGGTGCCTACGACATGACCGCCGGCGTGGCCGTCAATGGCGACCCGGCCACGGTGCACATCGAGGCGGGCGACTACCTGGTCTTCAGCGGCCAGGGACCGATGCCGCAGCTGGTGCTCGCGCTGTGGGATTCGATCTGGCAGTATTTCGAGTCGCATCCCGACGTCCGCCGCACCTACCGCAGCGACTTCGAGTCCTACGGCGGTCCGGAGCAGGTCGACATCCACATCGGCGTGCTGGCCCACGTCGTTGAAGACTTCCACAACAAGATCGCCTGAGCATCCATCGCATCCATGCGCCGTGCCGACCGCCTGTTCCAGATCGTCCAGCTCATCCGGGGCCGTCGCCTCACCACCGCGGCATTCCTGGCGCAGCGGCTGGAGGTGTCGGATCGCACCATCTACCGCGACGTGGCCGACCTGCAGACGCAGGGCGTGCCGATCGAGGGCGAAGCGGGCGTCGGCTACCGCCTGGGCACGGGCTTCGACCTGCCGCCGCTGATGTTCACGCAGGAGGAAGCCACGGCGCTGGTCGCGGCGGCGCGCCTGGCGCAAAGCTGGGTGGACCCGGCCATGGCGCGCGACATCCAGACGGCCATCGGCAAGGTGGTGTCGGTGCTGCCGCCGGTGGCACGCGCCTCGGCCGAGAGCCTGGCGCTGTTCGCGCCCGCGCCCTCCTGGGCGCTGGACGATGCCACGCGCATGCGCCTGCAGACCCTGCGCGAGGCCGTGCAGTCGCGCAACAAGCTGCGCATGCGCTACCACGACGTGATCGGCTCGCCGACCCAGCGCACCGTGCGGCCGCTGGGCTGCTTCTACTGGGGCAAGGTGTGGACCTTCTCGGCCTGGTGCGAGCTGCGCGAGGACTTCCGGGGCTTTCGCATCGACCGCATCGACGACATCGAGGTGTTGCCCGAGCGCTTCCGCGACGAGGACGGCAAGACGCTGGCCGAGATGCTGCGCCGGCTCGAGGCCGATCCGACGCGCACCCTGGTCTAGAAGTCGTCGACCCCGCCGGCCAGGTTCTCGAACTTGGTCAGCGGCTTGAGGAAGGCCAGCTTCACCGTGCCGGTCGGGCCGTTGCGGTGCTTGCTGATGATCACCTCCGCCACGCCGGGCTCCTTGGAGTCCTTGTTGTAGTAGTCGTCGCGGTAGATGAACATGATCAGGTCCGCGTCCTGCTCGATGGCGCCCGATTCGCGCAGGTCGCTCATCATGGGGCGCTTGTCGGTACGGCTTTCCACGCCGCGCGAGAGCTGCGACAGCGCGATCACCGGGCACTTGAGTTCCTTGGCCAGCATCTTCAGGCCGCGCGAGATTTCGCCCACCGCGGTGGCGCGGTTCTCGTCGTTCATGCTGGTGGACACGCTCATCAGCTGCAGGTAGTCCACCACGATCAGGCCCAGGCGCCCATACTGGCGCGCCAGGCGCCGCGAGTTGGCGCGCAGCTCGCTGGTCGTCAGGCCCGGCGTCTCGTCGATGTGCAGCGACACGGTGCGCAGCTTCTCGATCGCCTCGGTCAGGCGCGGCCATTCCTCGTCGGTGAGCTTGCCGGTGCGCAGGTGCCCCTGGTCGATGCGGCCGATGGAGCCCACGATACGCACCGCCAGCTGGGCGGCGCCCATTTCCATCGAGAACACCGCCACCGGCAGGCCCTCGTTGATCGCCACGTTCTCGGCGATGTTGATGGCCAGCGAGGTCTTCCCCATCGAGGGACGCGCGGCCAGCACGATCATGTCGCCGGGCTGAAGGCCCGAGGTCATCTTGTCGAATTCGTAGAAGCCGGTGCGAACGCCCGTGATGTCGTTCGGGTTGTCGGCCATCTCGGTCACGCGGTCGAGCAGTTCGACCACCAGGGTGTCCATGCTCTGGAAGCCCTGCTTCATCCGCGTGCCTTCTTCCCCGATGTGGAAGATCTTCTGCTCGGCCTCGTCCAGGATCTTGTCGACCGGCTTGCCCTGCGGATTGAAGGCGTTGGTGGCGATCTCGTCGCTGGCGCTCACCAGCTTGCGCAGGATCGAGCGCTCGCGCACGATCTCCGCGTAGCGGCGAATGTTGCTCGCGCTGGGGACGTACTGCGCCAGCGAGTTCAGGTACACCAGCCCGCCCACTTCCTCGGCCTTGCCCAGGCTCTGCAGGTTCTCGTAGACGGTGATCACGTCCGCCGGCTTGCTGGCGTTGATGAGCTGCTCCATCGCCGTGAAGATCAGCTTGTGCTCGTGCCGGTAGAAGTCGCCTTCGGTCAACAGGTCGCCGACGCGGTCCCAGGCACCGTTGTCGAGCAGGAGGCCGCCCAGCACGCTGGATTCGGCCTCGACGGAATGGGGAGGAACGCGCAGTTGGGCGATCTGGCGGTCGCCCGACGGATCGTTGTCTGCGTACGAAAAGACTGCTGACATAGTTTTCTGGAAGCCCTGCATGCTAAGGCGCGCAGGCGCTCCCGTCACTGGACAAGGCTGTGAATAACCGGTGATCTTCCAGTGCAGCAGGCGGGACAACCTGCGCACCACAAAATAAAAGGCCGCCCGAGGGCGGCCTTCTCATGCATGCGCGCCGAAGGCGCGCATGGCTTCAGGCGCTTTCGCCGTAGACCGTGACGTTGATGTCGACGACCACGTCGGTGTGCAGTGCCACCGACACGGCGCTGTCACCCACGACCTTGATCGGGCCGTTGGGCATGCGCACCTGCGACTTCACCACCTTGTAGCCGAGCTTGTTCAGCTCTTCGGCGATGTCGTGGTTGGTGACCGAGCCGAACAGGCGGCCGTCGACGCCGGCCTTCTGCGTCAGCTTGATCGAGGCGCCGGAGAGCTTCTCGCCCTGCGTTTGCGACTCGGCCAGCTTGGCGGCGGCGGCCTTCTCGAGCTCGGCGCGCTTGGCGGCGAATTCGGCCTTGTTGGCTTCGGTGGCGCGGCGGGCGCGGCCCGAGGGGATCAGGAAGTTGCGGGCGTAGCCGTCCTTGACCTTGACGATGTCACCCAGGGCGCCCAGGTTGACGACCTTGTCCAGAAGAATGACTTGCATGGATGGTTCTCCTTAGACGCGGTGCTGGTCGGTGTAGGGCACCAGCGCGAGGAAGCGGGCACGCTTGATCGCGGTGTTGAGCTGGCGCTGGTAGATCGCGCGCGTGCCGGTCAGGCGCGCGGGGATGATCTTGCCGTTTTCGCTGATGAAATCGCGCAGCGTGTCGACGTCCTTGTAGTCGATCTCTTCGACGCCGGCGACGGTGAAGCGGCAGAAGCGCTTGCGCTTGAACAGCAGCGACTGGGTGTTGCGCTTGGGACGCTTGTCCTTGTTGAATTTCTTGAACGTGGCCATTTTCGGGACCTCTTTCGAAAATTAATCTTGCTGAAAATCCTGGATGTGCAGAACCGGGTGCTTGGCCGAACCGGGAGTGGCGAGAAAGCCCTGGAATCGCCAGAGACTTCCCAACGCCTGTCCTGCGAGCCGCTCGGCATTGCTGCCGAAGGCGACGGCCTTGAGGGCCGCCTTCACCTGCCTGGCTTGCCCGGCATCCTGGACAGTGGACTCGTGTTCGAGTCGCAGGTCGAGGGCCGGCACTCCGGCGGGCGTGTATCGCAAGGATCCGCGTTCGGCGAGGCAGGCAGTCAGCACCAGCTGATTGGCTGCCACAGCGGCGCTCGCATCAACCGTTGTTGTTGGCGGCGTACTCGGCCTGCTGAGCCTTGCGGGCTTCTTCGCGCTCGACGGTCTTCATCATCGCGGAAGGAGCGGTGTCGGCCTTCTTCTTCTGCACCGTCAGGTGGCGCAGCACGGCGTCATTGAACTTGAAGGCGTGCTCCAGTTCGGCCATCACGGCCTGGTCAGCCTCGATGTTGACGCACAGGTAGTGGGCCTTGTTCAGCTTGTTGATCTGGTAGGCCAGCTGGCGGCGGCCCCAGTCTTCCACGCGGTGGATCTTGCCGTTGCCGGCCGTGATCATGCCCTTGTAGCGATCCAGCATGGCCGGAACTTGCTCGCTTTGATCCGGGTGGATCAGCAGAATGATTTCGTAGTGACGCATGACACTCCTTTTGGATGTGGGCCCGGCGGAGGCTGCGTTCACGGCGATGCGAATGAAGGTCGGCGGCATGGCGCCGACGGCACCGCGTGTTTCATGGCCCATCGGATCAACGATCGACCGGCCTGCGGCATTCGCGCCCCTGGATTGCAACCCACCATCAGGCGGAGGTTGAAAGCCACCTGCAGCGTCAGATTGCAGTGTGGCAAGGCGAAGCCCGCGATTCTAGCAGTTTTTTCGTGAGGCGTGCGGGCGTCAGATGCCCAGCGCACGGTCCAGTTCGACCGCCCGGTCGGCACCCACCGCCGCCCGGATCTTGGGCGCCAGCCCCACCAGCTCTTCCCACGTGGTGGCTGCTTCGACCGCCAGGTTGAGCTTGAAGCCGCGCAGGCCCAGCCCGGCGGTGAGCTTGGTGGCGACCGGATAGGCCGCCTGATAGCGCTGCTGGTGGGACACGGCCGGACCCGACTCGGCAACCGGCGCCGCCGGAACCGCCGCCGCCGGTGCCGCCTGCGGGGCGAATGCGGCGAGCGGTTGCCCGTCGACCGGCACGAGCAGGCCGAGCGACATCATCTGCTCCACGTCCTCCCGGCTCACGCCCAAGCCCGCGCCGATCACCTCGTCGATCGAACGCTTGCCATCGAACAGGATGAAGGCCGAGCGCTGCCGCGGCGTGACGCTGACGGATCGCTCCTTGAGGGCCTGCTGCCCCGACTCGGTCTTGCAAAGGATCATCGGATGTTTTCTCGAAGTGAATGCTGGCCTGTTAGCGAGACCCGTCCCGTGGGCCTTCTTCGTGAAAACTCAGCAAAACGTCCCTGTGTCGCAGAATGTGACACAAGTTAGCCCGCATTAGCAATTACGTCTTCCCTGACGCCGAACTGACAGCAAGCCAAAGCGTGAAAAAGTGGCCCGGCGGCAACAACCGCGGGCCACTTTCAGCCGGGTGCAACGCGCTTTACTTGCCGGCAGCTGCCAACTGCTGCCAGGTGTCGATCACGCTGTCGGGATTGAGCGAGATCGACTGGATGCCTTGTTCGGCCAGCCAGAGCGCGAAGTCCGGGTGGTCGCTGGGACCCTGGCCGCAGATGCCCACGTAGGCGCCCTTGGACTTGCAGGCATTGATGGCCCGCGAGAGCATGGCCTTGACGGCCGGGTCGCGCTCGTCGAAGTCGGCCGCCAGCAGGTCCAGGCCCGAATCGCGGTCCAGGCCCAGCGTGAGCTGGGTCAGGTCGTTCGAGCCGATGGAGAAGCCGTCGAAGTACTCGAGGAACTCGTCGGCCAGGATGGCGTTGCTGGGCACCTCGCACATCATGATCAGCTTGAGCTCGTTCTCGCCGCGCTTGAGGCCCTGGGCCGCCAGCAGCTGCGTGACGCGCTCGGCCTGGCCCAGCGTGCGCACGAAGGGCACCATGATCTGCACGTTGGTCAGTCCCATGTCGTTGCGCACGCGCTTGAGCGCCTCGCACTCCATGGCGAAGGCCTCGCCGAACTCCTTGCTGATGTAGCGTGCCGCGCCCCGGAAGCCCAGCATCGGGTTCTCTTCCTCGGGCTCGTAGCGCGAGCCGCCGATGAGCTTGCGGTATTCGTTCGACTTGAAGTCCGACAGGCGCACGATCACCTTCTTGGGCCAGAAGGCCGCGGCGATGGTGGCCACGCCTTCGGCGACCTTGTCCACATAGAAGGCGCGCGGCGAGGCGTGGCCGCGGGCCACCGACTCCACCGCCTTCTTCAGGTCGTTGTCGACGTTGGGATAGTCGAGGATGGCCTTCGGGTGCACGCCGATGTTGTTGTTGATGATGAACTCCAGGCGCGCCAGGCCCACGCCCTCGTTGGGCAGCTGGGCGAAGTCGAAGGCCAGCTGCGGATTCCCGATGTTCATCATGATCTGCACGTCGATCGGCGGCATCTCGCCACGCTGGACCTCGGTGACCTCGGTCTCGAGCAGGCCGTCGTAGATGTGGCCGGTGTCGCCTTCAGAGCAGCTCACCGTGACCAGCGTGCCGTCCTTGAGCAGCTCAGTGGCGTTGCCGCAGCCCACCACGGCCGGGATGCCCAGCTCGCGCGCGATGATGGCCGCATGGCAGGTGCGCCCGCCGCGGTTGGTGACGATGGCACTGGCGCGCTTCATCACCGGCTCCCAGTTCGGGTCGGTCATGTCGGTGACCAGCACGTCGCCGGGCTGCACCTTGTCCATCTCGCTGATGTGGTGCACCAGGCGCACCGGGCCCGTGCCCACCTTCTGGCCGATCGCGCGTCCTTCGGCGAGCACGCTGCTGCGGCCCTTGAGCTTGTAGCGCTGCTCGGACTTGCCCTGCTGCTGGCTCTTCACCGTCTCGGGGCGCGCCTGCAGGATGTAGAGGTGGCCGTCGGTGCCGTCCTTGCCCCACTCGATGTCCATCGGGCGGCCGTAGTGCTGCTCGATCACCAGGGCGTACTTGGCCAGCTGCTCGACCTCGGCGTCGGTGAGCGAGTAGCGGTTGCGCTGCTCGGCCGGCACGTCGGTGGTCTTCACCAGCTTGCCGCTCGATGCCTTCTCGGCGGCGGTGGCGAACTCCATCTGGATCAGCTTGGAGCCCAGGTTGCGGCGGATCACCGCGCGCTTGCCGGCGTTGAGGGTGGGCTTGTGCACGTAGAACTCGTCGGGGTTCACCGCGCCCTGCACCACGGTCTCGCCCAGGCCGTAGCTGGAGGTGATGAAGACCACGTCCTGGAAGCCGGACTCGGTGTCGATGGTGAACATCACGCCGGCCGCGCCCAGGTCGGAGCGCACCATGCGCTGCACGCCGGCCGACAGGGCCACCACGTCATGGGCGAAGCCCTTGTGCACGCGGTAGCTGATGGCGCGGTCGTTGTAGAGGGAGGCGAACACCTCCTTCATCTTGTGCAGGATGTCCTCGATGCCCACCACGTTCAGGAAGGTCTCCTGCTGGCCGGCGAAGGAGGCGTCGGGCAGGTCTTCTGCCGTGGCGGAAGAACGCACCGCGAAGCTGGCCTGCGGATTGCCCGCGCTCAGCTTGGCGAAGGCCTCGGCAATGGCCTTCTGGAGGTCGGCCGGGAAGGGCTGGGCCTCGACCATGGCGCGGATCTCGGCGCCGGCCGTGGCCAGGGCGCGCACGTCCTCGGTGTTGAGGTCCGACAGGCGCTTGTTGATGCGGTCGGCCAGTCCGTCGTGCGCCAGGAACTGGCGAAAGGCGTGGGCGGTGGTCGCAAAGCCCGTCGGAACGCGAACGCCCTGGGGAAGCTGGGAGATCATCTCGCCGAGGCTGGCGTTCTTGCCGCCGACCGCCTCGACGTCGGTCATTCTCAGGTTCTCGAACGGTACGACCAGGGCGGTCGCGTCGAAGAGTGCAGACATGGGAAAGCTCCTAAAGTTGAAAGCGGTGTCCCATGCCGGCGACAGTGCACGATCGTTCTCGTTGCTCTGGGTGCGTTGGCGGCTGGCATGGAGGTGGAATCGTTCTGGTGCCAGGCCCGGCCCATGACCGGAAGTCCTGATAATGGCCGGAATTGTAGGCGCGCCCGCCGGCCGGGCGCCCACAACAGCCCAGAGCGCCCCTTCATGACCAACCGCACCGTTTTCTTCGTCTCCGACGGCACCGGCATCACGGCCGAGACTTTCGGCAATGCCGTGCTGGCGCAGTTCGAGATCAGGCCGCGCCACGTGCGCCTGCCCTTCACCGACACCGTGGACAAGGCGCACCAGGCGGTGCGGCAGATCAACCACACGGCCGAGCTCGAAGGCGTGCGCCCGCTGGTGTTCACCACGCTGGCCAACACGGAGATCCTGGGGGTCATCGAGAACGGCTGCAAGGGCATGCTGCTGGACATGTTCGGCACCTTCGTGCGCCCGCTGGAGATCGAGCTGGCGATGAAGTCCAACCACCGCATCGGCCGCTTCAGCGACGCCAGCAAGAGCAAGGAATACAACGAGCGCATCGCCGCCATCGACTTCAGCCTGGCGCACGACGACGGCCAGAGCAATCGAGACCTGGAAGGCGCGGACGTGATCCTGGTCGGCGTGAGCCGCAGCGGCAAGACACCCACCTCGCTGTACCTGGCCATGCAGCACGGCCTGAAGGCAGCCAATTACCCGCTCATCCCGGAAGACTTCGAGCGCAAGCAGTTGCCGCCGGCGCTCATGCCGCATCGCAAGAAGATCTTCGGGCTGACGATCCAACCCGAGCGGCTCTCGGAGATCCGCAACGAGCGGCGGCCCGGCTCGCGCTACGCCAGCCTGGAGAACTGCCGCAACGAGGTGTCGGAAGCCGAGGCCATGATGCGGCGCTCGGGCATTCGCTGGCTCTCCACGACCACCAAGTCGATCGAGGAGATCGCCACCACCATCCTGCAGGAGCTGCGGCCGGAGCGGCTCATCTACTGAGGCCGCCCCGCCCTCTGCCTCAGGCCGGAGCCGAGGTGCGGATCAGGTGGTCGAAGGCGCCGAGCGCGGCCTTGGCGCCATCGCCGGCGGCGATGATGATCTGCTTGAAGGGCACCGTGGTCGCGTCGCCCGCGGCGAACACGCCGGGGATCGAGGTCTGGCCGCGCGCATCCACGATGATCTCGCCGTGGCGCGACAGCTCCAGCGTTCCCTTGAGCCAGTCGGTGTTGGGCACCAGGCCGATCTGGATGAACACGCCTTCCAGCTCCACCTTGTGCGCCTCGCCGCTAGTGCGGTCCTTGTAGTTCAGGCCGTCGAGCTTCTGGCCGTCGCCGGTGATCTCGGTGGTCTGCGCGTTGGTGATGACCTTCACGTTGGGCAGGCTGCCGAGCTTGCGCTGCAGCACCGCGTCGGCACGCAACTGCGTGTCGAATTCGATGAGCGTCACGTGGCCCACGATGCCGGCCAGGTCGATGGCTGCTTCCACACCGGAGTTGCCACCGCCGATTACCGCCACGCGCTTGCCCTTGAAGAGCGGGCCGTCGCAGTGCGGGCAGTAGGCCACGCCCTTGTTCTTGTACTCCTGCTCGCCCGGCACGTTGATGTTGCGCCAGCGCGCGCCGGTCGAAAGGATCACGCTGCGGCTCTTGAGCTTGGCGCCGCTTTCCAGCTGCACCTCGATCAGGTCGTCGCCGGCCACCAGGCCCTTGGCGCGCTGCAGGTTCATGATGTCCACGTCGTAGTGGCGCACGTGCTCTTCCAGCGCAAGGGCGAACTTCGGTCCCTCGGTCTCCTTGATGGAGATGAAGTTCTCGATGCCCATGGTGTCCAGCACCTGGCCGCCGAAGCGCTCGGAGGCCACGCCAGTGCGGATGCCCTTGCGCGCCGCATACACGGCCGCCGCGGCGCCAGCCGGGCCGCCGCCGACGATCAGCACGTCGAAGGGGTCCTTGGCGTCGATCTTCCTGGCCTCGCGCTCGACACCGCTGGTGTCGATCTTGGCGAGGATCTCTTCCAGCGTCATGCGTCCCTGGCCGAACTCGGTGCCGTTGAGGAAGACGGTGGGCACGGCCATGATCTGGCGCTCCTTCACCTCATCCTGGAACAGCGAGCCGTCGATCATGGTGGCGCGGATGCGCGGATTCTGTACCGCCATCAGGTTCAGTGCCTGCACCACGTCCGGGCAGTTGTGGCAGGTCAGCGAGATGTAGATCTCGAAGTCGAAGTCGCCGTCGAGCGCGCGGATCTGCTCGAGCACTTCCTTCTCGACCTTGGGCGGGTAGCCGCCCACCTGCAGCAGCGCCAGCACCAGCGAGGTGAACTCGTGCCCCATGGGCAGGCCGGCGAAGCGCGGGCCGTGGTTCTCGCTCGGGCGGTTGACCGAGAAGGAGGGCTTGCGATGGTTGTCGTCGCGGCTTTCCGTCACGCGGACCAGCGGCGAGGACTCGGCGATGTCCTTGAGCAGTGCCTGCAGCTCGCCCGAGGCCTTGCCGTCGTCCAGCGAGGCAACGATCTCGATCGGCTGCGTGGCGCGTTCGAGGTAACTCTTCAATTGGGCTTTGGTGGCTGCGTCGAGCATGAAGGACTCACTTTCTCAAAGACGAAAAACGGGAACGAAAAAGCCCGGGCACGGGAGCGCACCCGGGCTTCGTAGAAGGAACAGTCGCTGTGTGTAAGGACGCGGCTTAGATCTTGCCGACCAGGTCCAGCGAAGGCTTCAGCGTGGCAGCACCTTCTTCCCACTTGGCGGGGCAGACTTCACCGGGGTGAGCGGCGACGTACTGGGCGGCCTTGACCTTGCGCAGCAGGTCCTTGGCGTCACGGCCGATGCCTTCGGCGGTGATTTCCACGGCCTGGATCACGCCTTGCGGGTCGACGATGTAGGTGCCGCGGTTGGCCAGGCCCTGGTCTTCACGCAGGACTTCGAAGTTGCGGCTGATTGCCAGCGTGGGGTCGCCGATCATCGGGTACTGGATCTTGCCGATGGTTTCCGACGAGTCGTGCCAGGCCTTGTGGGTGAAGTGGGTGTCGGTCGACACGGAGTAGATCTCGACGCCCAGGTCCTGGAACTGCTTGTAGTGGTCAGCCACGTCGCCCAGCTCGGTGGGGCAGACGAAGGTGAAGTCGGCCGGGTAGAAGAAGAAGACCGCCCACTTGCCCTTCACATCGGCGTCGGAGACTTCGATGAACTTGCCGTTCTTGAACGCGCTGGCTTTGAAGGGCTTGATTTGGGTGTTGATCACGGACATTCAGTAGTTCCTCGGGTGGTTAAAAAGACTAGCGAGGCCATAGTATAAACACTGATAGACGTTCGTTTCGATAGACGCGATCTATTAAATCCATTGCCCGGGCCTATGTTTTTTTAAACAGTGCGCTGCGGCAGGGGGCACATGCAAACACGAACGCCTATCAGCCTTAAACGCATGCAGAACACATCGACGGGGACATAGGCTCGCAAGCTTGCACCCACCCACCTTCGCCCGGGAGAATTCCCTGTTCACACCATAAGAAGGACAAGATCATGAAGGGCGACCCCAAGGTCATCGACCACCTGCAGGCACAGCTGAAGAACGAGCTGACGGCCATCAACCAGTACTTCCTGCACTACCGGATGCTCAAGCACTGGGGCTTCGACAAATTGGCGAAGAAGGAATACGAGGAATCCATCGGCGAGATGAAGCACGCCGACTGGCTCATGGACCGCATCTTCTTCCTCGACGGCCTGCCCAACCTGCAGGACCTGGGCAAGCTGCGCGTGGGCGAGGACGTGCCCGAGATCCTCTCGTGCGACCTCGCCTCCGAGCAGGGCGCGCAAGCCACCATCAAGGACGGCATCGCCTATTGCGAGTCGGTTCGCGACTATGTGTCGCGCGACCTGCTGCAGAAGATCCTCGACGATACCGAGGAACACATCGACTTCCTCGAGACGCAGATCGACCTGGTCGGCAAGGTCGGCCTGCAGAATTACCTGCAGTCGCAGATGAGCGAGCCCGAGTAAGCCGGCGCGCCGCATCGCAGTTGCATTCATTGGGGCCTTCGGGCCCTTTTCTTTGCCTGCGCTTTACATGCAAATGGAAGTCATTCTCATCTGGTTGGCTAGAATCGGCGGCTGCCCATCATGTCCGCCACCCCCGCTCATTCCCGCCGCCGCGCCTACTGGCTCAAGACCTTGCACGAATGGCACTGGGTCAGTTCGGCCATCTGCCTGATCGGATTGCTGCTCTTCAGCATCACCGGATTCACGCTCAATCACGCGGGACAGATCGAGGCCAAGCCGAAAGTCCAGAACAAGATCGCGCAACTCGAGCCGGCCCTCCTGCGCCAGGTGATCGAGCAGTTGCCGGCCGCGCAGGACAGCAAGGACCGGGCCGAACTGCCGGCATCGCTGCGCGCATGGGTCCAGGACCACTGGGACGTCGACACCCGGGGCCGCGAGGCCGAATGGTCCAGGGACGAGGTCTACCTCTCGCTCCCCCGCCCCGGCGGCGACGCCTGGCTGCGCCTGAACCTGCAGGACGGCGAGCTGGAGTACGAGCGCACCGACCGCGGCTGGCTCTCGTACCTCAACGACCTTCACAAGGGCCGCAACACCGGCCTGGCCTGGAGCTGGTTCATCGACATCTTCGCGGCCGCATGCCTTGTCTTCGCCATCACCGGCCTGTTCATCCTGAAGATGCACGCCGGCAATCGCCCCTTCACCTGGCCGATGACGGCGCTGGGGCTGGTGGTGCCGGTGCTGCTCGCGTTGCTCTTCATTCACTGATCCAACCATCCATCGAGGACTCATTCGTGCAAGTTCGCTATTCCCTGGCTCTGGCATCACTGCTGGGCGCACCCGCCTTCGCCGCCGGCCTCAACGTGAGCATCGAGGTACCGCGCCTGGACGTGGCGGAGTACCACCGCCCCTACGTGGCCGCGTGGGTGGAACGCCCCGACCAGAGCGTGGCCGGCACGCTGGCCGTCTGGTACGACATCAAGAACAAGGGCAGCGCCGAGGGCGAAGGCACGAAGTGGCTCAAGGACATCCGCCAATGGTGGCGCCGCGTCGGCCGCGAGTTGCAGATGCCAGTGGATGGCGTGAGCAGCGCGACCCGGCCTGCCGGCAAGCACCAGGTCCAGGCGACCGAAGGCTCCGTGCAACTGCCCAAGCTCGCCCCTGGCGCCTACAAGCTGTATGTGGAAGCGGCGCGCGAAGTGGGCGGCCGCGAGATCGTCAGCATCCCCTTCCAATGGCCACCCGCGAAGGCAGAACAGGCCAGCGCCTCCGGCAGCAGCGAACTGGGCGAAGTGAAGCTCGAACTCAAGCCCTGACGACGAAGAAACGAAATCCCGGTCCAACAACCTCCCAGGCACACTATGAAAAATATCCTCCGTTCCGCCGCGCTCGTCGTTACCCTCACCGCCGCCGCGTTTGCCGTGCAGGCGCACAACGTGTGGCTGCTGCCCTCCAGCACCGTGCTGTCGAAGGCCGACTGGATCACGGTCGATGCCGCGGTATCCAACGACCTGTTCTTCTTCAACCACCGGCCGCTGGCGCTGGAAAGCCTCAGCATCACCGCGCCCGACGGCAGCATCGTCCAGCCGGAGAACATGGCCAAGGGCAAGCTGCGCAGCACCTTCGACGTCAATCTCACGCAGACCGGCACCTACCGCCTGGCGGTCATCAACGAGGGCGTGTTCGCGCGCTGGAAGGACAAGGCCACCGGCCAGGTCAAGCGCGCACGCGGCACCCCGGACAACATCACCTCGCAGGTCCCTGCGGACGCGCAGGAGGTGGAGATCACGCAGTCGGCCGGCCGCATCGAGTCCTTCGTGACGGTGGGCAAGCCCAGCACGCTGCGCCCCAGCGGCAAGGGCATGGAGCTGATCCCCGTGACCGCGCCCAGCGACCTGGTCAAGGGCGAGAAGGCCAGCTTCAACCTGCTGATCGACGGCCAACCGGCACGCGACGTCGAGGTGACCGTGACGGCAGGCAGTACGCGCTACCGCGACAAGGTGGGCGAGCAGACGATCAAGACCGATGCCAACGGGCAGTTCAACGTCACCTGGCCCGCGGCTGGCATGTACTGGCTCGAAGCCAATACGCACGACAGCAAGACCTCGGTGGCGCGCGCCAAGGAGCGCCGCCTGAGTTATGCGGCCACCCTGGAGGTGATGCCCTGATCAGCTTCAGGTCATCGCCTGCCGCCGCCGGCGCGTACTCGGTGCGCGGCGCAGCCGGCTACGGCGTCGTGCGGCCGCCGCGCGCCGTGGATCCGTCGCGGCTGCAGGACCTGTCCGGCCGGACCATGGGCACGCTCTGGTCGCTGCGGCTGGACAACCCCGACCTGCTGCCGCTGGAGGACGTTCGCGCGCGGGTCGAGGCCTGCTTCGACCGCGTGATCGCACAGATGAGCACCTGGGAGGCCGGGTCCGACATCTGCCAGTACAACCGGGCGCCGGCTGGCAGCACGCATGTCCTTGCGCCGGAATTCCTGAAGGTGCTCGCCTGTGCCTTGCGATGGGCGCAGGCAAGCGGCGGCGCCATCGATCCGACGATCGGGCCGTTGGTCGCCCTGTGGGGCTTCGGGGCGCAGGCAAAGGCTGCCTACCGCCCCTCCGAGCAAGCGATCGCCGAGGCGCGCCGTCGCGTGGACTGGCGTCGCCTGGGTCTTGATGCGACCGATGCCACCGTGCAACAGCCCGGCGGCGTGTCGCTCGACCTGTCCGGCATCGCCAAGGGTTTCGCGGTCGACCATGCATGCGCCGCCTTGCAGGCGATGGGCCTTGCGAACTTCCTGCTGGAAGTGGGCGGGGAACTGCGTGCCTGCGGCACGCGCCCCGACGGAAGCGCCTGGCGCGTGCAGGTCGAGGCGGCCGAAGGGATGAACATGCCGGTAGCGCTGCGCGACATGTCGATCGCCACCTCCGGCGACCTCTGGCACCACCACACGCAAGACGGCCTGCACTGGTCCCACACCATCGATCCAAGGAGCGGCCTGCCCGCGCCTCATGCGCTGGCGGCCGTCAGCGTGCTGCACGCCGAGTGCATGCAGGCCGACGCGCTTGCCACGGTGCTCGCCGTCCTGGGCCCTGACGAAGGCCTTGTGTTCGCCAGACAGCACGACGTCGCGGCCTTGCTGGTCGCGCGCCTCGCGGATGGGTCCTTCGGGCCGCTGGCCACGCCTGGCTGGCTGGACGCCACGGCGAGCGCATGAGCGAGCTCGCCTGGCGCGCGGCCGGCGCAGCGGCCACGGTGCTTGCGTATGCGGGCCTGTGCCTGGGGACGTACAAGCGGCAGGCGCGGCGCGCCGCACAGAACGCGCGTCAAGCGGCCGCAGTCGCCGGCGCTGGCGATGCGACGCCCACGCTCGTCCTTTTCGGCAGCCAGACAGGACAAGCCGAATCGCTTGCCTGGCAGACCGCCGGCTGGCTGAAGGCCAGAGGCGAGCCCGCGCGCGTCTGTTCGCTCAACGAGGTCAATGTGGCAGACCTGCAATCCGCGCAGCGCGCCATCTTCGTGGCCAGCACCTACGGCGAAGGCGATGCGCCTGACGGCGCCAGCATCTTCGACGAGCGAGTGATGTCGCAAGTGCCATCCCTGCCGGCCTTGCGCTACTGCGTGCTGGCCTTGGGCGATCGGCAGTACATGCACTTCTGCGGCTTCGGCCGTCGCCTGGATGCATGGCTGGCCAGCACCGGCGCACAGCGCGAGCACGACCGACTGGAGGCCGACAACACCGATCCTGCCGCCATGGATGCGTGGCGCCGGCAGATGGGCGGCGCGGACGCGGGCACGTCGGTTTCACCAACTGACGATGCCGTCGCCTGGCGACTGGTGGCACGGGATCTGCTCAATGCCGGCAGCGAGGGCGCGCCACTCTTTCACCTCGCGCTGGTTGCAGAGCAAGGTGAAGCGCCGCCATGGCAGGCCGGCGATCTTGTGCGGCTCACGGTGCCCAGCGATCCTGCACGTCCGCGTGACTATTCGATCGCATCGATTCCGCAAGACGGCGAGTTGCACCTGCTGGTGCGACAGGAACAGCATCCCGACGGCCGGCTAGGCGCGGCGTCGGGTCTGCTGACCGAGGCGCTTCCCGTCGGCGGCAGCGTGCCGTTGCGCATCCGTCCCCATGGCAACTTCCGCCTGGGCGACAACGCCATGCGGCCCCTGGTCCTGATCGGCAACGGCAGTGGGCTGGCGGGGCTGCGCGCGCACCTGCGCCAACGGGCCAGGCAGGGCCGGCACGAAAACTGGCTGATCTATGGCGAACGCCATGCGCAGTGGGACCGGCCCTACCGCAGGGAACTCGAGGAATGGCAGCGGCAAGGCGTGCTGGCACGGATGGACCTGGTGTTCTCGCGCGACCAACCCGAACGCCGCTATGTCCAGCACCAATTGCTCCAGGCTGGAGACGACCTGCTCGCGTGGCTGGCGCTCGGCGCAGCCATCTACGTATGCGGCAGCCTGCAGGGGATGGGCACGGACGTTGACGCCGCCTTGCGCCAGATTGCCGGCGATGGCCAAGTCTCAGAACTCGCTGCGCAGGGACGCTACCGCCGGGACGTCTATTGAATGTGTCTCTGGCTAGTTGCTCGCTGGCAACGAAAATCAAACTTTTCTGAACCGAAGTAACCACTCGTTATTGCGAGTGATTATCATTTGGTCCGCTCGCATCGCTGCGACCCAGCTCACCAGCCAGTCCATCGCGCGCGCCCTACAGTCGTCGGGGTGCATCGCGCTTGCTTGACACGCCAGACGAGCTCCCCTTCTTCCTGCTTCTTCCGGAGAGCTTCCTTCATGGCCTACATCAAGAGCCGCAAGCACGCGCCTGCCTGCGTCCGCCCCCCTCTCGGCACTGCCGCCGCTGCCGCCACCCTCGTCGCCCTGAGCCTGCCCGTGGCCGCCCAGACCGGCAACACCCTCAAGGAAGTCCGCGTCGACGGCGCCAGCTCCGAGTACAAGGTCGAGGAATCCGCCAACCCGAAATTCACCGCACCGCTGGTCGACACGCCCAAGACCATCCAGATCGTGCCCGAGCAGGTCATCCGCGAGCAGGGGGCCACCTCGCTGACCGAGGCCCTGCGCAACTCGCCCGGCGTGAGCACCTTCTTCCTCGGCGAGAACGGCAACACCAACACCGGTGACGCGATCTTCATGCGTGGCTTCGACGTGTCGGGCAGCATCTTCGTGGACGGCATCCGCGACGTGGGCTCCTTCTCGCGCGACGTGTTCAACATCGAATCGGTCGAAGTGATCAAGGGCTCCAGCGGCACCGACGTCGGGCGCACCTCGCCGGGCGGCTACATCAACATGATCAGCAAGAAGCCGACGCTGCAGGATTCGCTCAGCGGCTCGGTCGGCTTGGGCAGCGGCGACTACAAGCGCGCCACGGTCGACTGGAACAAGGTCATCAGCGGCGCCGACGGCTCCGGCACCGCGCTGCGGATCAACGCCTTCAAGGAAGACTCGGGCAACGCCGCCCGCGACGAAGTCAAGACCGACCGCTGGGGCTTCGCCGGCTCGCTGGCCTTCGGCCTGAACTCGCCCACGCGCGTCATCCTCGACTACCTGCACATCGACCAGAACAACGTGCCCGACGGCGGCGTGCCGACGGTCGGCCTGCCCGGCTATTCGACGCCGGATCCGACGCGCCCCTACATCACCTCGGCGCCAATGGTTCGCTCGCGCAACTTCTACGGCACCACCTCGGACTTCGACAACGTGAAGGGCGACATGGTCACGGCTCGCATCGAGCATGACATCAGCCCGAACATGACCGTGCGCAACATCACGCGCTGGGGCGAGACCTCGCAGGACTACTACCTGACGGCCTTCATGGGCAGCAGCGCCAACCTGCGCACGCCCAACCCCAACGACCTTTCCACCTGGACGATCGCGCGCAGCAACCCGACGAACAAGGACCAGGAAAACAAGATCATCAGCAACCAGACCAACCTGACGGCCAAGTTCGACACCGGCTCGGTGAAGCACTCGTTCAGCACCGGCCTGGAACTGACCCGCGAAGAGCAGACCGCCAATCTCTTCTATGCTGCCGGCTTCGGTGGCGCGGTCGCACTGCCGCCGGCCAACCTGTATGCGCCCAACGCGAACATCACGCCGTTCAACCGCGTGCTCAACGGCACGGGCAACAAGGGCACCACCGACACGGTGGGCGTGTATGCCTTCGACACCATCACGCTGACGCCCAACTGGCTGATCAACGCCGGCGTGCGCTACGACCACTACAGCACCGACTACGACGGCACGACCCGCACCGGCACCGGCCCCATCACCGCGACCTCGCTGAGCACCTCGGGCGACATCTGGTCCGGCCAGCTGGGCCTGATCTACAAGCCTGCGGAGAACGGCAGCATCTACGTCTCCTACGGCACCTCGGCCCAGCCGCCGGGCGGCTCGAACTTCCAGCTGGCGGCCACCGGCAACAGCGCCAACCGCACCGACTTCGATCCGCAGGAGACCAAGACCGCGGAAGTGGGCACCAAGTGGGACGTGCTGGACAAGAAGCTCGGCCTGGCCGCGGCGCTGTACCGCACCGACATCGAGAACGAGGTCATCCCCAACCCCGAGAACGCGCTGCAGTTCATCCAGGGCGGCAAGAAGCGCGTGCAGGGTATCGAGCTCTCGGCCGCCGGCTCCATCACCGACCGCTGGGGCGTGAGCGCCGGCTTCACGACGATGGACACCAAGATCGTCAGCGGCCCCACCGTCACGCAGGACGGAAGCAGCGTGATCGCCTATACGCCGAAGAACGCCTTCAGCCTCTGGAGCACCTACCAACTGCCCTACAACGTGCTGCTGGGCGGCGGCGCGCGCTACGTCGGCGAGTTGCATCGCGGCACCGACGGCGCGGTCGGCACCCCGACCTTCGTCGAGGACTACTGGGTGTTCGACGCCATGGCCTCGTGGCGCGTGAACAAGAACTTCGAGCTGCAGCTCAACGTCTACAACCTGTTCGACAAGGAATACGTCGCAGCCATCAACAAGAGCGGCTATCGTTATGTTCCCGGCACCCCGCGTTCGGCTCGCGTGACCGCCAACTTCTTCTTCTGAAGACGATCCGCAGCGGGCCCGGACCGGCCCGCGAGCGCCACCTTGCGCCCTGGCCCCTGGCCGGGGCGTTTCCATTTGAGAGGCTATAAAAAATGATGCTTCATGTCCCCGGCGTGCTGAGCGCCGCCCAGGCGCGCGAGGTACGTGCCGCCCTCGATGCGGCGGACTGGGTGGACGGGCGGGAAACCGTCGGCGCCCAGGGCGCACAGGTCAAGCGCAACCGCCAGTTGCCCGAGCACTCGCCGGTGGGCCGAGAACTGGCCCAGGGCATCCTGGCGGCACTGATGCAGAACGCGCTCTTCTTCTCCGCGGCGCTGCCGCTGCGCTTCGTGCCACCGCTGTTCAACCGCTACGAGGGCGGCGAGCACTACGGACTGCACGTGGACGGCTCGATCCGGTCGATCCCGGGCTCGGGCGAGCGCCTGCGTACCGACCTCTCGTGCACCCTCTTCCTCTGCGAGCCGGACGACTACGACGGCGGCGAGCTGGAGGTGGTCGACACCTACGGCACCCACGAGGTGAAGCTGCCCGCCGGCGACCTGATCCTGTACCCGTCCAGCAGCCTGCACCGCGTGCACCCGGTGACCCGCGGCGCCCGCACCTGTTCCTTCTTCTGGCTGCAGAGCATGGTGCGCGACGACGAGAAGCGGCGCCTGCTGTTCGATCTCGACCAGACCATCCTCAAGCTGCGCGCGAAAGGCGGCGAATCCGAGGAAGCGGTGGCCCTGACGAGCCACTATCACAACCTGCTGCGCATGTGGAGCGACATCTAGGAGCTGGACGCCCCCGCTTGTCTCATAGTTATTGCAAATGCGAGGAATTCGTATTTATAATCGTGGCACACCATCAACAGCCAGCCAGTCCTCGCTTTCCCGCCATGATCGTCTGTGTTTGCCGTCGCGTCTCCGACCGTGAAATCGCTCGCCATGCGCGTGCCGGTATGAGCTTCGACGAAGTTCAGCTCGAACTTGGCGTGGCCACCCAGTGCGGCCAATGCGAAGGATGTGCGCGGGATGTCGTTGCCCAGTGCAACGCTTCGCACCCGGTCGCGGCCCTTCACTGCGATTCCAGCCCGGTTGCCATCCAGCGCGCCAGCTCCATCACGGAAAGCCGGGCATGGCACTCGTCGCTGTCGTCTGCAGCCTGATCCTGGTACTCGGGTCGGCTTGGTGGGTCTTTCATAAATAGTGGCCAGCATCGGCCGCTGGCGGGCACCTCGTGTGGCCGCGACTTGTCATATGGTTCATCGTGTCTGACCGCTTTCAATCGACGCCGACCGGGATCTCACGAACCGCCGTGATCGCCGGGGGCGTGGTGCTCTTCCACGTGGCCGCCCTCTGGGCCCTGCAAAACGGCCTGCTGCGCCGCGCTGCCGAGGTGGTGCTGCCCACAGTGATCATGACGGAGCTTGTCGATCCGCCCAAGCCGATCGAGCCGCCTCCACCCCCTCCCCCGCCGCCTCCCCAACCCAAGCGCGAGGTGGTCAAGGCACCGCCGCCGCCGCGGCCCCAGGCCATCCGTGATCCCAAGCCGGCGCCTGCGGCACCGGTGGGCGTGGTCGAGCCGCAGCCGCCCGCGCCGCCCCTGGCGCCGCCGGCACCTCCCGCGCCACCGGCACCGCCGCCTGCGCCACCGGCACCTCCCTCCATTCAACTCCCATCGACTTCGGCGGAGTACGCGCAGGACTGCAAGGGCCGTTATCCGTCCATGAGCCAGCGGCTCGGCGAAGAAGGCGTCGTGCTGCTTGACGTGAAGGTAAGTGCTGAAGGCTCCCCTGTGGACGTGCGAGTCAAGAAATCGAGCGGATTTGATCGCCTGGATCAAGCCGCCCGCGAAGCGATCCTGCGTTGCCGCTTCGTCCCCGGAAAGGTCAATGGCGTGGCACAGACGATGAACTACGACGCGCCATACAACTTTAAATTGAACAGAAACTAAAACTTCTCTGGAGTAGCTTCGTATGGATACCCAATTCGGCCTGATGCACCTGTGGGCGCAAGGTGACCTGGTCACCAAGGCAGTCGCCGTGATGCTGGTGGGCATGTCGCTCGCCTCCTGGATCGTGATCCTGGTCAAGGCCATCGACGTCGTGCGCTACAAGCGCCAGGCGCGCCGCTCATCGGACTTCTGGCACAGCGAGGACTTCGCCACCGCCATGGCCAAGCTGGGCAAGGACAACGGCAACCCCTTCCGCGCCCTCGCGCTGGAAGGCCGCGAAGCCACCGCACATCACCGCAACACCAAGGCCCATCTGCACGACACGCTGGACGTGAGCGACTGGGTCACGCGCTCGCTGCGCAACACCATCGACGAATTCACCGCGCGCCTGCAAAGCGGCCTGGCGGTGCTGGCCTCGGTGGGCTCCACCGCCCCGTTCATCGGCCTGTTCGGCACGGTCTGGGGCATTTATCACGCGCTGATGAGCATCGGCACCGCCGGCCAGGCGACCATCGACAAGGTGGCCGGCCCGATCGGCGAGGCGCTGGTCATGACCGCCCTGGGCCTGGCCGTCGCCATTCCCGCCGTGCTGGGCTACAACGCCCTGGTTCGCGGCAACAAGTTCGTGCTGACCAAGCTCAACAGCTTCGCGCACGACCTGCATGCCTACTTCGTCACCGGTGCCCGCGTGCAGGCTGGCGGCGGCACGGAATCCACCGTGGTCGCGCTCAAGAAAGGCTGATCGCCATGGCCTTCGGGACGCAAGACGACACCGATGACGTGATGAACGAAATCAACATGACGCCGCTGGTCGACGTCATGCTGGTGCTGCTCATCATCTTCATCATCACGGTGCCGGTGATGAAGCACGCAGTGAACATCGACCTGCCGCGCGCCACCAGCGAGCGCGAGCAGACCAAGCCGGACAACATCCTCTTCAGCGTGGCGGCCGACGGCAGCTACTACTGGAACGAGCAGAAGATCTCCGATGCCGAGTTCGCCAGCCGCCTGGCGGTCGAGGCGGCCAAGGACCCGCAACCCGAACTGCATATCCGCGGTGACAAGGAAGTGCGCTACGAGCGCGTCGCCCAGGCCATGTCGCTGGCCCGCGAAGCGGGCGTGCGCAAGATCGGCTTCATCACCGAGCCCCAGGGACAACAGTAGGGCACGGCCTGTTTCGCATTTTTGCTATCGGATCGGTTGACTTTTAAATGCGAACCATTATCATTTAGCCATCGACACCGCAAAAGCTCGACTGTCCTATGCAAACCAACCTCAGCTCCTTCAACGCCGCCCATCGTCCCATCCCTGCCGGGGCCGGCGCGAATCTGAACGAGCCGGCCGATCGCCCGGTCACGCTGGTTGAAAGCACCGAGCTTCTGCGTGGCAACAAGACGGTGGGCATCCTGCACAACGGCTCCCTCTATCGCCTGCAGGCCACCAAGCTCGGCAAGCTGATCCTCACCAAGTAGCCCGATCAGCCTGCCACGGTTTCATCGTGGGGCGACTTGAGGGGAACATTTCTCCAAGGGTCGTTTTTTGCTAGCCAAAGGTTCGCCGCCGCCAAGCATTTTTTCCTCACGGCATCTCCAAAGAAAAAAGCCGCCGACCCGAAGGTCGGCGGCTTTTTTCTTTGACCGGCAGGATCAGAGGCCGAGGGCCGCGATGCCCGCACGCGCAATCTGCGCGTCCTCGTTCGACTTCACGCCGCTCACGCCCACGGCGCCGATGACCTGGCCGTCCTTGACGATCGGCACGCCGCCTTCCAGGAGGCCCTGCACGCCCGGCGCGGTGAGGAAAGCGGTGCGGCCGCCATTGATGATGTCTTCGTAACCCTTGCTCTCGCGGCGGCCCATCGCGGCGGTGTGCGCCTTGGCCGGGGCAATGTGCGAGGACAGCGCGGCGGCGCCGTCCAGGCGCTGCAGCCACAGCAGGTTGCCGGCGTCGTCGGAGATGGCGATGGTCACCGCCCAGTTGTTCTTCAGGGCTTCGGCCTCGGCTGCGGCGGCAACGGCCTTCACGTCGGCGAGTTCGAGGAAATGCTTGGTCTTCATGGGATGGACTGTAGAGGGCTCGGGAAAACCCGTGAGCATACCGCCCCATCGAGCCAGAAGCCCTACAGCCAGTAGGAAGACCGGAGAACGGTTATTTGCGGCGGCCCTCTTGCACTTGCCTAGAATCGTCCTTACCTGTCGCTACGACAGCTTAGAAGGAGATCCGATCCATGAACGACCGCGTCACTACCCTGGGCACTTCGCAAGGTTACGGGCTCAGCCTGGACCAGGCGCAGCGCCAGCGCGTCCTGCGCAACACCTATTGGCTGCTGGCACTGAGCCTCATCCCGACGGTGCTGGGGGCATGGCTGGGCGTGGCCACGGGCATCACCGCCTCGCTCACCGGCGGCCTGGGCCTGATCGTCTTCCTGGGCGGCGCCTTCGGCTTCCTGTTCGCCATCGAGAAGACAAAGAACTCCGCCGCCGGCGTGCCGGTGCTGCTGGGCTTCACCTTCTTCATGGGCCTGATGCTCTCGCGCCTGATCGCGATGGTGCTGGGCTTCAAGAACGGCTCCGAGCTGGTGATGACTGCCTTCGGCGGTACGGCCGGCGTGTTCCTGGTCATGGCCTCGCTGGCCACGGTGATCAAGCGCGACCTGTCGGGCATGGGCAAGTGGCTTTTCGTGGGCGCGCTGGTGCTGATGGTGGGTGCGATCATCAACGTGTTCGTCGGCTCCACCGCCGGCATGGCCGCCATCTCGGTCGCTGCGATCGGCATCTTCTCGGCTTACATGCTCTATGACCTCAAGCAGATCATCGACGGCGGCGAGACCAACTACATCAGCGCCACCCTGGCCCTGTACCTCGACCTGTTCAACGTGTTCCAGAGCCTGCTGGCATTGCTAGGCATCTTCGGCGGCGAGCGCGACTGACCGCTGCGCCAACCTCGAGAAAAAGGGCCCCGCGGGGCCCTTTTCCTTTGCCTGTCGTCAAGCGCCGAGGTCGAAGACCGCCATCGACTCCACGTGCGCCGTGTGCGGGAACATGTTGATCACGCCCGCATGCGTACACCGGTACCCCGCCTGGTGCACCAGCAGCCCCGCGTCGCGCGCCAGCGTGGCCGGGTTGCAGCTCACGTAGACGATGCGGCGCGGCGGCTCCCAGCCGCCGGGGGCCGGCGCCTCTTCCGGGTGCGCCAGGCGCTGCTGGTGCAGGTCGGCCAGCGCCTTGGCCAGCGCGAAGGCACCCTCGCGCGGCGGGTCTACCAGCCAGCGGTCTGCGAAGCCGTCGCGCACCAGCATCTCGGGCGTCATCTCGAAGAGGTTGCGCGCGACGAAAGTGGTTGGGCAGAAGTCGCGTCCTTCGCCCGCGGCGGCCTTGTTGGCCAGGTAGTTGTCGGTGGCGCGGCCCACCAGCGTGTCGCTGCCCTCGATGCCCAGCACCTCGCGCGCTTGCGTGGCCAGCGGCAGGGTGAAGTTGCCCAGGCCGCAGAACCAGTCGATCACGCGCTCGCTCTTCTGCACGTCCAGCAGGCGCAGCGCGCGCGTGACCAGCACGCGGTTGATGTGCGGATTGACCTGCGTGAAATCGGTGGGCTTGAAGGGCATGCGCACGCCGAAGTCGGGCAACTCGTAGTGCAGCGCGGGGCCGCCCTCGTCGAGCAGGCGGACCGTGTCGGGCCCCTTGGGCTGGAGCCACCACTGCACGCCCTCATGCGCCTGCGCGAACGCCTTCAAGCGCACGACATCGCCCTTGGAGAGCGGCTCCAGGTGGCGCAGCACCAGCGCAATGGTGCCCAGTTGCGTGGAGCCCGGCGCATCGCCGCAGGCCAGCTCGATCTGGGGGCAGGTCTCGCGCGCATCGAGCGAGCCGATCAGTTCGCGCAGCGGCACCAGCATGTCGCTCACCTGCTTGGGCAGAACGGGGCACACGGTCATGTCGGCGATGTAGCGGCTCTTGCGCTCGTGGAAGCCGATGAGCACCACGCCCTTCTTGATCACGTGCCGCACCGACAGGCGCGCGCGGTAGCGGTAGTGCCAGTTCGGTCCCTCGAGCGGGCGCAGCATGTTCTCGGGCTTGACCTTGCCCAGGTGCCAGAGTTGGTCCTCCAGCGCGCGCTGCTTGACCGCCACCTGCGCCGAGGCGTCCAGGTGCTGCATCTTGCAACCGCCGCAGGCGCCGGCATGCAGGCCGAAATGGGGACAGCCGGGGCGCACCCGCTGCGCCGACTCGCGCCGCGTGGCGCTGAGCACGCCCTGCTCCCAGTTGTTCTTGGAGCGCAGGCGCTTGAACTGCACCTCTTCGAATGGCAGGGCGCCTTCGATGAACACCACCTTGCCGTCGGGCTGCCGCGCGACACCCTGGGCGTCCAGGTCCAGCGATTCGACCTGCAGCCACTCGCTCTCTTCGTGGGGGTCCGCCCCCTTCTTCTGCTTGGAATCCGTCATCACCGGATTGTCTCAGGCCGGCCGGGGCGCACCGGCGGCCGTCCTAGAAAAGCGCGTCGCGATCCACGCCGGAGCGCGCCAGTTGCCGCCGCATCTTGGCCAGCGCCTCGTTCTGGATCTGCCGCACCCGCTCGCGCGTGAGACCCAGGCGCACGCTCAGCACCTCCAGCGTCTCGGGCTCGCGGTCGTGCAGGCCATAGCGGCCCTCGAGCACCTCGCGCTCACGCTCGCTCAAGGCCTGGACCCACTGGTTGAGCAGGCGCTCCACCTCGTGTGCCTGCGTGACGCCAGTGGGGTCCGCCCCGTCGTCGTCCGATGCCACGGTGTCCGCCAGCGTGAAGCCGGCGTCGCCGCCATGGTCGCTGCTCGCGTCCAGCGAGCGCGGCGCCTCGGCCAACGCCAGCAGTTCGGCCACCTCCTGCGCATCGCGGCCGAGCAGCGCGGCCACGTCCTCCACCCGCACGCCCTCGGGACGGCTTTCGGCGAAATGGGGATCGGACTCGAGCGAGCGGCGCGCCCGCAGCACCTGCTGCAACTCGCGCACCACGTGCACCGGCAGCCGGATGGCGCGGCTCTGCATCATGGCCGCACGTTCCACCGACTGGCGGATCCACCAGGTTGCGTAGGTCGAGAAGCGAAAACCGCGCTCGGGCTCGAACTTGGTGATGGCGTGCATCAACCCCAGGTTGCCCTCTTCGATCAGGTCGATGAGCGGCACGCCGCGGCCCAGGTAGCCCTTGGCGATGTTCACGACCAGCCGCAGGTTGTGCTCGATCATGGATTGGCGCGCCTGGAAGTCGCCCGCCCGCGCGGCGCAGGCGCAGCGGTACTCCTCCTCGGGCGTGAACAGTTGCGTCCGGCGGACTTCGCGCAGGTACTGCGTCAGCGAGTCGCTGGTTTCGCTGGACGGGCTGCCATTGAGCTCGCCCAGCGAGATCTCGGCGGCAGCGCCATCCGGCAGATCCGCGGGTGCCTCGGTACCGTCGTGTCCGTTTCCGCCCGGGGCATGCTCGGGCGATGCCTGTGCACGGCCTTGGCCCGCTGACCCGCGCGCAACCAAAATGCGGCGGATACGCGGGTCGGCCATGGCATCACCTGGATGGAAGGTAACGCGCCGGATCGACCGGCTTGCCCTGGCGACGGATCTCGAAATGCAGCTTCACGCGATCGGCATCGGTGTTGCCCATCTCGGCGATCTTCTGGCCCTTCTGCACCGACTGGTCTTCCTTCACCAGCAGCGCCTGGTTGTGCGCGTAGGCGGTGAGGTAGGTGTTGTTGTGCTTCAGGATGATGAGGTTGCCGTAGCCGCGCAGGCCGGCCCCCGCATAGACCACACGGCCATCGGCCGCGGCAAGGACGGCATCGCCGGCACGGCCGCCGATGTCCAGGCCCTTGTTCTTCACTTCGTCGAAGCCCGCGATGAGCTGGCCCTGCGCCGGCCAGATCCAGCCGAGATCGTCGTCGCCCGACGCGGCCACGGGGGGCGTCGGCTTCGCGGGCGTGCCCGGGGTCGCGGTGGCCGAAGGCGGTGCCACGGCGACTGCCGTGCCGGCAGCGGCCGCTGCGCCGGTCGTGGTCGCCACGCCCGGTGTCGCGGTGCTGCTGCCCGCGGCCGCAGGCACGGCCGCGGTGGTGGTCACCGGCGTCGCGGCAGGCGTGGTGCCATTCACCGGCGGGATCACGCGCAGCACCTGGCCGACCTCGATCAGGTTGGCGTTCTCGAGGTTGTTCCACTTGACGATGTCACGCCAGTTCTGGCCCGTCTCCAGGCCGATGCGCATGATGGTGTCGCCGGGCCGCACGGCGTAATAGCCGGGCTTGCCGTAGTTCTCGATGCCCGGCAGCGGCTTGCCGTTGGCGTCGACAGTGATCGGTGGAACCGGCATGCCGGGCGCGCCCGAAGTTGCAGCCGGTGAGCGGCTCGAGGCGCCGCGATCTTCGACGGGTGCGGGCGTGCGGGGGTTGGTGCAGCCAGAAAACACGAGCAGCACTGCCAGACTGGCGCAGGCAATAGAAGCTCGATGACCAAGACCCTGCATGCATATCCTCCTTTAAGCAATCCCGGATTTTAGGGGGACAAAGTGAACGGCCTCAAGAACGCGCCGCTGCACGCCCTTGGCACTCTTGTCGATCACGACCAGGGCCTGTCCGCCTTCGGCCGAGCGTGTCGGCGCAACGATGCGTCCGCCGACGGCCAACTGTTCGATCCACGCGTCCGGCACGGCCTCGCCGCCAGCCGCAGCGATGATGCCGGCATAGGGCCCGCCTTTCGGATAGCCGAGCATGCCGTCGCCCAGCAGCAGATGCACCGTCGCCAGGCGGAAGTGGCGCAGGTTCGCACGGGCGCGTTCGTTCAGGCCGCGCAGCCGCTCGATGCTGTAGACCTCGCTGGCCACGTGATGCAGCACCGCGGCCTGGTAGCCGCAACCCGTGCCGATCTCCAGCACGCGGCCGAGCCGGGCGTCCGGCTGGCCGGCCAGCGCGGGCGCGCCCAGCAGCAGCTCGATCATGCGGGCCACCACGCTGGGCTTGGAGATCGTCTGCCCGAGCCCGATCGGCAGGCTGGTGTCCTCGTAAGCCTGGTTGACCAGCGCACTGTCGACGAAGCGATGACGCTCGACGAGCGACATGGCGCGCAGCACGCGCGCATCGGCAATGCCCTGCGCCGCCAGCTTCTGCACCATGCGCACGCGTACTGCGTCGGAGGCCATCGATGGCGTGCTCGGCACGGCTGCTGCCGGCGTGGCCGCGCCGCGCGCCGCCGGTGGCTTGGCCGGCACCGCGGCGCCGGCCGGCTTGGCTCGCGTGCCCGGAAAGGTGGCAGGTGCCGCAGGAGTGAGTCGCGCAGGAAACCCGGGGCGTTGCTTCACGCTGCCGCTCACTTGGCCGCCGCGCTCAGCCGGTCCACGGCGTCGCGCCAGGTGTCCAGGCGAGCATGGTCGGTGAGGTCGATCTGCAAGGGCGTCAGCGCGACATGGCCGGCCGCGGTGGCGTGGAAGTCGGTGCCCTCGCCACTGTCCTTGGCACCGCCGGCACCTGCGATCCAGTACATGGTCTCGCCGCGCGGACTCTCCTGCATGATCACGCGCTCGGCCGCGTGGCGCCGGCCGAGGCGGCACACCTTCACGGGCTTGAGCTGGTCCAGCGGCAGGTTGGGAATGTTCACGTTGAGCAGCCAGGGATCGCCCTGCAGCATGCCCTCGCGCTCGATCTGCTGCACCAGCCGGCGCGCCACCTGCGCGGCGGAGTCGATGTGGGCCCAGCCCTTCTGGATCTGCGAGAAGGCGATGGCCGGCACGCCGAAGAGATAGGCCTCCATGGCTGCCCCCACCGTGCCCGAATAGATGGTGTCGTCGCCCATGTTGGCGCCGTTGTTGATGCCCGAGACCACGAGGTCGGGCTTGTAGTCGAGCAGGCCCTTGAGCGCGATGTGCACGCAGTCGGCCGGCGTGCCGGTCACGTAGCGAAAGCCGTTGTGCGCGTCGTGCACGTACAGCGGCGCGGCGAGCGTGAGCGCATTGGACTTGGCGCTGTTGTTGTGCTCGGGCGCAATCACCTCGACCTGTGCAATGTCCTTCAGGGCCGCGTGCAGTTCGACGATGCCGGGCGCCTGGAAGCCGTCGTCGTTGGAAATGAGAATTTTCATGGCGTCGAATCGATGCCCCATTCTAGGATGCGCCCGGTCACCACTGAGACATTGATCCCACCGGCGCCACTCTTATCATGGCCGCCCGAATTAGGAGACCTCCATGCATGCATGGCTTTGCGAAAACCCGACCGGCGTCGATGCGCTCGCGTGGAAAGAACTGCCCACGCCGCAGCCCGGCCCGGGGCAGGTGCTGATCGAAATCAAGGCAGCGAGCCTGAATTTCCCCGACCTGCTGATCGTCCAGAACAAGTATCAGATCAAACCGCCGCTTCCATTTGTGCCCGGCTCCGAATATGCGGGCGTGGTGCAGGCGGTGGGTGAAGGCGTGACGCACTTGAAGGCGGGCCAAAACGTGGCGTGCCTGTCGGGCACCGGGGGATTTGCAACTCACACGCTGGCGCCTGCCGCTTTGTGCATGCCGCTGCCCGATGGTTTTGGCCATGTGGATGCTGCCGCATTCATCATGATTTACGCCACTTCGTGGCACGCATTGATGGACCGCGCGCAACTCAAGGCCGGAGAAACCGTGCTGGTGCTCGGCGCCGCCGGCGGCGTTGGCACGGCCGCCATTCAAATTGCAAAGGCCGCGGGCGCAAAGGTGATCGCCGCCGCATCGACCGACGAGAAATGCGCGCTTTGTAAATCGATCGGTGCGGACATCACCATCAACTACAGCACCCATCCGGTGCCCAACGATTTCCGCGAGGCGGTCAAGCAGGCCACCGGGGGCAAGGGTCCGGATGTCATTTACGACCCCGTCGGCGGCGATTTCGCGGAGCCCGCGTTCCGCTCCATTGCCTGGCGCGGCCGCTACCTGGTGGTGGGCTTCGCATCGGGCCCGATCCCAGCGCTGCCGCTCAATCTGGCCCTGCTCAAGGGCGCGTCCATCGTGGGCGTCTTCTGGGGCGATTTCGCCAAGCGCGAACCCAAGGCCAACGCGCAGATGATGGCCGAATTGGCTGCGTGGTATGGCCAAGGCAAGATCAAGCCGGTGATCGACCGCACGATGCCCATGGCGCAATTGAAGGAAGCCTATGCGCATATGGGCTCGCGCGGCGTGATGGGCAAGCTCGTGATGGTCAACTGAACCTGCACCCCGCACACCCAGAAAAAAAGCCCGCGTGAAGCGGGCTTTTGCATTTGGAAGGGAGTCGGAACTTCCCTACTTGATCTCGAATTCGGAAAGCGACTTGCCGGCGGCCAGCGCCTCGGTCACCCAGCGCGGCTTGCGGCCACGGCCACCGGACCAGGTTTCGCCCGTCGGGCCGCGGTATTTGGCGGCCGTGCGGCCAGAAGTGACCGAGCTTGCACGGCGGCTGGTGGCGCGACCGCCGCCCGACAGCTTCAGATCGGCAGCGGTCAAACCGTATTCGGCGATCTTCTTGCGGATCTCGTCGATCACGCCGGAGCGCTCCTGGCTGCGAAGTTGCTCGGCCTGCACGCGCAATTGGGCAATCTGCTCGTCGTGCCTTTTGATCTGGGAATTGATGTCGGCCAAGGTGGTCATTCCGGATTCCTCGAATTGAAAACGGAAAAAATTGTAATTCAAGGAACGGAGAAAAAACAATGGCACGGCAAACCCGGGCAAAAGCACTTGGCATTCCGCCCGGGACCCAATAGGGCAAACGATTGGAGGCTGGAAGCAAAGCCCCTCAGCCGGGCCCGGGTTCCGGCGCAACCCGCCGCACCACGTCGGCCATCAATTGCTCATGAACCGCCGCCAATTCCAGCAAGGCGCCGTCGCCCCCAGGACGCCCGATGAGTTGCAGTCCCATCGGCAGGCGCCCCTGGGCGTCGAAGCCGCATGGCACGCTGATGGCGGGCAGCCCGGCAAAGGTGGCGTAGAGCGTCACTTCCATCCAACGGTGGTAGGTGTCCATCCGCCGGCCGGCGATGTCCTCGGGCCAGCGCGCTTGGATGTCGAAGGGCCACGCCTGGACGGCCGGCAGGGCGATCGCGTCGAAGCGGTCGAGCAAGCCGAGCATCCGGGCGTGGAAGCTGGTGCGCACCTGGCTGGCCCGCATGAATTGCATCGCATCGAGGCTGGCAGCGCTGTCGTGCTCCCAAAGCGCCTCCGGCTTGACCTGCTCACGCGCCCCGGTCTGGGCCAGCACCGCTGCCACCGCCGGGGCAACCAGCGCCCGCCGCCAGGCGAGCCAGGCTTCCCACACGGCCACCGGATCGAAGCCCGGCGCCACCGCCTCGACCTGCATGCCGGCCCGGGCCATCGTGCCCAGCGCCGCTTCGCACAGCGGCAGGATGCCGGCTTCGACGGCCAGGTGGCCCTGCAGGTCGCCCAGCCAGCCGATCCGCAGCATCTTCGGTTCGGGCAAGGCCTCAGGTACGAAGCTCTGCGGCCCCTGCGCAATCGACAGCGGCACCCGCGGATCGTGGCCGGCCTGGATCGACAGCAGCCGCGCCAGGTCGCGCACGTTGCGCGCCATGGGGCCGTCGGTGCCGAGCTGGCTGACCCAGACGTCCGGCTTGGGCCAGCCCGGCACCCGGCCCTGGCTGGGGCGCAGGCCGAAGATGTTGTTCCAGGCCGCGGGGTTGCGCAGCGAACCCATGAAGTCCGAGCCGTCGGCCACCGGCAGCAGGCGCTGCGCCAGGGCGACGGCCGCCCCGCCGCTGCTGCCGCCGGCCGAGCGGCTGGTATCCCAGGCATTGCCCGTCGCGCCGAAAAGGTCGTTGAAGGTGTGCGAGCCCAGGCCGAACTCGGGCATGTTCGTCTTGCCGACCACGATGCAGCCCGCAGCTTTCATCCGCGACACATACAGGCTGTCGACCGGCGCCTGCGCCTGCGCGAGCAGCCGGCTGCCCAGGGTGGTGGGAAAGCCCAGCGCATGGGCCGTGTCCTTGATGGCCTGCGGCATGCCGTGCATCCAGCCGCGCGACTGGCCGCGGGCGAGTTCCGCATCGCGCTCGTCGGCCTGGCGCAGCAGCTCTTCGGCCGGCGCCAGGTTGACGATGGCATTGAAGCGAGGATTGAGCCGGTCGATGCGCGCGAGGTAGGCGTGCATCACCTCGCGGCAGGACAGTTCGCGGGCGTGGATGGCGCGCGAAAGCGCGTCGGCGTCGAGATCGGTGGGGTCGGCCATGCCCGCATGTTAGGGTGCGGGCCAACGCCCTGCGCTCAACCCGTCTGCGCCTTCAGCAGGGCCTGCGCTTCGCGCAGCAGCGCCGGCACCTCGCCTGCACTGCGCGCCACGCCGAACACGTAGTGGTCGGGCCGCAGCAGCACCGCCACGCATTCGAAGCGGCGGAACCAGTCGGCGGCCACGCCTTCGACGTCGTCCTGGGCGGTCAACGCCACGACGGTTGGCGCGGGTGCGACTTCGCCCGTGTCCTGCAGCGCCAGGTCCTTCGCCAGCACCAGGCGCCAGCCATGGCCCGCCACCTCGTCCATGCGCTCGCGCTGGCCGGCTCCCGTATGCAGCCACGGCTGCGGGAAGAGGCTGCCGCGCGCCGCACTGGGCGCGCTCGACAGCAGGCCGCACTCCAGCTTCGGCAGGATGTCCTGCCGCGGCGTGTCACGCACCGTGCCGCTGCACTCCTGCAGCAGTCGCGCATCCCGCTCCCTGGCCTTGGCTGCATCGCGCTCGCAGATCACCGCGCCCACCGACTTGATGCGGCTGGTCAACTCGCGCACGTGGGCCTTGCGCTCGGCGCCGTAGCTGTCCAGCAGCGCCTGCGCAGAACTGCCCTGCACTTCGCCGCGCAGCACCGACGCCAGCTTCCAGGCGAGGTTGCTCACGTCGCGGATGCCCTGGCACATGCCCTGGCCCAGGAAAGGCGGCTGCATGTGGGCGGCATCGCCGGCGAGGAAGACCCGCCCGCACCGCCATTGGCTGGCGACCAGCGCATGGAATCGGTAGCTGGCCTGGCGCCACAGCTGTCCGTCCTCCGGGGAGAGCCAGCGCGACAGCAGCTTCCACGTGTGCTCGGGCGTCGCGACCTCGCGCGGGTCCTCGCCCGGCAGGATCGAGATCTCCCAGCGCCGGTGATTCTTCGGCCCGATGACCAGCGTACATGGCCGCTGCGGCTCGCAGTACTGCACGCTCACCGCCGGCAGCTTCGCCAGGCCGCGCTCGTTCACCAGCACGTCGACCACCAGCCAGGGCTCGTCGAAGTCCAGGTCCTCCATCCCGATGCCCAGCTGCGTGCGCATGCCGCTGCTGCCGCCGTCGCAGGCGATGGCGTAGCGTGCGCGCACCGTGCGGCGCCCGCCCTCGGATTCGACCTGCAGGCTGACGCCCGCCTCGTCCTGCGACAGCTCGCGCATCTCCACGCCCAGCTCCACCGTCACCCCGGGCAGCTGCGCCACGCGCGCGCGAAGCGCGCGCTCCACCGGCGGCTGGGTGAACACCAGGGACGGCGTGTAGCCCTGCGGATAGGGCGGTGCCACCATGGTCATGCGGCGGATGAGCTGGCCATCGACGCCGTAGTACTCCGAGTTGGTGAAGGGCTCGGTGAAGGGCTCGATGGCCTGCACCACGCCGATCTGCTGGAACACGCGCATGATCTCGTGGTCCAGGGCGATGGCGCGCGGGATCTCGTAGACCTCCGGCAGCCGCTCGCACACGTAGACCTTCAGGCCTTGCTGGCCCAGCAGGGCCGCCGCCACCTGCCCCGCCGGCCCGTAGCCGACGATGGCGACGTCGTAGACCGTGCCGCCCACGCTCACGCCGCCTCGGCCTCGATCGGGTTGGAAAGAAGGCCCACGCGCTCGATGTCGATCTCGATGGTGTCGCCCGCCTTCATCCACACCGGCGGGTTGCGCGCCTGGCCCACGCCGGCGGGCGTGCCCATGACGATCACGTCGCCCGGCTCCAGCGTCAGCACCTCGGCCAGCAGGGCGATGGTCTCGGCGACGCTGAAGATCATGTCGTCGGTGTTCGCGTCCTGCATCACCTGCCCGTTCAGCCGGCTCTGGATGCGCAGGCCCTTGGCGCCCGGCGCCAGCTCGTCGGCGGTGACCAGCGCGGGGCCGAAGCCGCCGGTGCGGTCGAAGTTCTTGCCGATGGTCCACTGCGGCGTGCGCTTCTGATAGTCGCGAACGCTCATGTCGTTGAAGCAGCTGTAGCCGAAGACGTACTGCAGCGCGTCCGCCTCCTTCGTGTGGCGCGGAACGCTGCTGCCGATGACCACGGCCAACTCGGCCTCGTAGTCGAAGCGCGTCGACACCCTGGGCAGCCAGCCGGCTTCGCCGTGCGCCACCAACGAGGACGGCGCGCGGAAGAAGAACCAGGGGTAGTCGGGCTTCTCGCGGCCGCCTTCCTTGGCATGGTCGTAGTAGTTGAGGCCCAGGCAGATGATCTTGCCCGGCTCGGGCACCAGCGGCGCGAGCTTGACGGCGGCCAGCGGCTGGCGCTGGCCGGACTCGAGCGCCCGGCGGCCGGCGGCCTGCAGGTCGACACCGGCCTTCAGCGCCGCACGCAGGTCCGAAGGAACTTGCGCGTTGGCATCGTTGAGGTCGACGAGGCCCTGGCCATCGAGGACGGCCAGGCGGGCTGCGCCATCGCGCAGGTAGGTGGTGAACTTCATGGTGCTGTGGCTTCGTTGGGAATTCAGGAATGGGGGGCGAAGAAGATGCGCCTCTGCGCCTCCTTCAGCGTGGCGCCGGGCGGCGGCGAGATGCCCCACTGGTCGACGCGGCCGGGCGGCCACTTCCAGTGCTCGGGGCCGTGCGAGACGTAGTGATCGTCGATCTGCTCCACCTCGGCCGTGTATTCGATGACCACGCCGAAGGGGTCGATGAAGTAGTTGAAGAGGTTGTTGCCCGGACCGTGGCGGCCAGGCCCCCACTGGATCGGGAAGCCGGCGTCCTTCATGCGTCCGCCGCCGCGCATCACCGACTCGAAGTCCGGCATGAGGAAGGCGATGTGGTTGAGCGCATCGTTGTCCGAGATGCCGATGGCGATCGTGTGGTGATCGCCGTCGCAGTTCATGAAGGCCATGATCCCGGTGCGGTCCGCCAGCCGGAAGCCCAGGGCCTGCTGCAGGAAGGCCTGCGTCTCGTCCACCGCATGGCTGTTGAGCACGACATGGGTGAGGCGGATGGGACGGTCCTTCACGGCAGGTCCCTCGGCCCGGCGCTCGTCGCCGTGCACCACCTGGAACACGCGGCCATGCGGGTCCTGGAACTTGAGGCCGACGCCACCGGCCGGATCGCGCGTCAGCGCATGCACCTCGGCCAGCATGCGCCCGCCCGCGGCGGGCACGGCGGCCTGGATCGCCTCCAGGGCCTCGCGGCTGCGGGCACGCAGGCTCACCTGGCGGATCTGCGGCGCATCGCCGCTGCCCCGGTGCAGCGCGAGCAGGTAGGCGTCGTTGCCCGTGCCGCGCAAATAGAGCACGTCGTCGTGGCGGTGCGCCGCTTCGAGGTGCCAGGTGCGGGTGTAGAAGTCCTCGGCCTTGGCCAGGTCGGGCACGTACAAGGCCACGCTGCGCAGGCCTTCGATCCAGGGTGAACTCATGGGGTCGTCTCTTTCGTCGTGGTGCGACCGAGGAAGCGCCGGGCATTGCCGTGCACCAGCGCGGCCACCGTCGCGTCATCGAAGCCGGCCACCTCGATGCGCTGCACCGGCGTGCGGTCGTGGAAGTTGAAGGGATGGTCGGTGCCCACCATGAGCTGGCCGGCACCGAAGCGGTCGACCAGGTGGCGCAGCATCGGCGTGTCGAACACCAGCGTGTCGTAATAGAGCCTTCGGGCCTGCTCGGCGGGCGAGGCGTGCACGCTTTCCTTGAGCGCCGGGAATACCTCCCAGCCCTGCTGCAGCCGCGGCAGCAGCGAGGCCAGCGTGCCGCCGCCATGGCTGAAGGCGATGCGAAGGCGCGGCCGGCGCAGCATCAGGTTGCCGGTGATGGCCGAGGCCGCGGCCAGGCCCACGTCGCCTGGGTAGCCCAGCACCTGCTGCAGCGGCGCCGGGCCGACCAGGCGTTCCATGCCCGCGGGGCGCAGTGCATGCACGAAGACGGCCGCGCCCAGCGCCTCGCAGGCCTCGAAGAAGGGGTCGAGCTGCGGCGCGCCCACCGGCACGCCGTTGATGTTGCTGCCGATCTCCACGCCGGCAAGGCCCAGCGTCTTGACCGCGTATTCCAGCTCGGCGATGGCGAGTTCCAGGTCCTGCAGCGGCACCGCGCCCAGCGCGGCGAGGCGGCCGCCGCCTTCGTCGACCATCGCCGCCATGCAGTCGTTGGTGTAGCGCAGCAGCTGCTGCGCATCGGCCGCGGCCATCCAGTACGAGAGCAGCTCGGGCATGGGCGAGACCACCTGCAGGGCCAGGCCCATGCCCGGCAGGTCCTGCAAGCGGCGCGTCGGGCTCCAGCAGGCGTCGGAGACCGTGCGGTAGACCTTGCCCGCGATCATCACGTGCCGGTGGCAGGCGGGCCCGGCCGGCGCCATCGACGGCCAGTCGGCCGGCATCTTCGCGCCGATGTAGCTCGGGAAGTTCTCCGGCACGACGTGCGCATGCACGTCGATGCCGCAGCACTGGCAGTGGCTCGCGTGCACGCTCGCCCTACTCCGGCTGGATGTCCAGCTGCTTGACCAGCCGCGCCCAGCGGTCGCGTTCGCTGCGCATGAAGGCCTCGAACTCGGGCACGGACATGCGCGGCTCGGGCTGCGAGCCCAGCGTGACCATGCGCTGCGCCGCCTCGGGCTGCTGCAGGATGGACTCCAGGTCGCGGTTCACGCGGTTGACGATGTCCGGCGGCGTGCCGGCGGGCGCGAACAGGCCGTTCCAGCCGGCGTAGTCGAAGCCGGGGAAGGTCTCCGACAGCGAGGGCACCTCCGGCATGGTGGTCTGCCGCGTGCCGGTGCTCACCGCCAGTGCGCGGATCGTGCCGGCCTGCATGTACGAAGTCAGCGCCGCGTCGGGCAGACACACCAGCTGCACGCGGCCGCCCAGCACGTCCTGCAGCGCATCCGGCGCCTTGGTGTAGGGCACGTGGTTGAGCTTGACCCCAGCCATGCCGGCCACGCTGTCGGCCAGCATGCCGGAGAAGGTCTTGGGGCCCTCGGTCGCAATGGCGATGGCGCCCGGCTGCGCCTTGGCCAGCGCGAAGGCTGCCTTCAGGTCCTTGGCCGGGAAGTTCGCCGCGCAGGCGATCACGAAGGGGCTGCGCCCCACCAGGCGCACCGGCGCGAAGTCCTTCGCCGGGTCGTAGGGCAGCGTCTTGAAGGTGAAGGGGTTGGTCACCATCGCCGCAGTGGTCGCGTAGTAGAAGGTGTAGCCGTCCGGCGCCGAGCGCGCGGCCGCCGTCGCGCCGATCACGTTCTGGCCGCCCGGCTTGTTGTCGATGACGATGGCCTGGCCCCAGCCGCGCGCGAGCTGGTCCGCCACGTAGCGCGCCAGGATGTCCGGGCCCGATCCTGCCGGCTGGGACAGGATGAACTTGACCGGCCGCTGCGGCCACTGCGGCTGGGCGCGGACGAGGCCGGTGCCGGCCAGCGGGAACAGCATCGCCGCCCGGGCGAAGTCTCTGCGCTGCATGGAGTCTCCTTTGTTCTTGGAGCCCGCATGCTATGAAGCACCGCATCATCTGAACAGTCGATGACGTGGATACATAGAATCCATGCCATGGATATACGATCGGTCGACCTGAACCTGCTGGTGCTCTTCGATGCCATGGCGCGGCTGCGCAGCGTGAGCCGCGCGGCCGAGGCCATCGGGTTGAGCCAACCGGCCACCAGCGCGGCGCTCGCGCGCCTGCGCGCGGTGTTCGACGACGCCCTCTTCCTGCGCGCCGGCGCGCAGATGGAGCCCACGCCGCGCGCGCAGGCGCTGGCGCCCGTGGTGCAGCGGGTGGTGCAGGCGATCCAGTCGGAGATCCTCCAGCCGGCAGGCTTCGATCCGGCGCGGGCCGAGCGCAGCTTCACGCTGCTCACGCCCGACATCGGCGAGGTGGCCTTCCTGCCCGGCGTGCTGCGGCGGCTGCGGCAGGAGGCGCCGCAGGTGAAGCTGGTGGCGCTGTCGATGCCGCGCTCGGCCGCGGCGCAGGCGCTGGAGGCCGGCGAGGCGGAACTGGCGGTGGGCTTCTTCCCCGACCTGCAGAGAGCCGGCTACTTCCGCCAGGCGCTCTTTCGCACCTCCTACACCTGCATCGCCTGCGCCCGCAACAAGGCGGCGCCGGCGCGCATGACGGCCAGGCAATACCTGGCGGCGCGGCACATCGTGGTGCGGCCGGACGGGCGCGAACACATGCTCGACCGCTTCCTGGAAGACAAGGGCTGGCATCGGCACGTGACGCTGGAGCTGTCGCACTTCATGAGCCTGCTCTCGCTGCTGCCCGGCAGCGACCTCATTGCCACGGTGCCCGACGACATCGCCACGGTGGTGCAGCGGCACATCGCGGTGAAGACCATCGAACTGCCCTTCAAGCCGCCGCAGCTGCAGGTGCAGCAGTACTGGCATCGGCGCATGCAGAACGACGCATCCAATCGCTGGCTGCGCGGCCTGTTCTACGAGGTGAACCGGCGCGACGCCAACGCGCGCCTGCCCGACTGGCAGGCGGCGGCCTGAGCCTCGCGGGCCTCAGCCGTTGACCAGGCCCGCGGCCTGCACGCCGGCGATGCAGATGGCCTCGTCCTCGTCGCCGGTGCCGCCGCTGGCTCCCACGGCACCCAGCAGGGTGCCGGCCGCGTCGCGGATCACCACCGCGCCGGTCTGCGGCAGGAACTTGCCGCCGGCGGTGGCGGCCAGGGACACGAAGAAGTTGGGGTTGTCCTTGGCGCGCTCGGCCAGCTTGCGGCTGGCCACGCCCATGCCGACCGCGCCCCAGGCCTTGGCACGCGCCACGTCGAAGCGGAACATGCTGGCGCCGTCCTCGCTCGCGAAGGCCTTCAGGTTGCCGGCGGCATCGAGCACCGCGATGCCCATGGGCTGGTAGCCGGCCTCCTTCGATTTCTTCAGGGCGGCGTCGATGATGGTCTGGGCTTGCTGCAGGGTCAGGCTGGACATGGGACGTGTTCCTTGAGGGTTCGATGTCATTGGAGGTCGTCGGGCACGGACAGCGCCTCGAAGCCATAGCGGTTCATGCTGCCGAAGGCGGGCATGGCCGGGTGCGGCACGAAGCGGGTCTGGCAATCCAGCACCGCCGGCAGGCCCGAGGCCAGCGCGCGGCGGATCGCGGGACCGACCTCGGCCTGCGCCGTCACGCGCTCGCCGTGGCAGCCGAAGCCGCGCGCGATGGCTGCGTAGTCCGTCTCTTCCAGCGCCGCGCCCAGCTCAAAGCCGAGCGCATTGCGCTGTCCGGCGCGGATGATGCCCCAGGCCGCGTTGTTGTGCAGGATGCAGAGCACCGGCAGGCGATAGCGGCGCGCCGTGTCCAGCTCGTTCAGCGTGAAGCCGAAGGAGCCGTCGCCGGTGATGAGTGCGACCGGCCGCCACGGCTGCTGAGCCTGCAGCGCGATCGCGTAGGGCAGCCCGAAGCCCAGGTGGCTCATGCCCGGCTCGTGGAAGCGCGTGCGCACCTCCTGCACGGGGGTGAGGTCGTTGCTCCAGAACGTGGTGTGGCCGCCGTCGAAGACCGCCAGCGCATCGGCCGGCAGCGCCTCGCCGATGGCGCGGGCGAGCGCGGCCGGGTGCATCGGCGCGCCGTCCTTTTCCTCGGCCAGCGCGATGAGCTGCGCCTCGTAGCCGGCCCGCGCCTGGCGAAGGCCCGACAGCCAATTCGTGTCGGCGCGCTTGCCCAGGCCTTCGCCGCAATCGGCCAGAAGGTCGTCGAGTGCCGCGCCGGCGTCCGCCTGCAGCGCCACGTCGTGCAGTGCCGGCTGGCCCAGCGCGCCAGGGTCGATGTTGATGCCGATCAGGCGCTGCGAACGCCGCACCAGCGGACCGCGCTCGTCCCACATCCAGGACGACCAGCGGCAGCCCACCGCCAGCACAAGGTCTGCAGCCTCGAAGGCCTGCCGCACCGGCGCGCCCGCGATGAGGCCGCCGTGGCCGATGAAGTGCGGGCTGCCGGAACCGACCACGCCCAGCGCCATCTGCGTCGGAAGCACCGGCGCCTGCCAGCGCTGTGCCAGTGCGCGCACCTGCTGCGCCGCGCCGCTCGCGACCACGCCGCCGCCGGCGACGATCAAGGGACGGCGTGCCTCCCGCATCAGCGTGGCGGCCTGGCGGACCGCCTCCGCATCCGGACGGACGCGGCCGAGGGCGCGATAGCGCGACGGCGGCACGGCGAACTCCGCCTTGTCGAAGGCGACCGGCTGGCTCAGCACGTCCTGCGGGATGTCCAGGTGCACCGGCCCGGGCCGGCCGCCCAGGGCTTCGCGGAAGGCGCGGCGCACGATCTCCGGCAGGCGGCGTGCGTCGTGCACCACTGCGTTCCACTTCGTGATGGGCCGCGTGACGCCCACGGTGTCCAGGTCCATGAACATGCCACCATGGGGGTAGCAGGCGGCGCGGTGCTGATTGGTGGTGATGGCCAGCAGGGGCAGGTTGTTGTTGAAGGCCACGCCCAGCCCCGAGGCCAGATTGAGGCCGCCCGGCCCCATCTCGCCCAGGGCGACCGCGATCTGCCCGGAGCCGGCATGGGCCGCCGCGGCCATCATCGGACCGGCGGCCTCGTGGCGCAGGCCGAGGAAGCGCAGCTGCTCGTGCTGCGAGATCGCCTGAAGCAGCGGCCCGAGCTTGCCGCCGACGATGCCGTAGACCTCGCGCACGCCTTCGACGAGCAGGAGGCGCACCAGCGCCTGCGCGCCGTTCATCCGCAAGACCGCCACGCCTCAGTCCTCCGCGGTGAAATTGGCCGCCTTCACGATCGGTGCCCAGCGCTGCTGGTCGGCCCGCACGATGCGCGCGAACTCCTCGGGGCTCTGGTGCTCGGGCTGCAGGCCCGACTTGGCCAGCGCCTCGACGAACTCGGGCGCCTGCAGCCCTTCGCGCACCAGCGCGTTGAGGCGCTGCACCGTCTCGGCCGGCGTGCGGGCGGGCAGGAACCAGCCCAGCCATTCCTGCACCACGATGTCGCCGTAGCCCTGCTCCACGAAGGTGGGCACCTCGGGCAGGAAGGGCGAGCGCTGGGCGCTCGATACCGCCAGGCCGCGCAGCTTGCCGGCGCGGATGTGCGGCATCACCTCGCCCAGCACGCTGACGCTCACCGGCACCTGCCCGCCCATCACGTCGTTGAGCAGCGGCGCGCCGCCGCGGTAGGCCACCGCGGTGAGCGGCGTGTCGCCCGCGCGCTGCAGCATCATGCCGACGAAGTGCAACGCCGAGCCGGCGGCCGGGACGCCGTAGTTGGCCTGCGCAGGGTTGGCCTTGGCCCACTTCAGGTAGTCCGCCACGGTCCTGACCTCGGCGGGCAGGCCCGGGCCGGCGGTGAGGACGAAGGCGTAGTTGACGGTGCTGGTCACCGGCACGAAGTCGGCGACCGGGTCGTAGTTGAGCTTCCGGTAGGTGTTCGGATAGAGCGTCATGGGCGAGCTCGGAATCTGCAGGATGGTCAGCCCGTCCGGCGCCGCGCGCTTGACGTACTCCACCGCGATGCGCCCGCCCGCACCCGTCTTCGATTCGACCACCATGCTCGTGGCGTACCTGCCGCGCAGCTTCTCCGCCAGGGGACGCGCCACATGGTCGCCCATGCCGCCGGCGGGAAAGCCCGAAACGATCGAGGCGTTGCCATTGAGCACCTGCGCAAGCGCACGGCCGAGCGGCGCCCACGCGCCCAGCGCGGCGCCGGCCTGCATCAGGTGGAGGAAGTGTCTGCGGTCCATGGTGCTCGTCTCCTGGGGGCTCGCGGCCCTTGTTGTGATGGCATCGGATGGTCGGCGCACCGCGTGCTCCTGCGAATGGACAAATCGAACCGGCGCAGGTAGTTTTCCGGCCTCGATTGCATGTTCGGCCCCTCGCCTTGAAAGCCTCCGCCGCGCCCCTGCTGCTCGTTCCCTTCCGGGAGGTTCGCCACGAACAGCCCGACGACTGCCTGCACTACGAGCCGGTGGCCGTGCGTGGTCGGGAGATGGACTGGACAATTCCTGCACATCGGCACGAAGGACTTCACCAGATCCAGTACCTGGAGCGCGGCCGAATCAGCGGTACGGTGGATGGCCGCGCGGTCGAGGCGAACGCGCCGGCGCTGCTGCTGATCGCGCCCGGCTCGGTCCACGGCTTCAGCCATGCGCGCGACACCGCCGGCCACCAGCTCACCATTCCCAGCGGGAGCCTGCAGCAATTGCTCGCCGGCATGCGGCTGGCGGATGCCGGCCTGGGCGACTCCATCGTGCTGACCGAACTGCCGCAGGAAGCGGCACGCGAATGCGCCACGCTCTTCGAGATGCTGGCCCGCGAGTTCCGTGGCCACGGCGCGGGGCGGGTGCCCGCGCTGCTCGCCACCGCCACGCTGATCGCCGTGCTGCTGCTGCGCCTGCATGGCGAGCGGATCCGCAAGGCGCAGTCGCCCGGCGCGCGTGATGCACTGGTGCAGCGATTCCAGGCGCTGGTGGAGCAGCACTTTCGCGAGCACCGGGGGCTACCCTTCTACGCGCAGGCCTTGGGCGTGACGCCCGACCACCTGAGCCGCAGCTGCCGCAACCTGACGCGCCAGTCCGCGCTGCAGTTGCTGCACGAGCGACTGATGCTGGAAGCGCGGCGCCTCCTGGCCTACACGCCGATGTCGGTGGCGGAAGTGGCCACGGCCATCGGCTACGAGGACCCGGCCTACTTCAGCAAGTTCTTCGCCCGGGCCACCGGGCATTCGCCTTCGCAGTACCGGGCGCTGGCGGCGCAGGGGGTGAAGGCGCCGCGCTAGCGACGAGCACAAATGAAAACAGGCGCCAAGAGGCGCCTGTTTCATCGAGATTCTTTGGGGTGGCTGATGGGACTCGAACCCACGACAACAGGAATCACAATCCTGGACTCTACCAGCTGAGCTACAGCCACCATTGGAGAAGCTCGCTATTGTAGCCTGAAAAAGCGAGCTCCCGATCAGCGCGCGCCGGCTGCCGGCGAATCGGTCGGCCGCGGCACCACGATCTGCGCCTTGTAGCGGGCCTTGAGCAGGTCGTAGTAGGCGAGGTCTTCCGCCGATGCGACGGACTGCGTGATCTGCGCGCTCTCGCGCTGCGCCACCTCCGGCGCGGCTGCCTCGCGCGGCACCGACTTGTTCACGCGCAGCACGGCGTAGCCCTGCGCGCCCAGATCCACGCCCACCCAGGCCGGCAGCTTGCTGCCGTCGGCGCGCAGCGCGCCGTCGACCACTTGCGGAGGCTGGCTCTGCGGATCGATGCGCGACAGCACCACCGGGGCGCCCAGCTGCGCCGCCTTCGGATCGGCCTGCCACGCGGCCAGCTTGGCCTCGCCTTCCTTGCGGGCCAGCTCGGCTGCGCGCCGGTTCACCACCAGCGCGCGCACCTGCTCCTTGACCTCGTCGAAGGGCAGCGTGCGGGCAGGCGAATACTGGGTCACGCGGCCGGCGGCCAGCTGATTGGGGCCGATCTCGATGGCCTCGGTGTTGTGCTTGCGCTCCAGCGAGTCGGGCGCGAACAGGGCGTTGAGGAAGTTGCGGTTGGCCAGCACGCCGGTCGCGCCGGGCGGCGGCGTACGCACCACCTTGGTCGCCGTCTGGATCGCCAGCTTGAGCTTGTCGGCCGCGGGCTGCAGGCTGTCGGCCTGCTGGTACACCGCGTCGCTGAAGGCCTCGGCGGCCTTGGCGAACTCGGCCGTGGCCTGCTGCGCACGCAACTCGGTCTCGATGCCGGCACGCGCCTTCTCGAAAGGCGGCACCACGCCGGGCTTGATGTCGTCCAGCTTGATGATGTGATAGCCGAACTCGGTCTCGACGACCTTGGGCGAGATCTCGCCCTTCTTGAGCGAGAACATCGAGTCCTCGAAGGGCTTGACCATGGCGCCGCGGGTGACGAAGTCCAGGTCGCCGCCCTTCTCCGCCGAACCGGGGTCCTGCGAGTTCTTGCGGGCCACTTCACCGAAGGTGCCGGGCGCGGCCTGCACCTGCTTGAGCAGCTCCTCGGCCTTGGCCTTCGCCTTGGCCTTGTCTTCCGCGCTGGCAGCGGCCGGTGCGGCGATGAGGATGTGGCTGGCGCGGCGCTCCTCCGGCGTGCCCAGGCGGGCGCTGTTCTGCTCGTAGTAGGTCTTCAGGTCGGCCTCGTTGACCGAGATGTTCTTCTTCACCGAATCCATGTCCAGCATCAGGTACTGGATGCTGGCCTCTTCAGGCGCCTGGAACTGCGCGACGTGCTCCTTGTAGTAGGTCTGCAGCTCGTCATCGCTCACCGTCACCTTGGAGGCGAAGTCCTTGGGCTCGAAGCGCGCCAGCTGCACCTCGCGGCGCTCGTAGAAGGCGTTGAGCATGGCATCGGCCTGCGCCTTGGACACCAGCGCGCCGGCGTGCACGCCCTGCATCACCTGCTGCGTGGCCATCTCGCCGCGCACGGCAGCCTCGTACTGCTCCGGCGTCTGGCCGGTGGCGCGCACGAAAAGGTCGCGGTTGAACTTGCCGTCGGGCGTGCGGAAGGAGGCCAGGCCCGGCTCCTGCGCGAAATAGCGCGCCAGGCGCTCGTCGGGCACGCTCAGGTGCGACTTGGCTGCCTCGGCTGCCAGCACGCGCTCGCGCACCATGCGCTCCAGCGTGCCGTAGCGGGCCATGTCGCTGTCGAGCACGGCGGCATCGATGTTGGGCATCTGCTGGCGGATGCGATCCACCTCGCTGCGGTGGCGGGCGTCCCACTCGGGGCGGGTGATGTCGCGGCCGTCGACCTTGGCGACCACCTCGCCGCGCTGGTTGCCGTCCATGAAGCGCTCGACGCCGAAGAGCACGAAGGAAGGGATGATCAGCAAGAACAAGACGACCATCATCACCTTGTTGTACTTGCGGAAGAAATCAAACATGCTTGGTCACTCTCTGTGGCTCGGTGGTGGACGCCTTGACGGGCGGCCCAACAAAAAAGGCGAACAACTCGTTCGCCTTTGATTGCTTCGGGTGGTGGGTGCTGAGGGGTTCGAACCCCCGACCTACGCCTTGTAAGGGCGCCGCTCTACCAGCTGAGCTAAGCACCCCACCTTAGAAACTTCGCCTCAGTTCAGCGCGTCCTTGAGCGCCTTGCCGGGACGGAACTTCGGGATCTTGGCGGCCTTGATTTTAATCGCAGCGCCGGTGCGGGGATTGCGGCCGGTGCGGGCGGCACGTTTGCCCACGGCGAAAGTACCAAAACCGACGAGCGAAACGGAGTTGCCTTTTTTCAGCGTGGTGCGGATCGCGCCGATGGTCGACTCGAGTGCGCGGGTGGCTGCTGCTTTGGAAATATCTGCGTTCTTTGCGATGTGCTCAATCAGTTCGGTCTTGTTCACAAGGGCCCCTTGTCGAAAAAAAGTTGGTCGGAGTGATTCGTCAACTGCAAGGCCAAGCGCGCGGCACGCTCGAAAGGAATGCCGCGAGGCCTGGCGATTGGAGGAGGAGATCAGACACGTTGGCAGCGCACTGCCAACGGGAATTAAAGCCACTGGTCTACAGGGTGTCAATAAGGCACAACGACTTGTGAACCAGTGAGTGCCGCGATTCTAGATGCCTTTGTGAACTCCTACTTCAAAGGGCCTGTTCGATCGCGCGGCCTACGTCGGAAGTCGTTGCATTTCCGCCGATGTCGGGCGTCTTCGGCGCGCCGCTCTGGGGCGCCAGCACCTTCTCGATGGCCGCCAGGATGGCGTCGTGCGCGTCCTTGTGCCCCAGGAACTCCAGCATCATGGCGCCGCACCAGATCTGCCCGATGGGGTTGGCGATGCCCTTGCCGGCGATGTCCGGCGCCGAGCCGTGCACCGGCTCGAAGAGCGAGGGCATGGTGCGGTCGGGGTTCAAGTTGGCGCTGGGCGCGATGCCGATGGTGCCCGTGCAGGCCGGGCCCAGGTCCGACAGGATGTCGCCGAACAGGTTGCTGGCCACCACCACGTCGAAGAAATCGGGACGCTGCACGAAATGCGCGGTGAGGATGTCGATGTGGAACTTGTCCAGCGTCACGCCCGGATAGCTCTTTGCCATCTCGGCCACGCGCTCGTCCCAGTAGGGCATGGTGATGGCGATTCCGTTGGACTTGGTGGCGCTGGTCAGGTGCTTCTTCGGGCGCGACTGGGCCAGTTCGAAGGCGAACTTGAGCACGCGGTCCACGCCGTGGCGCGACATCACCGTCTCCTGCATGACGATCTCGCGCGGCGTGCCGGGGAACATCCGGCCGCCGATGCTGGAGTATTCGCCCTCGGTGTTCTCGCGCACGATGTACATGTCGATCTCGCCGGGCTGGCGCGGGCTGCCGTCGCGCCGCACCACCGGGGCGATGATGCCGGGCATGAGGCGCGCCGGGCGAAGGTTGACGTACTGGTCGAACTCGCGGCGGAACAGCAGCAGCGAGCCCCACAGCGACACGTGGTCGGCGATCTTCTCGGGCCAGCCCACCGCACCGAAGTAGATGGCGTCGTGGCCGCCGATCTGGTCCTTCCAGTTGTCGGGGAGCATCTGGCCGTGCTTCTCGTAGTAGTCCCAGCTGGAGAAGTCGAAGTGGTCGAACTGCAGGTCGATGCCGAACTTGCGCGCCGCCGCGTCCACCACGCGCAGCCCCTCGGGGATGGTCTCCTTGCCGATGCCGTCGCCGGCGATGACTGCGATCTTGCGGGTGCTCATGGTCTCGATCCTTATTCCAGTGAAGTGAGGGGTGCAAAGAAAGCGAGCGCCTCGGCGAGCAGTTCGCCCGGCGCTTCTTCGGGAACGTAATGGCCGCAGGGCAGCGCACCGCCCTCCACCTGGTCCGCGCGCTCGCGCCACAGCGCCAGCACGTCGAAGTTGCGGCCCACCGCGCCGTGGGCGCCCCACAGCACGCGCAGCGGCATCGGCAGGCGCGCGCCGGCGGCGATGTCCGCACGGTCGTGCTCCAGGTCGATGCCGGCGCTGGCACGGTAGTCCTCGCAGATCGATTCTGCCGTGCCGGGAATGGTGGCGCAGCGTTCGTATTCCGCCAGCACATCGGGCGCGAAGGGCGCCAGGCCGGCATGCCGCCCGCCCATCACGCTGCGGATGTAACGCACGGGGTCGGAAGCGATCAGCGCCTCGGGCAGGGGCGGCGGCTGGATGAGGAAGAACCAGTGCCAGTAGGCACGGGCGAAGGCCTCGCTGGTGTGCCCGTACATGGCCAGCGTGGGCGCGATGTCCAGCAGCAGCATGCGCTGCACCGCGGCCGGATGGTCGGCCGCCAGCCGGTGCGCCACGCGGGCGCCCCGGTCGTGCGCGAGGATGCCGAAGCGCTCGAAGCCGTGATGCCGCATGGCCGCCAGCGCGTCGAGCGCCATCTCGCGCTTGCTGTGGTTGAGATGCGCCGGGTCGGCCGGCGGACGCCCCGAGTCGCCGTAGCCGCGCAGGTCGATGGCGACCACCGTGAAGCGCTCGGCCAGCGCCGGGGCGACGCGGTGCCAGATCAGGTGGGTCTGCGGATGGCCGTGCAGCAGGAGCAAGGGCGCACCGCGCCCGCCGATGCGGCCGTGCACGCGAACGCCGTTGCGCGAGATGTCGAAGCGGGGAAAGTCCAGGAAGGAAGGGGGGACGGTGCTCACGCGCCGATTGTGCGTTGCGCGCCTCGGGCCATCAAGCAACAATAGGCCAATTCATACTTTCCCGATTGGCATGAATCCCCTGGAGCGCTCCGATCTCGAACTGGTGATGGCGATCCGCGAGCACGGCAGCCTGGCGGGAGCGGCCGAGGCGCTGCAGGTGGTGCCGTCGGTCGTGACCAAGCGCCTCGGTGCGCTGGAGTCGCGCCTGGGCCAGCGCCTGTTCGAGCGCACCACCCGGCGCCTGAGCGTCAGCGCCGAAGGCGAGGCCGTGTGCCGGCATGCGAAGACGCTGCTCGAAGGCTTCGCCGCCCTGGAGGACGAACTGGGCGAGCGCCAGCACGACCTGCGCGGCACGCTGCGCCTGGCCGCCACCTTCGGCTTCGGCCGGCGCTGGCTGGGCCCGGCGCTGGCCACCTTCCAGGCGCAGCACCCCTCCCTGCGCATCGAACTGCAGCTGACCGAACGCCTGCCCGACCTCGGGGCCGAAGGCTTCGACGGCGCGCTGTGGCTGTGGGAAGTGCAGCAGCGCCACGCGGCGGACCGGACCTCCCGCCGCATCGCGCGCAACCAGCGCGTGCTGGCGGCGGCGCCGGCCTACCTGGCGCGCCGCGGCACGCCGACATCCGTGGAGGCGCTGTCGGCGCACGACTGCCTGGTGGCACGCGAGAACGGCGAGGCCCCGCGGCAGGAATTCGCCCTGTGGTCGCTGCGGCACGCGCGCGACGGCAGCACCGCCCGCGTACGCGTCCAAGGGCCCCTGTCGAGCAACTCCGGCGAGATGGTGCGCGACTGGTGCCTGGGCGGCCACGGGATCATGCTGCGCAGCCTGTGGGACATCGCGCCGCAGCTGGCATCGGGCGAACTGGTGCGCGTGCTGCCGGCCTACGCCATGCCCGATGCCGACATCCACTGGGTGGCACCGTGGCGGCCCAAGACGCCGCGCCGGGTGCGGCTGCTGGTCGAGCACCTGGCCGAACAGTTCCGCGGCGAGCCCTGGAAGCCCGCGGGGACGGCCCTCAGCGCGTCGCGCGAACGACGAGGCTCACACCCACCGCGGTAAGCGCCGTGCCCAGCACCGTGGCGGTGGTGATCGGCTCGCGAAACAGCAGCCACGCCATCAGCGCCGTGCAGGGCGGCACCAGGTACAGCAGGCTGGTGACCGCCGTGGCGGTGCCGCGCTGGATCAGCATGTAGAGCAGCGAACTGCCGCCCAGCGACAGCGCCAGCACCGACCACGCCATGGCGCCGATCGAGTGCGCATTCCACTCGATGGCTGCGGGCTCCAGCATGGCGAAGGGCAAGGTCACCACCAATGCCGCGATCATCTGCACCGCGCTTGCGCTGCGCACGTCGCAAGGCGCGACGAAGCGCTTCTGGTAGAGCGTGCCCGCGGTGATCGAGACGAGCGCCATCAGCGCCAGGCTCATGGTCAGCAGGCCGACCTCCGAGCCTTCGCCGAACTTGCGCGACACCACCAGCACCAGGCCGGCGAAGCCCAGCACCAGCCCCAGCCACTGGCGTGGCGAGACGCGCCCGCCGGTGAAGGACATCCACACGGCCGTCAGCACCGGCTGGATGCCCACCAGCAGCGCCACCAGGCCCGAGCCCATGCCTTCTCGCACGGCGGCCCACACGCCGCCCAGGTAGCCGGCCTGCATGAGGATGCCGGTGACCAGGAGATGGCCCCACTGGGAGCGGCTGCGCGGCCAGGCGACGCGGGCCAACGCGACCCAGGCGCCGAAGCACAGGAGGGAGAGAGCGAAACGCACCGCCAGGAACTTCAGTGGCGGCGCATAGGGCATGCCATAGCGCGCGACGATGAAGCCGGTGCTCCAGATCAGCACGAAGACCGCCGGCATGGCGCGCACCCACCCGGGTGCGCGGGCCGCGGTCGCGCTCATTTGGCGCGGGCCCGGATCTCGGGAATGGCCTTTTGCAGGTAGTACACCATCGACCACACGGTGAGCACGGCCGAGATCCAGATCAGCCACTGGCCCCACAGGCCCGTGTCGATCACGCCCCACAGCACGCCGTTGTAGAGCAGGAAGGGGATGGCCACCATCTGCACCGTGGTCTTGACCTTGCCGATCATGTGCACGGCCACGCTCTTGCTGGCGCCGATCTGCGCCATCCATTCGCGCAGCGCCGAGATGGCGATCTCGCGGCCGATGATGATCAGCGCCACGAACACGTCGGCGCGCTGCAGGTGCACCAGCACCAGCAGGGAGGCGCACACCAGGAACTTGTCCGCCACCGGATCGAGGAAGGCGCCGAAGGCCGAGGTCTGGTTGAGCTTGCGCGCCAGGTAGCCGTCCAGCCAGTCGGTGGCGGCGAAGACGATGAACATCACGGTGGCGATGAGGTTGCGCACCGGCTCGGCCATCGGGAGGTAGAACACACCAACAAGAAGAGGGATCGCGACGATGCGCGTCCAGGTCATGATGGTGGGCAGGGTCCAGAACATTGGGCGCGATTGTGGCATGTGGGCGCTGGCTTTCCGGGCGTGATCAGTGCAATGCCCGATAGATCTCCTCGGCCAGTTCGAAGGCGATGCCGTCGACCGAGGCGAGGTCCTCCACGCTGGCCGCCGCCACGCCGCGGATGCCGCCGAAGCGCTGCAGCAGCCGCGCCCGGCGCTTGGGGCCGATGCCCGGGATGTCCTCCAGCTGGCTGCCGCCCACCCGCACCTTGGCGCGGCGCGCGCGCATGCCGGTGATGGCGAAGCGGTGCGCCTCGTCGCGGATCTGCGCAATGAGCATCAGGGCGGCCGAGTCGCGGCCCAGGTAGACCTTCTCGCGGCCGTCGGCGAAGACCAGTTCCTCCAGGCCCACCTTGCGACCCTCGCCCTTCTCCACGCCCACGATCAGCGAGAGCGGCAGGCCCAGCTCGGAGAACACCTCGCGCGCCATCGACACCTGCCCCTTGCCGCCGTCGACCAGCACCAGGTCGGGCATGCGCGCGCCCACGGTGCCGGGCTTGGCATCCGCGCCCGAGGCATCGCCCGGCGCAGGGGCGTCGGACTCGGCGGCGATGGCCTCGGCCAGCTTGCCGTAGCGGCGATGCAGCACCTGCCGCATGGCGGCGTAGTCGTCGCCCGGCGTGATGCCGTCGATGTTGTAGCGGCGGTACTCGCGGTTCTGCATGCCGTGGCGCTCGAACACCACGCAGGAGGCCTGCGTGGCCTCCCCCGCGGTGTGCGAGATGTCGAAGCACTCCACGCGGAAGCTGTCGAGGTCGTCCGGCGCGATCTCCAGCGCGTCGACCAGCGAGCGCGTGCGGGCCTGCTGCGAGCCCTCCTCGGCCAGCAGGCGGGCCAGCTGGATGTCGGCGTTCTTCTGCGCCATCTCCAGCCACAGGCGACGCGGCCCCCGCGGCGCGAAGACCGCGGTGAGGCGGATGCCCGCCTGCTGCGCGACCGCCTCGACCAGCTCCTGCCCGATGGTCGCGCCCAGCACCAGCGTGGGCGGAAGCGGCACGTCGATGTAGTGCTGGGCGACGAAGGCCTCCAGCACCTGCTGCTCGATCGGCGCCTGCGCGTCCTCGTCGTCGGCGCCCATCTGGGCCGCATCGTCCACGTGCACCGGGAAGTAGGCGCGATCGCCCAGGTGGCGGCCGCCGCGCACCATCGCCAGGTTGACGCAGGCCTTGCCGCCCTGCACCTTCACCGCGAGGATGTCCACGTCCTTGTCGGAGGTGGTGCTCTCCACCGCCTGCTGGTGCAGCACGCGCGACAGCGCCGAGATCTTGTTGCGCACCTCGGCCGCCTGCTCGAACTCAAGCTTCTCGGCGTGCGCCGTCATGCGCGCCTCCAGCTGCTGCAGCACCAGCTGCGAGTCGCCCAGCAGGAAGGCCTCGGCGTTGGCGATGTCCTGCGCATAGTCCTCCTTGCCCACGAGGCCCACGCAGGGGCCGCTGCAGCGCTTGATCTGGTAGAGCAGGCAGGGCCGCGTGCGGTTGCTGTAGACCGTGTCCTCGCAGGTGCGGATGCGGAACACCTTCTGCAGCAGCTGGATCGACTCCTTCACGGCCCAGGCGCTGGGGAAAGGGCCGAAGTAGCGATGCCGCCGGTCCACCGCGCCGCGGTAGTAGGCCATGCGCGGGAAGTCGTGCGAGGCGATCTTCAGGTAGGGGTAGCTCTTGTCGTCCCGGAACAGGATGTTGTACTTGGGCTTGAGCGTCTTGATGAGGTTGTTCTCGAGCAGGAGCGCCTCGGCCTCGGTGCGCACGACCGTGGTCTCCATGCGCACGATCTTGCTCACCATGTGGCCGATGCGCGTGCCGCCATGGTTCTTCTGGAAGTAGCTCGACACGCGCTTCTTCAGGTTGCGCGCCTTGCCGACGTAGAGCACGCCGTCGGCCGCGTCGAAGTAGCGGTAGACGCCCGGCAGCGAGGGCAGCGCGGCGACTTCGGCGAGCAGTTGTTCCGGATGGATTTCCGACATGCGTGGGATCTGGGGCGATGGAATCGTGGTGGCGGGCGGTAGAGTATCCCGCGATGCGCTGGGACATTTTCTGCAAGGTCATCGACAACCACGGCGACGTCGGCGTGTGCTGGCGCCTGGCCCGCGCGCTGGCGCACGACGGGGATGCGGTGCGCCTGTGGATCGACGATGCCTCGGCCCTGGCGTGGATGGCCCCGCACGGGTTCCCCGGCGTGACGGTGCTGCCCTGGCGCGGCGACGAGGTCGCTCCCGAGCTGCTGGCAGCCGAAGCCGCGCCTGACGTGCTGGTCGAGGCCTTCGGCTGCGACCCCGCGCCGGCGGTGATCGAACAGTTCGCGCAGGCGATCCGCAGCGATGGCCGCAAGCGCTGCTGGATCAACCTGGAATACCTCTCGGCCGAACCCTACGTGGAACGCCTGCACGGCCTGCCCTCCCCCGTGTTCCGCGGGCCCGGCGAAGGACTCAGCAAGTACTTCTTCTACCCGGGCTTCACGGCGGCCACCGGCGGGCTGCTGCGCGAGGACGACCTGGCGGCGCGTCGGGACGGCTTCGACCGCGCCGCCTGGCTGTCGGCGCAGGGCATCGGCTGGCAGGGCGAGCGGCTGGTCTCGCTCTTCAGCTATGAGCCGGCGGCGCTGGCGCCGCTGCTGGCGCAGCTGCGCCATGGCGCCGAGCCCACGCGCCTGGTGGTCACGGCCGGGCGGGCGGGCGCCGCGGTCCGGGCACTCTGTCCGCCGGACGAGCCGGGCGGCGCACTGTCCCTGAACTGGCTGCCCCATGTGCCGCAGGAGGAATTCGACCATCTCCTGTGGTCCTGCGACCTGAATTTCGTCCGGGGCGAAGACTCCCTCGTGCGCGCCCTGTGGGCCGGAGCGCCGCTCGCATGGCAGATCTACCCGCAGGACGACGATGCCCACCACGAGAAGCTCAACGCCTTCCTGGACTGGCTGCAGGCCCCCGCAGCGCTGCGCCGTTTCCACCATGCGTGGAACGGTTTTGCGGGCGCGCGGCTCGAATGGCCCCGGGCCGAGGAACTGCGCACCTGGGCCGATACGGTGCGCGGCGCCCGGGCCCGCTTGCTGGATCAACCGGGCCTTGCGCAGAGGCTGCGCAGCTTCGTTGCCCAAAAAAGCTAAAATAACGGGCTTTGCGAATTCCGGGCCTTGCCAATTCGAGCAACAGGCCCAAATCAACAGAAATTCGCCGAACCCGCCGCGGGTCATGCGTCCAGGGCAAGCCCGACGATGCGCCAAGCGGCACATCCTCCAGACAGAGACTCGCTATGAAAATCGCTCAAGAAATCCGCGCCGGCAACGTGATCATGCACGGCAAGGACCCGATGGTGGTCCTCAAGACCGAATACAGCCGCGGCGGCCGCAACAGCGCCACCGTGCGCATGAAGATGAAGAGCCTGATCGCCAACTTCAACACCGAAGTGGTCTTCAAGGCCGACGACAAGATCGACCAGATCGTGCTGGAAAAGAAGGAGTGCACCTACTCCTACTTCGCAGACCCGATGTATGTCTGCATGGACACCGAGTTCAACCAGTACGAAGTCGAGGCCGAGAACATGGGCGACGCCCTGAACTACCTGGAAGACGGCATGCCCGTCGAGGTGGTGTTCTACGAAGGCAAGGCCATCTCGGTCGAACTGCCCACCAGCGTCGAGCGCGAAATCACCTGGACCGAGCCGGCCGTCAAGGGCGACACCTCGGGCAAGGTGCTCAAGCCCGCCAAGATCGCCACCGGCTTCGAAGTGCCGGTGCCGCTGTTCGTCTCGCAAGGCGACAAGATCGAAATCGACACCCGCACGGGCGAATACCGCAAGCGCGTCTAAGCCGCTGCGTACCCCTGCAAAAGGCTCCCTCGGGAGCCTTTTTCTTTTGTACGCTGCGCGGATGAACACGCCCGCCCCCACCTCCGTGCGCACCGAGATCGACGGCCCGGTCTGCACCATCGTGCTGAGCCGTCCGAAACAGCGCAACGCCGTGGACGGCCCGACCGCCCGGGCCTTGCAGGCCGCCTTCGCGAGCTTCGAGGCGGACCCCGCCCTTCGCATCGCGGTGCTGTGGGGCGAGCACGGCGTGTTCTGCGCCGGCGCGGACCTCACGGCGATCGGCGATCCCGCGCGCCGCAACGAACTGGACTCCGAAGGCGGCGGCACCGGCCCCATGGGCCCGACGCGCATGGCGCTGTCCAAGCCGCTCATCGCCGCCATCTGCGGGCACGCGGTGGCGGGCGGGCTGGAACTGGCCCTGCTGGCCGACCTGCGCGTGGCCGAGGACGACGCGGTGCTGGGCGTGTTCTGCCGGCGCTGGGGCGTGCCCCTGATCGACGGCGGCACCGTGCGGCTGCCGCGCCTGGTGGGCATGGGCCGCGCGCTGGACCTGATCCTCACCGGCCGGGCCGTGGCAGCGGACGAGGCCATGGCCATGGGCCTGGTCAATCGCGTCGTGCCCAAGGGCGACGCGCGGCGCGCCGCGGAGCAGCTCGCGCGCGAGCTGGCCGCCTTTCCGCAGCAATGCATGCTGGCCGATCGCGCCTCGGCCCATGCGCAATGGGACCTGCCGCTGGCCGAGGCGCTGCGCGAGGAAGGCCGCCATGGCGTGCCCATCGTCGAGGCCGAGGGCGCCGCGGGCGCGGCCCGGTTCGTGCAAGGGGCAGGCAGGCACGGCGAGCCCGCCTGAAGCTCGCGCCCGCAAGGCGCAAAATGCCCGATCGACCGTCAAGAACAACCATGCCCAACGCTACGCACAACCTTCACGACAAACGCCTGGCCGATGCCTGGGCCACGCTCCAGGCCCACGCCGACAAGGGCCTCCCGCTCGATCACGATCCGTCCCGGCTGGCTTTCGCCGATCCCGAGTTCCTGCTGCGCCGCGAGACCCGCGGCCTGCGCATGCAGCTGGAGCTGATGAAACCCGACCTGGAGATGCGCGCCCACGGCATCGAGAACACCGTGGTGGTGTTCGGCAGCGCGCGCTTCCGCAGCCAGGACGAGGCCGGCGCGCTGCTGGCGCAGGCCGAGGCGGCCGGCGACCAGGCCGCAGCCGAGCGCTGGCGGCGCCTGAGCCGTGGCACCCACTACTACGAGCAGGCACGCGCCTTCGGCGCGCTGGTGGCCAACTACAGCAACGACAAGGACCCGGAAGACAAGCTCTTCGTCTGTACGGGCGGCGGCCCCGGCATCATGCAGGCGGCCAACCGCGGCGCCTACGAGGCCGGGGGCCTGAGCGTGGGCCTGTCGATCGCTTTGCCCATGGAGGAGCAGCCCAATCCCTACGTCACGCCGGCGCTGAGCTTCAAGTTCCACTACTTCGCCATCCGCAAGATGCACTTCATGATGCGGGCCAAGGCGCTGGTGGCCTTCCCGGGCGGCTTCGGCACGCTGGACGAGCTCTTCGAGGTGATGACGCTGGTGCAGACGCGCAAGTCGCGCCAGGTGCCCATCGTGCTGTTCGGCTCCGACTACTGGCGCCGCCTGATCGACTTCGACTTCCTGGCCGAGGAAGGCGTGATCTCGCCGGACGACGTCAAGCTCTTCGAATACGTCGACACGCCGCAGGACGCGTGGAACGCGATCCTGCGCTTCTACAAGCTCTGAGACGGAGGCGCTCGAGCGCTCGGCCGTTGATCGAGCGCCTCGCGCTCGACGGCGTATCGACGCTAGGGCGCGGGCTCTTCGTGCGGCGGCGCCTGCAGCCGGCTCACCGCAGGCGTGCCGGCAGCGACCACGCCGCCCACCAGCCAGAACACGCCGGCAATGCCGATCAGCGCGCCGGCGGCGCCGAACACCATCGGCATGGCCACGCTGGAGGCATTGAGCGTCATGACCCGCAAGGCCAGCGCTTCCCCATAGCGTGCCGGAGGCGTGATCTGGTGCAGCATGCTCATCACCATCGGCTGCACCGCGCCCAGCGCGATGCCCAGCACCACCGAGCACAGGCCCATCGTCAGGGCACCCGGCGCCAGCGGGTAGGCGGCGAAGACGCCGGCCGTCAGCACGTTCGCGGCCATGATCACCTGCCGCTCGCTCAGGCGCGAGGCGACCAGCGGAAGCACCACGCGGATGCCGGCCGCCGCCACCGCGAAGGCGCCGAGGATGGAGCCGATCACCGAAGCCGAAAGCCCGCGCTCATGGCCCAGGATGGGGAGCACGAAGGTGTGAACGTCCCAGGCCGCCGACTGCAGCCAGTTCACGAACAGCAGCCGCCGGAACATCGGATCGGCCAGCAGGTCCCAGGCACGCAGGTGGGCGCCGCCGGCGGGCGGCGGCGAGCTGGGCGCCTCCTGCGCGCTGCGGGCCAGCCACCAGCACAGCAGCGGCAGCAGGAACAGCAGCCCGAAGGCCACGCGAAAGCCTGCCAGGTCGCCCGGCGTGCGGCCGGCATGGTCGATCAGCAGGCCCGCGCAGAAGGGGCCCATGAAATTGGCTGCCGCGGGCGCGATGGCCAGCCAGCTGAACACCTTCTTGAGCTCGGTCGGGTTGTGCGTGGAGCGGCCCACGTGCCGCTGCAGCACGATCACGGTGACGCCGGTCGCGCCGCCCGTCAGCAGCGCCGCGACGCAAAGCACGGGGAAGACCGGGAACAGGCCCGCGAGGCCCGCGCCGGCCGCCGCCGAGGCGACGGCGATGCCCAGCGGCCGCTTGAGCCCGTGCCGGTCGGCATAGCGGCCGGCCGGCAGGGCCAGGAAGACCTGGGTCAGCGCGAACAGCGACAGCAGCACGCCCACGGCAGCGGCACTGTAGCCCTGCTGCAGTGCCAGCAGCGGTGCTGCCAGCCGCGTGCCCGTCATCGCCGCGTGCAGGCAGACCTGCGCGAGGATGAGGCGCAGCAGTTCGGCGTTCACGATGCCAGTTCGTCGTCCAGGGGCAGTTGCGGATCGACCAGCGGCAGCAGGGCCTGGGCCTGCGCATCCGGCAAGGCCTCGACCTTGCGCAGCGCCAGGCGCATCTGGCGCGCCCGGGTGTCGGCCTTGTCGAGCGTATCGGAGGCCTTGGCCACCTGCTCCTTGACCCGGCCCACCCATTCGCCGTAGCGCTCGAACTCGGTCTTGACCGCGCCCAGCACCTTCCACACCTCCGAGGCCTGGCGCTCCAGCGCCAGCGTGCGAAAGCCCATGTGCAGGCTGTTGAGCATGGCCAGCAAGGTGGTGGGGCCGGCCAGCGTCACGCGGTGCTGGCGCTGCATGGCGTCCATCAGGCCGGGGCGCCGCAGCACCTCGGCATACAGGCTCTCGACCGGCAGGAAGAGGATGGCGAAGTCGGTGGTATGCGGCGCGGCCAGGTAGTTCTCGGCGATGGACTTGGCCTCGACGCGGATGCGCGTCTCCAGCGCCTTGGCCGCGCTTTCCGCGGCGGCGGCGTCGGCGCGCTCGTGCGCGTCGAGCAGGCGCTCGTAGTCGTCGCGCGGGAACTTGGCGTCGATGGGCAGCCACACCGGCGCGCCGTCGTCGCCGCGGCCGGGGAAGCGCACCGCGAAGTCCACCCGCTGGCCGCTGCGCGGCTTGGTCTCGACCTGGCGGGCGAACTGCTCGGTGGTCAGCACCTGCTCCAGCAGAGCCTCGAGCTGCACTTCGCCGAACACGCCGCGGGTCTTCACGTTGGTCAGCACGCGCTGCAGGCTGCCCACGCCAACGGCAAGCGATTGCATCTCGCCCAGGCCCTTGTGCACCTGCTCCAGGCGCTCGGCCACCTGCCTGAAGCTCTCGCCCAGGCGGGTCTCCAGCGTGCTCTGCAGCTTCTCGTCCACCGTCTGGCGCATCTCGTCGAGCTTGGCGGTGTTGCTCTGCTGCAGCTGGGCCAGTTGCGCCTCCATGGTGGCGCGCACCTCGGACAGGCGGCGTGCATTCGATTCGGCCAGGGCCTGCAGCTGCGTGGCCAGGGTGTCGCCCAGCGACTTCTGCAAGAGCGACAGCTGGTGCGCGAAGGCCTCGATCTGCGCGTTCTGCGTGCGGGTGGCCTCGGCGCTCTGGTGCAGCACGCTCTGCTGGAAGTTGGCGAAGGCCTGCGCCGTTTCCTGCCGGGCGCCGCGGGCGCTTTCCCCGATCTCGTGGCGCAGTTCGCGCTCGGTTCTTTCATTGGCGCTGGAAAGCGCCTGCAATAGCTCGCCGTGCTCGGGCGCCGGCGCCTTGCGCACAAGCAGCCAGACGAGCAGCAGCAGGTTCAGGGCCGCCAGGCCCACCAGGATCCAGGTTTCCAAGATGCGCGTTCTTCTCTTCTTACTTGCGGGTTGCCGAGATCACGGCGGGATTCAGCGGGGTCTTGGCTTCGCCGCGCGTGAGGTAGGCGATGAGGTTGTCGACCGCCAGGTCCGCCATGGCCTTGCGGGTGGGCACGGTGGCGCTGGCGATGTGCGGGGTCAGCACGACATTGGGCACGGTCAGCAGGTCCGGATGCACCTTGGGCTCGCCCTCGAACACGTCCAGGCCGGCGGCGGCGATGCGCTTCTCGCGCAGCGCCACGGCAAGCGCCGCGTCGTCCACGATGCCGCCGCGCGCGATGTTGATCAGCGTGGCGGTGGGCTTCATCTGCGCCAGTTCGGCCGCGCCGATGGTGTGGTGCGAGGCCGCGCTGTAGGGAACCACCAGCACCACGTGGTCTGCCGTCTTGAGCAGCTCTTCCTTGCTCACGTAGCTGGCCTTGCATTCGGCCTCCAGCGTGGCGTCCAGGCGCGAGCGGTTGTGATAGACCACCTTCATGCCGAAGCCGTGCGCGCCGCGCTTGGCAATGCCCTGGCCGATGCGCCCCATGCCGATGATGCCCAGCGTGCTGCCGTGCACGTCGCTGCCGGCGAACATGTCGTAGCGCCACTTGGTCCACTCGCCGCGGCGCAGGAAATGCTCGCTCTCGGTGACGCGGCGGGCGGTGGCCATCAAGAGCGCGAAGCCGAAGTCGGCGGTGGTCTCGGTGAGCACGTCGGGCGCGTTGGTGGCCAGCACGCCGCGGGCGGTCATGGCGTCGACGTCGAAGTTGTTGTAGCCCACGGCCATGTTGGCGCAGATCTTCAGCTCGGGGCAGGCGGCCAGCAGGTCGGCGTCGATGCGCTCTGTGCCGGTGGTGAAGGCGCCGGCCTTGCCCTGCAGCCTGGCGATGAGCTGCTCCTTGCTCCAGCTCTCGTCGGCCTGGTTGGCTTCGACGTCGAAGTGCTGCTCCAGGCGCGCGATGGTCTCGGGAAAGATGGCGCGGGCGACGAGTACTTTGGGTCGGGTCATGGTGTTCAGAGGAAGAAGATGAAGGTCTGGACGACGAAAAGCGGCAACAGGATGGCACCGGACCACGCCATGTAGCCGAAGAAGCTCGGCATGCGCACCTGGCGGTCCTCGGCGATGGCCTTGACCATGAGGTTGGGCGCGTTGCCGATGTAGGTGTTGGCGCCCATGAACACGGCCCCGGCCGAGATCGCGGCCAGCGTGGCGGCATGGGTGGTCATGAGCAACGCCGCATCGCCGCCCGCGGTGTTGAAGAACACCAGGTAGGTGGGCGCATTGTCCAGGAAAGAGCTCAGCGCCCCCGTGGCCCAGAAATACATGGCCGGGTCGGGCTGGCCGTCGGGCCGGGTCACGGCCTGCACGATGGCGCCGAAGGGCCCGTCCGCGCCGGCCTTGAGCATGGCGATCACCGGCACGATGGTCAGGAAGATGCCGGCGAAGAGCTTGGCCACCTCGGCCATCGGCGCCCAGCCGAACTGGTTGCTCGCATGCACCGCCTTGGGCGTGAACCACAGGGAAACCAGGACCACGGCGATCAGTCCGACGTCACGCACCAGGCCGGGCAGGCCCACGTGGGTGCCGAAGACGTCGAACTGCACGGGCGACTTCCAGATGCCGCTCAGCAGCACCAGCCCCATCGCCACCAGCAGCAGCGCGAAATTGCCGGCACCCTCGAAGCCCAGGCGGTGCGTGTCGGGCGTGGGGTCCACCGGCAGGACGCCCTCGCGCCGGAAATAGTGGCGGTCGATCAGCCAGAAGATGGCCAGCAGGGCGCCCACGATGAACAGGGTCTCGGGAAAGATGTTCTTCGCCGTCCAGAAGAAGTCCACGCCCTTGAGAAAGCCCAGGAACAGCGGCGGATCGCCCAGCGGCGTGAGCGAGCCGCCCACGTTGGAGACGATGAAGATGAAGAACACCACCACGTGCACCTTGTGCACCCGGTTGTCGTTGGCGCGGATCAGCGGCCGGATCAGCAGCATCGACGCCCCGGTGGTGCCCATGAACGAGGCCAGCACGGCGCCGGCGGCCAGCAGGCCCGTGTTCAACCCCGGGCTGCCGCGCAGGTTGCCGCGGATGTAGATGCCGCCGGCCACCACGTACAGGGCGGCGAGCAGGATGATGAAGGGCAGGTACTCGCCCAGCAGCACGTGCACCAGCTCGTGCAGCGTGGCCGGCAGCCCGAAGCCCGCGGCGAAGGGCAGCACGAAGGCCAGCGCCCAGCCGGCCGCCACCTTGCCGTAGTGGTGGTGCCAGAACCCCGGCGCCGCCAGCGGCACCAGGGCGATCGAGAGCAGCAGGCCCGCGAAGGGCAGCCCCCACCAGGCCGACAGCGACGCGCCGTCCATGCCTCAGGCCGAGGCCGGCTGCGAGATGTCGAACACCTGGCGCAGGTAGGCCAGGTAGCGTTCGTCCTCGCACATGTTCTTGGAAGGCGTGTCCGAGAGCTTGGCCACCGGCTGGTCGTTGCAGCGGACCATCTTGATGACGATCTGCAGCGGCTCGTAGCCCAGGTCGTTGGTGAGATTGGTGCCGATGCCGAAGGCCAGCTGGCAGCGCCCGCGGAACTGCTGGTACAGCTCGATGGTGCGCGGCACCGTCAGGGCGTCGCTGAAGATCAGCGTCTTGGTGCGCGGGTCGACGCGGTTGGCCAGGTAGTGGGCCAGCATCCGCTCGCCCCACTGGAACGGATCGCCGCTGTCGTGCCGCGCGCCGTCGAAGAGCTTGCAGAAGTACATGTCGAAGTCGCGCAGGAAGGCGGTCATGCCGTACACGTCGGACAGCGCGATGCCCAGGTCGCCCCGGTACTCGCGCGCCCAGCTCTCGAAGCCGAAGACCTGGCTGTCGCGCAGGCGCGGGCCCAGGGCCTGGCAGGCCTGCAGGTATTCGTGGGCCATGGTGCCCAGCGGGATCAGGCCCAGCTTCATGGCGTAGAGCACGTTGCTGGTGCCGGCGAACTGGGCCGGCCGCGCCGAGGTCGCGCCCTTGGCCGGGCCGCTGGCCGGCGGCGGCGCCACGGCGCCCAGGCGGGCCGTGAGCGTGCGCAGCACCTCCTCGTGCCATTCCTTGGAGAAGCGTCTGCGGGTTCCGTAGTCGGCGATCTTCAGGTCCGACAGGCCGTCGGCCTGCAGCAGCTGGATCTTCTCCTCGAGCCGGCGGCGACCCTCGGCCAGGTGGGGCTGCGGCTGGGTATTGCGAAAGTACACCTCGTTGACGATCGCCAGCACCGGGATCTCGAACAGGATGGTGTGCAGCCAGGGGCCCTCGATGCCGATCTCCAGCTCGCCGGTGGGCAGCGGCTTGATGCTGATGTACTTCTCGTTGAGCTGGAACAGCCCCAGGAAGTCGATGAAGTCGCTCTTGATGAAGCGCATGGAGCGCAGGTAGGCCAGCTCGGCGTCCTTGAAGCGCAGCTGGCACAGGCCCCGCACCTCCTCGCGGATCTGGCCGGCGAACTGCGCCAGGTTCACGCCGGTGTTGCGGCACTTGAACCGGTATTCGACGCGCGCGCCCGGGAAGTGATGCAGCACCACTTGCATCATCGTGAACTTGTAGAGGTCGGTGTCGAGAAGGCTCTGGATGATCATCTTGAACGAAGGCGCAGTCTCTCTTGGGCGTGCGCTCGATTATCACGGTGCGCGTCGGCCGGTGCCTACGGTCGCTCATTGGGCGCTCCTACCGGGGTGGCAAAGGGGCAGTCCTACAGTTTGCTCACGCGGCAGGCAACTGCCATCCGTTCCACCTCAAGCAAGGAGTTCAGCCATGAACAAGGACACCGTCGAAGGCAACTGGAAGCAGCTCAAGGGCAAGGTCAAGGAGCAGTGGGGCAAGCTGACCGACGACGATTTCGACGTCATCGCCGGCAAGCGCGACCAGCTGGTGGGCCGCATCCAGGAACGCCATGGAATCAGCCGCGACGAGGCCGAGAAGCAGGTCAAGGATTGGGAGACCCGCAACCCTGGCTCCTTCTTCGAGAAGGTCTGAACCGTTTCCAACCCACTACGAAGGAGAGAACAAATGAAGCGACAAATCTTGATGCTGGCCGTGGCCTCGTGCTTCGCCGCCGGCCAGGCCTTTGCCCTGACCGCCGACGAGTACAAGATCGCCAAGGAAAAGATCGAGGCCGATCACAAGGTCGACAAGAAGACCTGCGACACCATGAAGGACAACGCCAAGGACGTGTGCAACAAGGAAGCCGACGGCAAGGAAAAGGTTGCCAAGGCCGAGCTGGAGCAGCAATACAAGCCCAGCGATGCGCACGCCCGCAAGGTGCAGGAAGAAAAGGTCGACATGGTCTACCAGGTCGCCAAGGAAAAGTGCGACGACCTGAAGGGCGACGCCAAGGATGCTTGCCAGAAGCAGGCCAAGGCCGACGAGACCAAGGGCAAGGCCGACCTGAAGGCCATGAAGACTTCCAGCAAGTAAGCGGGGCCTAGCCGGCGCGCAGCGCGTCGGCGACTTCTCTCAGCGCCCGGGGCAGCGGCACCGGGCGCTGCGTCGTTCGGTCGACGTAGACGTGGATGAAATGTCCCTGGGCCGCTGCCGTGTCGGATCCCTGCGCGAAGAGCCCGACCTCATAGCGGATGCTGGAGCTTCCGGCATGCGCCACCCGCACCCCCGCCTCGACCACCTGCGGGAAAGCCAGCGAGGCGAAGTAGTTGCACTGCGTCTCGACCACCAGGCCGATCACCTCGCCCTGGTGGATGTCCAGCGCCCCGCGCTCGATCAGCAGCGCGTTCACCGCCGTATCGAACCAGCTGTAGTAGACAACGTTGTTGACATGGCCGTACATGTCGTTGTCGGCCCAGCGGGTCGGAATGGCCCGGAACGCCGGGTAGCTGCTGCGAAGGTGGGGCGTCGGGCGGCTGCTCATGGCGCGCGATTCTGCCGGTTTTAGAAAGCCGCCCCTAAATTGCTGCAACGCAACAAAAAAGCCTTGAATCCGTCATCCGCAGGCCGCATACTTCGATCCATGCTGCACCGCAACATGAACAAGCCGGTCAGCTAAGCGACTCTCTCTCTTTCTGTTGACCACCCTCTGACTGGAGCAAGCTCATGGCCCTGACCGCCGACCAACTCATCGCCGCCCAAAAAGCCAACCTCGAAACCCTGTTCGGCCTGACCACCAAGGCCTTCGAAGGCGTCGAGAAGATCGTCGAACTGAACGTCACCGCCTCCAAGGCCGCCCTGACCGAAGCCGCGACCACCGCCCAGGCCGCCCTGGAAGTCAAGGACGTGCAAGAGCTGCTGGCCCTGCAAGCGAGCCTGTACCAGCCCCTGGCCGAGAAGACCGCTTCCTACAGCCGTCACCTGTACGAGATCGCCCAGAACACCGGCGCCGAGTTCGGCAAGGCCTTCGAAGGCAAGGCCGCCGAAGCCCAGCAAGCCATCGTTGGCCTGATCGACAGCGCCTCCAAGAATGCCCCGGCCGGTTCGGAAACCGCCGTCGCCGTCATGAAGAGCGCCGTGGCTGCCGCCAACAACGCCTTCGAATCGGTGCAAAAGGCCGTCAAGCAGGCCTCCGACGTGGCCGAAGCCAACTTCAACGCCGTCTCGACCACGGCCGTGAACGCCGCCAAGAGCACCGCCCAGACCGCTTCGCGCAAGCGCTAAGCCCTTTACTGACAAGTTGTCTCCTTGGGTCCTTCCGGATCCAATTGAGCCCCGCTCCTCGGACGGGGCTCTTTTTTTTGCGCCGCCGGGCGCCTTCCATAATCGCAGCTGCAATCAAGGAGACTTCAGATGCAGATTCAAGGCAAGGTATTCATCGTCACCGGCGGCGCCTCGGGCCTGGGCGAAGGCACGGCCCGCATGCTGGCCGAGGCCGGCGGCAAGGTGGTGATCGCCGACATGCAGGTCGACAAGGGCGAGGCCGTGGCCCGCGAGATCGGCGGCACCTTCGTCAAGTGCGACGTGAGCCAGGAGGCCGATGGCCAGGCCGCCGTGGCCGCAGCCCTGAAGCTGGGCAAGCTGGTGGGCCTGGTCAACTGCGCCGGCGTGGCGCCGGCCGAGAAGACCGTGGGCAAGAACGGCCCGCACGCGCTGGCCGTGTTCAGCAAGACCATCACCGTGAACCTGCTGGGCAGCTTCAACATGATCCGCCTGGCGGCCGACGCCATGGCGAAGAACGAGCCGGAATCGACCGGCGAGCGCGGCGTGCTGATCTCCACCGCCTCGGTCGCGGCCTACGACGGGCAGATCGGCCAGGCGGCCTACAGCGCCTCCAAGGGCGGCGTGGTGGGCATGACGCTGCCGATCGCCCGCGACCTGGCGCGCAACGGCATCCGCAACATGACCATCGCCCCCGGCATCTTCGGCACGCCCATGCTCTTCGGCATGCCCCAGGAGGTGCAGGACGCCCTCGCCGCCAGCGTGCCTTTCCCGTCCCGCCTGGGCACGCCGCAGGACTACGCCAAGCTGGCTCGCCACATCATCGAGAACGACATGCTCAACGGCGAGGTGATCCGCCTGGACGGCGCGATCCGCCTGGCGCCGCGCTGAGGCTAGCGCCGCCGGGCTGGCGGCGCTTCCATGTCGCGCCCGGCCTGGGCGCGCTTTTCCAGCCGCTCGTACTGGGCGATCACCTGCGCGCCGAAAAGCAGGAAGGTGGCGGCGATCTCCAGGCTCAGGAGCACCACGATCGCCGTGGTGAGCGAGCCGTAGACCACAGTCACCTGCGACAGCGTCGAGAAATACCAGATCAGCAGCCGGCGCGTCACCTCCCAGAGCAACGCCGCCGTCACCCCGCCGAGCAGCGCATGGCTCAGCGACAGGCGCCCGACCGGCATCACCATGTACAGCGAGGTCAGCATCAGGATCTCGCCGGCCAGCCCCAGCAGGTAGAGCAGCACGCCCGACAGCCCCGAGAGCGACCAGCTGCGGCCCAGGAAGTCGATGCTCTCGCGTCCTATCACCTGCAGCGCCCCGGCCACCAGGGTGACCAGCAGCAGCCCCACGCACAGGCAGGCGATGTAGACGTAGGGCATGACCGCCGACACCAGGAAGTGGCGCGACCGGTCCTGCCGCCGGTGGTGGAAGATCACCGACATGGCGCCCTCCAGCACGGTGAAGGCCAGCGAGCTGAAGAACAGCAGCGTGACCAGCAGCACCGGCCCCAGCACGTCGCGGTGCAGCAGGAAATTGGCCAGTTCGGCCACCAGCGCCTTCGACTGCCCTGGGACCACCCACTCGAGGTAGCGGCCCACGGTGGCGAAGAGTTCGTCCTCGGCGATGAAATGCGACAGAGCCATCACGCTCAGGATGAGCAGCGGCACGATCGACAGCAGCGCGTAGTAGGCCACCGCCCCCGCCAGCAGCAGGCCCTGGTTGGCCTTGAAGGCCTTGGCGGCCTCCCAGGCGAAGCGCAGCGGGTGCCGTACGGCGACGAAGAAGGGCTGCCTGCGATTCATGCGTCGGATGGGACTGGGGCCTTCCAGTATGTCACCGCGGCGGCCCGCGGCCCTTGCGTATGATTTGCCTCCCGCCCCATGACCATTCCCGCCTCGTTCATCCAGGAGCTGATCGCCCGCGCCGACATCGTCGAGATCGTCGGCCGCTACGTGCAGCTCAAGAAAGGCGGCGCCAACTTCATGGGGCTGTGCCCCTTCCACAGCGAGAAGTCGCCTTCGTTCACGGTCAGCCCAACCAAGCAGTTCTATCACTGCTTCGGCTGCGGGGCGCACGGCAACGCCATCGGCTTCCTGATGGAGCACGGCGGCATGGGCTTCGTCGAGGCGGTGCACGACCTGGCCGGCCAGTACGGCCTGCAGGTGCCCGAGGACGACGCCTCGCCCCAGGACCGCGCCCGCGCCGCCAGCCAGCGGCAGAAGCAGGCCAGCCTCAGCGACGTGCTGGAGAAGGCCGGCGAGGCCTACAAGGCGCATCTCAAGCGCTCGGACCGGGCCGTCAACTACTTCAAGGGCCGGGGCCTGTCGGGCGAGATCGCCAAGCGCTTCGGCCTGGGCTACGCCCCCGAGGGCTGGCGCTCGCTGGCCAGCGTGTTCCCCGACTACGAGGAGCCGCTGCTGGTGGAAAGCGGCCTGGTCATCACCTCCGACGAAGGCGAGGGCAAGCGCTACGACCGCTTCCGCGACCGGGTGATGTTTCCCATCCGCAACGTCAAGGGCGAGTGCATCGGCTTCGGCGGCCGGGTGCTGGGCGACGAGAAGCCCAAATACCTCAATTCGCCCGAGACGCCGGTCTTCAGCAAGGGGCGCGAGCTCTACGGCCTGTTCGAGGCCCGTACCGCCCTGCGGGAGAAGGGCTACGCCCTGGTCACCGAAGGCTACATGGACGTGGTGGCGCTGGCGCAGCTGGGCTTTCCCAACGCGGTGGCCACGCTGGGCACGGCCTGCACCAACGAGCATGTGCAGAAGCTCTTCCGCTTCACCGAGTCGGTGGTGTTCAGCTTCGACGGCGACGCCGCCGGCCGCCGCGCGGCGCGCAAGGCGCTGGATGCCGCCCTGCCCTTCGCCAGCGACGTGCGGACCATCAAGTTCCTGTTCCTGCCGGCCGAGCACGACCCCGACAGCTTCATCCGTGAATTCGGCGCCGACGCCTTCGCCCGCTTCGTCGGCGAGGCGACGCCGCTCTCGCGCTTCATGCTGGAAGCCGCCCGCGAGGGTTGCGACCTGGGCACCGCCGAAGGCCGCGCCCACCTGAGCAGCAACATCGGCCCCATGTGGAGCGCGCTGCCCGAAGGCGCCCTCAAGCGCCAGCTGCTCGGCGAGATCGCCGCTCTGGTGCAACTGGGTGCACAGGAACTGTCCGAGCTCTGGAAGCCGGCCGCCGCGCCCGGCCGGCGCGCGCCGCAGCAGCATGCGCCAGCCGACGACGGCCCGCCCGCTTGGGACGGCCCGCCCGATGCGCCCTGGGAAGGCGGCGGCTACGGCTCGGACTACGGAACGGGCGGCGGCTACGGCACGGGCTCGCGCGGCAGCAGCTACGGCACCGGCGAGCGGCGCGCCGGCTTCGGCAGCGGCTTCAAGGGCCGCCGCCAGCCGCGGCCGCCCCGCCCCCAGGGCCGCATCCAGCCGCCGAGCCGCCAGGAGGTGGCGGCGCGGCTGCTGCTGTCGAACATGGCGCCCTGGGATGGTCTGTCGCACGAGCTGCACACGGTGCTGTGCGAGCTGCCGGGCGAACTGGGCGAGCTTTTCCGCTGGCTGGACACCCAGCACCACGAGCACGGCACCCTGTCCTGGGCCGCATTGCGCGAGGGCCTGCGCGGCCTGTCCTTCGAGCCGCTTGTGCTGCGCCTGATGACCGGCCCCGACGGGGCACCGGTCGGCGACATGGAAGAGGAAGCACCGGCCGGGCAAGCGGCGCCGGACACGGCGGCCGAACTCAAGGACGTGCTGGCCCGCATGCTGATCGAGCGATTGGGCGCCCAATTGACCGAGACGGCCGGCGCCTTTGGCACCGACCCGGCCGCGCCTGAGCGCTATCGCGCCCTGGAAGCGCGCCGGCGCGAACTGCAAGCCGGGCTCTGAGCACAAAAACAAGCGCAACACCTGCTTGAAAAAGCGGCAGGACGCTATAATGTAAGGCTTCGTGGACGACGGAAAGCCGTCGTTTGCGAGCTGGCAAGAGCGACAGCAGCACCTCCGGGCCGGCCCCTAAGCGCAATGCACTCCCTAGACCGGGATCAGGGCCAATACACCGCAAGGACTGCACACCAAATGATCGCCCGACATCTTGCCGGCGCCATGCATGGGGCCCGTTGAGGCATCCCCTGCATCTGCCCTGATGCCCGCGCCGGGTTCGTGGCGCTGTGTGAATCCGCTAGTTTCATCTTGATGTTCGAGGTCGTATGCCCAGTACAAAGAAGCCTGCCGTTTCCGCCACGAAAACCGCCGCCGGCAAAACGCCGTCCAAGCCAGCAGCCAAGGCTGCGAGCAAGACGGCAACCACAGCGGTGAAGACCGCTGAGGTGAAGAAAGCCAAGACCGTGACGACCAGCAGCACCACCACCAAAGCCACTCCCGCCAGCGCCGAACTGAAGAAGACCGCCGACAAGGCCACCGCGACCACCGCCGCGCCCGCCAAGAAGGTCGGCCGTCCGCCCAAGGCCGCCGGCACCACCACGACCACCACCGGCGCCAAGCGCGGCCGCAAGCCCAAGGCCGCGGCCGAGGCGCCCGCGGGCAGCGACGTCGACCTGTCCGACATCGAGGACGACCTCGCCGGCGACGAACCGGCAGCGGCGGCGGCGACCGAAGAAAAGGTCAAGCCGCTTCGCATGAAGATCAGCAAGGCGAAGGAACGCGCCTTGATGAAGGAATTCGGCCTGGACGAGACCATCCTGTCCGAGGAAGACCTGGCCAAGCGCCGCCAGCGCCTGAAGACCCTGATCACCCTGGGCAAGACCCGCGGCTACCTCACGCAGGGCGAAATCTCCGACCACCTGCCCGACAAGCTGGTCGACGCCGAGACCATGGAAGTGGTCGTGTCGATGCTCAACGACATGGGCGTGGCGGTGTACGAGCAGACGCCCGACGCCGAGACCCTGTTCCAGAACAACGTGGCGCCCACCGCCGCCACCGTCGAGGAAGCCGAGGAAGAAGCCGAAGCCGCCCTGTCCACCGTGGACAGCGAATTCGGCCGTACCACCGACCCGGTGCGCATGTACATGCGCGAGATGGGCACGGTCGAGCTGCTCACCCGCGAGGGCGAGATCGAAATCGCCAAGCGCATCGAAGGCGGCCTGATGGACATGATGCATGCCATCTCCGCCTCGCCCGCCACCATCGCCGAGATCCTGCGCATGGCCGCCGAGATCCGCGAAGGCAAGGTCGTCATCTCCACCGTGGTCGACGGCTTCTCGAACCCCAACGAGGCCGACGACTACGTGGCCGAGGAAGACTTCGACGAGTTCGACGAGGACGATGACGACGACGGCAACGGCGGCTCCAAGGCGCTGACCAAGAAGCTGGAAGAACTCAAGCGCGAGGCCCTCACCCGCTTCGACCGCATGGCCGAGCTGTTCGAGAAGGTCCACAAGACCTACGACAAGGAAGGCTACGGTTCGCCCACCTACATGAAGACGCAGCAGGCGCTGTCGGACGAGCTGATGACCATCCGCTTCACCGCCCGCACCATCGAGAAGCTGTGCGACATGGTCCGCACGCAGGTGGACGACGTGCGCAAGAAGGAGCGCGAGCTGCGCCGCATCATCGTGGACAAGTGCGGCTTCCCGCAGGAAGAGTTCATCCGCGACTTCTCCGGCTACGACAAGAAGGGCCAGCGCGTGGCCTCCAACCTGCTCAACCTCAAGTGGGTCGAGAAGCAGGCGGCCGCCGGCAAGTCCTGGAGCGCCGTCATGCAGCGCAACATCCCGCCGATCCAGGAACTGCAGACCAAGCTCGCCGACATCCAGGCGCGCGTGGTGGTGCCGCTGGCCGAACTCAAGGACATCAACAAGCGCATGAACGAGGGCGAATCGTCCTCGCGCGATGCCAAGAAGGAAATGATCGAGGCCAACCTGCGCCTCGTGATCTCCATCGCGAAGAAGTACACCAACCGCGGCCTGCAGTTCCTCGACCTGATCCAGGAAGGCAACATCGGCCTGATGAAGGCGGTCGACAAGTTCGAATACCGTCGCGGCTACAAGTTCTCGACCTACGCCACGTGGTGGATCCGCCAGGCCATCACGCGCTCGATCGCCGACCAGGCGCGCACCATCCGCATCCCGGTGCACATGATCGAGACCATCAACAAGATGAACCGCATCAGCCGCCAGCACCTGCAGGAGTTCGGCTTCGAGCCCGATGCCGGCATCCTGGCCGCGAAGATGGAGATCCCCGAGGACAAGATCCGCAAGATCATGAAGATCGCCAAGGAGCCGATCTCGATGGAAACCCCCATCGGCGACGACGACGATTCGCACCTGGGCGACTTCATCGAGGACAGCACCAACACCGCGCCGATCGACGCCGCCATGCAGGCCGGCCTGCGCGACGTGGTCAAGGACATCCTCGACTCGCTGACCCCGCGCGAGGCCAAGGTGCTGCGCATGCGTTTCGGCATCGAGATGAGCACCGACCACACGCTGGAAGAAGTGGGCAAGCAGTTCGACGTGACGCGCGAGCGCATCCGCCAGATCGAGGCGAAGGCGCTGCGCAAGCTCAAGCATCCCTCGCGTTCGGACAAGCTGCGCAGCTTCATCGATACACTCTGATCGATCGCTCCGCTTGCTGACAGACCCAGCGCCCGTGCAGAGATGCCGGGCGCTTTTTCTTTGCGAGCCGCCTTCCCCAAGCCATCGAGAACGAGAGACATGAACCCCGACGCCGCAACCATCTGGAAGGCCCCTCGCTGGGCCCTGGCGGTGTTGCTCGCGGTGCTCGGCATGCTGGGCCCCTTCTCCATCGACACCTACATCCCGGCCTTCTCGGGCATCGCGAAGTCGATCGGCGCCAGCCCCGTCGAGATGCAGCAGACGCTGTCGGCCTACCTGTTCGGCTTCGCCTTCATGAACCTGTTCCACGGGGCGCTGTCCGACAGCTTCGGGCGGCGGCCGGTGGTGCTCTCGGGCATCGCGGTGTTCACGCTGGCCTCGCTGGGCTGCGCGCTGTCGCAAAGCATCGGGCAGCTGGTGCTGTTCCGCGCGGTGCAGGGCATGGCGGCGGGCGCGGGCATCGTGGTGTCGCGCGCGGTCATCCGCGACATGTTCCCGCCAGCCGAGGCGCAACGGGTGATGAGCCAGGTGACGATCTACTTCGGCATCGCGCCGGCGATCGCGCCGATCATCGGCGGCTTCCTGTTCGTGCACCTGGGATGGCACAGCATCTTCTGGTTCCTGGTGATCGTGGGCGTGCTGCTCTTCGCTTCCAACTGGCGTCTTCTGCCCGAGACGCTGCATCCGACGCAGCGGCAGCCCTTTCATCCGGCGCACCTGCTGCGCGGCTACTGGTCGTTGTGCTCCGATCCGCGCTTCCTGCTGCTGGCGCTGGCCAGCGGCGTGCCGTTCAACGGCATGTTCCTCTACGTGCTCTCGGCGCCGGCCTTCCTGGGCGAGCACCTGGGCCTGGCGCCCACGCAGTTCTTCTGGTTCTTCGTGCTGACCATCGGCGGCATCATGCTGGGCGCCTGGCACAGCGGGCGCAAGGCCGGCAACGTGAGGCCCAAGCGTCAGATCCGCGACGGCTTCCTCATCATGCTGCTGACCTCCATCGTCAACGTCTCGGCCAACCTGCTGTTCACGCCGCACGTGGGCTGGGCGCTGTGGCCGCTGGGCGTGTTCGCCTACGGCTGGGCGCTGATGGTGCCGGTGGTCACGCTGCTGGTGCTGGACCTGCACCCCGAGCGGCGCGGCATGGCCTCGTCGCTGCAGGCGGTGATCGGCGCGGTGGCCAACGGCGTGGTCGCCGGCGCGGTGGCGCCACTGGTCATGCATTCCACCGTGCTGCTGGCGCTCACGTCCTTCGGGATGATGTCGGTGGGGCTGGTCGCCTGGTGGTGGCTGCGCCGGCGCTGGCCCGAGATCGGGCGCGAGCACGCGGGCTGAGCGGATCTAGCGACTCAGCGCGCCACGCCCAGCAGCCGCCCCAGCACCTCCGGCTGCGCCCGCAGCGCCGCAGCCTTGTCCGCATGCACGACGGTCCCGTGGTCCAGCACCACCGCCTCGTCCGAGATCGCCAGGATCGCCTGCGGATGCTGTTCCACGACGATCGCGGCCAGGCCCTCGTCGCTCGTGATGCGGCGGATCGCCCGCAGCAGCTCTTCCACGATGATGGGCGCCAGGCCCTCCAGCGGTTCGTCCAGCAGCAGCAGGCGCGGGTTGAGCACCAGTGCCCGGCCCACGGCCAGCATCTGCTGCTCGCCGCCCGACAGCTGCGTGCCCAGGTTGCCCTTGCGCTCGGCCAGGCGCGGGAACATCTCGTACACGCGCGCCGCCGTCCACGGCTGTTTGTTGCCGGCACGCGCCGGCCGCTCCACCGCCGTCAGGTTCTCGTGCACCGTGAGCGACTTGAAGATGTTGCGCTCCTGCGGCACCCAGCCGATGCCGGCCGCCGCACGCTGGTGCGGCGCCAGCTTGTGCAGGGGCTGGCCGGCCAGCTCGATGCTGCCACCATGCTGGCGCGTGACGCCGGCCAGCGTGTTGATCAGCGTGGTCTTGCCGGTGCCGTTGCGGCCCAGCAGCGCCAGCGTCTGCCCTTCCGCCAGCTTCAGCGAGACGTCGTGGATGACCACCGCCTCGCCGTAGCCGGCGCTGAGCTTCTCGGTCTGCAGCAGCCACTCAGCCATGCGCAACCTCGCCATGGCCCAGGTAGACCTCCTTGACCTTCGGGTCGTTGGCGATCGCGTCGGGATCGCCCTCGGTGAGCAGGGTGCCGTTGACCAGCACCGTCATGCGGTCGGCAAAGCTGAAGACCAGGTCCATGTCGTGTTCGATGAGCAGCACCGAGACATCAGCCGGCAGCGCGGCCACGGTCTGCAGCAGTTCTTCCCGTTCGCCGGCCGGCACGCCGGCCACCGGCTCGTCCAGCAGCAGCACGCGCGGCTCGCAGGCCAGCGCGATCGCGATCTCCAGCAGCCGGCGCTTGCCGTAGGCGAGGTGCTTCGTCTGCACCTGTGCCACGTCGGACAGGCGGAACTGCTCCAGCAGCGCCGCGGCGCGCGCCGCCACGTCCCGCGATGCCCCCAGCGGCTTCCACCAGCGGCGGCCCATTCCCAGGTGCTGCGAGACCACCAGCGCCAGCGTCTCCAGCGGTGTCATGGAATCGAAGAGCTGGTTGATCTGGAAGGTGCGCACCATGCCGCGCGCCACGCGCTGGTGCGGCGCAAGGCGGGTGATGTCCTCGCCCAGTAGCTCGATGCGCCCCTCGGTGGGCGTGAGCACCCCGGTGAGCAGGTTGATGAGCGTGGTCTTGCCCGCGCCGTTGGGGCCGATGAGCGCATGCCGCGCACCGGGCCGCAGCTGCAGCGAGACGTTGTTGGTGGCGGTGATGCCGCCGAAGCGCATCACCAGGCCGCTGGCGGAAAGCACCGGCGCGCTCATGCCTTGGCCCCCTTCTTCGCGGCGCCGAGGCCGAACCAGGTCCAGGGCCGCAGCAGCCGCTCGCGGCCCACCAGCACCAGCAGCACCAGGATCAGGCCGATCCAGAACATCCAGTACTGCGGCGTGACGGCCGAGAGCCAGTCCTGCAGCACCTTGAAGACGATGGCACCCGCCACGCCGCCATAGAGCCAGCCCACGCCGCCGATGACCAGCATCAGCATCACGTCGGCCGAGCGATCGAAGGCCAGCACGTCCAGCGAGGCGAAGCCGGTGGTCTGCGCCAGCAGCGCACCGGCGGCGCCGGCGATGGCCGCGGCGATGGTGTAGACCACGGCCAGGCGCGAGATCACAGGCACGCCGATGGCCATGGCGCGCAGCCGGTTGTCGCGGATCGCCTTGAGCGTGGCGCCGAAGGGCGAGTGCACGAGGCGCCGCATGAAGAGGAAGAGCACGAAGCCGACGCTGATCGAATACCACGCAGCGGTCTGGCCGAAGAGGTCGAACTCGAACCTGCCCAGCACCGGCCCCATCACCACGCCCTGCAGGCCGTCGGCGCCGCCGGTGAGCCAGTCCAGCTTGTTGGCCAGCTCCAGCAGCAGCAGCGCCGTACCCAGCGTGACCATGAGCCGCGTGAGGTCGGTGCCGCGCAGGATGGTGACGCTGGCGATCGCCCCCAGCACTGCCGACAGCCCGATGGCCACCAGCAGGCCCACGGTCGGTTCCGGCATCACGTGCTTGGCGAACAGGGCCGCGGCATAGGCACCGAAGCCGAAGAAGGCCGCATGCCCCAGCGACACGATGCCGGTGTAGCCCAGGATCAGGTCCAGCGACATCGCGAACAGCGCCACGATGGCGATCTCGTTGATCATCAGCGCATGCGAGGGCGTGACGAGCGGAAGCGCGAAGGCCAGCGCCCACACGGCGAATTCCCAGGGCCGCCAGCGCGCGTTGCGCAGCAGGATCGACTGCAGTTCGGCAGGCGTGCTCATCAGCGGGCCCCCTTGCGGGTGAACAGGCCCTGAGGGCGCCACAGGAGAATCACGATCATCAGCAGGTAGACGGTGAAGGCCCCCATCTTGGGGATGAAGTACTTGCCGGCGACGTCGGCGATGCCCAGCAGCAGCGCGGCCAGCAGCGGCCCGGTGATGGACGAGGTGCCGCCCACCGAGACCACGATGAGGAAATAGATCATGTACTTCAGCGGGAAGGTCGGATCCAGCCCCAGGATCTCGGCGCCCAGCGCACCGCCCAGGCCCGCCAGTCCCGAGCCCACCGCGAAAGTCAGCAGGAACACCATGTTGACGTTGATGCCCAGGCCCGAGGCCACGCGCGGGTCGTCCACCGCGGCGCGCAGCCGGCTGCCGAAGCGGGTCTTCGAGAGGATGAGCTGCAGCACCACGGTCAGCACCGCGCACACCGCGATGATGAAGATGCGGTAGTGGCCCATGCCCAGCATCATTGCGCCGTCGCCGATCTCGGTGCGTCCGCGCAGCCACTCGGGCAGGTGCACGTTCTGCTGCGAGGAGCCGACGAAGTAGTCGACGGCCGCTACCGCCATGAAGGCCAGGCCGATGGAAAAGAGCACCTGGTCCAGGTGCGGCTTGCCGTACATCGGGCGGTAGAGCGTGCGCTCCAGCAGCGCGCCGATCAGGGCCACGCCGATGAAGGCCAGCGGCAGGCACCAAAGGAACGGGACGCCGAACTTCTGCATCGCGATCACGGTGAGGTAGCCACCGGCCATGGCGAAGGCGCCATGTGCGAGGTTGATGAAGTTCATCAGGCCCAGCGTCACGGCCAGGCCGACCGCGAGGACGAAGAGCAGCATGCCGTAGGCGATGCCGTCGAAAAGAATGGTGAGCATGAAGGAGCGCTGGTGCAGTGGGCGCAGCGGCACGCGTGGGCCGCTGCGCCCCGAGGAAGGGAAGCTAGGCGCTTACTTGCTGTCCTTGCCGGGGTCCTTCACGGCCTTGATGACATCGAACTCGACGTTGTAGAGCTGGCCGTTCTTCTTCTCGACCTTGCGCAGGTACACGTCCTGCACGATGTCGCGGGTCTGCGCATCGATCAGCACCTGGCCGCGCGGGCTCTCGAAGACCTGGCCCTTCATGGCGGCGAGCAGCGCATCGCCGCCGCCCTTGCCCTTGGTGGCCTTGAGCGCCTCGTAGATGACGCGCATGCCGTCGTAGCCGCCAACGCCCATGAAGTTCGGGCGCATGCCCTTGTTGGCCTTCTCGAAGGCCTCGACGAACTTCTTGTTCATCGGCGAGTTGTGGTCGGCCGAGTAGTGGTGAGTGGTGACCACGCCCAGCGCGCCGTCGCCCATGTCGTTGAGTTGATCGTCGTCAGTCACGTCGCCGGTGGCGATCAGCTTGATGCCGGCCTTGTCCATGCCGCGCTCGACGAACTGCTTCATCACCGCCGCGCCCGCGCCCGAGGGCACGAACACGAACAGCGCGTCGGGCTTGGCGTCACGCACTTTCTGCAGGAAGGGGGCGAAGTCGGGGTTGCGCAGCGGCACGCGCAGCTTCTCGATGACCTTGCCGCCGTTGAGCGTGAAGCGCTCGCTGAAGAACTTCTCGGCGTCGTTGCCGGGGCCGTAGTCGGTGACCAGGGTCACGACGGACTTGATGCCGTTCTTGGGCGCCCAGTCGCCCATGGCCACGGACACCTGCGGCAGCGTGAAGCTGGAACGCACAACGTAGGGCGAGGCATTGGTGATGGCCGAGGTGGCGGCAGCCATCACGACCAGCGGCGTCTTGGACTGCGTGGCCAGCGGCGCCGTGGCCATCGCCGAGGGCGTGATGCCCATGCCGGCGAGCACGTCCACCTTGTCGTTGACGATCAGCTCCTGCGCGAGGCGCTTGGTCACGTCGGGCAGGCTGGTGTCGTCCTTGACGATCAGCTCGACCTTGCGGCCCGCCACGGTGTCGCCGTTCTGCGCCATGTAAAGACGCGCCGCCGCCTCGATCTGCCGGCCGGTGCTGGCCTGCTGGCCGGTCATGGGCAGCACCAGGCCGATCTTGAACGGTGCGCTTTGGGCCAGCGCCAGCGGCGCGGCGAGCGCCAGGGCGGTCAGGCCACATGCCTGGACGAGTTGACGACGTTTCATGACGAGTTCTCCTTGTTGGATCCAGAGGAATGACAAAGCCGGACTATTTTCAACAATTTGCAACAGGCGCGTTTCGACGCATTCACCTAGTGCGCCGTTTTCACAACGGATTGGTGCGCGCTCCCCGAGCAGTTTGCGCGGTGATCGCGCAGGCGGAAGAGCACCTCAATCAGGCCGATAGGCCGAGTCGATCGTGAGTGTGCCCACGGCGCGTGACACGCAGGCGCAGATGCGGGTGTTGCAGCGTTTCTCGTGCTCGCCGAGGAACACGTCGCGGTGGTCGATCTCGCCATCCACCGCCACCACGTCCATGGCGCACAGGCCGCATTCGCCACGGCGGCAGTCCCACAGGGTCTGCACGCCGGCTTGCTCCAGGGCCTCGAGCAGCGTGCTGTTGGCGGGCACCTCGATCTCCAGTTCGTGCCGCGGCACCTTGAGCCGGAAGGCCTGCGTGGGCAGGCGGCCGCTGCTGCCGAAGGTCTCGAAGCGCAGGTCGGCCAGCGGGCGCCCTGCCTCGCTCCAGGCGTGCTTCACCGCCTCCAGCATCGGGACCGGTCCACAGGTGTAGAGCTGCGCGCCGGCGGGCAGTTGCGCGATCTCGCCGGCGAAGTCGATGGGCGCGGCGCCCAGGTGCGTGGCCAGGCGTTCGCCCAGCGCGGCCTGCAGTTCGGCCAGGTAGGCCAGCTCTTCGCTGCTGCGCGCACCGTAGAGCATGCGCACGGACGCGCCGCTGCGCTGTGCGAGTGCTGCCAGGCGCTGCGCCATGAACACCAGCGGCGTGATGCCGATGCCGCCCGCCACCACCAGGTAGGCCGGCGCGGCCAGGTCGAGCGAGAAATGGGACTGCGGCTCGCTCACCAGCAAGCGGTCGCCGACGGCCAGCTTCCACATCGCCAGCGAGCCGCCGCGCCCCTCGTCCAGCCGCTTGACCGCGATGCGCCAGGCCAGGCCGTCGGGCGCGCCGACCAGCGAGTAGGAGCGCGTCTGCATGCGTCCGCCGGCCAGCACCTGCACCTGCAGGTGCGCACCGGGGTCGTGGTCCGCGGCGCTGCCCGCATCGGGGCGGATGGTGAACTCGCGCACGGTGGGCGTCAGGTCGCGCGTGGCAGCGATGCGCGCGGGCATCCAGTGGATTTCGCTCTTCATTTGGATGGGTCTGTTCTCAGCCGCGGCGGCGGATCAGCTGCACGCCGGGCAGGGAGTGGTCGGCGTTGCCGTGCAGGGCCTCGCGCAGGTTGCGCCGCGCGATGCGGCTGTGCTCGCGCATCAGCGATTCGGCGCGGGCGCCTTCGCGCGACTCGATGGCATCCAGCACCTGCGTGTGCTGGTCCTGCGCGATCACCAGCATGTCGCGCGCCGCGGGCGAGTTGGCCTGCACCACCACGAAGGCCGAGGGCGAGGCGAAGGGCAGGTTCACCGCGCGGTCCAGCTGCTGGGCGATCAGCGGGCTGGCCGCCATCTCGTAGAGCAGTGCATGGAACTGCTCGTTGAAGGCCACGTAGCGCGAGAAGGCCGCGTCGTCCAGCGCGCTTTCGCGCAGCAGCTCGTCGATGCGGGCCAGGCAGGCGCGTGCCTCGCGCAACACCACCGGGGCGGCGCCGCGCTCGGCCGCCAGGCGCGCGGCCAGGCCTTCGAGCGTGCCGCGCAGCTCGATGGCGTCGGAGACGTCGCGTTCGGAGAAGGTGCGCACCGCGTAGCCGCCATTGGGCAGCGCCTCCAGCAGGCCTTCCTGCTCCAGCCGCATGAGCGCGCTGCGCACCGGCGTGCGGGACACGCCTAGCATCTCGGAGATGGCGACCTCGGCGATGCGCGTCCCACCGGCCAGCTCGCCGGCCAGGATCATCTCGCGCAGGCGCAGCTGCGCCTTGACCGCCTGCGATCCGCCCGCTTCGGTCGTATCGCCTGCGCCGTTGACGGCGGCCGCGTTCATGCCTCGACCTGCTGCTGCGGCAGGATCGGGATGGTCGGGACGCGCGGCCGCTCGCGCTCGACCAGGCCGTCGATAAGGCGCCGGGCCCACATCGAGCCGGCGTCGATGTTGAGGTTGTAGAAGGTGTGGTCGGGCCGCTCGTCCATGGCGCGCTGCTGCGCCTCCAGCACCAGTTCGTCCTCGCGGAAGATCGTGGCCACGCCTTCGCGAAGCTCGTGCGTCAGGCGCTGCTCGTGCAGACAGTAGTTGCGCGCGAAGGCCCAGAAGTACAGGCAGGTCTTGTCGGTCTCGGGCGTGATGGTGTTGAGCACGAAGCCGTTCACGCCGCGGCTGCGGTCGCCGGGCGAAGTCTTCGTCGGCACCGCGCCGCTGCTGGCCTCGGCCACGCCGACGTCGATGGTCACGGTGCAGGGCGCCTCGAAGCGGATGATCTGCCAGCGATCCACCCTGCCCCTGTAACCGCGTGCGTGGTTGATCTGGCCGGCCCAGAAGGGCGGCGCGTCGATGCCTTCCATCCAGCGCGTCACGGTCGCGGTGCGATCGCCGTGCGTGGCGACGAAGGGCGCCTCGGCCACCTCGCGGTTGCCGATGGAGGAGCCGTGCACGAAGGTCTCGTGCGTGAGGTCCATGAGGTTGTCGACCACCAGGCGGTAGTCGCAGGCCACGCGGATCATCTTGCCGTCGCCGGCCCAGGCGGGGTCGTCGTTCCAGTGCATGTCGGGCACCAGCGCCGGGTCGGCCTTGGCGGGGTCGCCGGGCCACACCCACACGAAGCGGTGCTTCTCCACCACCGGGAAGCTGCGTACGCAGGCCGAGGGATTGAGCGTCTCCTGGCTGGGCATGTGGGTGCAGCGGCCCTGGCTGTTGTAGACCAGGCCGTGGTAGCCGCAGACCAGCTCGTCGCCTTCGAGCCGGCCCAGCGACAGGGGCATCAGGCGGTGCCAGCAGGCGTCTTCCAAGGCCGCCACCTGGCCGTCGGTGCGGCGGAACAACACCAGTTTCTCGTTGCAGATGGTGCGGGCCAGCAGGGCGTGCTTCACCTCCACGTCATAGGCGGCGGCGTACCAGGCGTTGAGCGGAAAAGGGGACGGCTTGGCGGCGTTCATGGATACTCACTGTATACATTGATGGCTCAAAGTCCAGCCGAAGCGGCGATTTCGAGGGTAAACACCAACGTCCGTGTATACACAACAGGCCAGCCTGCTGCGTTTACGATCCCCTCTTTCTTACCCAGCCTGCACGGAGTCCACTCATGTCCCAGCACGCCCGCCTGCCCGCCCGCTACGACCACGTCGGCAGCTTCCTGCGTCCCCAGTACCTGCTCGAGGCGCGCGAGAAGAAGGCCAAAGGCGAGATCAACGCCGAGCAGCTTCGCCTGGTCGAAGACAAGGCCATCACCGAGATCGTGAAGTTCCAGGAGGACATCGGCCTCAAGAGCATCACCGACGGCGAGTTCCGCCGCACCTACTTCCACATCGACTTCCTCGAGCAGCTCGGCGGCGTGCAGGCCGACGTGCCAGTGCTCATCAAGAAGGCCGACGGCCACGAAGAGCTGGCCCCGCCGGTGATGCGCGTCATCGACAAGGTGCGCCACGCGAAGAACATCCAGCTGGCCGACTTCGAGTACCTGAAGAGCCAGGTCTCGGCCGGCCGCACCGCCAAGGTGACCATCCCCTCGCCCACCATGCTGCACTTCCGCGGCGGCCGCGCGGGCATCAGCAAGACCGCGTACCCCGAGCTGGACCCGGACTTCTACGACGACGTGGCCAAGGCCTACGGCGACGAGCTGCGCTCGCTGGCCGCCGCCGGCTGCACCTACGTGCAGATGGACGACACCAACCTGGCCTACCTGTGCGACGAGCACCTGCGCGAGGCCGCCCGCCAGCGCGGCGACGACCCCAACGAACTGCCGCACCGCTATGCCAGGTTCATCAACAAGGTGGTGGCCCAGAAGCCGCCGGGAATGCTGCTGGCCATGCACCTGTGCCGCGGCAACTTCAAGAGCACGCACGCCGCGGCCGGCAACTACGAGCCCGTGGCCGAGGCGCTCCTGAAGGAAATGGACCTGGACGCCTACTTCATGGAGTACGACGACGCCCGCTCCGGCGACTTCAAGCCGCTGCGCTACCTGCCCAAGGGCAAGACCGTGGTGCTTGGCCTGGTGACCACCAAGTTCGGCGAGATGGAGGACAAGGACGAGCTCAAGCGCCGCATCGAGGACGCCGCCAAGTACGCCGACCTCGACCAGCTCGCGCTGTCGCCGCAGTGCGGCTTCTCCAGCACGGTGCACGGAAACAACATCGCGGTGGAGGCGCAGCGCGCCAAGCTGCGCCTGGTGGTGGAGACGGCGCAGGAGGTCTGGGGCTCGACCTGACGCGCGCTTTCTGATCAAGTCGGGGCCCATGACGACGACCACCATCTACTCGGGGCCCCTCAGCATGTTCGGCGCGAAGGTCGAGATCGCCGTGCGCGAGAAAGGCGTGGCCCTCGAGCTCGTCATGGTGCCCTTCACCACCGACGACGCCTACGAGCCCAAGCACCCGGAGGTGCTGCGGGTCAATCCCGTGAAGCGCCAGGTGCCGGTGCTCGTCGACGAGCAAGTCGCGCTCTTCGACTCGACCCAGATCTTCGAGTACCTCGAAGACCGCTACCCACGGCCCGCGCTGTGGCCGCAAGGCGCTGCCGACCGCGCCCGCGCGCGCCAGCTGGAGCACCGCTCGGACGAGGTCTTCTTCCCCAACGTCGTCCGCCTATTCGGCCTGCAGGACGACATGCAGAGCGCGCCCGCAGTGGCGGCCTGCGCCGCCTGCGCCCGCCACTACGAAGAGATGGAAAAGCTCCTGGCCGGTCGCGACCACCTGGCCGGCCCTTACTCCTTCGCCGACATCGCCTTCTACATGGCCTGCGTGTTCGCCGACCGCAAGGGCGCAGGCATGACCGGCTCCACCCCGCGCCTGATCGACTGGCGCACCCGCGTGGGCGAGCGCCCCGCGGTGCGCGCGGTGGTCGACCCCATGATGCGCTTCCTGGCCTCGCAAGGACGCGGCGTGCCGGCCTTCCTGCAGCGCTGAGGTCGAGGGTCCATGCCGCTCACCGCGTTCAAGGACTTCAACTGGCTGCCCTCTCCCTCGCAGCACCTGCTGGCCGTCGCCGTCGCGCTGCTGGTCTACGTCCTGACGACGCGGGCCCAGCGCCAGCAGCGCGCGCCCACCACGGCCATCGCCTGGGTGATGGCGCTGGCGCTCATGCCCTACGTAATGCTGCCCATGTACCTGCTGTTCGGGCGGCGCAAGCTGCGTCCGGCCGGCACGCCGCGGCCGCCGCGCGCCGCACCCAATGCGCACTGGGCCGCCGAGCTCATCGACAGCTTCGGCCTCGCGCCGCCCAGCCCCTGCCACATCCGCATGCATGCCGACGGCGCGGCCGCGCGCGATGCGCTGTGGGAAGTGATCGAGGGCGCGCGCGAGCGCCTGGACGTGGGCACCTTCATCATCGGCAGCGACACCTTCGGCCAGCAGGCCATGGAGCGGCTGGTGCGCCGCGCGCGCGAAGGCGTGAAGGTACGGGTGCTGCTCGACGGCTTCGGCGCGCTGACCCTGCCGCGCCGCTACTTCGACCAGCTGCGCGAGGCGGGCGGCGACGTCGCGGTGTTCCGCCCGCTGTTCAGCCTGCGCAACATCGGCCCGCGCAACCTGCGCAACCACCGCAAGGTGACCATCGCCGACGACCGCTGGCTCTGGTCGGGCGGGCGCAACCTGGCGGGCGAGTACTTCTGCGGCAACGAGCAGTATCCGCAGCCCTGGCGCGACCTCTCCTTCGACCTGCAGGGCAACGTGGCGGCCGCGGCGGCGCGCCAGTTCTCGCATGACTGGGCCTCGGTGCGCAAGCGCCAGCCGCGCAGCATTCCCGACCATCCGCCGATGGGCGGCGGCACGCTCGCCCAGTACCTGCCCAGCGGCCCCGACCAGACCGAGGACACGGCGCAGGCCCTGCTGATCGACGCCTGCTTCCGCGCCGAGCATCGCCTCATGGCCATCACGCCCTACTTCGTGCCGGGCGACGGCCTGCGCGACGCGCTGCGGCTGGCGGCACGCCGCGGCGTGCAGGTGACCATCGCGATCCCGCAGGTGTCCAACCACCGGCTGGCCGACTTCGTTCGCGCGCGGGCCATGCGCGACCTGGCGCGCGCCGGCGTCACCTTCCGCATGCTGCCCTTCATGGCGCATGCCAAGGCGGTGGTGATGGACGAGAGCCTGGCGCTGTGCGGCAGCATCAACCTCGACGGGCGCAGCCTGCTGCTCAATCACGAGTCGGCCGTCGTGTTCTACAGCGCCGAGCAGATCGACTGGCTGGCCCACTGGATCGAGACCACGGCTTCGGCCGGCGAGAACTATCGAGCGCGCCAGCCCGGCCTGGCGCGCGACGTGGCCGAAGGCCTGCTGCTGACCCTGGCCTTTCAGCTCTGAGCGTCGGCCGGCCGCCGCCGGTTGGTGTAGCTCGCGTTGCCCAGGCCCGTGCCCACCGTCAGCACGCCCCAGTGCTTCACGTCCTGCATGAAGGGCAGCTCGCTGATGCCCTGCACCACCGCATCGTTGTGCATGAGCACCAGCGGATGCTGGTCGTCGATGGGGGGCAACAGCTTGGCCAGCTCGCTGGGAAGGTGGAAATGCGGGCTCGCCCAGTCCCCAGGCATGTTCTGAGCGCCGCGGGCGATCGAGCCGTCCTCGCGGATCAGGCCCGGGCAGGCGATGCCCACGAAGGGGGCCAGAGCCATCTTCTTGCGCCGCGCATGGGCGATCAGCTCGTGCAGCATGTCCGCGATGCCCTGCACCAGCAGCTGGCGCGGCGGCTCGTCGTCGGCATGGCGCCACTTGTGGCGGCGCACGACCCGCGCACGCGACAGGTCGAGCGCCTTGCCGCGGCGCGTCTGCACGATGCCGCAGCGCACGTTGGTGCCGCCGATGTCCACGGCCAGGATGGCCTCGTATTCCTCGATCAGCACGCGCGGCGCCAGGTGCACCCAGCCGATGAGGCCGCCGTCGTCGGGCTCGTGCGACAGGCGCCCGAGCTGCACCCGCACGCCCTGCTCGTCCAGCAGCGCGCTGGCCTGCAGGAGCGCGTGCTCGCCCACGCCGCTGCCCGGAAAGCCGCCGCCCACCACGATGCGCTGCACCTTGCGCCAGCTCTTCTGGCGCAGGTAGCGCCGCACCACCTGCGTGAACTCCTCGGCGAACTCCTCGATCGCGGCATGCAGCAGGTCGCTGGCCTCGTCCTTGTCGCGCCGGTGGATGATCTTGTCGAGGTCGCTCTTGGCGATCTGGTCGCTCGGCACCCTGCCCAGCGGATCCTTGCCGCGCCGGGTGCGCAGGCGCTTGCGCCAGTGGTCCAGCAATTCGCGAAAGGCCGTCTGGCTGGCCTGGTCGCCAACGAAACCGTCCCGGTCGCGCAATTCGAGGCTGTAGCTTTCGATCTTCAGGAGCGGCAGTTGCATCACGCCGTGCGGCGCGACATCCCTCGCACTCATCCGCCGGGGCACGCTGGTGGGTTTGGGCATGTGCGCAACTGTGGGGCCGTTCACCAGGCGGGCGCATCGGCTCCGCGCAACATCGCGTGTAGGAAAGCGTCCTGCACGCGAGCGACGCCCGCGCCCCTTAAACTGCCCGCGATGCACTGGCCCAGCCCCCGCTTCCGCTTCGGCGCCTGGCTCGGCGCGCTGCTCGTCGGCGTCCTGTTGCACGCCGCGCCCGCCGCCCGGGCGCAGGACGACACGCTGCGCGTGGGCTCCAAGCGCTTCACCGAGTCGTACATCCTGGCCGAGCTGCTCGCGCAGAGCGCCGCGCCGCAGCTGCCGGCGCCGCCCGTGGTGCGGCAGGGCCTGGGCAACACCGCCATCGTCTACGAGGCGCTGCGCTCGGGGAACATCGATCTCTATGCCGAATACACCGGCACGATCGCGCTGGAGATCCTGAAGGGCCCGCCCGGCATGACGCGCGAGCAGATCGCCGCCGGCCTCGCGCCGCTGGGGCTGGGCCTCGGGCCGGCGCTCGGATTCAACGACGGCTATGCGCTGGCGATGCGCGCGGCCGACGCGCAGAGGCTGGGCATCACCCGGCTCAGCGACCTGGCGAAGCACCCGGAACTGAAGCTGGGCCTGTCCAACGAATTCATCGGCCGCGCCGACGGCTGGGCCGGCCTGGCCGCACGTTACGGCCTGCCGCAATCACCCACCGGCCTGGACCACGGCCTGGCCTACGACGCCATTGCCGCCAAGCAGATCGATGTGATGGACATCTACACCACCGATGCCAAGATCGATCACCTGGGCCTGCGCGTGCTGGAGGACGACCGCGCCTACTTCCCGCGCTACGACGCGGTGGTGCTGTACCGGCTCGACGTGCCGCAGCGCTTCCCCAAGGCCTGGGCGGCGATCGATGCGCTGCAGGGCCGCATCGACGAGCACGCCATGATCGCGATGAACGCGCGGGCCGAGCTCAAGGGCGAGCCCTTCGACGCCATCGCCCGCGGCTTTCTCGCGCAAGGCCACGCGGGCGCCGGCCAGGCGCAGGCCGGTCGCGGCTTCACGTCCAAGCTCTTCGGCCCGGACCTCGGCCGCCTCGCGCGCCAGCACCTGCTGCTGGTGGCGGTCTCGGTGGGCATCGCCATCCTTGTCGCGGTGCCGCTGGGCGTGCTGATCTTTCCGTTGCAGCGGCTGCGCGCGCTGGTGCTGGGCATCACCGGGCTGCTGCAGACGGTGCCCTCGCTGGCCATGCTGGCGGTGCTGATCTCGCTGCTGGGCGTCATCGGCACGGTGCCGGCGCTGGTGGCGCTCACGCTCTATTCGCTGCTGCCGATCATGAGCAACACGGTCACGGGCCTGACCGAGGTGCCCGAGGGGCAGCGGCAGGCCGGCACCGCGCTTGGCATGACGCGGGCGCAGAACCTGCGGCTGGTGCAGTTGCCACTGGCGCTGCCCTCGCTGGTGGCCGGCGTGCGCACGGCCACCGCCATCGCGGTGGGCACGGCGACCATCGCGGCCTTCGTGGGCGCGGGAGGCTTCGGGGAACGCATCGTCACCGGCCTGGCGCTGAACGACCGCGCGCTGCTGCTGGCCGGCGCGATTCCCGCGGCGGCGCTGGCGCTGGCGAGCGAAGCCTTCTTCGAGACGCTGCAGTGGTGGATGAGGCGGCGCCGCCCGCGCTAGGCCTGCTGCAGCGCCCACTCCACGTGTTCGCGCACGAGCGCGCTGGCATGCTGCCGGCGTGTTTCGAGCGCCGCGCGCGCCGTCGCATCGCCCTGGCGCAGCGCATTGCCCAGCGCCACCGCGATATTGCGCAGCCAGCGCTCGTGGCCGATGCGGCGGATGGGGCTGCCCTCCGTGCGCGCCAGGAACTCTTCCTCGCTCCAGGCGAAGAGCTCGGCCAGCGTGCTGCCGGTGAGCCCTTCGCGCGGGTCGAAGTCCGGCAGCGTGCTCTTGCCCGCAAACTTGTTCCAGGGGCAGGCCAGCTGGCAGTCGTCGCAGCCGTAGATGCGGTTGGCCATCAGCGGCCGCAATTCCTCGGGAATCGGCCCCGCGTGCTCGATGGTGAGGTAGGAGATGCAGCGGCGCGCGTCCAGCCGGTGCGGCGCGACGATGGCCTGCGTGGGGCAGATGTCGATGCACGCGCTGCACGAGCCGCAGTGCGGGCTCACCGGCTCGCTGGGCGGCAGGGCCAGGTCCACGTAGATCTCGCCCAGGAAGAACATCGAGCCCGCCTCCCGGTCCAGCACCAGCGTGTGCTTGCCGCGCCAGCCCTGGCCGCTGCGCGAGGCCAGCTCGGCCTCCAGCACCGGCGCCGAATCGGTGAACGCGCGGTGGCCGAAGGGGCCGATCTCCGCGGCGATCGCCTCGGCCAGCCTCTGCAGGCGCGAGCGCAGCACCTTGTGGTAGTCGCGGCCACGGGCGTACATCGAGACGATGGCCTCCTGCGGCCGCTCCAGGCGCGCGAACTCGATGCGCTGCCATCCCTCGGGCGTGCCGCGCGGCAGGTAGTCCATGCGCGCGGTGATGACGCTCACGGTCCCGGGCACCAGCTCGGCGGGCCGCGCACGGCGCAGCCCATGCGCGGCCATGTAGGCCATCTCGCCATGGAAACCTTTTTCGAGCCACTGCATCAATCCAGGCTCCGCCGTGGACAGGTCGACGCCTGCCACACCGATTTGGGAGAATCCGAGCTCCCGCGCCAGCGCCTGAATACGGGATACGAGTTGCCTGCTGCCGATCACTTGCCGATTGTAGAAACGCGCCGCTGGCGCGACGAACACGACACCCTGGACTTCGCCCAGCGTCTCGCACGGGCGATGGGCTCGCAGCCCACGCTGGCCGACAGCTTCATCGCGCTGCACGGCGACCTCGGCGCCGGCAAGACCACCTTCGTTCGGCACCTGCTGCATGCGCTGGGCGTACGCGGGCGCATCAAGAGCCCGACCTACGCGGTGGTGGAGCCGCATGCCACGCCCTCGGGCCTGGCGGTACATCACTTCGACTTCTATCGCTTCAGCGATCCGCGCGAATGGGAAGACGCGGGCTTCCGTGACATTTTCGCGGGTCCTGGCCTCAAGTTGGCCGAATGGCCGGAGAAGGCCGCGGGCCGCATTCCACTTGAGGATCTTGCTATTAAAATCGAAGCAATGAGCGACGACACCCGAACCGTCATCCTGCAGGCCGGAACGGCACGCGGCGCCCTGCTGCTGAAGGAGGCGCTCGCATGAGCGGCGAGCGCACGAGCGAACACGAAGGCCTGCTGCGACGCCGCTCCCTGCTCAAGGGCGGCAGCCTGGCGCTGCTGCTCAGCGGCCAGCAGATCGCCTTCGGCGCGAGCATCGTTGCGGTGCGCGTGTGGCCGGCCAACGACTACACGCGCGTCACCATCGAATCCGACGCACGCGTGCAGTCGCGCCAGCTGGTGGTGGGCAACCCACCGCGCCTGGCCGTCGACATCGAGGGCATCGACCTCAACCCGGCGCTGCGCGAACTGGTGGGCAAGATCCGTCCGGACGACCCCTACATCAACGGCCTGCGCGTGGGCCAGTTCGCGCCGGAGATCGTGCGCATCGTGTTCGACCTGAAGAAGCCGGTGCTGCCGCAGGTCTTCTCGCTCGCGCCGGTGGCCGCCTACAAGCATCGCCTGGTGCTGGACCTGTACCCCGAGCAGCCGGTCGACCCCATGGAGGCGCTCATCGCCGAGCGCATGCGCGACGCGCCCGCCGCGGCGCCGGCGCCGGCCTTCGCGCAGCCCAAGCCCTCCGCCGGCGATCCGCTGGGCGACCTCATGGCGCAGCAGTCGGCGCGCCCTGCGCCCTCGGCTCCGGTGGTGCCGCCGCCGCTGCCGCCCACGGTGGCCATCGCCACGCCGCGCCCCGCGGCGCCGCCGAGCGTCGCGCCCGCGGCACCGGCCGCGCAGGTCGCCAACGCGGCCACGTCCACGCGCACCGACCGCCTCATCATCGTCGCGCTCGATCCCGGGCATGGCGGCGAGGACCCCGGCGCCATCGGCCCCAACGGCACGCGCGAGAAGGACATCGTGCTGCAGGTGGCGCACCGGCTGCGCGACCGCATCAACAGCGCCAACGTGGGCGGCAACCCGATGCGCGCCTTCCTCACGCGCGACTCCGACTTCTTCGTGCCGCTGAACGTTCGCGTGCAGAAGGCCCGGCGGGTGCAGGCCGACCTGTTCGTGAGCATCCACGCCGATGCCTTCACCAACCCCGACGCCCGCGGCGCCAGCGTGTTCGCGCTGAGCCAGCGGGGCGCCTCGAGCAGCGCCGCGCGCTGGCTGGCCAACAAGGAGAACGATGCCGACAAGGTGGGCGGCATCAACATCCGCGCCGAGGACCTGCACGTGCAGCGCGCGCTCTTCGACATGAGCACCACCGCGCAGATCAACGACAGCCTCAAGCTGGGCACCGCCATGCTCGGCGAGATCCGCAACGTGGGCAAGCTGCACAAGGGCCAGGTGGAGCAGGCGGGCTTCGCGGTGCTCAAGGCGCCGGACATCCCGAGCGTGCTGGTGGAGACCGCCTTCATCAGCAACCCCGAGGAAGAGAGCAAGCTGCGCAGCACCACCTACCAGGAAGACCTGGCCGATGCGCTGATGCGCGGCATCCAGCGCTACTTCGCGCAGAACCCGCCGCTTGCGCGCAGCCGTCAGCTCTGACCGACGCGCGCGGCGCGCGTGTCCGGCAGCGCGCGACCGACTGTGCGCGCAGGGCTGTGGGGCTGGCTCCTACAGTCCCGGCGCGCCGGGCTTCCTACAGTCTTCCCATGACCTCTGAAAGGTGAAGATCATGTTGAAGACACGCTATTGGGTTTCCGCAGTCGCGATCTCGGCCACCGCCTTCCTCGGCGGTTGCGCCACGGGTCCTTCGAACCAGCAGCTGGGCACCGCGGGCGGCGCGGTCGTGGGCGGCGCTGTGGGCCATGCCATCGGCGGCGGCAGTGCCGTAGGTACCGTGGGCGGGGCCGCCGCCGGCGCGCTGATCGGCAACGAGGTGGGCCGCCGCAGCGATCAGCGCAACTACTACGACAACCGCAACAACTACTACCCGAACAACGGACCGCGCTACTGAAGCTTGTTAACCGGCGCGTCGGGCGCTGACGTGCCCGACTTGCGCCCTGCGTGCCAGGCGCCGTAGATGGCGATCAGGCCCGGCACGAGGATCAGCGCCCAGATGATCTTGTCCAGGTGTTCGCGCACGAAGGGCAGGTTGCCGAAGAGGTAGCCGGCCGTGACGATGCCCAGCACCCACAGCAGCGCGCCGGACACGTTGTAGGCGGTGAACTTCGGCCGGCTCATGCTCGCCACGCCCGCCACGAACGGCGCGAAAGTGCGGATGAAGGGCATGAAGCGCGCCAGGATGATGGTGACGCCGCCGTAGCGCTCGTAGAACTCATGGGCCTGGTCGAAGGCCCTCTTGTTGAAGAAGCGCGAGTTCTCCCACTGGAAGACCTTCGGGCCGAAGTAGCGCCCGATGGCGTAGTTGCACTGGTCCCCGAGGATGGCCGCGGCCAGCAGGACCGCGCAGGCGAGCGGGAAGTTCATCATCCCCGCGCCGCACAGGGCGCCGACGATGAACAAGAGCGAGTCGCCGGGCAGGAAGGGCATCACCACCAGCCCCGTCTCCACGAACACGATCACGAACAGCAGCACGTAGACCCAGGTGCCGTACGCGGCCACGAAGGCCTGCAGGTGCTTGTCGACATGCAGGATGAAGTCGATGAGGAAGGTGATGATCTCCATCCGGCGATTATCACGAGGCCACATGAACGCCAGCCCAATACCGGGCCGGCGTGCCGGCGATTTCCTAGAATGGCCGGGTGAGCGCCGTTCTTCCCTCTCCCGCCGCCAGCGCCGCCCCCTCGCGCCGCCCCATCCGTGAACTTCCCGACGAGCTGATCAGCCAGATCGCCGCCGGCGAGGTCGTGGAGCGGCCCGCCTCGGTGGTGCGCGAATTGGTGGACAACGCGCTCGATGCCGGCGCGCGCCAGGTCACCGTGCGGCTGCTGGCCGGCGGCGTGCGCCTGATCTCGGTGGAGGACGACGGCCAGGGCATTCCCGCCGCGGAACTCCCGGTGGCGCTGCGCCGCCACGCCACCAGCAAGATCGCGAGCCTGCACGAGCTCGAGACCGTCGGCACCATGGGTTTTCGCGGCGAGGCGCTGGCGGCCATCAATTCCATTGCCGAGCTGTCGCTGCACTCGCGCACGGCCGACACGCAGGGCGGGGACGCGGGCGCCTGGTCGCTCGACGGCCGCTCGGGCGAGTTGCGACCCGTGGCGCGGGCCGTGGGCACCACGGTGGAAGTGCGCGAGCTCTTCTTCGCCACGCCGGCGCGGCGCAAGTTCCTCAAGACCGACGCCACCGAACTCGCGCATTGCCTCGAGGCCGTGCGCCGCCATGCCCTGGCGCGGCCCGAGGTGGGCTTCGCGGTGTGGCACGAGGGCAAGCTGGTGGAGCAGTGGCGCCCCGCCGCGTCGCCGGAAGCGCGCCTGGCCGACGCGATCGGCGAGGACTTCGTCGCGCGCAGCGTGGCGGTCGACCATCGGATGGGCGCGGTGCGCGTCACCGGCCGCGCCGGCATCCCGGACGCGGCCCGCTCGCGCGGCGACCAGCAGTTCTTCTACGTCAACGGCCGCTTCGTGCGCGACAAGGTGCTGTCCCACGCGGTGCGCAGCGCCTACGAGGACGTGCTGCACGGCCAGCGCCAGCCGGTGTACGCCCTGTACCTGGAGATCGACCCGGCCCGGGTGGACGTGAACGTGCACCCGACCAAGATCGAGGTGCGCTTCCGCGATGGCCGCGAGGTACACCAGGCGGTGCGCCACGCGATCGAGAACGCGCTGGCCGCGCCGCGCGCCGGTCATGGCGTGAACGCGCCGCTGGCCGAGGCGGCGACGCCGCTGCCCGCTTTCCAGGCGCCGGAACCCGCCCCGGTGCGCCCCTGGCCCCAATCCGCGATGCACTTCGTGGCCAACGAGCGCCTGGGCTTCGGCGACAGCGCCGCGATGTGGCCGACGCGCGCCTACGAGCGGCCGGCGGCGATCCCCTTGTTCGATGCGCCGTCCAGCAGCCTTCCCCGAACCGTGGCCGAGCCTGCGAAGCCGGAGCCGCAACCCGAAGGCGAGGCCTGGCCGCTCGGCCGCGCACTGGCACAGCTTCAGGGCATCTACATCCTGGCCGAGAACGCCCAGGGGCTGGTCATCGTCGACATGCATGCGGCGCACGAGCGCATCGTCTACGAGCGGCTGAAGACGCAGCTGGAAGGCGCATCCATCGGTAGCCAGCCGCTGCTGATCCCGGCGACCTTCGCGGCCACGCCGCAGGAGGTGGCGACGGCCGAGGCTTGCGCCGCGGTGCTGCCCTCGCTGGGGCTGGAAATCACGCCCTTCTCGCCCAAGACCCTGGCGGTGCGCGCGGTGCCCAGCACCCTGGCCGACGGTGACCCCGTCGAGCTTGCCCGGGGCGTGCTGGCCGAACTCGCGCAGCACGACGCCAGCACGGTGGTGCAGCGCGCCCAGAACGAGCTTCTGGGCACCATGGCCTGCCACGGCGCCGTGCGCGCCAACCGCAAGCTCACCCTGGACGAGATGAACGCCCTGCTGCGCCAGATGGAGGCCACCGAGCGCTCGGACCAATGCAACCATGGCCGCCCCACGTGGCGGCAGGTGACGCTGCGCGACCTGGATGCGCTGTTCCTGCGCGGCCGCTGACCCGGACTTCGTGCAAACCCTAGGCATCTAGGGATTTTCCCGGGTTTTACCCGCAGAAGCCGCAATTCAGGCGACCAAAGCGGACAATTTGACACTTTCGGCCTAGCCACCCTGTCATCCAGGGCCGTGGCACACCCGTTGCATGACCCTGTGCCTCCGCCCCATGACAGGGCGGGAGGAACTTTGCCTGCCGTCCCGCTGTCGATTGCTTTCCGTCCTTCGAATGAAACGCTGGTCCCTGTTCGCATTGAGTACCGTCCTGGTCGGCGTCCTCGCCGGCGGATGCTCCACACTCGACACCCAGCAGCGTGAATGGATCTTTCAGCCCAGCGACCGCAGCTGGGGCAACACCGCCGCCCTGGCGGCGGGCATGGACGACGTCTGGATCGACTTCAAGTCCTCCGTCAGCGGCGAGCCCGTTCGGCTGCACGGCCTGTGGCTGGGCAACAAGCCCGAATCGCCGGATACGCCGGTGCTGCTGTACCTGCATGGTGCGCGCTTCAACGTGGCGGGCTCGGCGCCGCGCATCCAGCGCATGCACGAATTGGGCTTCTCGGTGCTGGCGGTGGACTACCGCGGCTTCGGCAAGAGCACCAAGGAGCTGCCCTCGGAAGACACCGCCCGCGAGGACGCCCTGGCCGCCTGGCAGTGGCTGGCCGGGCAGCATCCGAAGCAGCGCCGCTACATCTTCGGCCACTCGTTGGGCGGCGCCATCGGCATCGACCTGGCCTCGCGGGTGAACGACGAGAGCGGCACCATCGTCGAGGGCACCTTCACCTCCATCTCCGACGTGGTGAGCAGCTTCAAGTGGGGCTGGCTGCCCTTCCAGCCCTTCATCACGCAGCGCTTCGACTCGCTGGCGCGGGTGAAGGACATCGGTGCGCCGCTCCTGGTGGTGCACGGCTCGCTGGACAACCTCATCCGCCCCGAACTGGGCCGCAAGCTCTACGAAGCGGCCACCGTGCCCAAGATGTTCGTGCTGGTGGAGGGCGGCTCGCACCACAGCACCAACACGGTGGGCGCGGCGCAGTACCGCGCGGCGCTCAACCAGCTGTTCCGCATGCACCCGCCGCTGGAGCCGCCGCCCGCGGACGGCGGCGTGCACGCGCTGGCCAGCGAGCGCTCGCCCAGCTGAACCCCGGCGCGGCACCCGCCGCCCGGCAACATGCGCCTGTTAACCTCGGGCGCATGCCGCCTTCCCCCCCTCCTGCCGCGACCTGGGTCGGTCTGGCCGGCCCGACCGCCAGCGGCAAGACCGCCGCGGCGCTCGCCCTGGCGCAGGCCTTGCCGATCGAGATCGTCAGCGTCGACTCGGCCCTGGTCTACCGCGGCATGGACATCGGCACCGCCAAGCCCAGCCGGGCGGAGCAGGCGCTGGTGCCGCACCACCTGATCGACATCCGCGACCCCACTAACAGCTACAACGCCGGCGCCTTCGTGCGCGACGCCACCCGGCTCATCGGCGAGATCCGCGCGCGGGGCCGGCTGCCGGTCCTCGCCGGCGGGACCATGCTGTACTTCAATGCGCTGGTGCATGGCATCGACGACATGCCCAGCGCCGCGCCCGAGATGCGCGAGCGCATCGAGCAGGAAGCGGCCGAACGCGGATGGCCCGGCATGCACGCGCAGCTCGCGCAGGTCGACCCCGTCACCGCGGCGCGCCTCGCGCCCAACGACAGCCAGCGCATCCAGCGCGCGCTCGAGGTCTGGCACGCGAGCGGCCGGCCCTTGTCGAGCTTCCACGCCGAGCGTCCGGCGGCGGCCGCCGGGGCGCAGCCGCTGGCCCTGGTTTCCCTGGAGCCGCTGGAGCGCGCCTGGCTGCACGAGCGCATCGCCCAGCGCTTCGATGCCATGCTCGCGGGCGGCTTCGTGGACGAAGTGCGCGCCCTGCGCGCCCGCGGCGACCTGCAGCCCGAACTTCCCGCCATGCGCTGCGTGGGCTACCGCCAGGCCTGGGAGGCCCTCGATCGCCTGTGGCCCATGGACGAGCTGCGCGAGCGCGGCATCGCGGCCACGCGCCAGCTCGCCAAGCGCCAGATCACCTGGCTGCGCAGCATGCCGCAGCGCACGGTGGTCGAGGCCGCCGCCCCTGATGCCGCGCAGCACGCGCTGCAGCAGGTGCGCGCATGGCTCGATTCGGGCCGGGTGGCCCGGCCCGAATGAACGACGCTGCGCAGGGCCTGTCGGTGCGTTCGCTCGCCAAGCACTACGGCGAGGCGACGGTGTTCAGCCACGTGTCGCTCGACGTGGCGCCCGGCGAGTTCGTGGCCATCGTCGGCGAATCGGGCGTGGGCAAGTCCACGCTGCTCAACTGCATGGCGGCGCTCGACCACTGGGATGCCGGCACGATCGTGCACGACGGCGTCGACCTCGGCGCGCTCGACGGCGAGCAGCGCGCCATCTGGCGGCGCCGCCAGGTGGGCTTCGTGTTCCAGGCCTTCCACGTGCTGCCGCACCTGGACGTGGCGCAGAACATCGCCCTGCCCCTGATGCTGCAGGGCCGGCGTGACGACGCCCGGGTGGCGGCGATGCTGGACGCCGTGGGCCTTGCCGGCACCGGCGCCCGGCTGCCGCAGCAGCTCAGCGGCGGGCAGCTGCAGCGCGTGGCCATCGCGCGGGCGCTGGTGCACCGCCCCGCCCTGCTGCTGGCCGACGAGCCCACCGGCAACCTGGACCCGGCCACGGCCGCGAAGGTGATGGAATTGCTGACGGCGCAGACGCGCGAGCATGGCGCCTCGCTGGTGCTGGTGACGCATTCGGAGGCCGCGGCGGCCCGCGCCGACCGCGTGCTGCACCTGCGTGCCGACGGCGTCGCTGCGGGTTGAGCGGCGGTTTGTCGAAATGCGGCGGCGCCAGCCGTCATTGGTCGAGCGATCCTGCTCAGCCAACCCTCTCGAAGGAGTGCACCATGGAATACCTGATGCTGTTCTACGAAACCCAGGAAGACTTCGCGCGCCGCGGCGCCGCACAGGCGCAGGCCCATCTCGGCGGCTGGATGGCCTACATCGGCGCCATGCAGGAAGCGGGCGTCATGCGCGGCGGCAACGGCCTGCAGGCTCCGATGGCGGGCACCGCGCTGCGCGTGCGCGACGACAAGCGCCAGGTGCAGGACGGCCCCTTTGCCGACACCAAGGAGCAGCTGGGCGGCTACGTGTTGCTGGACGTGGCCGACCTGGACGCCGCGCTGGAATGGGCGGCGCGCGCGCCCTGCGCATCCACCGGCGGCGTGGAGCTGCGCCCCCTCTTCAACCCGTCGAAGATGTGACGACGATCGACGGCCGCGAAGCCGCGCATCGCAGCGCCGAGGAGGCGGCGCGCCGATCCTACGGGCGCCTGCTGGCCATCCTGTCGGCGCGCACGCGCGACATCGCGGCCTCGGAGGACGCACTGCACGACGCCTTCGAGCGCGCGCTCGCGCGCTGGCCGCAGGACGGCGTCCCCGACCGGCCCGAGGCCTGGCTGCTGCAGGTCGCACGCCATCGCGACCACGATGCCTGGCGCCACGCGCAGGTCGGGGGCGCGGCGGTTCAGGACCTCCGGGTGCTGGCGCAGGCGCTGGACGACGAGGCCGGGGTCGGCGGCGCCGTCCCCGACGAGCGCCTGCGCCTGCTTTTCGTCTGCGCGCATCCGGCCATCGACGCGGCCGCGCGCGCACCGCTCATGCTGCAGACCGTGCTGGGCCTGGACGCGGGCCGCATCGCCAACGCCTTCCTGGTGTCGCCGTCCACTCTGGGTCAACGGCTGGTGCGGGCCAAGTCGCGCATCCGCGCCGCGGGCATCGGCTTCGAATACCCGCGCGACAGCGACCTGCCGCAGCGGCTGCAGGACGTGCTGGACGGCATCTACGCCGCCTACGGCACCGGCTGGGACGACGTGGAAGGCGCGGACGCCAGCCAGCGCGGCCTCACGCTGGAGGCCATCGAGCTGGGCCGCATCCTGTGCACGCTGATGCCCGGCGAGCCCGAACCGCGCGGCCTGCTGGCCCTGATGCTCTTCTGCGAGAGCCGGGCGCAGGCCCGGCGCGACGCGCACGGCGCCTACGTGCCGCTCGATGCGCAGGACCCCGCCGGCTGGAACGAAGCGATGCGCCTGGAAGCCGAGCAGCAGCTCGCGCAGGCTGCGGCCGGCGCGGCGCTCGGGGCCTACCAGCTCGAAGCCGCGATCCAGTCGGCGCACACGCAGCGGCGCCTGGGCAGCTTCGTGCCGCCGCAGGCGCTCGTCATGCTCTACGACGGCCTGATCGCCCTGCGGCCGAGCATCGGGGCGCAGGTCAGCCGCGCCTGCGCGCTGGCAACTGCCCAGGGGCCGGCAGCGGGCCTGCTCGCACTCGATGCCATCGATGCCGCGCAGGTCGCGAGCTACCAGCCGTACTGGGCGGCACGCGCGCACCTGCTGGGTGCCAGCGGTCGCATCGACGAAGCCCGCGCGGCGTATGGGCGCGCCGGCGGCCTCACCGCGCAGCCGGCGGTGCGTGCGTACCTGGCGCGCGCCGCCGGGCGGCTGGGCTGAACGGGCGCATCATCGGCTTCCATGCTGGCCCTTCTTCGAAGCTTCTCCTGGCGCGAGCTGCGCCACCATCCCTGGCGCAACGCGGCGGCCGTGGTGGCGGTGATGCTGGGCGTGGCACTGGCCTTCTCGGTGCAGCTCATCAATGCCTCGGCGCTGGACGAATTCGCCAGTGCCGTGCGCTCGGTCAACGGCCAGCCGGACCTGGAGCTGCGCGCCGCGCAGGGCGGCTTCGACGAAAAGCTCTTCGAGCGCATCGCCTCGCATCCGCAGGTGAAGCTGGCCAGCCCGGTGCTGGAGACCCAGGTGCAGCTGCTGACGAACGACGCCGGGCAGCGCGTGCCGATGCGCGTGCTGGGCGTGGACAGTCTCTCCCTCGCCGACATCGCGCCCGCCCTGCTGCCGCAGACGGCCGAAGGCGTGGACCGGCTGGCGCAGCTGTCGCCCGGCCAGGTTTTCCTCAACGCTGGCGCGCGTGCCGCGGCCGGCACGCAGGCGCGCGGCATCCGCATCCAGGCCGGCACGCAGACCCTCGATCTGGACGTGGCCGGGAGCGTCACCGCCGGCGGCGCCGCGCTGGCGGTGATGGACATCGGCGCCGCGCAGGACCTGTTCGGCCGCATCGGCCAGCTCAGCCGCATCGACATCCGCCTGCAGCCCGGCACCGACCGCGCCGCATTCGCGCGTGCGCTGGAGCAGTCGGCCGGCTGGCCCAGCGGCCTGCGCCTGGCCGAGCCGGGCGACGCGGCGCAGCGGGTGAGCAACCTCTCGCGCGCCTACCGCGTCAACCTCACGGTGCTGGCGCTCGTGGCGCTGTTCACCGGCGCCTTCCTGGTGTTCTCCGTGCTCTCGCTGGGCGTGGCCAAGCGCGCGCAGCAGTTCGCGCTGCTGGGCGTGCTGGGCCTCACGCCACGCCAGCGACTGCAGCTCACGCTGCTGGAGTCGGGCGTGCTGGGGCTGGTGGGCAGCGTGGCCGGCATCGCGCTGGGGACGGCGCTGGCCCTGCTGGCACTGCGGCTGCTCAGCGGCGACCTGGGCGGCGGCTACTTTCCCGGCGTGGCGCCGACGCTGCACTGGAGCCACGGCGCCGCGCTGCTCTACGCCGCGCTCGGAATGGCCGCTGCACTGGTGGGTGGTTGGTGGCCTGCGCGCGCCGCGCAGTCGCTGCCCGAAGCCAGCACGCTGAAGGGACTGGGCGGCACGGGCACGGCGCCCGGCTCGGCGCTCACGCGCTGGCTGGGCCTCGCGCTGATGCTGGCCGGCGGCCTGCTGGCGCTGGCGCCGCCGATCTTCGGCGTGCCCATTGCCGCGTACCTCGCGGTGGGCTTCCTGCTGGTGGGCGGCATCACCACCTTGCCGGTGCTGATCGGCGCGCTCTACGACCGGCTCGCGCGCAGTGCCTCGGGGCACGTGCTGCCCATGCTCGCGGTGGAGCGCGCGCGCCGCATGCGCGGCAACGCGGCGGTGGCGGTGAGCGGCGTGGTGGCGGCGCTGAGCCTGGCGGTGGCGCTCACGGTGATGGTGGCGAGCTTCCGCGAATCGGTCTCGCGCTGGCTGGACGCGGTGCTGCCCGCGCAGCTGTACGTGCGCACCGCCGGCAGCGGCAGCAGCGCCGCGGGTGCGCTGGACGCGGCCTCCTTCGAGCCGGACTTCGTGCAGGCGGTGGCGCAGCTGCCCGGCGTCGAGCGCGTGGGCACCCTGCGCACGCGTGCCCTGCTGCTGGACAGCAGCCGCCCGGCGCTGACGCTGATCTCGCGCAGCTTCGACCACGGCGATCCGGCGCGCAGCCTGCCGCTGGTGGGCGAGAAGGCGGCGGTGCCGCCGGACGCCATCGGCATCTACGTGAGCGAGGCGGTGGTGGACCTCTATGGCGCGAAGCCGGGCCATGAATTCGAGCCGCTGGCGCGCGCCTTTGCCGGCGGCGGGCCGCCGCCGCGCTTCTTCGTGGCCGGCGTGTGGCGCGACTACGTGCGGCAGTTCGGCGCGATCACCCTGGACGCGCGCGACTTCGAGCGGCTCACCGGCGAGCGCGGCGTGAGCGACATCTCGCTGTGGCTCGCACCCGGCGCGCAGGAGGGCGAGGTGCAGTCGGCCATCCGCGCCCTGGCGGCGCAGCGGCTGGGCGGCGGCGAGCTCGTGGAATTCGCCTCGGTGGGTGCCATCCGCGCCAACTCGCTGCGCATCTTCGACCGCAGCTTCGCCGTGACCTACTGGCTGCAGGCGGTGGCAATCGCCATCGGCCTGTTCGGCATCGCCGCCAGCTTCAGCGCGCAGGTGCTGGCGCGGCGCAAGGAGTTCGGGCTGCTCGCGCACCTGGGCTGCACCCGCGGCCAGATCCTGCGCGTGGTGGCCGGCGAGGGCATGGCCTGGACCGCCATCGGCGCACTGGCCGGCCTCGGGCTGGGGCTGGCCGTGGCGCTGGTCCTGGTGCACGTGGTCAACCCGCAGAGCTTCCACTGGACCATGGACCTGATGGTCCCGTGGCTGCGCCTGGCGATCCTGTGCGCCGCCGTGCTGGTGGCCGGAACGCTCACCGCCTGGCTGGCAGGGCGTGCCGCCGCAGGGCGCGAGGCGGTGATGGCCGTCAAGGAGGACTGGTGAGCATGCCTCCCATGATGCGAAGGCGCTCGCTCGTCCTGGCCGCGCTGGCGGCGCCTGCCGCGCGCGCGCTTGCCGGCACGGGCATGCCCGAGCTGCGTCCGCTGCGGTTCCCGCGCGACTTCGGCAGCCATCCGGACTGGCGCACCGAGTGGTGGTACATCACCGGCCACGCCGAGGCGTCCGAGGCCGGCGGCGCGCGCGCCTTCGGCTTCCAGGTGACCTTCTTCCGCTCGCGCATCGATGCCGCGAAGGACCTGCGCTCGGCCTTTGCCGCCAAGCAGCTGGTGTTCGCGCATGCCGCGCTCACCGACCTGAAGGGGCGCCGCCTCCTGCACGACCAGCGCATCGCGCGCGCCGGCATGGGCGTGGCCTTCGCGTCGGAGACCGATACCGACATCCGCCTGCGCGACTGGACCCTGCAGCGCCAGCCCGACGGCCGCTACGAGGCGCGCGTGACGGCGGGCGAGTTCTCGCTGGCCCTGGACTTCGCGCCCACGCAGGCGGTGCTGCTGCAGGGCGACGCCGGCCTTTCGCGCAAGGGCGCAGGCGCGGCGGAAACCAGCTACTACTACAGCGAGCCCCAGCTGCAGGTGCGCGGCCGCATCGACCTGCAGGGCCGGGACTTCGCCATCGGCCAGGGCCGCGCCTGGCTGGACCACGAATGGAGCGAGACCATCATGTCGCCCCAGGCCGTGGGCTGGGACTGGATCGGCATGAACCTGCACGACGGCAGCGCCCTCACCGCCTTTCGCCTGCGCGACCGCAACGGTCGGGCGCTGTGGGCCGGCGGCTCGTGGCGCAGCCGCGGCGGCGAGCTGCGCGTGTTCTCGCAGGACGACGTCCGCTTCGAGCCCGTGCGTCGATGGACCAGTCCGTCGTCGCGCGCCACCTATCCGGTCGAGTGGACGCTGGCCACGCCGGCCGGCCGCTTCACGGTGCGCGCGCTGCTGGACGACCAGGAGCTGGACAGCCGCGGCTCCACCGGCACCATCTACTGGGAAGGTGTGAGCGACCTCATCGACGAGCGCGGCCAGCCCGTGGGCCGCGGCTACCTGGAGATGACGGGCTACGCCTCGGCGCTGAAGCTCTAGCCGCGCCGCCAGCCGAACCAGCGCGGGACCCGGCTCGCGTACGCGTGCCATTGCTCGCCATGGGCGCGCGCCAGCCAGGGCTCCTCGCCCAGCACGACGCGAAGATGGAAGGCGGTCGCGACGATCAGCGCGTAGCCGAGCAGCCCGATCGAGCCCGCGCCGAGGGCCCAGCCCAGCAGCACCAGCACCACCGACACGTACATCGGATTGCGGCTGTAGCGGTACAGCCCGCGCACCACCAACTCCTTCGGCGGATCCCAGGGCGCGAGCGTGCCCTTGCCGAGCACGTAGAAGTCCCGCACGCACCACAGCAGCCCCGCCACGCCCGTCAGCCAGATCGGGA
>Ga0102594_1000078_pt1 | contig 176885 bp, 159 predicted proteins | sample AraplaCol_mLB_r2_2_FD_76863 | JGI IMG/M metagenome (GOLD analysis project Ga0102594, IMG submission 76863) | Arabidopsis root microbial communities from North Carolina, USA - plate scrape MF_Col_mLB_r2 (SPADES assembly) (version 2) | ecosystem: Host-associated > Plants > Roots > Endosphere... | reverse complement strand
CTGCCAAGCCTGCCAAGAAGGCTGCGCCCAAGAAGGTCGTGAAGAAGAAGTAGTCCCGTCGGTCCCATGAATGGCCCGCGCCGGTCATTCATGGGATCTGACCTGTCGCAGGGCCAACAAAGCCGACACGGGCAAGGCCCGGTTCATTCCACCTGCTCGGGATCGCCTGCCGTCCAGTAGTCCCATTGGCGCTCCGCGACGCGGCCGGCCCAGGTGGCTCGCCCTGCGCATTGTTCCTCGGTGAGCGCTGGCTGATCCCCGCATCCGGCCTGGAGCGCCGCCAGCTCCACGCGCGCCGCGTCTTCCAGGAAGATGGCCAGGGTGAGCGCTTGCGCCGCGTCCACCCCCGCCGCGACGGCGCCGTTGACCGAGACGACGATGCCCGGAAGCGCGCCGAGCGTGCGCGCGACACCCTCCGCCGCGGCGTCATTGCGCACCAGGTTCGGATCCGGCCAGAACGGCACCTGTGGCGAGAAGTAGGCGCCGAAGCCGTGGCGCGGTTTCGGGGTGCGGCCCAGAGCGGCCAAGGCCAGCACATTGGGCGAGATGAAGCGCACGATCGCGTTGACCTCGGGCCGCTGCCGATAGACCTCGCGATGCATGCGTACTTCGCCCAGTACGCCCTCGGGAAGAGGTCCGTCCAGCGGCACGACGCTCCCCTCGTCGGCAGGCGTTATCAAGCCCATGGGCTTGGACGCACAGACCAGGAAGGAGGCGGCATCCAGCCGGACGCTGCAGTGCCCGTAGGCCGTCGTGAGGCCGGCGCGATCGCAGGCCCGGGCCAGCAGGCGCACTTCGCGCTGCGCGGCGGCAAGGTCGTTCGTCATGGTTCAGGTCTTGGGGGTGGCTTGGCGCCGCGCCGCAACTCGTCGCCCTGCGCCTGCGCCTTCTGTTTCACACGCCGCGCAATGGTCAGCTTGCGGTTCACCGCGGTCGACGCATCGGGATGCGGCACCAGGTTGTGGCAGACCGCGCGCAAGGTCCGCAAGGTGGTGTCCAGGTCGGCATCGGAAACCTCTTGCAGGCTCAGCCGCTCCACGTCGCGGGCCTTGGGCGCCAACTCGCGCACCAGCGCACGGCCCGCCGTGGACCGCACCAGCTGGGTGGCACGCTTGTCCAGGGCGGACTGCCCGCGCTCGACCAGGCCCTGCTTCTCCAACTGGGCAACCGAGCGCGAGAGATAGGACAGTTCAGACCCCGTGTGGTCCGCCAGCTCGCTCAGCGACTGCGGCTCGGACTGGCTCAGCGCCGCCAGGATGCGCCAGGCCTGCAGGCTGACGCCCCGCGCCTTCAGGTCATCGTCGAATCGGGCGGCGATGAGTGCGGCCGCCCGGTTGAGCAGGTAGCCGATGGAATGCTCGAGGTCATAGCGACCCTTGGCTGCAGGCGCGCGAACGGACATGGATGCGGGCTTCTTGTAGGGGAGCCCAAGTCTAGGTCAGTCGGGTTCCGCGACGACCCGGTTCTCCAGCACGCCGATGCCCTCGATCCGCGCGCGCATCACGTCGCCCACCTTCAGGAAATTCTGCGGCTCCATCGCCACGCCCACGCCCGAGGGCGTGCCCGTCGCCAGAAGGTCGCCCGGCTCCAGGGTGAAGGCCGTGGAAAGGTAGGCGATCTGCGCGGCGATGTCGTGGATCATGTTGCCCGCCACGTCGTCCTGACGCAGTTCGTCGTTGACCCACAGCCGCAGGCGCAGCGCCTTCGGGTCGGGCACCTCGTCAGGCGTGACGATCCACGGACCCGTCGGCCCGGTGGTGTCGAAGGACTTGCCGATGGTCATGGTCTGCGAGCGCAGCTGCCAGTCGCGCACCGACACGTCGTTGCACACCGTGTAGCCGGCGATCACCGCGCCGGCCTCCTCCGCCTTGACGTGGCGGCAGCGGCGGCCGATGACCACGCCCAGCTCCACCTCGTAGTCCAGCTGGTCGGACACGCGCGGAAGATGCACGTCGCCGTCCGGCCCGTTGATGCACGAGACCTGCTTGTTGAACCAGACCTGGGTGGGCGGCGTGTGCACGCCCACCTTCGCCGCCTCGGCCACGTGCTTGCGGTAGTTCATCCCGATGGCGAGGTACTTGGAGGGATTGGAGATGGGCGCCAGCAGGCGCGCGGCTGCCAGGGGCACGACATGCGCGCCGCTGCCGCGCGCATCGCGCGCCCGGTCCATGGCCTCGGGGCCAGCCTGCAGCAGCGCAAGCATGGTGGCGGGCAGCGCCGGATCGGCGCCGGGAAGATCGACGATGGTGTCGCCTTCCAGCTTGCCGATCGAGACGCGGCCATCGTGGCGGTAGGTAACGAGCTTCATGAGAAATAACCGGAGTGCTAGGGGAAAGGAAGGATCAGCGCGGCACCGGATCGGCGCCGGCCGGCGGAGTCCGGCTGCTGCCGGCGTGCTCCGCGGGGTAGGGGTAGGCGCGCGGCATCCGCAGCATGGCCAATGCCGCGCCCAGGAGGACGACGAAGAAGGCCATCAGCGTGGGCCGGTACGAACCGAACATGTCGAAGGTCGCGCCCATCAGGAATGGCCCCAGGGCAGCGCCCACCGTGAAGATGGCGAACAGGTAGCCATACACCTGGCCGAAGGCACGCAGGCCGAAGTAGCGGCTTTGCAGGTAGCCGATGAGGTCCACCTCCGCGCCCAGGCCCAGCCCGACCAGCACGGCGCCCGCCGCGGTCACTTTCGCGTCGGCGCTCGAGAGCAGCACGAGCACGCCAAGCGCAGGCATCGCGATGAAGGCGACCGCCACGTAGGGCCCATGGAAGCGGTCCAGCAGCCAGCCGCACAGGAGCCGGCCCACGATGAGCGAAGGCCCGATCGCGGCGAACACGGCGACCGCGCGCTCGGCTGCAATGCCGCGGTCGGTGAGCAATGCCACCAGGTGGAAGATGATGCCGTTGGCCACCACTGGGATGCAGACGAACACCAGCGCGAGGATCCAGAAGCTGGACGTGCGCACCACCGCTCGCGCCTCCAGGCCGGGCAGGACGGAGGCTGCCGTCTGGGCGCTGGCCCCATGGACGCCACGCGCGCCCGCCTCGCGCAGGAACAGCGCGACGGCCGGAAAGGCGATGACGAAGACGGTGATGCCCAGCGCGACAAAGGCGCCGCGCCAGCCGAAGCGTTCCAGGTACAGCTGCGAGAGCTTGGGAATCAGCGCGGCACCGAGGCCCACGCCGGTCATGGCGACGCCCAGCGCGATGCCGCGGCGGCGGTCGAAGGCCGCCGCGATCGACTTCGCATAGGGCAGCGGCGCCTGGCCGCCGCTGGCCAGGCCGACCACGCAGAACATGGCGCAGAACACCAGCGCGACACCGGGCGCGAGCGACATCGCCGCAGTCGCCAGTGCGAACAGCGTGATCGCGGCGAGCGTGACGCGCCGGATGCCGTGCCGGTCGATCAGGCGCCCGACGAATGGCGTCGCGATGGCCGCGCACAGCGTGCCGATGCCCACCGCGGCCGAGGGGATGGTCCGCGGCCAGCCGAACTCGGCCATGATGGGCTTCATCAGCACCGAGGTGGAGAACTGGAGGATCGTGACGTTGCCGACGATCAGGCCGAGCACCGACCCGAACACGATCCACCAGGGGTTGCGAAAGATCTTCATGGATGTCTCCTCGTTCTTGTTGACTGGCTGAAGGTTTTTTCAAGCAGCGGCTGGACCCGGCTCCAGGAAGCGGCCGGCGTGGAACAGCAGGGGCGCCCGCTCGGCATAGGCAAAGCGCTCGACCCGGCCGATGAAGATCAGGTGGTCGCCGCCGTCGACCACGGATGCCTTGCGGCACTCGAATCGCGCCAGCGAACCGCGCAGCACCGGCACCTCGCCCAGGCCGGGCTCGAACTGGTCGGCGAAGGCTGCGAACTTGTCGTCCGCCGGCCGCGCGAAGTGCATCGCCAGGTCGTGCTGGTCCTGCGCCATGACATGCACCGCGAAGTGCTCAGCCTGCTCGAAGGCGCGCATGCTGGGCGCCTTGCGCCCCAGGCACCACGCGACCAGCGGTGGATCCAGCGACACGGAACTGAAGGAGTTGACCGTCAGGCCCGCCGCGTGGCCCGCCGCCGTCCGCGTGGTGACCACGCACACGCCGGTGGCGAAGCGTCCCAGCGCGGTGCGCAGCTCGCGCGGGTCGATCGGCGCATCGCCCGGCACGGCCTTCGCGGCCGCGGCGATGGCGGCATCGAAGGATTCGTTGGCAGCTGTCCACCAGTTGAGCTCGGCGTCTGCCATCTCGTAGGGCGCGGCGCTCATGACGCCTCTCCCGCCAGTTCGGGCACAGCATTGGGGCCGGCACTGGTAAAGCAGCGCGGGTCGCGTTCCGAGCCCCAGGCGTCGAGCCACTCCGGCCGCAGCGGCAGTTCGCGCGGCGCCCGTGCATGCTCCTCGGGAAAGGCTTCCATGCCGAAGCTGTATTCCATGGTCAGGTTGTCCGGGTCCAGGAAGTACAGAAACACGCTCTCCGAGGCCGGATGGCGGCCGGGCCCGAACACGACCGGCGAGCCGGCCTTGCGCAGGCGCGCGAGCGCGCGGCCGATGTCGTCGATCTCGGTCACCATGTAGTTCACGTGGTGCAGGCTGTGGCCGGTCGACTTCGCGATGCCGATGCCGTGGTGCCAGGGGTTGGGCCAGACGCGCATGAAGGTCACCATCTCGCCCACGGCATCGGAGACGCGGAAATTGAGCACGTCGCGCCAGAAGGCGATGGCCTCGTTGGGCCGCGGCGTGTTAAAGACGACGTGTCCCAGCCGCTGGATCCGCGCCACCGAAGGCCGGAAGGGCCGCGCCGCGTCGGGGGCCGCAAGATAGAACTCGATGACCGCACCCACGAGCGGCTCGAACACACGGATCGCGCGCTGCTGCATGTGGCGAGCGCACAGCGCTGCCGGCACCTCGTGCACCGTCAGGCCCGCGTCTTCGAGACGGGCGCGCAAGGGTGCGAACTGCGCCGCATCCTCCAACGCAAAGCCGGCCACGCGCAAGCCGGCGCCTGGCGCCTCGTGCAGCACCACGTTGTGGTGGTCGTGGTCGCAGCGCAGGTACAGTTCGCCGTCCGCGCCGGTGTCCACGAACTGCAGGCCCACCACCTCCTCGTAGTAGCGCCGCGCGCGTGCCAGGTCGGTGACGTTCAGTTCGACCCGGCCGAACTTCTGGTATCGGATCATGTTCGGTCTCCGCGGTGCCGTGCCTCAGAACTGTCCGCGCGGCGGCAGACCCAGTCGCAATTGCCCCGCCATGGTCGAGACGGCGTTCCAGTTCACGCTGATGTGGTGCGCCACGGCATTGATGTCCCGCCAGGCGCGCTGGATGCCGCTGTGCAGGTGGATGCCCGTGCCGCCCACCACGTCGTACAAGCCGTTGATGGCCTGCACGCACAGCTTCACCGCATAGGCGTGGCCGCGGCGGAACTCGATGCGCTGCTCCTTCGAGATCTTGGCGCCCGAAGCTGCGAGTTCCGTGGCCAGGCGCAGGTCGCGCTGCAGGATCAGCTGGGCGGCGTCGATCGCGGCCTCGGCCTCGGCCACCGCGGTCTGCACGTGGCCGAACTGGGCAATGGTCGAGCCGCCGCCGGCAAAGGCGCCGCGCGTGGCGCGCGTGGCCACGCTTTCCACGAATTCGTCCAGCGCGCCGCGCAGCGCGGCGATGGCCGGGTTGGCCAGCAGCGGAGGGAAGCCGCTGAGGAAGGGAATTCGGAACAGCGCGTCGTCATGGACCAGGGCACCGGGAGCCTGCTGTTCCAGCACATCGGAAAAACTCACGCTGCGATGTGCCGGCACGAACACCTCCGCGTCGATGGCGATGTCCTTGCTGCCCGTGCCGGCGAGCCCGACGGTGTGCCAGTTGTCGACGATCTGATAGTCGCTCTGCGGCACCAGCAGGTACATGGGGCGCGGTGGCTTGCCCTCGCCCTCGTCGACAAGGCTTCCCAGGGCCAGCCATGCGGCGTTGTCGCAGTTGCTGGCGAAGCTCCAGCGCCCTTGAAGCCGATACCCGCCATCGACGCGCACTGCCTTGCCGGTCGGCGCGATGCACGCGGCAAGCAGCGTGTCCGGGTTGTCGCCCCAGACGTCCTGCTGGGCCTCGAGCGGAAACATGCCCAGTGTCCAGGCGTTGGCGGCACTCAGGCCGTAGCACCAGCCGGTGGAGGTGCACCCGCGCCCCACCTCGAAAGCGAGCTGGCGCAACTCCTCCAGGCTGAGCTCGAGGCCGCCGAAGCGGCGCGGCTGCACTGCGCGATAGAGCCCCGCCTCGATGAGCATGGCGGTCACGCCCTTGCTCACCCGCCGGTCACGCTCGGTCTGTTGCGCGCGCTCGCGCAGCACCTGGGACAACTGCCGGGCGCGTTCGAGCAGTTCCGTGAACTCCGGCCGGACGGCGCGGGCCTGGGGAGAGGCGCGGCTGGCACGCTCGAGGATGGCTGCATCTGATGTCATGTGGGTTCTCCGTGTGTCAGGGATGGGTGGCGGCCAGTGCCTGCGATGTCAGGCCGACCTCTTCGTAGCCGTTGCCCGATTCGTCGGGCCACTCCACGGCCACCTTGAAGGCCGGCCGCCTGGAGAGTTGTTCGTACCAGCGCGCCACGTTCGGCCGGGTCGTCTGGGACCAGTACCTTCCGGCCCCCAGGGCATAGAGGCGGTACATGTAGGGGGCCAGGCAGATGTCCGCCAGCGAGAAGCTTCCGACGATCCACCGGCGGCCCTGCGCATCCGGCCCGAACTCCGGCGATGCGAGCACGCGCTCGACCTTGTCCATGAGGGCGTCGATGTCCTGGGCGCACTCGGCCAGTTCCTGCTCGTCGATTTCGCCGCGCAGCGCGCGACCGTGCATGTCCTTCAGGAAGCGCGAGGGCCGCTTTTCGGCATGGGCCTTCAGCTCGTCGTCGCTCCAGCGCCTGCGCAGCTTCGGCAGGATGTACTTGACCAGGGTCAGCTTCACGATCGGGCCGAAGCTGTCCTCGCACATCCTGTTGAACTCCCGCATGCGTGCGCGCGCCGCCGCATCGGCAGGCACCAGCGCCGGACCGTCGAAAGCCTCGTCGATGTACTCGTTGATCACCAGCGACTCGCGGATCGGCAGGCCGTCGTGCACCAGAGTCGGCACCACGCCGTCCGGATTGAGCGCCAGGTAGGCGGGCTGCAACTGGTCGAACCTGAACAGGTCCACATAGCGGCTGGACCACGGCACGCGCTTTTCCTCCAGCGCCATGCGCACGCGCACCGAGCACACCGAACTCCAGAAGTGATGCAACTCCACCATGGCTGTCTCCTTGTCGACCAACTGAGGGCGGCTGCTCTCGCAACCGCATCAACGAGGAGTGGATTGAATCACCATAAGGTTGTTTAAGCAACCTTTTAAGAGCAACAGAATCCTCAGTGGAAACCCTGCCCATTCGCTCAGCACACACACCACACGCGTCTTGTTACCAGCACCCGGGATAACCCGGAAGGAAAATCCGCGGCTTCTTGCCTACATTGCTTGTATGCAAGTAACTCCTTCGCTTGCATGCAACCTTTGACCTGGGAGACCGCCCATGTTCCGCTTCGCCAAATCCCTCTTCGGACAGGTCGTCATCGCGCTCGTGCTGGGCGTGCTGGCGGGCCTGCTCATGCCCGACCTCGCGGTCAAGCTCAAGCCGCTGGGTGACGGCTTCATCAAGCTCATCAAGATGATCATCCCGGTGCTGGTGTTCTGCGTGGTGGTGCACGGCATCGCCGGCGCGGGGGACCTTCGGCGCGTGGGGCGCGTGGGCGTCAAGGCGCTGATCTACTTCGAGGTGCTCACCACCGTCGCCCTCTCGCTGGGCCTGGTCGCCGCCTTCGTGTTCAAGCCCGGCGTGGGCATGAACGTGGACCCGAACCAGCTCGACGCCGCGGCCATGAGCGCCTACGCGTCCAACGCCGACAAGCTCACCAGCGGCGGCACGGTGGACTTCCTCATGAAGCTGATCCCCACCACGGTGGTGAACGCCTTCGCCACCGGCGACGTGCTGCAGGTGCTGCTGTTCGCGGTGCTGTTCGGCTGCGCCCTGGCGCTGCTGGGCGACGTGGGGCGGCCGGTGCAGCAGGTGGTGGACGCGCTCTCGCTGGTGCTGTTCAAGATCATGGGCATCATCATCAAGCTGGCCCCGCTGGGCGTGCTGGGCGCCATCGCCTTCACGGTAGGCAAGTACGGCATCGGCTCGCTCAAGCAGCTGGGGATGCTGGTGGTGCTGTTCTACGCCTCGGTGCTGGTCTTCGTGGTGGTGGTCCTCGGCCTGGTGATGCGCATGTCGGGCTTCAGCCTCTTCAAGCTGCTGCGCTACCTGCGCGAGGAGCTGGCGATCGTCTTCGCCACCACCTCCTCCGACAGCGTGCTGCCGCAGATCATGGCCAAGCTGCGCTTCATGGGCATCCGCGACTCGACGGTGGGCCTGGTGATTCCCACCGGCTACTCCTTCAACCTGGACGCCTTCTCCATCTACATCACGCTTGCGGCAGTGTTCATCGCGCAGGCCACCAACACGCCCATCGGCATGGGCGACCTGCTGGCCATCCTGGCGATCTCGCTGGTCACCTCCAAGGGCGCGCACGGCGTGCCGGGCTCGGCCATCGTGGTGCTGGCGGCCACGCTGCACGCCATTCCGGCCATTCCCGCCATCGGCCTGGTGCTGGTGCTCTCGGTCGACTGGTTCATGGGCATCGCCCGCGCCCTGGGCAACCTGATCGGCAACTGCGTCGCCACCGTGGCCATCGCCGCCTGGGAAGGTGATATCGACCGGGCCCGCGCCCACGCCGTGCTCGACGGCACCCACTCGCCCGAGGACGAGCCCCTGGCCGACGCCGGCTCGCCGGTGGCCGTGGCCCACGCCTCCACCGCCGCGCACGCCGCGCACTGATACGCTCGGACCATGCCCTCCGCCGCCGCCGACATCAGCCCCACCACCATCGCCGAGCGCGTGGTGGAGGCCATCCTCGCCCAGAAGCTCGCCCCCGGCGAACGCCTGGGCGAGCAGCAGCTGGCGGAGACCTTCGGCGTGAGCCGCACCATGGTGCGCGAGGCGCTCATGCAACTGCAGGCGCGCGGCTTCGTGGCGGTGCAGTCGCGGCGCGGCTGGTTCGTGGTCGAGCCCTCGGTGGAGGAGGCTCGCGACGCCTTCTCGGCCCGCCGCATCGTCGAGGCCGGCATCCTGGCCGAAGCCGGGCGCCCGCTGTCCAAGGTGATCCGCAAGCTGCGCGAGCACATCGCCGACGAGAAGCGCGCCATTGCCGGCGCCGACGCCGCCACCCGCGCCTTCCTGCTCGCCGACTTCCACGTCTGCCTGGCCGACCAGATGGGCCACCGGCTGCTGGTGGACGTGCTGCGCGACCTCACGGCCCGCACCACGCTGGCGGCCACGCTCTACCAATCGACGCACGAGGCCAGCGTCTCCTGCGCCGAGCACGCCGCCATCGTCGCGGCGCTGGAAGCCGGCGACACGCGCAAGGCGCGTGACCTCATGCTGGCGCACATCGGCAACGTGGAGCAGGCGCTGGAAGTGGAAGTGCCCGCGCGCCCCGACGCCGACGAGCGCCTGCGCGCCACGCTGGCGCCCGTCGCCCTGCCCCAGCGGCCGGCCACGCGCTGAAGCCCGCCCCCAGGAAGACGGGCCCCGCGCCTACGCGGCGGCGCCGCCGGCGTCGGCTACATTCGCCGGGCAATGCGTACATCCCAACTCGAACGCGGCGCCTTCCTGCTGCTGCTGGCCGCGGTCACCGTGGCCTTCTGCTGGGTGCTGCTGCCCTTCGCCGGCGCCGTGATGTGGAGCGTGGCGCTGGCCATCCTGTTCACCCCGGTCTACCGGCGCCTGGTGCGCAGGCTGGGCGGGCGGCACAACACCGCGGCCCTGCTCACGCTCACGGTGGCGCTGGTGATCGTGATCCTGCCGCTGATCGCCATCGCGCTGTCGCTGGTGACCGAGGCTGCCAGCGTCTCGCAGCGCATGCGCTCGGGCGACATCAACTTCACGCGCTACCTGCAGCAGATGTTCAACGCCATCCCGCGCTGGGCGGTGGACCTGCTCGACCGCGTGGGCCTGGGCGACATCGAGGCCATGCTGGACCGCCTGGCGCAGGGCGCGGCCGCGGCCAGCCAGCAGATCGCCGGGCGGGCGCTGACCATCGGGCAGAACACCTTCGAGTTCCTGGTGAGCTTCGGCCTCATGCTCTACATGCTGTTCTTCCTGCTGCGCGACGGCGGCCAGCTCTCGGGCACCATCCGCAACGCGCTGCCGCTGGCCAAGCCGCACACCAACTTCCTGCTCAACAAGTTCACCACGGTGATCCGGGCCACCGTGAAGGGCAACATCGTGGTGGCGGTGGTGCAAGGCGCCATCGGGGGGCTCAGCTTCTGGGCGCTGGGGGTGCAGGGCTCGCTGCTGTGGGGGGTGGTGATGGCCATCCTGTCGCTGCTGCCGGCAGTGGGCGCGGCGCTGATCTGGGGCCCGGTGGCCGCCTATTTCATCGCCACGGGCAGTGTCTGGCAGGGCGTCACGCTGACGCTGATCGGCATCTTCGTCATCGGCCTGGTCGACAACGTGCTGCGCCCCATCCTGGTGGGCAAGGACACGCAGATGCCCGACTACATCGTGCTCATGTCCACCGTGGGCGGCCTGGCCCTCTTCGGCATCAACGGCTTCGTGATCGGGCCGGTGATCGCGGCGATGTTCATGGCCGCCTGGCACGTGTTCGCCACGGCGGAGCAGGACGCGGAGGAACCGCCGGTCTGAGCCACGCGGCTAAGCCGCCGCGGTGATGATGTGCGCCTGGATCTTGCCGGCCACCGGGCCGTCGCCGTGCCGCGTGGCAATGGCTTGCGCCGAGCGCTGCGTCGCAAGCTCCAGCAGCCCCGCATCGCGCGACTCGATCTCGTTGCGCAGCGGCGTGCCCAGGCAGTAGGCCGTGGCCGCGTCGAGTGCCGAGTCCGCGCGGCTGATCTTCTCGCGGGTCTCGATGCGGATGTCGGCGAAGCCCGCGCGGCCCAGGTCCTCGCGGATGCGCGCGACCTCGTGGTAGCCATGCGGCGTGCGCGCGAGGAAGCGCGGCGGGTCATGCGGGAACAGCGTGGCGACGGCGCTCGTGACCTCGTCGGCGAATGCGTTGTCCTCGATGCGGTCCCACACGCTGAAGAGGAAGCGCCCGCCCGGGCGCAGCACGCGGCGCGCCTGCGCGTAGCCGGCGGCCCGGTCGGGGAAGAACATCGCGCCGAACTGGCAGCAGACGACATCGAACGATGCATCCTCGAAGGGCAGCGCAAGGGCGTCCGCCTGCCGCCACTCGATGCGCGCATCGGCGCCCTGCCGGCCGGCCGCATAGTCGAGCATGGGCTGGTTGAGGTCCGTCACGACGTAGCGCGCCGAGGCGCCGAGCAAGGGCGCCAGTGCCCGCGTCACCACGCCGCTGCCGGCCGCCGTTTCAAGAACCGAGGCGGGCGAGAAGGAGGCCACCAGCGCCGCCATGTCGTCGGCGTAGGCCTGGAAGATCATGGGAACCATCATCGAGTCGTAGAACTTCGGGATCGAGCCTGCGAACACCTTGTCGACTTCAGCCATGGGAGACCTCCTCGGAAAAGCAGCCGTGTTCAGCCCGCAACGGGCGTGCGCCCGGCCGACCACTGCGCGATGGCTTGCAGCAGCTGGCCGGTCTCCGCCGGCTTCACGAAGTGCATGTCGAAGCCGGCCTCCCGCGCCTGCAGCCGGTCGCCCTGCTGGCCGTAGCCGGTCAGCGCCATCAGCAGCAGCGCCTCGCCCTGCGGCATGCGGCGCATGCGCCGGGCCACCTCGTAGCCGTCAAGGCGCGGCAGGCCGATGTCCAGGATCACGATGTCGGGCTCGAATCGCACCAGGTCCTCCAGCGCCTGCTCGCCGTCCTGCGCGACGTGCACCCGGTGCCCCTCGATCTGCAGCAGGGCGGCCAGCGACTCGGCCGCGTCGACGTTGTCGTCCACCACCAGGACCGAGCAGCTGCCGGGGGCGCCGGCCTGTGGGACGGCGGCCGGCGAGGAGGCCTGCGCATCGGGCACCTCGCCCGGTCCCAGCGCGGGCAGCCGGACGGCAAAGCGCGAGCCCTTGTCGCGCCCCTCGCTGGCCACCTCGATGCGCCCGCCGTGCAGCTCGGTCAGCAGGCGGGCCAGCGTCAGGCCCACGCCCAGGCCGCCCTGCGAGCGGTCCAGCCCGCGCTGGCCCTGGGCGAACATGTCGAACACCCGCGGCAGCAACTCATCGTCGATGCCAATGCCTTCGTCGACCACCGTGACCAGCACGCTGCCCTCCTCCGCCAGCGCCTCCAGGCGGATGGCGGAGGCCTCGGGGCTGTACTTGGAGGCGTTGTGCAGCAGGTTGGAGAACACCTGCGTGAGCCTCGCGGCATCGCCGTGCACCCAGGCGGGCTCGGACGGGGTCGCCATCTGCAGGGACTGGCGCCGGGTCTCGATGAGGCCGTGCACGGTGTCCACGCTCTGCAGCAGCACGGCATTGAGGTCCACCGGCTCGCGGCGCAGCACGATCTTGCCGCGGCTGATGCGCGTCACGTCCAGCAGTTCCTCGATCATGCGCACCAGGTGCTCCAGCTGCCGGTCGGCGACGCCGATGCCCCAGTCCACCTTGGGATGCGGCGCCGCATAGCGCCGCACCACCTCCACCGCGAGCTTGATGGAAGACAGCGGATTGCGCAGCTCGTGCGACATCATCGCCAGGAACTCGTCCTTGCGCCGGTCCGCGGCCTGCAGTTCCTCCTGCGCGGCCATGCGCTCGCGCACCTCGCGCTGGAGCACGCGGTACAGGCGTACGTTCTCGAAGGCGGTCGCCGCGCGCGCCGCCACTTCGTCCAGCAGCAGCGCCGCCGGCGTGCGCCAGTGCTCGGCGCTGGCGGCGGTGACCAGGATCGCGCCCAGCACGCGCTCGCCCACCACCAGCGGGACGGCCATCGCCGAATGCAGCGGAGCGGGTGCGCCGGCGGACGCCAGGGCGTCGAGCATGCCGCCGTCGACGATGCGCTGGCGCGCCAGGCTGGCGCGATCCAGCAGGCGGCGCAGCGGCGGGCCGAGTTCGTCGCCATGCTCCCAGCGCGTCTGCACGCCCGCCGCGCCCTGCTGCGCGGCGATGCAGGTGCCCACGGCGCCGAAATCCGGATCGGCGAGATGCACCACGGCCAGGGGTGCGATCTCCGGCACCAGCAGCTCCGCGCACTGGCGCATGGCGACCTCGACGTCCAGCGAGCCGCTCATCTCCAGGCTGGCCTTGGCCAGGAAGGCGGAGCGCCGGTCGTTCTCCTCCGCGACCCGCCGTGCCGCCTCCGCCGCCAGCATCGCCGCCCGGTCGTCCGCCTGGCGCCGGATCTGCCGGCTCATCAGGTAGAGCGACACGAACACGCCCACCTTGCTGCGCAGGATGTCGGGGTCCACCGGCGAGAGGATGTAGTCGACCGCGCCCAGCGAATAGCCCTTGGCCGTCTGCACCTCGTCGGCGTAGGCGGTGATGAAGATGATGGGCGTCATCATCGAGCGCGGGTGCTTGCGGATGAGCGCGGCAGTCTCGAAGCCGTCGATGTCCGGCATGTTCACGTCCAGCAGGATCACCGCGAACTCGCGCTTGAGGACCTCGCGCAGCGCCGCGGCGCCCGAGCGCACCTTCACCAGGTTCTGGCCCAGCTCCTCCAGCACGGTCTGGAAGACGAGCAGCTTCTCCGGCAGGTCGTCGACGATGAGGATGCTGGCCTTCTCCCCCTGGGCGGGATCGCCCCGGGGAAGCTCGTCCGCCGCGCCCGGCCAGGGAGCTATTTGCACAGCCAGCCCCGCAGCACGGCGAGCAGCTGCGCCGTCTCGACCGGCTTGGACAGGTAGTCCCAGGCGCCGGCCTCGATGCACTTCTCGCGGTCGCCCTTCATGGCCTTGGCGGTGACGGCGATCAGCGGCAGCTGCTTGCCTGCAGGCAGCTTGCGCAGCTCGCGCATGGTCTGCATGCCGTCCATCTCCGGCATCATGATGTCCATCAGCACCACGTCGATGCCGGGCTCGTCCTCCACCAGGCGGATCGCGTCCTGGCCGTTCTCCGCCGACACCACGAGCATGCCTTGCGACTCCAGCACGGTGGCCAGCGCGAAGATGTTGCGAACGTCGTCATCGACGATCAGCACCTTCCTGCCTTCGAGCAGGCCCACCGCCTCGTTGATCGCCTCCACGGCGGCGCGCTCGGCCTGCGTCATGGAGGCCAGGCGCCGGTGCAGCAGGAAGGCGCTGGCATCGACCAGGCGCTCGGCCGACTCGACCGGACGCAGCACCAGGCCGCCCTCCGCCAGGGCCCATTGGGGATCGGGCGCAGAGCCCGGCGGGCGCAGCAGCACCACGGGCAGCGGCCTGGACAGGCTGCCTTCCCGCTCGGGTTCGGCCAGGTCGGCCGCGCCGAGGCCTTTCCAATCCTCCTGGGTGACCAGCAGGTCCACGTCGCCGGCAGCAAGCTCCTGGCGCAGCGACTCGACCGAGTCCGCCTGCACCAGCCGCAGGTCGCTGCCGCGCAGCGCCTCCAGGTAGGCATCGCGCACCGGCGAGGCGCCCAGGGCCACCACCAGCTTGCGCGGACCGGGCTGCACGAAGCGGTGCAGCGCCTGCAGCGCCTGGCTGGCCTCGTCCAGTGACTGGAGCGGCTTGGCCAGGAAGCCGATGGCGCCGGCCTGCAGGGCGCGTTCGCGCGAGTCGTCGGTGGACACCACGCACACGGGGATGTGGCGCGTGCTCAGGTCGGCCTTGATGCGATCCAGGATGCGGAAGCCCTCCATGTCGGGCAGGTGGATGTCCAGCGTGATGACCGCCGGCCGGTAGTCCTGCACCAGCGTGAGCGCATCCGCGCCGCTGGGGCTGACCAGGCCCTTGAAGCCGCACTGGCGCGCCGCCTGCAGCAGCATCTTGGCGAAGGTCAGATCGTTCTCGACGATGAGCAACACCGTGTCGCCGGCCAGCACGCTGTCGCGGTCGTCGCCGGCGACGTTCATCGGCAGCAGGTCCTCCTCGTTCGCCGCGGTGCCCAGGGCGGGCTCGGCCTCGCGCAGCGATGCCGGCTGACTCGCGGCGGCTCGGGCCGCCGCGTCCGGCAGGCGCGGCGCGCGCGGCTCGGCATCGGCCGCGACGCGGGCGGCCGCGCGCAGGCTGCGCGCCGGGCTGTACTGGAAGGGCAGGTACAGCGTGAAGGTGCTGCCCTGCGCCGGCGCGCTCACCAGCCGGATCTCGCCGCCCAGCAGGCGCGCCAGTTCGCGGCTGATGGCCAGTCCCAGCCCGGTGCCCCCGTACTTGCGCGAGGTGGAGCCGTCGGCCTGCTGGAAAGCCTCGAACACGATCTGCTGCTTGTCGGCGGAAATGCCGATGCCGGTGTCCGACACCGAGAAGGCGATCACGCCGGCGGCGCGGTTGAGGTCCTCGTTGTCGGCGGACCAGCCGCCCTCCACCTCCGAGATGGACAGCGCCACCGCGCCGCGGTGCGTGAACTTGAAGGCGTTGGACAGCAGGTTCTTGATGATCTGCTGCAGCCGCTTGGCGTCGGTGACCAGGCTCTCGGGCAGCGGCTCGCGCGCGCGGATCTCGAAGCCCACGTGCTTGGCCTCGGCCACGTGGCGGAAGCTGCGCTCCACCGAGCGCTGCAGGTCCTCCAGCAGCAGCTCGCTCACCTCGACCACCACCGTGCCCGACTCGATCTTCGAGAGGTCCAGGATGTCGTTGATGAGCATGAGCAGGTCGTTGCCCGACAGGTGGATGGTCTTGGCGAACTCCACCTGCTTGGCGCTGAGGTTGCCCTCGCTGTTCTTGTAGAGCTGGTCGGACAGGATCAGCAGGCTGTTGAGCGGCGTGCGCAGCTCGTGCGACATGTTGGCCAGGAACTCGGACTTGTACTTGGAGGTCAGCGCAAGCTGCTCGGCCTTTTCCTCCAGCGCCTGGCGGGCCAGTTCCACCTCGCGGTTCTTGCGCTCCACCTCCTGGTTCTGGTGCACCAGCAGGCGCGCCTTCTCCTGCAGCTCCTCGTTGGTCTGCTGCAGCTCCTGCTGGCGGTTCTGCAGCTCCTCGGCCAGCGACTGCGACTGGGTCAGCAGGTGCTCGGTGCGCATGTTGGCCGAGATGGTGTTGATCACGATGCCGATGGATTCGGTGAGCTGGTCCAGGAAGGCCTGGTGCGAGGGATTGAAGCGCTCCAGCGAGGCCAGCTCCATCACGCCGCGCAGCTCGCCCTCGAACACGATGGGCAGCACGATCACGTCCATGGCCGCGCTCTCGCTCAGGCCCGTGGCCACGCGGAATGCGGCGCTGGGCACGTTGGTGAGCAGGATCTTCGCCTTGTCCACCGCGCACTGGCCCACCAGGCCCTGCCCCAGCTCCAGCTCCTTGCCCAGCGCGCTCTGCCCGCTCGACGCATAGCTGGCCACCAGCTTGAGCCGCCGCGCGTTCATGGCGCTTTCCAGCACGTAGAACTCGGCCTGCTGCGCGCCCACCACCGGCGCCAGTTCGGACAGGATCAGCTGGCCCACGGTGAGCAGGTCCTTCTGGCCCTGCAGCATGCGGCTGAACTTGGCCAGGTTGGTCTTGAGCCAGTCCTGCTCGGTGTTCTTCTGCGTCGTGTCCTCCAGGTTGCGGATCATCTCGTTGATGGTGTCCTTGAGCGCGGCCACCTCGCCCTGCGCCTCCACCGTGATGGAGCGCGTGAGGTCGCCCTGCGTCACCGCGGTGGCCACCTCGGCGATGGCGCGCACCTGGGTCGTGAGGTTGGCGGCGAGCTGGTTCACGTTCTCGGTCAGGCCCTTCCAGGTGCCCGCGGCGCCGGGCACCTTGGCCTGGCCGCCGAGCTTGCCCTCGATGCCCACCTCGCGCGCCACCGAAGTCACCTGGTCGGCGAAGGTGGCCAGCGTGTCGGTCATGCTGTTGATGGTCTCGGCCAGCGCGGCGATCTCGCCCTTGGCCTCCACCGTGAGCTTCTGCTTGAGGTCGCCGTTGGCCACGGCCGTCACCACCTTGGCGATGCCGCGCACCTGGCCGGTCAGGTTGCCGGCCATGAAGTTCACGTTCTCCGTGAGGTCCTTCCAGGTGCCCGAGACGTCGCGCACCTGCGCCTGGCCGCCCAGGCGGCCTTCGGTGCCCACCTCGCGCGCCACCCGCGTCACTTCCGACGCGAAGGACGAGAGCTGGTCCACCATGGTGTTGATGGTGGCCTTGAGCTCCAGGATCTCGCCCTTCACGTCCACCGTGATCTGCTTGGAGAGATTGCCGGCCGCCACCGCCTTGGTCACGTCGGCGATGTTGCGCACCTGCGAGGTGAGGTTGGAGGCCATCAGGTTCACCGAGTCGGTGAGGTCCTTCCAGGTGCCGGCCACGCCCTGCACGTCGGCCTGCCCGCCCAGGATGCCCTCGGTGCCCACCTCCACCGCCACCCGCGTCACCTCGGCCGCGAAGGAGCGCAACTGGTCCACCATGGTGTTGACGGTGTTCTTGAGTTCCGAGATCTCGCCCTTCACGTCCACCGTGATCTTCTTGGAGAGGTCGCCGGCCGCCACGGCCGTGGTCACCTCGGCGATGTTGCGCACCTGCGAGGTCAGGTTGCCGGCCATGAAGTTCACCGACTCGGTCAGGTCCTTCCAGGTGCCGGCCACGCCCTGCACGTCGGCCTGGCCGCCCAGCTTGCCCTCGGTACCCACCTCGCGCGCCACGCGCGTCACTTCGGCGGCGAAGGAGCGCAGCTGGTCCACCATGGTGTTCACGGTGTTCTTCAGCTCCAGGATCTCGCCCTTCACGTCCACCGTGATCTTCTTGGAGAGGTCGCCGGCCGCCACCGCCTTGGTCACGTCGGCGATGTTGCGCACCTGGCTGGTGAGGTTGCCGGCCATGGAGTTGACCGAGTCGGTCAGGTCCTTCCACGTGCCCGAGACTCCCTCCACCCGCGCCTGCCCGCCCAGGGAGCCCTCGGTGCCCACCTCGCGCGCCACGCGCGTCACCTCGGAGGCGAAGGAGCGCAGCTGGTCCACCATGGTGTTGATGGTGTTCTTCAGCGTGAGGAACTCGCCCTTCACGTCCACGTCGATCTTCTTGGACAGGTCGCCCTTGGCCACGGCCGTGGTCACGTCGGCGATGTTGCGCACCTGGTCGGTGAGGTTGCCCGCCATGGAGTTCACCGAGTCGGTCAGGTCCTTCCAGGTGCCGGCCACGCCCTTGACCTTGGCCTGCCCGCCCAACTTGCCCTCGGTGCCCACCTCGCGCGCGACGCGCGTCACCTCGGCGGAGAAGTCGCCCAGCTGCTCGACCATCTTGTTGATGGTGCGGGCGGTGCGCAGGAACTCGCCCTCCAGCTCGCGCCCCTCCACTTCCAGCGCCATGCTCTTGGACAGGTCGCCCTGCGCCACCGCGCCGATCACGCGGGCGACTTCGGTGTTGGGGTGGACCAGGTCGTCGATGAGCGCGTTGACGCACTGCACCGACTCGCGCCAGAAGCCGCGCGTATCGATCACCGGTGCGCGCTCGCGCAGCTTGCCCTCCTTGCCCACCACGCGGCTCAGGCGCATCAGCTCCGCGGCCAGCGCGGCGTTCTGGTCGACCACGTCGTTGAAGACTTCGGCCACGCGGCCGGCCAGTCCCATCCAGTGCATGGGCAGGCGTGCCTTGGGGTCGCCCTGGCGCAGGCGGGCCAGGGCGTCCAGCAGCAATTCCAGCTGCTCCTGCGAGGCGCTGGTGGCGAGGTGTTCAGATGCGTTCATGTCACGGTCCGTTCATGAAGTGGGGCGGCACGCAGGCAGGCGCCAAGCGAGGCGCGCGTGCCGCTCGGCACAACCTTCAAACTATTGCGCAAGCGCAGTGCCCGTGCAACGGCACTTGCCACCCCGCGCCACACACATTGGCGCGCAGTCCGACAGGCCGGTGGGACGCGTCCTACAACGGCTGACAAGCGCGACGAGAAGCGTGGCAAGACACTGGTGGGCATCGCCCGCAGCGGCGTGCTGGCGGGTTGCGCTCGCCCCCGCCCGCTCGGGCAGGAGGAACGGCGGCGAGGACTGCCGCGCCTCAGCCGCAGCGCGCGCCGACCATCCGGCCCTGGCCGTCGACCTCGACGATGAGCCGCAGCGGATCGGCCGGCGACGGAATCTCGCCCTGCTTCACCGACACGGCCGAGCGCGCGCCGGTGCGGTCGCGCGCTTCCTGCAGCACCTGCGGCGTGACGGCCTGGCCCAGCGCGAAGCGCGACTCGCCTGCCACGCACTGGTGGACCATCTCGACGAACTGGGGAGGCGGCGGCACTTCGGGCCCGAGCGGCCGGGGCGCATTGGGCGACTGGCAGGCGGCCAGGGCGAGGGCGGCGAGAAGACCCGCGGGCCGGGCAGATCGGCAGGTGACGTGGCGCATGGCGTTCCTCCTTGAAGCCGGCAAGCCTAACGCGTCCACCAGCGGCCGTCGAAGCGCCCCTGCAGGAAGGCGACGAAGCTCGACACCTTGCCGGGCACCAGCTTGGGCGAAGGAAAGACCGCGTGGATCTCCTGCTCGGCCAGCCCGTGGTCGGCCAGCACCTCCACCACCTTGCCCGCCTTGATCGACTCCGCTGCCACGTAGCGCGGCATGAGTGCGATGCCCAGGCCCTCGCGCGTCGCTGCCAGCACGGCCGAGAGGTTGTTCGAGCGCATCCGCCCGGTGACCGGCACCGTCACCGCCTCGCCCTTGGGCGTGTGCATCTGCCACACGTCGTCGCCCACCACGCTGCTGTAGATGAGCGCCACATGGGCGCTGAGGTCCTGCGCCTTCTTCGGCGTGCCGTGCTGCTTGAGGTAGGCGGGCGCCGCCACCATGACCCACGGGTTCATGCCCAGGAAGCGCGCGCCCAGCGAGGAGTCGGCCAGCTTGCCCATGCGCACGGCCACGTCGATGCCCTGGGCCACCAGGTCCACGTAGCGGTCCTCGAAGCTCAGGTCCACCTGCACCTGCGGATGGCGGGCCATGTATTCCAGCGCGGCCGGCACCACCACCCGCCGCCCGAAGGCCACCGAAGTGCCGATGCGCAGCAGCCCCTGGGCCTGCGACTGCTGCAGCCGCACGATGCTGTCGGCGTCCTGCGCGTCGCGCACGATGCCCTTGCATTTCTCGTAGTACAGGGCGCCCACCTCGGTCAGGCTCACGCCGCGCGTGTTGCGGTTGAGCAGGCGCGCCTTCAGCCGCGCCTCGGTGGCGGCGACCTGCTTGGTCACCGTGGGCTGGGTGGTGTTGAACTCGCGCGCGGCCTTGGAGAAGCTGCCGGTCTCCACCACGCGCACGAACATTTCCATGGCCAGGAGTCGATCCATGCCCGGATGCTAGAGGCATTCATTCCGATTTGGAATAGGTTTTATGGCGCCCTGGCGTCTTCTGCCAACAGGCCCCGCTGCCTAAAGTCCAAAGCCTCACACAGTCAGGCACCCAAGGAGACAAAAATGGCAAAGATGACCGCGGCCCAGGCCGCCGTTCTGGTGATGGAGAAGGAAGGCGTGACCCAGGCCTTCGGCGTGCCCGGCGCGGCCATCAACCCGCTGTACTCTGCCCTGCGCAAGCAGGCCAGCATCGCCCACATCCTGGCGCGCCACGTGGAAGGCGCCTCGCACATGGCCGAGGGCTACACCCGGGCCAAGGCCGGCAACATCGGCGTTTGCATCGGCACCTCGGGCCCGGCGGGTACCGACATGATCACCGGCCTGTACTCGGCCTGGGCCGATTCGATCCCGATCCTGTGCATCACCGGCCAGGCGCCGCGTGCGCGCCTGTACAAGGAAGACTTCCAGGCCGTGGACATCGAATCCATCTCCAAGCCCGTCACCAAGTGGAGCGTCACCGTGCGCGAGCCCGGCCAGGTACCGCAGGTGTTTCAGCAGGCCTTCCACCTGATGCGCTCGGCCCGCCCCGGCCCGGTGCTGATCGACCTGCCCTTCGACGTGCAGATGGCGCAGATCGAGTTCGACATCGACACCTACGAGCCCCTGCCCGTCTACAAGCCGGCCGCCACCCGCGCGCAGGTTGAAAAAGCGATCTCCATGCTCAACGAGGCCGAGCGCCCGCTGATCGTGGCCGGCGGCGGCATCATCAACGCCGACGCCTCCGACCTGCTGGTTCGCTTTGCCGAAGCCACCGGCGTGCCGGTGATCCCCACGCTGATGGGCTGGGGCGCGATCCCCGACGACCACCCGCTGATGGCCGGCATGTGCGGCCTGCAGACCAGCCACCGCTACGGCAACGCCACCATGCTCGCCAGCGACTTCGTGCTGGGCATCGGCAACCGCTGGGCCAACCGCCACACCGGGTCGGTGGACGTCTACACCAAGGGCCGCAAGTTCGTGCACGTGGACATCGAGCCCACGCAGATCGGACGCGTGTTCACGCCCGACTTCGGCATCGTCTCCGACGCCAAGGCCGCGCTGGAACTCTTCGTCGAGGTGGCCGAGGAGATGAAGGCCAAGGGCCGCCTGCCCGACCGCAAGGGCTGGGCCGGCGAGTGCCTGGAGCGCAAGAAGACCATGCTGCGCAAGACCAACTTCGACGACGTGCCGATGAAGCCGCAGCGCGTGTACCAGTGCATGAACCGCAACTTCGAGCGCGACACCTGCTACGTGAGCACCATCGGCCTGTCGCAGATCGCAGCCGCGCAGTTCCTGCACGTTTACAACCCGCGCCACTGGATCAACTGCGGCCAGGCCGGCCCGCTGGGCTGGACCATTCCCGCCGCCCTGGGCGTGCGTGCCGCCGACCCCTCGCGCAAGATCGTCGCGCTCTCGGGCGACTACGACTTCCAGTTCATGATCGAGGAGCTGGCCGTGGGCGCGCAGTTCAAGCTGCCCTACATCCACATCGTGGTGAACAACAGCTACCTGGGCCTGATCCGCCAGTCGCAGCGCGGCTTCGAGATGGACTACTGCGTGCAGCTGGGCTTCGAGAACGTCAATGCCGGCCCCGATGCCGGCGTGGAAGCCGGCTACGGCGTCGACCACATGAAGGTGGTCGAGGGTCTGGGCTGCAAGGGCATCCGCGTGACCAAGCAGGAACAGATGACGCCCGCCATCGCGCAGGCCGAGAAGCTCATGGCCGAGTTCGGCGTGCCGGTGGTCATCGAGGTGATGCTGGAGCGCGTGACCAACATCGCCATGGGCACCGAGATCGACAACATCACCGAGTTCGAGGAACTGGCCAAGGACATCAGCGACGCGCCCACCGCCGTGGCTGCCGCGCTGCTGGACTGAGCCCACCCGCCCTCAGCCAAGACAAAGGAACCACGCATGCCCAAGTTCGCTGCCAATCTCACCATGCTCTTCACCGAGCTGCCCTTCATGCAGCGCTTCGAGGCGGCCGCCAAGGCGGGCTTCGAGGCGGTGGAGTACCTCTTCCCCTACCCCTACCCCAAGGCCGAGCTGGCCGCGGCGCTGAAGGCCAACAAGCTGAAGCAGGTGCTGCACAACCTGCCCGCCGGCGACTGGGATGCCGGCGAGCGCGGCATCGGCTGCCACCCGGACCGCGTCAGCGAGTTCCGCGAAGGCGTGGCGCGCGCCATTGACTACGCCGGCACGTTGGGCTGCCCGCAGGTCAACTGCCTGCTGGGCAAGGTGCCGGCCGGCGTGAGCACGCAGCAGGCGCACGAGACGGCGGTGGCCAACCTGCGCTACGCGGCCGAGCAGCTGCGCGGCGCCAACATCCGCCTGCTGATCGAGCCGATCAACACCTTCGACATTCCCGGCTTCTTCCTCACCCGCACCGAGCAGGCGCTGAAGATCCTGGACGAGGTGGACTCGGGCAACCTGTTCGTGCAGTACGACATCTACCACGCGCAGCGCATGGAAGGCGAGCTGGCCAGCACCATCACGAAGAACCTGGCACGCATCGGCCACATCCAGCTGGCCGACAACCCGGGCCGCGGCGAGCCGGGCACCGGCGAGATCAACTACGCCTGGCTCTTCAAGCACATCGACGCCGCCGGCTACACCGGCTGGATCGGCTGCGAATACAAGCCGCGCGGCGCCACCACCGCCGAGGGCCTGGGCTGGCGCGAGCAGCTCGTGGCACGTTGATCCATCCCTGAATCAAGCAAAAGAAGGAAAGACCAAGACATGAGCGAGAACACCTCCCGCAAGATCGGCTTCATCGGCCTGGGCATCATGGGCGCGCCCATGGCCGGCCACCTGCTGGCCGCCGGCCACCAGCTGTTCGTCAACACGCACGGCCCGGTGCCCGATCCCTTCGGCACGCAGGCCCTGGTGTGCCCCACCGCCGCAGACGTCGCGAAGCAGGCCGAAGTGATCTTCATCATGGTGCCCGACACGCCCGACGTGGAGAAGGTGCTGTTCTCCGAGAACGGCGTGGCCGCGGGCCTGGCCTCGGGCGCCAAGGGCAAGATCGTGGTGGACATGAGCTCCATCGACCCGATCGCCACCAAGGAATTCGCGAAGAAGATCCTGGCGCTGGGCGCAGGCTACATCGACGCGCCGGTCTCCGGCGGCGAAGTGGGCGCCAAGGCGGCCAGCCTCACCATCATGTGCGGCGGCGACGAGGGCGACTTCGGCCGCGTGCGTCCCCTCCTGGAGAAGATGGGCAAGAACATCACCCTGGTGGGCGGCAACGGCGACGGGCAGACCACCAAGGTGGCCAACCAGATCATCGTGGCGCTGAACATCGCCGCCGTGGGCGAGGCGCTGGTGTTCGCCAGCAAGGCGGGCGCCGACCCGGCCAAGGTGCGCCAGGCGCTGATGGGGGGGTTTGCGTCCAGCCGCATCCTGGAAGTGCACGGCGAGCGCATGATCAAGCGCACCTTCGCGCCGGGCTTCCGCATCTCGCTGCACCAGAAGGACCTGAACCTGGCACTGTCGGGCGCCCGCGCCCTGGGTGTTGCACTGCCGCAGACGGCCAGTGCGGCGCAGCTGATGAACGCCTGCGCGGCGCTGGGCCATGGCCAGGAAGACCATTCCGCCCTGGTCCGCGCCCTGGAGGCATTGGCCCAGCATCCGGTGGCGCCAGACGCATCCTGATTCAACCTGCGTAAATCCCACATGCGAAGAGAGGCACCGCTTGCGGTAGCCTCTCTTTTCGCTTTTTCGCGTTCCCCCATCACGACAACAACGAAGGAGAGAGCTGTCATGTCGAACACCCTGTCACCCGCCGAAGAAGCCCTGCGCGATGCCGCGCGCGAATACCACCGCTCGCCCACCAAGGGAAAGATCTCGATCACGCCGACCAAGGCGCTGATCAACCAGCGCGACCTGTCGCTGGCCTACTCCCCCGGCGTGGCCTACCCTTGCCTCGACATCGAGGCCGACCCGGCCACCGCCTTCGAATACACCGCGCGCGGCAACCTGGTGGGCGTGGTCACCAACGGCACCGCCGTCCTGGGCCTGGGCGACATCGGCCCGCTGGCCGCCAAGCCGGTGATGGAAGGCAAGGGCTGCCTGTTCAAGAAATTCGCCGGCATCGACGTGTTCGACATCGAGCTGGCCGAGCGCGACCCCGACAAGCTGGTGGACATCATCGCGGCGCTGGAGCCCACGCTGGGCGGCGTCAACCTGGAGGACATCAAGGCGCCCGAGTGCTTCTACATCGAGAAGAAGCTGCGCGAGCGCATGAACATCCCGGTGTTCCATGACGACCAGCATGGCACCGCCATCATCTCCGCCGCCGCGCTCATCAACGGCCTGGAGCTGGTGGGCAAGAAGATCGGGGACGTGAAGATCGCCGTGTCGGGCGCCGGCGCCGCCGCCATTGCCTGCCTCGACGTCTTCGTGGGCCTGGGCGCCAAGGTCGCCAACATCTTCGCGGTCGATTCCAAGGGCCTGATCTACGAAGGCCGCGCCGGCGGCTTCGACGAGTCCAAGGCCCGCTACGCGCAAAAGAGCACCGACGCCCGCACCCTGGCCGACGCAGTCAAGGGCGCCGACGTGTTCCTGGGTTGCTCGGCGGCCGGCGTGCTGACCGGCGACATGGTCAAGACCATGGGCAGCCAGCCCATCATCCTGGCGCTGGCCAACCCCGAGCCGGAGATCCGCCCCGAAGTGGCCAAGGCCGCGCGGCCCGACTGCATCATCGCCACCGGCCGCTCGGACTACCCGAACCAGGTCAACAACGTGCTGTGCTTCCCCTACATCTTCCGCGGCGCCCTCGATTGCGGCGCCACCAAGATCACGGAAGAGATGAAGCTGGCCTGCGTGCGCGAGATCGCCGAGCTGACCAAGGCCGACATCAGCGAGGAAGTGGCCACCGCCTATGCCGGGCAGGAATTGGCCTTCGGCCCCGACTACCTGATTCCCAAGCCCTTCGACTCGCGCCTGATCCTGCGCATCGCGCCGGCCGTGGCGAAGGCGGCCAAGGAATCGGGCGTGGCCACGCGTCCCATCGAGGACATGGACGCCTACCGCCAGCACCTGTCGCGCTTCGTCTACCACACCGGCATGTTCATGCGCCCGGTGTTCAGTGCCGCCAAGGCGGCCAGCGCCAAGCGCATCGCCTATGCCGAGGGCGAGGACGAACGCGTGCTGCGCGCCGCCCAGTGGGCGGTGGACGAAGGCACGGCGAAGCCGATCCTGGTGGGCCGCCCCGCCGTGATCGAGACGCGCATCAAGAAGGCCGGCCTGCACATCAAGCTGGGCACGGACGTCGAGGTGGTCAACCCCGAGGACGACCCGCGCTTCCGCATCTACTGGGAAGCCTTCCACAAGCTGATGGCGCGCCAGGGCGTGACGCCCGAGGCGGCCAAGACCATGGTGCGCCGCTCCAACACCACCATCGCCGCGCTGATGGTCCACCTGGGCGATGCCGACGCCATGCTGTGCGGCCTGGTGGGCCGCTTCGACGCGCACCTGGACCACATCCGCAACATCATCGGCCTCAAGCGCGGCGCGCCGGGCTTCGCCACCCTCAACGCGCTGACGCTGGACAAGCACACCCTCTTCGTGGCCGACACCAACGTGCACGAGGACCCGAGCGCCGAGATGCTCGCCAGCATCGCCGTGATGGCGGCCGACGAGATCAAGCGCTTCGGCCTGCCGCCCAAGGTAGCCTTCCTCTCGCACTCCAACTTCGGCACCTCCAGCCGCGGCTCGGCCAGGAAGATGCGACTGGCGCGCGACCTGTTCGCGAAGATGGCGCCGGACGTGGAGTGCGACGGCGAGATGCACGGCGACGCCGCCCTGTCGGCCGACATCCGCCGCACCTCGCTGCCCGAGACCACCCTCAGCGGCGACGCCAACCTGCTGATGTGCCCCAACCTGGACGCGGCCCACATCCTCTACAACGTGCTGAAGATCACCGGCAGCCACGGCGTGACGGTGGGCCCGATCCTGCTGGGCGCCGCCAGCTCGGCGCACGTGCTGACGCCCTCGGCCACGGTGCGCCGGGTGATCAACATGACGGCGCTGGCGGTGGCCAACGCGGGCATCGAGAAGTAACCTCGCGAAGGCTAGGCCCCTGGGCGCGCCAGCGCGCCCAGGTAGTCGCGCACGCGCGGCTGCGCCATCAGCTCGCCGAAGCCGGCGTGCTGCGTGACCTCGCCCTTGTGCACGAAGAGGAAGCGCTCGCAGCTCTGGCGCAGGATGTCCAGGTGAAAGGGCTCGTTCGGGTGCACGCACAGGAACACCAGCCGCCCGGAGTCCTTCAGCCGCGCGAAGAAGTCCAGCATGAAGCCGATGTAGCCGTCCTGCGTGTTGAACTGCGGCTCGTCGAACAGGTGCACCAGCGGCGAGTCGCTGTGCGCGTGCTGCAGCATGAAGTTGGGCCGGTGCCGCTGGAAGGCCCGCACCTGGTAGGACTGGTGGTAGTGGATCGCCAGCCGGTCGCGCTCGTGCGTGCGCACCTGGTGGATGTCCTGGCCGGCCACGCGCACGCGGCCGCTGTCGGGCCGGTTGCTGCCGGTCATCAGCTCGAAGAGCGTGGTCTTGCCCGAGCCGTTGGGGCCCAGCACGCCGACCACCGTCGGGCGTGCCACCTCGAAGTCGGCCGCCAGCGAGAAGGTGCGCTGGCGCCGCCACGGCAGGCCGCGGGCGTAGTGCTTGGCGATGCCTTCGACGCGAAGCAGCGGTGGGGTTGCGGTGTTCATCATGCGGATCACACTCCCAGCAGGCGCATGCGCAGCGCGTCGTCGCTGCGCAGCTGCTGCGCAGGCCCCTCGTGCACGATGCGGCCCAGGTTCATCACGTAGACCCGGTCGGCCACGGCCAGCGCGCTCTGCACGTTCTGCTCGACCACCAGCACCGCCACGCCCTCGGCGGCCAGGCGGGTGATGGTCTTCATCACGTCCTGCACCACCTTGGGCGCCAGGCCCTGACTGGGTTCGTCGAAGAGCACCAAGCCAGGCGAGCCCAGCAGTGCGCGGGAGATCGCCACCATCTGCATCTCGCCGCCCGACAGGTTCTCGCACTCGCGGTGCATCAGGTATTCCAGCGCGCTGAAGATCTCGAAGCACTCCTTCTCGCGCCAGGCGCGAAAGCGCGTCTTCTTGCGTGCGATGGCCAGGTTACGCGCCACGGTGAGCGTGGGAAAGATGCGCCGGTCGTCCGGCACCCAGCCGATGCCGGCGCGGGCGATCTCGTGCGTGGCGGCCTGCGTGACGTCGCGGCCGTCGAAGCGGATGGCGCCGCTGCGTGCCGGCGTGAGGCCCAGGATGGAGCGCAGGGTGCTGGTCTTGCCCGCGCCGTTGGGCCCGAGCAGCGCCACCACCTCGCCGGCCGCCACCTGCAGCGACACATCGAACAGCACCTGCGTCTCGCCGTAGAAGGTGCGGATGTCCTGCACGCTCAGCAGCGCCTGCTCCGCCCGTGGCGACAGGACGGCGCTCATGCCAGCGCCCCCAGGTTCGAGCGCGCCACCCATTCGTTGCGCCGAAGCTCATCCGGCGTGCCCTGCGCGATGACCTGGCCCCAGTGGATGACCGAGATGCGATCGGCCAGCGAGAACAGGAATTTCATGTCGTGCTCGATGATCATGATGGTCAGGTGGCGGCGCAGGCTGGCCACCAGTTCGGCGAGCCGCGCGGTGCCTTCCGCGCCCAGGCCGGCGGTCGGTTCGTCCAGGAAGAGCATGCGGGGCCTCGCCGCCAGCGCGACGCCGATCTCCAGCGCGCGCCGCTCGCCGTAGGACAGGCTGCGTGCCTGCACCCGCTCCTTGCCGGCCAGGCCCACTTGCGCCAGCACCTGCGCCGCCTCCTCCTGCGCGCCGCGGTCCGCGCCCAGGTCGCGCCAGGGGTTGAAGCCCTGGGCGCGCACCCGCGGCGTGGCCACCAGCACGTTGTCCAGCGCGGTGTAGTCGTCGAACAGGTTCATGATCTGGAAGGAGCGCGAGATGCCGCGCCTAGCGATCTCGCGCGGTGCCAGGCCGGTGATGTCCCGCCCGGCGAAGCGCACCGTGCCGCGGTCAGGCCGGTAGCGGCCGGTGAGCACGTTGAAGCAGGTGGTCTTGCCCGCGCCGTTGGGCCCCATGATGCCCACCAGTTCGCCTTCGTCGCAGGAGAGCGTGATGTCCTCGAGCACCACCTGCTCGCCGAAGCGCTTCGACAGGCCGGTGGCTTCAAACAGCTTCATCTGCGCCTCGCTGGATGAGTGACAGCGCCGCAGCGCCGGATGCGCCGGCAGCGGCCCGCCGCGCCAGCCTGCCGCGCCATTCCTGCCAGATGCCGGCAATGCCCTCGGGCTTGAACAGCACCATCGCCATGAACACCAGGCCATACCAGAGCAGCCAGGCTTCGGTGTACACGCCCAGCAGGTCGCGCGCCAGGATGAAGAAGGTGGCGCCGATCACCGGCCCCCAGAAGCTCACCATGCCACCGCCCACCAGCACCATCATCACGACGAAGCCGGAGTTGTGCAGGCTCATGACGTTCGGATAGGCCGACTGCTGCGCCATGGCGAAGAGCGCACCGGCCAGCCCCGCCACCGAAGCCGACAGCGTGAAGGCCAGCCACTTGTAGAGCCAGATGTTGTAGCCCACGAAGGCGGCCCGCGTCTCGTTCTGCTTGATGGCGCTCAGGATGCGCCCCAGCGGCGAATGCACCAGCCGCCACAGCCCCACCAGCACCAGCGCGAACACCGCCAGGCAGAAGTAGAAGAGCGCGCCATTGCTCTTGAGCGGGAAGGCGACGAAGCCGAAGTCGGCCGGCAGGCGCTGGATGTTCAGCAGCCCGTCCTCCCCGCCCGTGACCGTGTGCCACTTGTTGGCCACGAACCAGAACACCTGTCCGAAGGCGATGGTCAGCAGCGCGTAGTAGATGCCGCGCCGGTGCGAGATGAACAGGCCCACCAGGCCCGCCAGCACCGCTGTCACCAGCACTGCGCCCAGCAGGTCGAACCACAGGTTGGGCCACAGCTTGAGTTGCAGCAGCCCGAAGGCATAGGCGCCGATGCCGAAGTAGGCGCCGTGGCCGAAGGACGGCAGCCCGGTGAAGCCCAGCAGCAGGTTGAAGCCCAGGGCGAACATCATCCAGATCATGATTTCCAGCGCCAGGTACTGGTAGAGCCCCACCCGCGCCACCCACAGTGGCGTGGACAGCAGCAGCACCAGGACGATGACCATGGGCAGCGGGAACCAGGGAGCGCGGCCGGCGGCGAGTTGCATGGGTGTGGTTCAGAAAAAAGGGGTTGGACAAAACAGAATGTACGTTCTAATATTTAAACATTCAAGAACATTCATTCTATTTTTGTCCGATGGATCCGATCGCGAGTTACGAAGAGCTCAAGCAGCGCATCACGCAGGCCTATCCCGCCATGTCCAAGCAGCTGCAGCGCATCGCCCGCTATGTGCTGGAGCGGCCGGAGGAGCTCGCGCTGGGCACGGTGGCGGCCGTGGCCGAGGCCAATGAAGTGCAGCCCTCGGCAATGATCCGCTTCGCGAACGCGGTGGGCTATGGTGGCTTCTCCGAGATGCAGCAGGTCTTCCGCGGCCACCTGGTGGAGCGCAGCGCCAGCTACCGCGAGCGCATCGCCGCCATGCGCAAGCAGCAGGGCAACGGCGCGCGCGCCCCCGGCGGCGTGCTGCACCAGCTGGCGACCGATTCGATGGCCGAGCTGAGCCAGCTCGACGACAGCGTCCACGAAGCCGACCTGCAGGCCGCCGTGGCCCTGATCGCCGGCGCGCCGCGCTGCCATGTGCTGGCGCAGAAGCGCGCCTTTCCGGTGGCGGGCTACCTGGCCTACGCGCTCTCGCAGCTGGAGCTGCGCACCCACCTGCTCGACGGCGCCGGCGGCATGCTGCGCGAGGGGCTGCAGGCCATGGCGCCGGGCGATGTGCTGATCGTCGCCAGCTTCCGCAACTACTCGCCCGAAGTGCTGGCCGCCGCGCAGCAGGCGCATGCCACCGGCATCGCCGTGGTCGCCATCACCGACGGGCCACTGTCGCCGCTCAAGGCTTCGTCGCGCGTGTGCTTCGAGCTGGCCGACGACTCGTCCAAGCCCTTCCGCTCGCTGGTGGCGCCGCTGTGCCTGGCCCAGGCCCTGGTGGTGAGCACCGGCCACCAGCTGGCCGAACAGGCCGGCGCCGCCGCGCCGCGCGCCCGCAAGCGCGCAGCCACCGCATCACCCCGAAAAGGACGCGCATGACCCACCGCCCCTTCGATGTCATCTGCATGGGCCGCGCCGCCGTCGACCTCTACGGCGAGCAGATCGGCGGCCGGCTGGAGGACATGCAGAGCTTTCGCAAGTACCTGGGCGGATCGCCGGCCAACACGGCGGTGGGCGTGGCGCGCCTGGGCCTGAAGCCGGCCATGTTCAGCCGCGTGGGCGACGAGCACAACGGCCGCTTCGTGCGCGAGACGCTGGCCGCCGAAGGCGTGGACGTGGGGCTGGTGGCCACCGACCCGAAGCGCCTCACCGCCCTGGTCTTCCTCGGCATCCAGGATGCCGACACCTTCCCGCTGGTGTTCTACCGCGAGAACTGCGCCGACATGGCGATCGACGAGGCCGACATCACCGCGGCGCACCTGGCCTCGGCCACCGCCCTGCTGGTGTCGGGCACGCACCTGTCGCAGCCGCAGCCCTACCGCGCCTGCCGCGCCGCGATGCGCATGGCCCGCGAGGCCGGCACGCGCGTGGTGCTGGACATCGACTACCGACCGGTGCTGTGGGGCCTGACCAGCCCCGGCCTGGGCGAGCAGCGCTTCGTGCCCTCCGACCAGGTCAGCGCGCACCTGCAGACTGTGCTGCCCGAATGCGATCTGGTCGTGGGCACGCAGGAAGAGATCCACATCGCCGGCGGCAGTGCCGATACGCTGACCGCGCTGCGCCGCCTGCGCGAGCTGACCAGAGCCACGCTGGTGCTCAAGCGCGGGCCCATGGGCTGCGTGGTGTTCCCCGGCGCCATTCCCGATTCGCTGGAAGACGGGCTGCGCGGCCCGGGCTTTCCGGTCGAGGTGTTCAACGTCCTGGGCGCGGGCGATGCCTTCATGGCCGGCTTCCTGCGCGGCTGGTTGAAGGAAGAGCCGCTCACGACCTGCTGCACCTGGGCCAACGCCTGCGGCGCGCTGGTGGTGTCACGGCACGGCTGCGCGCCGGCCATGGCGAGCTGGGAAGAACTGCAGCACTTCCTGGACCACGGCTCGCCCACCGAGCGCCTGCGCGAGGACGAGCAGCTGGAGCACCTGCACCGCAGCAGCACCCGCACCCGCCGCTGGAACACGCTGGGCATCCTGGCCTTCGACCATCGCGTGCAGTTCGACGAACTGGCCGCGCGGCACGGCGGCGACGCCCAGCGCATCGAGGCCTTCAAGCGCCTGGTGGCCGAGGCCGCCCGCCGCGTCGCGCACGAATACGATGCCTCGGGCGGTCTGCGCGCCGGCATGATTCTGGACGGCCGCTTCGGCGAGCACATCCTTCCGCGCCTGACCGGCCAGGGGTGGTGGGTGGCGCGGCCGGTGGAGTTGCCGGGCTCCCGGCCGCTGGCCTTCGAGCCTGCGGATCCGCTGCTGCTGGAGCTGCGCCGCTGGCCCGCCGAGCAGGTCGCCAAATGCCTCTTGAGCTGGCATCCGGACGACCCCCCTGCCCTGCGCACCGAGCAGCTCGCCCGCGTGCACGAACTGCAGGCGGCCTGCATCGCCACCGACCACGAGTTCCTCATCGAGGTGATCCCGCCGCGCGAGTTGCCGGCCGACGACGGCACGCTGGCCCGCGCCATCGAGCAGCTCTACCTGGCCGGCGTGCGCCCCGACTGGTGGAAGCTGCCGCCGACCGAAGCGACGGAAGCGTGGGAGCAGATCTGCACGGCCATCCAACGGCACGACCCGCATTGCCGCGGCGTGCTCCTCCTGGGCATGGAAGCCAGCGAGGCAGTCCTGCAGCGCGGTTTCCGCGCGGCCGCCACGCAGCCGCTGTGCCGCGGCTTCGCGGTCGGCCGCTCGATCTTCGGCGATGCCGCGGCCGCATGGTTCGCAGGCCGCATGGGCGACCAGGAGGTGGTCGAACAGGTGGCGCAGCGCTATGCGCGGCTGATCCGGCTCTGGCAGGACGCCCGCCTGAGCGCGGCCGAACAGGCCGACCCGGTCCTCACATGACTTCAACAGGAAAGCAAGCATGAACACCCTCCCCCGCATCGGCTTCATCGGCATCGGCATGATGGGCCACGGCATCTCGAAGAATCTGCTGGCCAAGGGCCATGCGCTGCGCTTCAAGGCCAACCGCAACCGGGCCAACCTGGCCGACCTGCTGGCGGCAGGCGCCACGGAGGCCAGCAGCAACGGCGACGCGGCCGAAGGCGCCGACATCGTCTTCATCTGCGTGACCGGCTCGCCGGAGGTGGAGCAGGTGGTCTACGGCGAAGGCGGCCTGCTGGCGGCGGCGCGGCCGGGCCTGCGGGTGGTGGACTGCTCCACCGCCGAGCCTTCGTCGAGCGCGCGCATCCGCGCCGACTTCGCGGCCCGCGGCGTGAAGTTCATCGACGCGCCGCTGGCGCGCACGCCCAAGGAGGCCGAGGAAGGCCGGCTCAACACCATGGTGGGCGCGGAGGCCGAGGACTTCGCCGCCATCGAGCCGGTGCTCAAGGCCTTCTGCGAGAACATCTTCCACGTCGGCCCGCCCGGGCACGGCCATGTGCTCAAGCTGGTGAACAACATGATGGCGATGGGCTTCGCCGCCTGCATCGCCGAGGCCTTCGCGGTGGCGGCCAAGTCGGGCCTGGACCTCAAGCGCCTGTACGACGTGGTGTCCGTGGGCGGCGTCAACTGCGGCATCTTCCAGATGATGACCGCCAAGACCCTGTCCGAAGGCGCGCTGGACGGCTTCAAGTTCGGCATCGGCAACGCCCGCAAGGACCTGCGCTACTACACCCACCTGGCCGAGTCGCTGCCGGTGGCCAGCTTCCTGGGCGAGGCCACGCACCAAGCGCTGGTGCAGGCCGCCAACCTGGGCTATGGCGACAAGCTGATCGCCTCCCTCTTCGAGGCGCAGGAAAAGATCAACGACGTAAGGATCGTCCCGCGCTGAACCGGCATTCCCGAGCCCCGAAACAGAGCAACAACCAGAGCAGGAGACAAGCCATGAGAGACGATGACAGCAACGCATCCGCCCCTTCCTCGCGCCGCGCCCTGCTCAAGGGCACCGGCCTGGCCCTGGCCGGCGCCGGCCTGTATGGCGTGGCGCCCTTCATGGGCCCGTGGAAGCACAACCGCGTGTGGGCCCAGGCGGCGCAGAAGAAGCCGCTGGTGATTGGCCTGACCATGGACGCCTCGGGCCAGTACGCGGCCTCGGGCGGCGAGGAACGGCTGGGCGCGATGATGGCCATCCGCGAATTCAACGCCAAGGGCGGCGTGCTGGGCCGGCAGATCGAGGCCATCCACATCGACACCGAGACCACGCCGGCCACCGGCTCGCGCGTGGCCGAGCGCATGATCACCCGCAACGAGGCCGCCTTCCTGATCGGCGCGGTGCATTCGGGCGTGGCCAATGCCATCTCGCAGGTAGCGCAGAAGTACGGCACGGTGTTCCTCAACACCAACTCCAGCTCGCCCACCGAGGCCGGCAAGGACTGCCACCGCGTGAAGTTCGTGTGGGACGGCAACGGCACCAACTTCTCCAACGCCATCGTGAAGAACGCGATCTCCGCGAGCGGGCGCAACTGGGTGCTGCTGACCAACGACTACGTGTGGGGCCACACCACTTCCAAGGCGACCCGCGCCGCCGTCGAGGCCAACGGCGGGAAGATCGTCGACGAACTGCTGGTGCCGCAGAACACGCGCGACTTCTCCTCCTACCTGCTCAAGCTGCAGCAGATCAAGCCCGAGGTGGTGGCCACCGCGGTGGGCGGCGACGACATCAAGGCGCTGCGCCAGCAGGTGGTGCAGCTCAAGCTGAACCAGAGCATGGCCTGGATCAACAACCAGCAGGACTGGCCCGACGTGTACGGCCTGGGCCCGGAGGCGATCTTCGGCGTGTTCGGCACCACCTGGTACTACCGCCTCGACCTGCCGGGCGTGAAGGAGTTCGTCGCCAGCTACCAGAAGCAGTTCCCGGGCATGGCCATCCGCGTGCCGGGCAACGTTTTCCACAACAGCTACATGGCCACGCGCGAACTGCTGCGCTGCGTGGAGGAAGCGGGCACGGCGCAGAACATCGCCGTCATCAAGAAGCTGGAAGGCCGCAGGATGACGGCGGCCGACCGCCTGCAGCACTTCGACGCCTGGATGGACCCGGCCACCCACCAGTGCCAGCAGACCATCTACATGGCACGCTACAACGACGCGCCGGCGGAGAAGGACGACATCTTCAAGATCATGACCCAGGCCGATCCGAAGGACGTGGTGGACAAGGACGCGGCCGCCGCCTGCAAGCTGGAAAGCTACGAGGCCACGCCCAGCTACGACGTCTGAAGCGAAGGGGCCGCGCACCATGGACTTTCTCTCCCAGCTGCTGCCGCACCTGGTCAACGGCGTATCGCTGGGGCTGCTGTTCGCCCTGATCGCGCTGGGCTTCATGCTGATCGTCGGGGTGATGGAGACCATCAACCTGGCGCACGGCTCGCTCTTCGCGCTGGGCATGTACGTGGCGCTGTTCATCGTCACGCCGCAGCTAGGGCTGTTCCCTTCCCTGCAGGCGGCCTGGATGGCGCTGCCGCTGTCGCTGCGCTACCTGCTCGCCCTCGTGCTCGCGCCGGTGTTCGTGGGCCTCTTCGGCATGCTGCTGGAGTTGTGCATGCGGCGCACCTACGGGCGCGATCCGCTCTACGGCCTGCTGCTGACCTTCGGCGCGGCGCTGGTGATCGAGGAAGGCATCCGCCTCGCGTGGGGCTCGTCGGAGAAGCAGCTGCCGCTGCCCGAGGCCATCTCGGGCGCGCTGATGATGGGCGACCTCGTCTACTCGCGCTACCGCTTCTTCGCCAGCGGCTTCGCGGTGCTGATGATCGTGCTGCTGTGGCTGTTCCTGCAGAAGACGCCCTACGGCGCCATCATCAAGGCCGGCGCCCACGACAGCGAGATGGTGCGGGCGCTGGGCATCAACCTCAAGCGGCTGCGCCTCTTCGTGTTCGCCCTGGGCGTGGCGCTGGCCGCGATCGCGGGCGTGGTGATGGCGCCCATCTGGGGCGTGCGGCCCCACGTGGGCGTGGACGCCGTGGTGCCGGCCTTCCTCATCATCGTGCTGGGCGGCGTGGGCTCGCTGTGGGGCGCGGTGCTCGCCGGCCTGATGGTGGGCATGGCGGTGGGCCTGACCGGGGCCTATGCTTCGCAGTGGTCGCTGATGTCCATGTACCTGCTGTTCATCGCGGTCGTCACCTTCCGCTCGCGCGGGCTGTTCGGAAAGAAGAGCGTGCTGGATGTCTGAGACTTCTGCCTCCCTGAACATGAACGCACCGCTGGCCGGCCGCGTCGCCCTGGTCACCGGTGCCGCCGGCACCATGGGCCTGGCCGCCACCCGTGCGCTGCTGGAAGACGGCTGCCGCGTCGCGCTGGTGGACGTGCAGCGCGATCGCCTCGCGGCGCTGGCGGATTCGCTGGGCGCCGACGCCGCCGCCTTCGCCTTCGCCTTCGACATTGCCGATCCGCAGGCGGTGCGCGTGGGCCACGCCCAGGTGGTGCGGGCGCTGGGGCCGGTCGACATCCTCGTGAACAACGCCGGCATCCTCTCCAACAACAAGTGCGAGGCCACCGACGCGGCGGAGTGGCGGCGCGTGCTGTCGATCAACCTGGATGGCGCCTTCTACCTGGCGCAGCAGGTGCTGCCCGGCATGAAGGCGCGACGCAGCGGCCGGATCATCAACACCTGCTCACTGGCAGCCAAGACCGGCGGCCTGACGGCCGGCACGGCCTACTCGGTCTCCAAGGGGGCGCTCAGTTCGCTCACCTTTTCGCTGGCGCGCGAGCTGGCGCCCTTCGGCGTCACGGCCAACGGGATCTCGCCCGCGTATGTGAAGACGCCCATGATCACCGAGCAGCTGAGCGAGGCGCAGCGCCAGGCCCTGCTCAAGGACATCCCGGTCGGCCGCTTCTGCGAGCCGGAGGAGTTCGCCCACGTGGTGCGCTTCCTGGCTTCGCCGCTGGCCGGCTTCATCACCGGCGAGATCATCGACCTCAACGGCGGCCTGCTGATGGACTGAATGCCTTGAACGAAAACATCGACGACACCGCGATCACGCCGCGCATCGATTTCGGCCAGGCCCTGTCGGGCCTGTTCAGCCTGCAGGGCCAGGTGGCCTACGTGCCGGGCGGCTACGGCGGCATCGGCGAGGCCATCGCCTGGGCGCTGGCGCTGGCTGGCGCCAGGGTGGCCGTGTCCGGGCGCGATGCGGCGAAGGCCGAGGCCCTGGCGCAGCGGCTGCGCGACGCAGGCCACGGGGCGCTGGGCCTGGCGATGGACGCGCATTCGGTGGACCGCATCCGCGCCTCGGTGGAGACGGTGGCCGGGCACTTCGGCGGCCGGCTCGACCTGCTGCTCAACTGCACCGGCATCCAGCACGAGCAGTCCCTGCTGGAAGTGACGGAGGAGGCCTTCGACGAGGTCCTGCAGGTCAACCTGAAGGCTGCCATGTTCCTGGCGCAGGCCGCGGCGCGGCAGCAGATCGCCGGAGGGCGCGGCGGCGCGCAGGTCCACCTGCTGTCGGTGCGCGCGCAGCTGGGACTGCGGGGCCGGGGCTACTCGGCCTACGCGAGCAGCAAGGGCGCGCTGGCCATGCTGATCCGGCAGCACGCCAGCGAACTGGCGCCGCACGGAATACGGGTGAACGGCATCGCGCCGACCGTGGTGCGCACGGAGATGGCTCGGCACTGGCTGGCCGACCCCGTGAGCGCGCAGCAAGTGACGCAGCGCATTCCGCTGGGCCGCATCGCCGATCCGCAGGACGTCGCCGGCGCCGCCGTGTTCTTCTGCGCGCAGGCGGCCGCCTTCATCACGGGGCAGGTGCTCTACATCGATGGCGGGCTGACGGCGAGCCAATAGCGCATCGATCTGGTGCATGGAGCCTATGTGTTCGCCCAAGCCTTGGGCGAATGCCTGTTGAATGCACCTTTTCGGAATCCGCCTAAGGATTCGCACCAATGGCGTGCGGGCACCCTTATTGCTTGAATTCGTGACCATTTTTTAATGAAGTCACGAACAATGAACAAGCGCCAGTTGCTGCAGTCCTTCCTCGCCGCCTCCGCCCTGTCCTTCGGCCTCGGCGGCATTGCCCAGGCCCAGACGACGACGCCGATCAAGTTCCAGCTCGACTGGCGCTTCGAAGGCCCGGCGGCGCTGTTCCTGCACCCGGCCGCCAAGGGTTACTTCAAGGCCGCCGGCCTGGACGTGGCCATCGACGCCGGCAACGGCTCGGGCGGCACGGTCACGCGCGTGGCCTCGGGCGCCTACGACATGGGCTTCGCAGACCTGGCGGCGCTGATGGAGTTCCACGCCAACAACCCCGACGCGCCCAACAAGCCGGTGGCCGTGATGATGGTCTACAACAACACGCCGGCCTCGGTCATGACGCTCAAGAAGAGCGGCATCACCAAGCCGGGCGACCTGACGGGCAAGAAGCTGGGCGCCCCGGTGTTCGACGCCGGCCGCCGCGCCTTCCCGATCTTCGCCAAGGCCAACAACGTCGGCAACGTGAACTGGACCGCGATGGACCCCACGCTGCGCGAGACCATGCTGATGCGCGGCGACATCGACGCCATCACCGGCTTCACCTTCACCTCGCTGCTCAACCTCGAGGCACGCGGCGCCAAGGCCGGCGACATCGTGGTGCTGCAGTACCCCGACTACGGCGTGAAGCTGTACGGCAACGTCATCATCGCCTCGCCCAAGCTGGTCAAGGAGAAGCCCGAGGTGGTGAAGGCCTTCCTGTCGGCCTTCGCCAAGGGCGCCAGGGAAGTCATCGCCAACCCGGCACAGGGCATCGAGTCGGTGAAGGCGCGCGACGGCATCATCGACACGGCGCTGGAGACTCGCCGCCTGAAGCTGGCCATCGACACCGTCATCAACAGCCCCGATGCGCGCGCCGAAGGCTTCGGCGTGGTGAACCCGGGCCGCCTGTCGCTGATGGCCTCGCAGGTGTCGGACGCCTTCAACACCAAGTCGCGCGTGAACCCCGATGCGGTGTGGACCTCGGCGATGCTGCCGCCCGCCGCTGAACTGAACATCCTGAAGAAGTAATGGGCGCTGCTGTCGCGGACGACACCGCCCCTTTCGTCGACTTCCAGGACGTCTGGCTCGCCTACAACGAGGAGCTGCTGCGGGCCAACCACTTCGCGGTGGAGGCCATCGACCTGAAGGTGAAGCAGGGCGAGTTCATCGCCATCGTCGGGCCCTCGGGCTGCGGCAAGTCCACCTTCATGAAGCTGACCACGGGGCTGAAGATGCCTTCGATGGGCCGGATCATGATCGACGGGCGGCCGGTGACCGGCCCGCTGAAGATCTCGGGCATGGCCTTCCAGGCGCCCTCGCTGCTGCCCTGGCGCACCACGGTCGACAACGTGCTCCTGCCGCTGGAGATCGTGGAGCCCTACCGCTCCAGCTTCAAGAGCAAGCGCAAGGAGTACGAGGAACGCGCCCGGCGCCTCTTGCAGAAGGTGGGCCTGGCCGGCTACGAGGACAAGTTCCCCTGGCAGCTTTCGGGCGGCATGCAGCAGCGCGCCAGCATCTGCCGCGCCCTCATCCACGAGCCCAAGATGCTGCTGCTGGACGAGCCCTTCGGCGCGCTCGATGCCTTCACCCGCGAGGAGCTGTGGTGCATCCTGCGCGACCTGTGGACCGAGCAGCGCTTCAACGTCATTCTGGTGACGCACGACCTGCGCGAATCGGTGTTCCTGGCCGACACGGTGTACGTGATGAGCAAGAGCCCCGGCCGCTTCGTGGTGCGCCGCGAGATCGAGCTGCCCCGTCCGCGCGAACTCGAAGTGACCTACACCAAGGAGTTCTCCGACATCGTGCACGAGCTGCGCGGCCACATCGGCGCCATCCGCAGCGGCGCCGCAACGACGACTGCACCGGTGATTCCGCAATGAAGTACGACAAGAAGCAGATCGAACGCTGGTCCCCCTGGCTGCTGCTGGTGGCGGTGATCGCGCTGTGGCAGATCGTGTGCTCCGCCTTCGAGGTGTCGGAGTTCATCTTCCCCAGCCCCTGGCGCATCTGGACCCAGTTCTGGGAATTCAAGACCGTCATCGCGGGCCATGCCTGGCGCACCTTCTGGGTGACGATGGCCGGCTTCGGCCTGGCCATCGTGGTGGGCGTGCTGCTGGGCTTCGTGATCGGCAGCTCACGCCTGGCCTACGCGGCCATCTACCCGCTGATGACGGCCTTCAACGCGCTGCCCAAGGCGGCCTTCGTGCCGATCCTGGTGGTGTGGTTCGGCATCGGCGCGGGGCCTGCCATCCTCACGGCCTTCCTCATCAGCTTCTTCCCGATCATGGTGAACATCGCCACCGGGCTGGCCACGCTGGAGCCGGAGCTGGAGGACGTGCTGCGGGTGCTGGGCGCCAAGCGCATGGACGTTCTGATGAAGATCGGCCTGCCGCGCTCCATGCCCTACTTCTACGGCTCGCTCAAGGTGGCGATCACCCTCGCCTTCGTCGGCACCACGGTGTCGGAGATGACGGCCGCCAACGAGGGCATCGGCTACCTGCTGATCTCCGCCGGCTCGGCCATGCAGATGGGCCTGGCCTTCGCCGGCCTGATGGTGGTGGGCGCGATGGCGATGCTGATGTACGAGCTTTTCTCGGCGATCGAGAAGCACACCACGGCTTGGGCCCACCGCGGCTCGCAGGGCGCTTGAGCGAAAAGCCGGGCTGCTATAAAGTTCATAGCATCCCGGCTTCACGCGATCCGCCTTGCTTCCGACGCTTCGCAACTCCGCTGCTCCCCTTTTCCTCGCCACCGTGCTGCTGCTGGCCGCCTGCGGCAGCGCGCCGCCCCGGCCGCCAGCCGGCACCGCGCCCAGCACCGGCCATGCCACGCTCAGCAACGAGCAGGCCGAAGACATCGCCATCCACGCCCTGGGCCTGGTCGGTACGCCCTACCGCTACGGCGGCAACACGCCTGACAGCGGCTTCGACTGCAGCGGGCTCATCGGCTACGTGTACCGCAGCCGCGCGGGCCTGGCGCCGCCGCGCACGGTGGCGCAGCTGTCGGGCTTCGGCGAGACGGTGGACCGCAGCCAGCTGCGCACCGGCGACCTGGTGCTCTTCGGCAGCGGCCGGCCCTCGCATGCGGGCATCTACGTGGGCGAAGGCCGCTTCGTGCACGCGCCCTCCACCGGCGGCACGGTGCGGCTGGACACGCTGGCCGGCGCCTACTGGTCGCGCCAGCCGCTGTCCGTGCGCAGGCCTTGATCGCTCCTTCGCTCAGGCCTTGAGCTGGTCGCGGATCGGCAGGTTGCGGATGCGCTTGCCGGTGGCCGCGAAGATCGCGTTGCACAGCGCCGGGGCGATGGGCGGAACGCCCGGCTCGCCCACCCCGCCCAGCGGAGCGTCGTAGCTGCCGTCGACCAGGTGCACGAAGATGCGCTGCGGCCCCGAGTTCATGCGCAGCACCTCGAACTGGTGGAAGTTGTCCTGTTCCACCCGCCCGTCCTTGAAGGTGATCTCGCCCGACAGCGCGTTGCCCACGCCCATGGCGCAGGCGCCCTCCATCTGCGAGCGCACGCGCTCGGGGTTGACGATGCCGCCGCAGTCGATGGCGATGTCGATGCGCGGGATCTTCAGCTCGCCCTTGTCGTCCACCTGCACCTCGACCACCGAGGCCACGTAGGTGGTGAAGCTGTAGTGCGCGGCGATGCCCAGGCCGCGCCCCTTGGCCATCTGCCGGCCCCAGCCGGACTCCTTGGCGGCGCGCTCGGTCACGCGGCGCAGGCGGCCGATGTCGATGGGATAGGCCACCGGGTCCTCGCCATGGTTCCAGGTGTCGTTGACGTCGCGCGGATCGATCTTGCGCGGCGGGCCGAGCAGTTCCAGCAGGAAGTCCTTGGGGTCCTTGCCGCTGGCCGCAGCCATCTCGCCCACGAAGGACTGGATGGCGAAGGCATGCGGGATGTTGGACACCGCGCGGTACCAGCCGATGCGCGTGTGCGCCGCGGCCTCTGGGTTCTCCACGCGCAGGTTGGGCACCGCGAAGGGCACGTTGGTCAGGCCCATGCCCAGCTCGATGGGCGACTCGGTCTTCGGGTCGGGCATGAAGATGGCCAGCAGCGTCGGGCCCACGCTGCGGTGCAGCCAGGCCACGGGCTTGCCGCCGGCATCGAGCCCCGCTTCCAGGTGCTCCACCGACACCGTGTGGTAGTAGGAGTGGTGCAGGTCGTCCTCGCGCGTCCACACCACCTTTACCGGACGCCCGCCGGTCTCGCGCGCGAGGAGCGCGGCCTCGGTGGCGAAGTCGCCCTTGCTCTTGCGGCCGAATCCGCCGCCCAGCAGCGTGACGTTGACCGTGACCTTCTCGGCCGGCAGCTCCAGCCGCTTGCCGATGTCGTTGCGCACCGCCTGCGGGCTCTGGAAGGGGCCCCACACCTCCAGGCTGCCGTCCTTGAAGCGGGCGGTGGCACTGGGAGGCTCCATGGGCGCCTGGGTGAGGTGCGGGATGTAGTAGTCGGCCTTGAGGGTCTTGGCCGCCGACTTCATCGCATCGTCCACGTTGCCGCTGGTGCGGATCACCTTGCCGGGCTTGCCGGCGGCATCGAGCATGGCCCGGCGGTAGGCGTCCGACGCATAGCTGCCGTTGGGCCCGCCCTCCCAGTCGAGCTTGAGCGCCTTGCGGCCGTTCATCGCGGCCCAGGTGCTGTTGGCGATGACGGCCACGCCCGGCAGCGGCTGGAAGGCGCTGGGCACGGGCGAGCCCTTGATCTCCACCACCTTCACCACGCCCGGCACCTTCATCGCCTCGGCGGCGTCGAAGCCGCGCAGTGTGCCGCCGTACACGGGGCTGCGCGCCACCACGGCATAGAGCATGTCGGGCATCACCACGTCGATGCCGTACTTCGCGCGGCCGGTGGTCATGTCGAAACCGTCGACGATCGGCACGTTGCCCTTGCCGATGTAGCGGAACTCGGCCGGGGTCTTCAGCTTGAGGTCGCCGGTCGCAGGCACCGGCAGCTTCGCGGCATCCGCCGCCACGTCGCCGAAGCCGAGGGTGCGGCCGGTGGGCTTGTGGATGAGCTGGTGGTTCTTCGCGCTCACCTCGCCGGCAGGCACGCCCCATTTCGCGGCCGCCGCGCCTTCGAGCATGTGCCGCGCCGCGGCGCCGCAGCGGCGCATGGGCATGAAGAAGTGGCGCGTGGTGCGCGAGCCGTCGGTGTCCTGGTTGCCGAAGCGCGCCTCGTCGCCCGGCGCCTGCACCACGCGCACCCTGGCCCAGTCGGCCTCCAGTTCGTCGGCCAGGATCAGGGGCACGCCGGTGCGCACGCCCTGCCCCATCTCCGCGCGGTGGCAGGTGACGGTGACGATGCCGTCGGGCGCGATGGCCACGAACACCAGCGGGTTCTCGACCACGCCGTTGGGCATGCCGTAGGCGCCGTACTTGGGCGGCTCCGTCTGCGCCTCCACGCGGTCGTGCCAGGCGCCCAGCGTGAGGCCGAGGGCGGCGGCGCCGCCGGTGCCGCCAAGGAAGTCGCGGCGTGAAAGCCGTCCGCGCGAGGCTTGCAGTTCGGTGCGGTTCATCTCAGGCCTCCTTCACGCCGGCGGCCTGCCGGATGGCGGCCTTGATGCGGGTGTAGGTGCCACATCGGCAGATGTTGCCGGACATCGCCGCTTCGATCTGCGCGTCGCTGGGCTTGGCATTGCTCTGCAACAGCGCCGCCGCCTGCATGATCTGCCCCGACTGGCAGTAGCCGCACTGCGGCACGCCCACCGCGCGCCAGGCCACCTGCAGCGGGTGCTGGCCCTGCGCGTCCAGGCCCTCGATGGTGGTGACCCGCTTGCCCACCGCCGCGCTCATGGGCGTCATGCACGAGCGCACCGCCGCGCCGTCCAGATGCACGGTGCAGGCACCGCACAGGGCCATGCCGCATCCGAACTTGGTGCCGGTCATCTGGAGTTCGTCGCGGATGTACCAGAGGAGGGGCATGTTGCCGTCGCCATTGAACTCGCGCGACGCGCCGTTGACCGTCAGTGAAGCCATGTTCGGTGTCTCCGGTCGGCCTGCGTCTTGTGCGTGGGGGGCAGCGCAGGTGGGCGCAATCTATTCCTGCGGCGCAGCCAGCACAAGCCCCGGATGCGAAACAATGGTGCATGACCCTGCCCTCCGCCCAAGCCTGGCTGCAATGGAGCGAGCCGGCGCGCGCCGCTCGCGCTGCCGGCCGTCCGCTGGTGGCCCTGGAGTCCACCATCGTGGCCCACGGCATGCCCTTTCCCGAGAACCTGCAGACCGCGCGCGAGGTGGAAGCCCTGATCCGCGCCGAGGGCGCGGAGCCGGCCACCATTGCGGTGATGGACGGGCGCATCCGCATCGGGCTGGCCGACGATGAGCTGGAACGCCTGGCGCGTGCCGGTTCTGCGGCGCTCAAGCTCAGCCGGCGCGACCTGCCCGCGGCGCTGGCCAGCGGCGCACTCGGCGCGACCACGGTGGCCGGAACGATGATCTGCGCGCACCTCGCGGGCATCGAGGTCTTCGTCACCGGCGGCATCGGCGGCGTGCATCGCGGCGCCGAGCGCAGCTTCGACATCTCGGCCGACCTGCAGGAACTCGCTCGCACGCCGGTGGCGGTGGTGTGCGCCGGCGCCAAGTCCATCCTGGACATCGGCCTCACGCTGGAGTACCTGGAGACGCACGGCGTGCCCGTGCTCAGCAGCGGCCAGGACGACTTCGCTGCCTTCTTCGTGCGCGAGAGCGGCCACCGGGCCGACTACCGACTCGACGATGCGCAGGACCAGGCGCGCTTCGTCCGCACCCAGTGGTCGCTGGGCCTGGCCGGTGGCGTGCTGCTGAGCACGCCGGTGCCCGAGACCGATGCCCTGGCGCGCGAGGAGGTGGACGGGTGGATCGGCGCGGCGCTGCAGGATGCGCAAGCGCAAGGCATCGCCGGCAAGGCCGTGACGCCCTTCCTGCTCGCCCGCATCAAGGCGCTCAGCGGCGGGCGCAGCCTGAAGGCCAACATCGCGCTGGTGAAGCACAACGCGCAGGTGGGCGCCCGCCTGGCGCTGGCCCTGGTCCGGCTGCCGTCCTTGCCTGACTAGCCCGCTGCCTCGAGCCGCAGGGCACGCCAGGCGCAGAGGGTGCCGATCAGCGCCAGCGCCGTGGCCACCCAGAACATGAGCACGTAGCCGTAGTTCTGCGCCAGCGCGCCTCCGGCCAGCACGCCCAGCACGCCCCCGAAACCGTAGCCGATGACGGTGAACAGCGCCTGCCCGCGCCCGCGCAACCGGCCCGGAAAGTGGCGCGTCACCAGCGCGATGCAGGTGGTGTGGTGCGTGGCGAAGCTCAGCGCATGCAGCAGCTGCGCGACCACCAGCGCGGCGAACCAGCCGCCCAGCCCCGCCGTGATCGCCATGCGCGCAACCGCGGCGAAGCCGCACAGCCACAGCCAGCGCGACATCGCCAGGCGCCCCATCCAGCGCCCCTGCACGAAGAACCAGCCGATCTCGGCCAGCACCGACAGCGCCCACAGGAAGCCGATCGCCGCCTTGTCGTAGCCGAGCGAGTCCAGGTACAGCGAGAGGAAGCCGTAGATGGCGAAATGCGCCGTGACGTGGAAGAACAGCGAGACGAAGAACCAGCGCACCGCCGGCCGGCGCAGCACCGGCCCCACCGGCTCGCGCGGGCCGCCGTGCGCGGCGACGGGCTCGCGCACGTCGGGCAGGCGCAGGGTCGCCACCAGCACCAGGCACAAGGTGGCCACCGCCCAGGCCGGGAAATGGCGCATGCCGAAGCGGTCGAACCACCAGCCGGCCAGGAACACCGTGACCAGGAAGCCCGCCGAGCCCCACAGCCGGATGCGCCCGTAGCGGCCCCAGTCGCCCGCCACCAGGTGCGCCATGGCCGCCTCGGTGAGCGACATCATCGAGCTGGTGTGGGTGAACATGAGGAGCAGCACGAAGGCCAGCCACAGCGGCCCGCCGGCCCAGAACAGGCCCAGCGCCGCAATGGTCGCCACCGCGGCCGAGAAGCGCAGCAGCTTCACGCGTTCACCGGTGTGGTCCGACAGCGCGCCCCAGGCGTAGGGCGCGAACACGCGCGTGAACGACTGCACCGAGGTCAGCAGGCTGATGGTGAAGATCGGCAGCCCCAGGTCCTTGAGCCACAGGGGCAGGTAGGGGTTGAAGAAGCCGATGTGCGCGAAGTAGCTCGCCGACAGCGCGGCGAAGGCCAGCAGGTGGCGGGGCTGCCTGCCGGCGTCCACCGCGCTTAGAGGAAGGAGGCCTTGGGAGCGGGCGAGACAGCCTCTTCGGCGGGCGGCGAGGCCAGGGCCACGTCGCCGCACTGCGCGCGGTACCGCAGCGCGTGCTCCATCACGACCAGGGCCAGCATGGCCTCGGCGATGGGGGTGGCGCGGATGCCCACGCAGGGGTCGTGGCGGCCCTTGGTGATCACCTCCACCGGCTGGTTGTGGATGTCGACGGACTGGCGCGGGCTGATGATCGAGCTGGTGGGCTTGATGGCGATGCTCACCTCCAGGTCCTGCCCGGTGCTGATGCCGCCAAGCACGCCGCCGGCGTTGTTGGATGCGAAGCCATTGGGCGTGATGGAGTCGCCGTGGGTGGTGCCGCGCTGCGTCACGCTGGCGAACCCGGCGCCGATCTCCACGCCCTTGACGGCGTTGATGCCCATCATGGCGTAGGCGATGTCGGCGTCGAGCTTGTCGAACAACGGCTCGCCCAGGCCAACCGGCACGCCGCTGGCCGTCACGCGGATGCGCGCGCCGCAGGAGTCGCCAGCCTTGCGCAGGGCGTCCATGTAGGCCTCGATGTGGCTCACGTCGGCGATGGGCGCATAGAAGGGGTTGCCCGGCACGTGCGCCCAGCTGTCGAAGGGAATCTCGATCTCGCCGATCTGCGTCATGCAGCCGCGGAACACGGTGCCGTGCTTCTGCGCCAGCCACTTCTTGGCCACCGCGCCGGCCGCCACCATCGGGGCCGTGAGGCGGGCCGAGGAGCGCCCGCCGCCGCGCGGATCGCGGATGCCGTACTTCTTCCAGTAGGTGAAGTCGGCATGGCCCGGACGGAACTGCTGCGCGATGGCGCCGTAGTCCTTGCTGCGCTGGTCGGTGTTCTGGATCAGCAGGGCAATCGGCGTGCCTGTGGTTTTTCCCTCATACACGCCCGAGAGGATCTGCACCTGGTCCGGCTCGTTGCGCTGCGTGACGTGGCGGCTGGTGCCGGGGCGGCGGCGGTCCAGGTCGGGCTGGATGTCTGCCTCGGAGAGCGCCATGCCCGGAGGGCAGCCGTCGATGACGCAGCCGATGGCGGGGCCGTGCGACTCCCCGAAGTTGGTGACCGCGAAAAGTGTTCCGAAGGTGTTGCCGCTCATGACCGGATTATCGCGTCTGCCGAATGGTGTATGGACAGGGCGGCGTCCGCGGCATACGGTGCAATCTCAGTTACAGGGAACACAAAGTGCTACCACTCGTCGAGATTCGTCGCATCGCCCCGGATTTCTACACATACAGCGTGCGTGCCGGGCACGGAGATGCCTGTCACACCGAGGATGCACTCGGCTCCCTGGAGCGCTGCCTGAACGATGCGGGCGATTCCCTGGGCCACTACTTCCCGACCGTGAGCCTGTGCCTGGATGGCCAGGACCTGGGCTGCTACTCGGTCCAGCGGCTGCTGCTCACGCCCATCAGCCTGGCGGCGGAGCTGCTGGTGAAGGCCCAGCCCGCGGCGCTGCACGCCTAAGCCTGCCCTTCAGCAGCGCAACTGCGCGCGCTGCCGGTTCATCAGGTCGCGCTGAAGCCGCCCCACCTCGCTGCCCTGCTGCGCCGCCTGCGCCAGCCAACGCTGCGCCGCACAGGTGTCGCGCGGCACCTGCGGGCCGAAGAGTTCGGGGCCCTGCAGCAGCACCACGCCCAGCATCTCCTGCGCGCCGCGGTGGCCGCGGCGGGCGGCGTCGTCCAGGCGCGCCAGCATCCGGTCGTATTCCCGATGGCTCTGCGCCTCCAGGGCCAGTTCGAAGAGCTGCTCGCTGCTGAGGCTGGTGCCGCTGGGCATGCCGGCCGCGCCGGCAGCCAGCGCAGCCAGCACCAGCAGGATCAGAGGGCGGGCGATGAAGTAGTTCATGGGGGCCAGTCTGGAACGCGGCCGGGCGCAAGACCATCGGCATTTGGCAAAGCCAGCCTCCGGCGCACGCAGAGGCTGCCGCAAGCGCTCTCTGCTAAGTTCCGGCCCCATGCGATTCGACCTCACGGACCTGCGCCTCTTCGTGAACGTGGTGGAGGCCGGCACGCTCACCGCGGGCGCCGAGCGCTCGCACCTCAGCCTGGCCTCGGCCAGCCAGCGCGTGCTGGGCATGGAGGAGACGCTGGGCGCCGCCCTGCTGGTGCGGCGCAAGAGCGGCGTGCAGCCCACGGAGGCGGGCCACACGCTGCTGCAGCACGCACGCCGGGTGCTGGACCAGGTCGAGCGCCTGCGCGCCGAGGTCGGCGCCTACGGCCAGGGGCTGCAGGGGCGCGTGCGCCTGCTCAGCAACACCTCGGCCATGGCGCGGCACCTGCCGCAGGTGCTGGCGCGCTTCCTGGCCGAGCATCCGCGCGTCTCCATCGACCTGCAGGAGCGCTCCAGCGTGGAGATCGTCGAGGAGTTGCAGGCCGGACTGGCGGACCTGGGCATCGTCTCCGACGCGGTGGCCACCACCGGCCTGGCCTGCCAGGCCTGGGTGCGCGACGAGCTGGTGCTGCTGGTGCCGCGCGGCGATGCCCTGGCCGCGCGCCGCGCCATCGCGCTGGCCGAGGTGATGGAGCGCGACTTCGTGGGACTGGCGAGCGGCATTCCCTTGCAGGACCTGGTGGCGGGCCACGCGCGCCGCCTGGGCAAGCGGCTGGCCTACCGCATCCAGGTGCGCAGCTTCGACGCGCTGTGCGCGATGGTGGAACAGGGCATCGGCGTGGCCGTGGCGCCGCGCGCCGTGCTGGCAGGCCGGCGCAGCCATGGGCTGAAGGCCCTGCCGCTGCGCGACGCCTGGGCCAATCGCCACCTGCTGGTGTGCGCGCGTGAAGGCTCGGCCTTGCCGCGCCACGCGAAGCTGTTGCTGGACGCCCTGCTGGCGCCCGGCGACGGCGCTACTTGACCCGCTGCTTCTCCAGCTTGCGCGCCAGCGTGCGCCGGTGCATGCCCAGGCGCCGCGCGGTCTCGGAGATGTTGAAGCCGGTCTCGGCCAGCGTCTCGTGGATGCGCTCCCACTCCAGGGTCTTGATGGAGGTGGGGCGGTTGGTCAGGCCCACCTCGGTGCTGCCCTCGGCGCGGCCGAAGGCGGCCTCGATGTCGTCGGTGTTGGAGGGCTTGGCCAGGTAGTGGCAGGCGCCCAGCTTGATGGCTTCGACCGCCGTGGCGATGCTGGCGAAGCCGGTGAGCACCACGATCAGCATCTCCTCGTCGTGCGCATGCAGCTGCTGCACGCAGGACAGGCCCGAGGCCTCGCCGCCCAGCTTGAGGTCGACCACCGCGAAGCCGGGCGTTGCCGACTCCAGGGCTGCCTGCATCTCGGCCATGGAGCTCGCCAGGTCCACCGTGTAGCCACGGCGCTCGAAGGAACGCTTGAGCGTGCGGGCGAAGGCCGCATCGTCCTCGACGATCAGCAGGTGCCGCGGCGCTGCTTGCTCTTGCTCACTGCTACTCAAGATCGTCCACCTCTTCCTCGTCCATCACTTCTTCCAGCACGATCGACGCGAGCGGCAGGGTGATGGTGACGATCGCCCCGCCCTCGGTCTTGTTGCGCGCCTCGACCCGCCCGCCCAGGGTGCGCGCCACGTTCACCACCAGGAACAGCCCCAGGCCACCGCCCGCGCGGCCCTTGCTGGACTGGTAGGGCTTGCCGAACTGCGCCAGCATGGGCGCCTCGAAGCCGGGGCCGGCGTCGGTGCAGGTCAGCACCAGTTCGTCGGCGTGGCGCGCCACCTCGAACATGAGCCAGTGCGGCGACGCCTCCAGCGCATTGTCCAGCACGTTGTGGATCATCTGCTGGATGGCCGAGTCGGACACGATCGGCAGGTCGTGCCCGAAATGGTTGTCGTAGGTGAAGCTGCGCGGCTGGCGCGAGCCGCGCCAGTCGCCCACCACCGCGTCGAGGAAGCCGATCACGCTGGTGCGCTCGGACGATTCGCCGCGCGCCTCGCCGGCCGACAGCAGGATGCCGCTGACGATGGACTTGCAGCGCTGGACCTGGACCTGCATCTCGCCGACCTCGTTGAGCAGTTCGGGGTTGCTGTCGAAGGGCGCCATGTGCCGCCAGTCGCCCAGGATCACCGACAGCGTGGACAGCGGCGTGCCCAGCTCGTGCGCGGCGCCGGAAGCCAGCAGGCCCATGCGCACGATGTGCTCCTCCTCCGCCGCGCGCTGGCGCAGGTCGGCCAGGCGCAGGTCGCGGCGGCGGATGTTGCGGTTGATGCGCGCGACGAACACCACCATCAGCGCCGCCACCAGCGCGAAGCAGATGAACAGGCCCAGGATGTAGGGGCTGCCCAGCCCATGCTCGGGCGCCAGGGGCAAGGCCAGCGGCTGGGCGAACAGGGCCAGCCCCACGAAGCAGGCGATGGCCACGCCGCACAGCGTCCAGGTCGACCAGGTCTCCAGCAGCATGGCGCCCAGCACGATCTGCAGCAGGAAGAGGAAGACGAAGGGATTGCTCGCGCCGCCGCTGAGGTACAGCTGCGCGGTGAGCATGCCCACGTCCACCAGCAGCACCAGGAACAGCTCGCCGTTGGTGACCATGTGCGGCGAATGCCAGCGCACCTGGCTGGCGGCATTGAAGGCCGCCAGACAGGCCAGCACCACCAGCATCTGGTGCAGCGGCAGGTGGATGCCCAGGCCGTAGTGCACCGCCAGGATGGTCAGCACCTGCCCCACCACCGCGATCCAGCGCAGCTGGATCAGCTGCTGCATGTTGCGCACGCCGGTGGCCACCTGCAGGCGGCCGCCCTGGGCCGCGCCGGACATGGCGTGTGGCGTGGCCTTGGCCTGGCTTGCGATCTCGTTGCTCATGGGGCGCTAGTCTGCCTGCTGCGCCCTGCCCTGTCCGCGAAGCCGCCGTTCCTCCCGCCAGACCCACCCAGCCGCGGCGGCCACCAGCAGGGCCAGGGCGAACCAGGTCAGGGCATAGACGAGGTGGTTGTTGCGGAAGCTGATGACCGTGAGCCCGCCCACCGGCTGGCCGGCCTCGGCCGCCGGGTCCTTGCGGGCGTCGATGAAGAAGGGCGCCACCTTGTCGGCGGGCAGCGCGCGCGCGGCCGCGATGCCGGCGACGTCGCGCGAGTACCAGCGGCCCGCGGCTGGATCGTTGCGGCGCAGGAAGCCGCCGCCCGGCTCGCTGACGCGCAGCAGGCCGGTGATGCGCACGGGGCCCTGCGGCTCGCCCGCCTGGCGGGTGGCGCGCTCGCGCTTCTCGGGCGGCACGAAGCCGCGGTTGACCAGCACGATGCGGCCGTCGGCCAGTTCCAGGGGCGTGAGCACCCAGAAGCCGCTGCCCAGGTCGCTGAGCGACTGCACGAGGGTCTCGCGCTCATGCAGGAAGCGGCCCTGCGCCTGCACCACGCGGTATTCGTCCGAGGCGGCCGTGACCTGCGGCCAGCGCTCGGGTGGCGGCAGGGCCACCGGCGCGGCGTTCACCCGCTGCTCCACCCGCTCCATCAAGGCCAGCTTCCAGGCGCGGCGCTCCACCTGCCACCAGCCCAGCGACAGCAGCACGCAGAAGGCGATGAGCGCGAGCAGGCCCAGAACGGCCAAACGGCCCGCGGGTCGCGGGCCGTTGTGGCTGGGGGAGGCAGTGGGGGCCGTCAAGGCGCGACGCGCATCTCTTGGGGCGACATGCCCGGCATCATGTTGGAGGTCAGGTGGAACATCACCCACAGCGAGCCGGCGAGCGTGATCACCACCAGCACCACCGTGAAGACCAGGGCCAGCATGTTCCATCCGCCCTCGGACTTCGCGTCCATGTGCAGGAAGTAGATCATGTGCACGACGATCTGCACCGCGGCGAAGGCCAGGACCACCATGATGGTGGTGCTGGGCTTCTCGAAGACCTTGCCCATCACCAGCCAGAACGGGATGGCCGTGAGGATCACCGACAGGACGAAGCCCGTCATGTAGCCCTTGAAGGTGGCGTGCATGCCGCCGCCGTCATGGTCGTCGTCGTGGTGCTCGTCGTGCGAATCGTGGTCGTGGACGGCGCTCATTTACAGCACTCCCATCAGGTAGACAAAGGTGAAGACGCCGATCCAGACCACGTCCAGGAAGTGCCAGAACATCGACAGGCACATCAGGCGGCGGCGGTTCGCGGCGACCAGCCCGTGCTTGCTCACCTGCACCATCAGCGTGATGAGCCACAGGATGCCGAAGGTGACGTGCAGGCCGTGCGTGCCCACCAGGGCGAAGAAGGACGACAGGAAGGCGCTGCGCTGCGGGCCCGCGCCTTCGTGGATGAGGTGCGCGAACTCGTACAGCTCGACGCCCAGGAAGCCGGCGCCGAACACGCCGGTGATGGCCAGCCACATCAGCACCGCGCCCTTGCGGCGCTTCTGCATCTCCAGCATGGCGAAGCCGTAGGTGATGGACGAGATCAGCAGCAGCGCAGTGTTGAGCGCCACCAGCGGCAACTCGAAGAGCTCGGCGCCGCCCGGGCCGGCCGCGTAGTTGCGGCCCAGCACGCCGTAGCAGGCGAAGAGCACCGCGAACACCAGGCAGTCGCTCATCAGGTAGAGCCAGAAGCCCAGCAGCGTGCCGTTTTCCGGGTGGTGCTCCCGGGTCATGTAGAAGTGGCCGGCCGAGCCGTCCTTCGAGACGGGCGGGTTTTCAGCGCCCATGGCGCCGGGGTGTTTCAGGGTGAGCTCAGACATGCGCTGCCAGGAGTCGGGTGCGGGCGTCTTCGACGCGGGTGACTTCCTCCTTGGGGATGTGGAAGTCGCGCTTGTAGTTGAAGGTGTGGACGATGGTCGCCACGATGGTGGCGACGAAGCCCACCACCACCAGCAGCCACATGTGCCAGATCAGGCCGAAGCCGGTGGCGGCCGCCAGGGCGGCGATCACGAAGCCTGCTGCCGTGTTCTTGGGCATGTGGATCGGGATGAAGCCTTCGGTCGGGCGCACGTAGTGGCGGCGCTTCATGTCGTACCAGGAATCGTTGTCGTGGACGATCGGCGTGAACGCGAAGTTGTAGTCCGGCGGCGGCGACGAGGTCGACCACTCCAGCGTGCGGCCGCCCCACGGGTCGCCCGTGTGGTCGCGCAGCTGCTCGCGGCGCATGTAGCTCACGGCGAACTGGATCAGCATGGAGGCGATGCCCACGGCGATCATCGCGGCGCCCAGGGCGGCGATGATGAACCAGATCTGCAGCGACGGGTCGTCGAAGCGGTTCATGCGGCGGGTGACGCCCATCAGGCCCAGCACGTACAGCGGCATGAAGGCGAAATAGAAGCCCACCACCCAGAACCAGAAGGACATCTTGCCCCAGAACGGGTCGAGCTTGTAGCCGAAGGCCTTCGGGAACCAGTAGTAGATGCCGGCGAACAGGCCGAACAGCACGCCGCCGATGATCACGTTGTGGAAGTGCGCGATCAGGAACAGGCTGTTGTGCAGCACGAAGTCGGCCGGGGGCACGGCCAGCAGCACGCCGGTCATGCCGCCGATCACGAAGGTGATCATGAAGGCGATGGTCCACATCATGGGCAGCTCGAACTTGATGCGGCCCTTGTACATGGTGAACAGCCAGTTGAAGATCTTCGCGCCCGTGGGGATCGAGATGATCATCGTCGTGATCCCGAAGAAGGAATTGACGCTGGCCCCCGAGCCCATGGTGAAGAAGTGGTGCAGCCACACCAGGTACGAGAGGATGGTGATCACCACCGTGGCGTAGACCATGGAGGTGTAGCCGAACAGGCGCTTGCCGCAGAAGGTGGCGACCACCTCCGAGAAGATGCCGAAGCAAGGCAGGATCAGGATGTACACCTCGGGGTGGCCCCAGATCCAGATCAGGTTCACGTACATCATGGCGTTGCCGCCGAGGTCGTTCGTGAAGAAGTTGGTGCCGACGTAGCGGTCGAGCGAGAGCAGCACCAGCACGGCGGTCAGCACCGGGAAGGCGGCCACGATCAGCACGTTGGTGCACAGGGCGGTCCACGTGAAGATCGGCATCTTCATCATGCCCATGCCGGGCGCGCGCATCTTCACGATGGTGGCGATCAGGTTCACGCCTGACAGCAATGTGCCCACCCCCGCGATCTGCAGTGCCCAGATGTAGTAGTCCACCCCCACGTCAGGGCTGGCCAGGATGCCCGACAGCGGCGGATAGGCCAGCCAGCCGGTCTTGGCGAACTCGCCGACGAACAGCGACGCCATCACCAGCAGGGCGCCGAAGGTGGTCATCCAGAAGCTGAAGTTGTTCAGGAACGGGAAGGCCACGTCGCGCGCGCCGATCTGCAGCGGCACGATGTAGTTCATGAAGCCCGTGACCAGCGGCATGGCCACGAAGAAGATCATGATCACGCCGTGGGCGGTGAAGACCTGGTCGTAGTGGTGCGGCGGCAGGTAGCCCTCGCTGCCGTTGAAGGCGATGGCCTGCTGGGCGCGCATCATGATGGCGTCGGCAAAGCCGCGCAGCAGCATGATCAGGCCCAGGATCATGTACATGACGCCGATCTTCTTGTGGTCGATGCTGGTGATCCAGTCGCGCCACAGCGGGCCCCACCACTTCATGTAGGTGATGCCCGCCAGCACGGCGATGCCGCCCAGGCAGACGGCGATGAAGGTCACGAGCAGGATGGGCTCGTGGTAGGGAATCGCCTCCCACGTGAGGCGACCGAAGATCAGCTTCGTCAGGTCGAGGTTCGCGAACATCTTTATTCTTTCAGGACCACCGGGGTGCTCGGCGCACCGGAGTACATGGGCAGGTCGACCGGGTCACCGGGCGCGCAGAAGGCGGCGACGTAGCGGCGCTGCGGCGAGGCCGGATCTTCCGGGCGCACCGCGCGGCTGGCCACGTCGTGCGCGCTGGGCAGGCCCAGGCCGCCGGCGGCATCGATGGCAGCCATCGTGTGCATGCACATCTTGCCGGGCTCGACGCAGCGGTTGACGATGGCGTTGTACAGGTCCGAGGACACGGTGGCCCAGCGGCGCACCGGATCGTTCTCGCTGGGCTTTTCCAGCGCCAGGTAGCCGGTGCGGTCCAGCGAGCCGCCGGCCGCCTTGTTCGATTGCACCCACTTGTCGAAGTCGGCGTCGTTCAGGCCGTGGAACTTGAAGCGCATCTTCGAGAAGCCCGCGCCGCTGTAGTTGGCGGAGAAGCCCTCGTACTCGCCGGCCTTGTTGATCACGGCGTGCAGCTTGGTCTCCATGCCGGGCATGGCGTAGATCATGCCGGCCAGCGCGGGCACGTAGAACGCGTTCATCACCGAGGAGGACGTGATCTTGAAGCGGATCGGACGGTCGACCGGCGCAGCCAGCTCGTTCACCGTGGCGATGCCCTGCTCGGGATAGATGAAGAGCCACTTCCAGTCCAGCGCCACGACCTGGACCTCCAGCGGCTTGACGTCCGCGGGCACCGGGCGGGTGTCGTCGATGCGGCGCAGCGCGCGGTAGGGGTCGAGCGTGTGGGTGCTGATCCAGGTGACGGCCCCGAGCGCGATGATGATGACCAGGGGCGCCGCCCAGATCGCCAGCTCCAGCTGCGTGGAGTGGTCCCATTCAGGCTTGTACTCGGCTTCCTTGTTGGACTCGCGGTACTTCCAGGCGAAGAACACCGTCAGCGCGATCACCGGGACGATGATCAGCAGCATCAGCACCGTGGAGATCACGACGAGGCGAGCCTGCTGGACCGCGATGTCGCCCGAAGGGTTGAGCACGACCGTGCCGCAGCCGCCCAGCAGAAGGAGCGGCGAGAGGAGCAGCAGTCCGCGAAGTTTTTTGAGGAGTTCCATGCCGAAGTGAATTGCGTGGTGACGCAAAAAAAGTGCGAGTTCTGCGCAAAGACCCGACAATCTAGTCGTTTTGGCCCCCTTCGGGGAGTGGACGTTTTGTCCTATGGCGCATCGGCCCGGGCAGTGAGATGCTCGCCGCTGTCCGTGACAATTGAAGCTTCGTTGATGTCGAGCACCCACATGCCTACCGAATCCGCCGTGATCACCCCCGAAGAACGCGAGCGCGAGCTCCAGGAAATGCACGAGCAGCGTGGCCACGTCACCCCGGGTGAAATTGCCGTGGGCGTGGTCATCGGCCGCGCCTCGGAGTATTTCGACTTCTTCGTGTACGGCATCGCCTCGGTGCTGGTGTTCCCCTCGGTCTTCTTCCCCTTCGAGGACGCGCTGCAGGGCACGCTGTGGTCCTTCGTGATCTTCTCCTTCGCCTTCATCGCTCGCCCCATCGGCACGATCATCTCGATGAAGATCCAGAGCCGGTTCAACCGGGAGATCAAGCTCACCATCGCCCTGTTCCTGCTGGGCATCTCCACGGTCTGCATCGCCTTCCTGCCGGGCTACGACAGCATCGGCTTCCATGCGATCGTCATCCTCTCGCTGCTGCGCGTCGGCCAGGGCCTGGCGCTGGGCGGCTCCTGGGACGGCTTGCCCTCGCTGCTGGCGCTCAATGCGCCCAAGGGCAAGCGCGGCTGGTACGCCATGCTGGGCCAGCTGGGTGCGCCGGTGGGCTTCATCCTGGCCAGCGCGCTGTTCGCCTACCTGTACGCCAGCCTGCCTTCGGAAGACTTCCTGACCTGGGGCTGGCGTTACACCTTTTACGTCGCTTTTGCATTGAACGTGGTGGCACTGTTCGCCCGCCTGCGCCTGGTCTCGACCGACGAGTACGCGCACATGCTCGAGGAGCGCGAGCTCGCCCCCGTGAGCGTGAGCGAACTGACGCGCACCCAGGGCTACAACATCCTGATCGGCGCCTTCGCCGCGCTGGCCAGCTACGCGCTGTTCCACCTGATCACGGTGTTCCCGCTGTCGTGGATCAAGCTCTACTCCGAGCAGTCGATCAGCGAGTTCCTGCTGCTGCAGGTGGTGGGCGCCTTCCTGGGCGCGGGCGGCATCGTGGCCTCGGGCGTGATCGCCGACCGCTTCGGCCGGCGCAATACCCTGGGCAGCCTGGCCATCGCCATCGGCGTGTTCAGCGGCTTTGCGCCGCTGCTGCTCAACGGCGGGCGCATCGGCCAGGACATCTTCCTGCTGGCGGGCTTCCTGCTGCTGGGCCTCTCGTACGGCCAGGCCGCGGGCGCGGTGACGGCCAACTTCGAGCTGAAGTACCGCTACACCGGCGCGGCCCTCACGGCCGACCTGGCCTGGCTGTTCGGCGCCGCCTTCGCGCCGCTGGTGGCCCTGGGGCTGTCGGCCCGCTTCGGCCTGGCCTTCGTCAGCGTCTACCTGCTGTCCGGCGCGATCTGCACGCTGGTGGCGTTGCGGGTCAACAAGTCACTCGAAGTGCGCGAGTAAGCCGCGCCATCGAACAGGCCGCCGCGAGGCGGCCTTTTTTTTGCCATCGAGCCGCATGCTGGCAACACTCAAGACCTGGGCCCGGCGCCTCAAGCGCGACGGCCTCGCGCTGTGGTTCGCGCTGCGCGATCCGCAAACGCCCTGGGCCGTCAAGGCGCTGTGCTGGCTCGTTGTGGCCTATGCGCTCAGCCCCATCGACCTGATCCCCGACTTCATCCCGGTGCTGGGCTTCGTCGACGACGCTCTGCTGTTGCCCGGGCTCATCTGGCTGGCGCTGCGCCTGCTCCCGCCCGACGTGCTGGCGCGCTGCCGCGAACAGGCCGAGCGCTGGATGGCCAGCGGCGCGGCACGCCCGCGCAGCCGCGCAGGAGCGTGGCTGATCGCAGGCGGGTGGGCGGCCTGCATCGCACTGGCCGCGCTGTGGTGGCTGCGCAGGACCTGAAGCACGAATTCAGGGGCGGCTCGCCGGCAGCCGCCCGATGATGAGCTGGGCCATCGGCGAAGGGGTGCGCCCCTGCAGCATGACGATGCCGGTGTGTGCCTGCAGTTTCGGGAGTTCGGGCATCTCGAGCAGGTGCAGCTGGCCCGCCGCCACTTCCGCCGCCACCGTCGCGTGGGCTGCGACCAGCACCGAATCGCAGCCCAGCGTGACCCGCGCCAGAAGCTTCACGTCGTCGCATTCGAGCGCGAGCCGCAGATCGTCGCCCGATGCCAGCCCCAGGACCCGGGCCAGGGTGTTGCGTACGCCGCTGGGCAGCCGGATCGCCAGCACGCCGTAGTCCAGCGCCTGCTGCAGGGTGGGTGTGCGGACCTTCGTGAGCGGATGGCCGGCGCGCACGTAGAAGCCGCCCGGCTCCCGACGCAGGGGGCGCACGCTCAGCGCGGGATCGGCCGGCAGCTCGGTGGTGTCGGCCACGAAGAACTCGATGTCCTCCTCGCGCAGGCGCTTGAGCAGCAGCTGCCAGTTGCTCACCTCCACCCGCAGATGGATGCCCGGGAACTCGGTGCGCAGTCCCGCGAGCAGGTCCGGCAGGAAGGTGGTGGCGGGAAAGGGTCCGACGCCGAAGGCCGTGTCGCCCAGCCCGTGGTTGCGGTACAGCGCCACGTCCCGCTCCAGGCAGCGGCTGTTGAACACCAGCTGCCGCGCCCGCTCGATGACGAACTCGCCGGCCGGCGTGGGCACGACCTCGCTGCCCTTGCGGTCGAAGAGCAGCAGGCCCAGTTCGGCTTCCGCCGCCTGGATGCTGCGGGTGAGCGCCGGCTGGCTCAGGTGCACCTGTTCGGCCGCGCGCACGAAGCTGCGCCGGTCGGCCACGGCCACCACATGGGTCCAGCGTCTCAGGTCCATGGCTTGTTTTCGTCGAATTGCATCCAGTGCATTGATGCTAGACGAACTATGCATTGGACTCAATTCATCGCAAATCGAAGAATCCCGGGCTGAGCGTTTCCACAGAGCCCCGAGGGCACGCGGCGCAGCGCGCACGCGAACAAGAGACAAGCACATGAACCACCGGAACCCAGCGCCGCCTCCCGCGGCCGCCGAGCACGCGAATGCGCGCGTCGCGCGCCTCTTCGCCGCCCAGCAGGCGGCCTTCCTCTCCGACCCTTGCCCCGATGCCGGCGAGCGCCGCCGGCGACTGAAAGCACTCAAGCACCAGGTGACGCGCTACCAGGACGTGCTGGCCGAGTCCATGAGCCGCGACTTCGGCCATCGCTCGCACGCCGAGTCGAAGATGCTGGACCTGCTGGGCTCGGTTCTCGAGGCCAACCACGCCCTCTCCCACGTGCGCCGCTGGATGAAGCCCAGCCGCCGCCGCACCGAGCTTCTCTTCTTGAGCAACAGCGTGCGCGTGCACTACCAGCCCAAGGGCGTGGTGGGCGTGATCGTGCCCTGGAACTTCCCCATCTACCTGGCCCTCGGCCCGCTGGTGGCCGCGCTGGCCGCCGGAAACCGCGTGATGATCAAGATGCCGGAAGTGACGCCGGCCACCAACGCGGCGCTGCGCACGCTTCTGGCCGAGGTCTTCGACGAGGACCTGGTCGCCGTCGTCGGCGAGGAACTGGCCGACCCCAACTTCTTCACCTCGCAGCCCTTCAACCACATCGTCTTCACCGGCTCGCCGCAGGTGGGCCGCGTGGTGATGCGCACCGCCGCCGAGAACCTCACGCCGGTCACGCTGGAGCTGGGCGGCAAGTCGCCGGCCCTGGTGTCGCGCCACTATCCGGTGGGTGATGCCGCCCGGCGCATCACGCATGGAAAGGCCACCAACAGCGGCCAGATCTGCGTGTCGCCCGACTACGCTCTGGTGCCGCGCGAGCAGGTCGACGCCTTCGTCGCTGGCGTGCGCCGCACCTTCGAGCAGTTCTACCGGGGCCGCACCGAAGGCAATGCCGACTACACCGCGGTCGTGAACGAACGCCAGCTGCAGCGCATGCAGGCCGTGCTCGACGACGCCCGCGCCAAGGGGGCGCGCATCGAGTCCTGCGGCCCGCCACCCGTGGCCGGCCGCCAGCTGCCGCTGCAGATCGTGACCAGCCTGCGCGATGACATGCGCATCCTGCACGAGGAGCTGTTCGGCCCGATCCTGCCGGTGGTGCCCTACGACGCGCTGGACGATGCCATCGGCTTCATCAATGCCCGTCCGCGTCCGCTGGCCCTGTACTGCTTCAGCCACGACAGCGCAGAGCGCGCCATGCTGCTGCGCCACACGCACTCGGGCGGCGTCGCCATCAACGACTGGGGCTGGCAGGTGGTGAATCACGACGCGCCCTTCGGCGGCGTGGGCAACTCCGGCATGGGCAACTACCACGGGGTGGAGGGCTTCCGCGAGCTCTCCCATGCCCGCACGGTGTTCAAACGGCACCGCTTCTTCCCCATCGACCTGTTCTATCCGCCCTACGGCAATTTCGTGCAGCGGCTCGCGCTGCGCCTGTTCCTGGGCGAGGCCGATCCGAAGCTGGGCGGCGCACACGCGGCCACTACCCAGCCCGCCATGCAACACAAGACGCACGCATCATGAGCAAGAACAACAACATCGAAGAATTCGACTACGTGGTGGTGGGCGGCGGCTCGGGCGGCTGCGTGCTGGCCTCGCGCCTGACCGAGGACCCGGCCGTCTCCGTCTGCCTGCTGGAAGCCGGCGGCCCCGACAAGAGCGTGTTCATCCACGCGCCCGCCGGCGTGGTGGCCATGCTGCCCACGCCGCTGAACAACTGGGCCTACCAGACGGTGCCGCAGCCCGGCCTGAACGGCCGCCGGGGCTACCAGCCGCGCGGCAAGACGATGGGCGGCTCCAGTTCCATCAACGCCATGGTGTACGTGCGCGGCCACCGCTGGGACTACGACAACTGGGCGGCCCTGGGCAACCCCGGCTGGTCCTACGAGGACGTGCTGCCCTACTTCAAGCGCGCGGAGAACAACGAGACGCATCGCGAAGATCCGTTCCACGGCACCGGTGGCCCGCTCAACGTGGCCGAGCTGCGCAGCCCCTCGCCGATCAACCAGGCCTTCATCGCCGCCGCCGGCATGCACGGCGTGCCGCACGTGGCCGACTACAACGGCGCCGAGCAGTTCGGCGCCTTCATGTTCCAGGTGACGCAGAAGAACGGCGAGCGCCACAGCGTGGCCAAGGGCTACATCACGCCGAACCTCTCGCGCCCCAACCTCGCCGTGAAGACGCACGCCCTGTGCTCGCGCATCGAGTTCGAAGGCAAGCGCGCCCGCGGCATCGTCTACAGCGTGAACGGCCAGGAGAAGGTGGTGCGCGCACGGCGCGAGGTGCTGCTGGCCGGCGGCGCCTTCGGCTCGCCGCAACTGCTGATGCTCTCGGGCGTGGGCGCGGGCGCCGACCTGCAGGCGATGGGCATCCCGGTGCTGCAGGACCTGCCCGGCGTGGGCCGCAACCTCCACGACCACATCGACCATGTGCAGACCTGGCGCACGCGCAACCACCGGGAGACCTTCGGCGTCTCGCTGAGCGGCGCGCCGCGCATGGCGGGCGCGGTGCCCGCATGGCGGCGCGAGCGCACCGGCCCCATCACCAGCAATTTCGCCGAGTCGGGCGCCTTCGTGCGCTCCTCGCCCGAGGTGGAGGTGCCCGACCTGCAGATGGTGTTCGTCGTGGCCATCGTGGACGACCACAGCCGCAAGCTCCACCTGGGCCATGGCTACTCCTGCCACATCGAGGTGCTGCGCCCGCACAGCCGCGGCAGCGTGAAGCTGGCCAGCCGCGACCCGCGCGTCGCGCCGCTGATCGACCCCGCCTTCCTGGCCGACGAGCGCGACCTGGAGCTGCTGGCCAAGGGCGTGCAACTGCAGATGGACATCATGGGCTCGCGCCCCTTCGACGCCTACCGGGGCAACATGCTCTACCCGGTGGACCGCCACGACCTGGCCGCCATCAAGGAAGACATCCGCCAACGCGCGGACACGCAGTACCACCCGGTGGGCAGCTGCAGGATGGGGCCGCAGGACGATCCGCTGGCCGTCGTCGACGCACGCCTGCGCGTGCGCGGCATCGACGGCCTGCGCGTGGTCGACGCCTCGGTCATGCCGCAGATCTGCGGCGGCAACACCAACGCCCCCACCGTGATGATCGCCGAGAAGGCGGTCGACATGATCCGCGCCGACGCGCGGCACTGAAGCCCTTCCAACCCAGAAACCAGAGACAAGCATGCAAAAAAAGCAACCCCAGCGCACCCTGACCGCCCTGCTGGTCGGCTCTTTCCTCGCCGCATCGGCGGCGCAGGCCCTGGCACAGACCGCGCCCAAGGCGGCAACGCCCGCCACCGTGCGCGCCAATGAAGCCGTGGCCCGCCAGCTGAGCCTGGACGACAAGAAGGACTTCGACGAAGCCACGCGCGGCCTGGTGGCCACGCTGCCCGATCCGATCGTCAAGGACCCTCAAGGCAAGGTGGTGTGGGACGCCAAGCGCTACGCCTTCATCAAGGGCGACGCGCCCGCCACGGTGAACCCCAGCCTGTGGCGCCAGGAGAAGCTCAACAACGCCGCGGGCCTGTTCAAGGTGACCGACGGCATCTACCAGATCCGCGGCTACGACCTGGCCAACATGACGCTGGTGGAAGGCAAGACCGGTTGGATCGTGATAGACACCATGCTCACCGCCGAGATCGCCAAGGCGACCCTCGCCTTCGCGATGGAGAAGCTGGGCAGCACCAAGCCCGTGGTGGCGGTGATCTACACCCACAGCCATGCCGACCACTACGGCGGCGTGCGCGGGGTGATCAACGAGGCCGACGTGCGCGCCGGCAAGGTGAAGGTGATCGCGCCCGAGGGCTTCATGGAGAACGCGGTGGCCGAGAACGTGCTGGCCGGCAACGCCATGACCCGCCGCGCCACCTACCAGTTCGGCGCCGGCCTGGACAGCAACGAGCGCCAGGGCGTGGGCAGTGGCCTGGGCAAGGCGCTGAGCAGCGGCACCATCGGCCTGATCCCGCCGACCGACACCGTCTCCAAGACCGGCCAGGAGATGACCGTCGACGGCGTGCGCATCGTCTTCCAGATGGCGCAGGGCTCCGAGGCGCCCTCGGAGATGATGTTCTACTTCCCCGACAAGAAGGCGCTGTGCCTGTCGGAGGTGGCCACGCGCCACATGCACAACGTCTACACGATCCGCGGCGCCAAGATGCGCGACGCGCTGTCGTGGAGCAAGTACATCAACGAGACCCTCGACATGTACCCGGACATGCAGGTGGCCTTCGGCAGCCACCACTGGCCGACCTGGGGCGGCGACAACATCCGCCACTACCTGGCCAACCAGCGCGACACCTACCGCTTCGTGCACGACTACGCGATGTTCATGGCCAACCAGGGCCAGGTGATGGACGAGGTCGGCAACGCCGACTTCTTCCCCAGGGAACTGCAGAAGGACGCGAGCTCGCACGGCTACTACGGCACGCTCAGCCACAACCTGCGCGGCGTCTACAACTTCTACCTGGGCTTCTACGACAGCAACCCGGCCAGCCTCAACAAGCTGCCGCCCGTGGAAAGCGCAAAGCGCTACGTCGCGATGATGGGCGGCGAGGCGGCGGTGACCGCCGCCGCGCGCAAGGCCTTCGATGCGGGCGACTACCGCTGGGTGGCCGAGCTGATGAACCACGTGGTGTTCGCCAACCCGGCCAACGCCGAGGCCCGCGCGCTGCAGGCCGACACGCTGGAGCAGCTGGGCTACCAGTCCGAGGCCGGCACCTGGCGCAACGCCTACCTCGTGGCAGCCAAGGAGCTGCGTGACGGCGTGCTCAAGCCCAGCACCTCGACGCAAGGGCCGGACGTGGTGCGCGGCATGAACCTGGAACTGCTGTTCGACTACATCGCGCTGCGCCTGGATCACCGCAAGACCGACGGCATGAAGGCCGGCATCAACATGGTCTTCACCGACCTGGACGAGCGCTGGGCGCTGGAGCTGTCGAACTCGGTGCTCAACAACACCAAGGGCCGCACGCTTCAGAATGCCGACGTGACGCTCACGTTGACGCGCCCGGCCTTCCTGGCGATGCTGCTGCAGGGCAAGAAGCTGCCCGAGCTGGTGCAGGCCGGCCAGGTGAAGGTGGAAGGCAACCCGCAGGTGCTGGGCGCGGTGTTCGCCAACGTGCAGACCTTCGATCCCTACTTCAACATCGTGACGCCCTGAGGCACCCGCCATGACGACGACGACGACACCACGCCCCTGGCTGGCCAGCTACGGCCAGGTCCCGGCCGAGATCGACGCCGATGCTCATCGCTCGGTCGTGTCCCTGCTGGAGCAGGCCATGCAGCAGTACGCGGACAAGACCGCCTTCTGCGCCTTTGGCAGGACGCTGAGCTACGCCGAGGTGGATCGCATGTCGGCCCGCTTCGCCACCTGGCTGCAGCGCGAGCTGGGCGTGGCCAAGGGCGACCGTGTGGCGGTGATGATGCCCAACCTCGCGGCCTTCCCGATCGTGTTCCTGGGCATCACGCGCCTTGGCGCGGTACAGGTGAACGTGAACCCGCTCTACACGCCGCGCGAACTGGCGCACCAGTTGCGCGACGCGGGCGCGCGCGCCATCGTGATCTTCAACGGCGCCACGCCCACGCTGGCCGAGGTGCTGGAAGACACGCCGGTCACCCGCGTCGTCGGCGTGAGCCCGGGCGACGGCCTCGGTGTGGCACTGCCGGGCCCGGCGGCGGATGCGCGCATCGCCGCCAAGGTGATCGCGCTCGGCCCGATCCTGGAGGGCGACGGCCCCACGGACTACGCGGCGCCCGAGATCGGCGGCGAGGACCTGCTCTTCCTGCAGTACACGGGCGGCACCACGGGCCTGTCCAAGGGCGCCTGCCTGTCGCACCGCAACCTGGTGGCCAACACCGAGCAGTACAAGGCCTTCCTGCGCGAGACCCTCCGCCCCGGCGAGGAGGTGGTGGTGACGGCGCTGCCGCTCTATCACATCTTCGCGCTGATGGTGAACCTGATCAGCTACTTCTCCCTCGGCGCGCAGAACTGGCTGGTGGCCAACCCGCGCGACATGGACGGCCTGGTCGACACGCTGAAGAAGGCGCGGCCCACGGTGCTCACCGGCGTGAACACGCTCTATGCCGGCATGGCGGCGCATCCGCGCCTGGCCGAAGTCGACTTCTCGCGCCTGCGCCTGGCGGCGGGCGGCGGCTCGGCCATCATGGAAGCGACGTCCAACCGATGGCAGGAGATCACCGGCCAGATGGTGCTGGAGGGCTACGGCCTCTCGGAGACCAGCCCGGTGCTCACGCTCAACCCGCCCTTCGTCGGCCGCTTCACCGGCACCACCGGCCTGCCCTTCCCGAGCACCGACATCAAGCTGATCGACAAGGAGGGCCGCGAGGTGCCCGTCGGCACCGCCGGCGAGATCTGCGCCAAGGGCCCCCAGGTGATGCGCGGCTACTGGCAGAAGCCGGAGGCGAACGCCGAGGCCTTCACCGCCGACGGCTACTTCCGCACCGGCGATGTCGGTGTCTTCGACGCGCAGGGCTTCCTGAAGATCGTGGACCGCATCAAGGACATGATCATCGTCTCGGGCTTCAACGTGTACCCCAACGAGATCGAGGCGGTGGCCACGGCTTGTCCGGGCGTGCTGGAGTGCGCCTGCATCGGCGTGCCCGACGACAAGACCGGCGAGGCGGTCGCCCTGTTCGCCGTCGCGATGCCGGGCGCCGCGCTCGACGAGGCGGCGCTGCTGGCGCATTGCCGCGCCGCCCTCACCGCCTACAAGGTGCCGCGCCTCGTGCGCATCGTCGAGGCGTTGCCCAAGTCCACGGTCGGCAAGGTGCTGCGCCGCGAACTTCGCGCGCCGCACTGACCTGGAGCGCCTGAATCTTCAGGACGTCGTGAAGGTTCAGCAGCCACGCGCCACAATGCGCGCATGGCTCCCTCTTCCGATTCGCCGCCCGGCAGCGCGCAGTTGCCGCCCCTCAACCGCCAGTTCGTCGCCCACTTCGGCGAGATGGGCAGCCGCTGGGGCATCAACCGGACCGTCGGCCAAATCTATGCGCTGATCTTCCTGTCCGAGCGGCCGGTGAATGCGGACGAGATCGCCGAGCTGCTGGAGTTCTCCCGATCCAACGTGAGCATGGGCCTGAAGGAACTGCAGGCCTGGCGCCTGGTGCGCATGCGCCACCTGCCGGGCGACCGCCGCGAGTATTTCGAGGCGCCGCAGGACGTGTGGGAGATCTTCCGCGTGCTGGTCGAGGAGCGCCGCCGCCGCGAGATCGAGCCCACGCTCAGCATGCTGCGCAGCGCCTTGCTGGAGACGCCCACCAGCGCCGAGGAGCGTCATGCCCAGCAGCGCATGCGCGAGATGCACGACCTGATCGACCGGCTGCTCAAGTGGCTGGACGACGTGCAGCGCCTGGCCCCCGAGACCGCCCTGCAGCTCATGGGCATGGGCGCCGCGGTGACCAGGGTGCTGGGCCTGAAGGACCGGCTGACCGGCGCTTCGTCCGCCGCCAGCACGGCGAAGAAGCCTGCCGCCAAGGCGCGCCGCAAGGGTTGACTGCCGGCAAGCCCGGGCGAGAAGGAATAAGATCGACCGGTGACCTCCATCCTGAATGCCGACCTGCACTGCCACTCCGTGGTGTCCGACGGCACGCTCACACCCGAGGCACTGGCGGCACGCGCAGCCGCGAACGGGGTGGAGCTGTGGTCGCTCACCGACCATGACGAGATCGGCGGCCAGCACCGCGCCGCCGACGCTGCCAAGGCCAACGGCATCCGCTACCTGACCGGCACCGAGATCTCGGTCACCTTCGCCAACGAGACCGTCCACATCGTGGGCCTGGGCTTCGATCCCGACGACGCCGCGATGAAGCAGGGCCTCTACGACACCCGGGGCGGCCGCGGGCGCCGCGCCGAGGAGATGTCCGAGGGCCTGGCGAAGGTGGGCATCCAGGGCGCCTACGAGGGCGCGCTGAAGTTCGTCGGCAATCCCGAGCTCATCTCCCGCACCCACTTCGCCCGCTTCCTGGTGGAAGGCGGCTACTGCCGGGACACCAACGAGGTGTTCCGCAAGTACCTCACCGAGGGCAAGCCCGGCTACGTGCCGCACCGCTGGGCCACGCTCAAGGATGCGATCGGCTGGATCCACGACGCGGGCGGCGTGGCCGTCATCGCGCATCCGGGCCGCTACCGCTTCACCGCCAACGAGGAATACGCGCTCTTCCACGAGTTCAAGGCCCACGGCGGCCGGGCGATCGAGGTCGTCACCGGCAGCCACAGCCCGGCCGAGTACCAGGAGTACGCCGAGAAGGCGCTGGAGTTCGGCTTCGCCGCCTCGCGCGGCAGCGACTTCCACAGTCCCGACGAAAGCCACTGCGACCTCGGCCAGCTGCCCTGGCTGCCGGGCAGCCTGCAGCCGGTGTGGGAATTGCTGGAGAACCGCATCCGGTGAGCTCCGTCACGCCCGTGCCGCGGGGCACGCGCGACCTCGCATCCGAACGCGTGCTGGCCGGCATCGGCCTGCTCCTGCTGGCCACCGCCTGCTTCGCCACGCTCGACACGGCCACCAAGGTCTCCACCGCCGTGGTGCCCGTCCTGATGGGCGTGTGGTTCCGCTACACCTTCCAGGCCGTGGCGACCGCGGCGGTGCTGCTGCCCAGGCACGGCCTGTCGGTGCTGCGCACCGCGCATCCCAAGTACCAGGTGCTGCGCGGCACGCTGCTGATGTTCTCCAGCGTGTTCGCCTTCCTGAGCCTGCGCTACATGCCCATGGCGGAGTTCACCGCCATCGTGCTGGTGGTGCCGCTGGTGGTCACGCTGCTGGCGGCCACCACGCTCAAGGAGCATGTCTCGCCCCTTCGCTGGAGCCTCACGGCCGGCGGCTTCGTGGGCACGCTGATCGTGCTGCGCCCGGGCGGCGACGCCTTCAGCTGGGCCTCGCTGCTGCCGCTGGGGCTGGTGTTCACCAACGCCTGGTTCCAGGTGCTCACCAGCAAGCTGGTGCAGACCGAGAACCCGCTGACCATGAATTTCTACAGCGGCTGGGTGGGCGCGCTGATCACCTCCATCGCCCTGCCCTTCGTCTGGACCAGCCTGCCTTCGTGGCACTGGTGGGCGCTGCTGTGCCTGATGGGCTTCATGGGCACGGTGGGGCATTTCATCCTGATCCTCGCCTTCCAGCGGGCGCCGGCGTCCACGCTCACTCCGTATCTCTACGCACAGATCGGCTTTGCGATGCTGGGCGGCTGGCTGGTGTTCTCGCGCGTGCCGGATGTCGTCTCGCTGCTGGGCATCGGGCTGATCGCCGTGTGCGGCGCGGCCTGTGCCTGGCTCACGGTCAAGGAGCGGCGCCTGCCGATCGAGCCGGCCGAGTCGTAGACTGCTGCACCTCATCATGGCCCAGTACTTCGAAGTCCACCCCGACAACCCGCAGCAGCGCCTGCTCAAGCAGGCCGCCGCCCTGCTCGCCCGCGGCGAGATCCTGGCGCTGCCCACCGACTCCAGCTACGCCCTGGCCTGCCACCTGGACGACAAGGACGCGGTCGACCAGCTGCGACGCATCCGCCGCGTGGACGACAAGCACCACCTCACCCTGCTGTGCCGCGACCTGAGCGAGCTGGCGAACTACGCGCGGGTGGACAACAAGCAGTACCGCCTGCTCAAGTCCGCCACGCCCGGCCCCTACACCTTCATCCTGGAAGCGACCAAGGAAGTGCCGCGCCGGGTGAGCCATCCGCAGCGCAAGACCATCGGCCTGCGCGTGCCCGACCACTCGGTGCTGCGCGAATTGCTGATGCTGCACGGCGAGGCGCTGCTGGCCACCACGCTCATCCCCCCGGGCGAGACCCATGCCCTGAACGACGCCCAGGAGATCCGCGACCTCTTCGAGAAGCAGGTGGGCGGCGTGATCGACGCGGGCGCGTGCCCGTCCGAGCCCACGACGGTGGTGGACCTCACGCCCATGGGCGACGGCGGCGAGCCGGTGGTGGTGCGCCAGGGACGCGGGCCGCTCGGTCCGCTGGGGCTCTGAGGTCCGGCAAGAACGTGTGCCGCAGCGCCTTCTGGCGCTCTGAGACAATGGGCGGGTGGATATCAATCAACTCGTCCAGACCGTCCTCATCTATGCCCTGCCGGTGATCTTCGCCATCACCGTGCACGAAGCGGCCCACGGCTATGCCGCGCGCTACTTCGGCGACAACACCGCGTGGATGATGGGCCGGGTCACGCTGAACCCGATCAAGCACATCGACCCCATCGGCACCATCGCGATGCCGCTGCTGCTGTACTTCGCCACCTCGGGGGCCTTCCTCTTCGGCTACGCCAAGCCGGTGCCGGTGAACTTCGGGCGGCTCAAGCACCCCAAGCGCGACATGGTGTGGGTGGCGCTGGCGGGGCCGGCGTCCAACTTCATCCAGGCCATCCTGTGGGCGCTGCTGCTGGTGGCGCTGGTGACACTGGGGATCAACGAGACCTTCTTCATCAAGATGTGCCAGGCCGGCATCCTGGTCAACCTCGTCATGTGGGCCTTCAACCTCTTCCCCCTGCCTCCGCTGGACGGCGGCCGCGTGCTGGCCGGCCTGCTGCCGCGCGGCGGCGCGCAGGAGCTGCTGGCGCGCATCGAACCCTACGGCTTCTTCATCGTGATGGGCCTGGTCATTGCGGGGGTGGTGGGCACCTGGTGGCTGCGCCCGCTCATGGACTTCGGCTACCAGGCCATCAACCTTCTTCTGACTCCCCTCGCCGCGCTGCTGCGCTGAGCTTTTCCGCCATGGCTTCGTCTTCCTCCAAAGTCACCCGCTACCTCACCGGCATCACCACCACCGGCACGCCGCACCTGGGCAACTACGTGGGCTCGGTGCGCCCCTCGGTGCGGGCGAGCCTGCGCAGCGACGTGCAGAGCTTCTACTTCCTGGCCGACTACCACGCGCTCATCAAGTGCGACGAGCCCGAGCGCATCCAGCGCTCCACCCTGGAGATCGCCGCCACCTGGCTGGCCTGCGGGCTCGATCCGCAGCGCGTGACCTTCTACCGCCAGTCCGACATCCCCGAGATCCCGGAACTCACCTGGCTGCTCACCTGCGTGAGCGCCAAGGGCATGCTCAACCGCGCCCATGCCTACAAGGCGTCGGTCGACAAGAACCTGGCGAAGAACGAAGACCCGGACTTCGACGTGAGCGCGGGCCTGTTCATGTACCCGGTGCTGATGGCGGCCGACATCGTGATGTTCAACGCGCACAAGGTGCCGGTGGGCCGCGACCAGGCCCAGCACCTGGAGATGACGCGCGACGTCGCGCAGCGCTTCAACCACCTGTACGGCGAGCACTTCACGCTTCCCGAGGCGGAGATCGACGACGCGGTGGCGCTCCTGCCCGGCCTGGACGGCCGCAAGATGAGCAAGAGCTACGACAACACCATCCCGCTCTTCACGCCGCGCGCGCAGTTGCAGAAGCTGATCGCGGGCATCGTCACCGACTCCCGCGCGCCCGGCGAGCCCAAGGACACCGAGGGCTCGGCCCTGTTCCAGATCTACCAGGCCTTCGCCAGCGAGGAAGAGACCGCGGCGCTGCGCCGCGCTTATGCCGAGGGCATCGCCTGGGGCGAGGCCAAGCAGTTGCTGTTCGAGCGCATCGACCGCGAGATCGGCCCGCTGCGCGAGCGCTACGACGCGCTGATGGCGGACCCGGCGCAGATCGAGGCCATCCTGCTGGCCGGGGCGGAAAAGGCACGGGCGCTATCTCGCCCGTTCATGTCCCGCCTGCGACAAGCGGTCGGCCTGCGCAGCCTAGCCACGGTTGCAAAAGTTGCCACGGCCAAGGGGGCAAAGGTAACCAAATCCAGCAAGGCCGGGTTCAAGCAGTATCGCGAGCGTGACGGATTGTTCTACTTCAAGCTCCAGGATGAACAAGGAAGTACTCTTTTGCAAAGCCGCGGATTTCCCACCCCGCAAGAGGCGGGCCGAATCATTGGCGCATTGCAACAAGTTCCTGAGGATTTCGTGAATTCCTACGCAGATTATCTGGAACCCATCGACAATCAACAGGCGCAAGCCGCTGTAAAAGTGCTGGAAGCGCTCGCCAATCCAACGGGCGACGAGTAAAGGGATAGGACAAACGCGCGCCGCCCGAGAAAAACAAAAGAAGAGGGCACTGCCGGACGCGGCGCATTCAGATCTGAACTGAGCAAGCATGAGCATTTACGTCATCGACGATCACCCCTTGATGCGCGACGCCATCGTGATGGTGCTGCGCCGCCTGCGGCCGGCCGAGAACATCGTGGAGCTCGAACGCCTCGACCGCCTGGCCGCCGCGGTGCGCCAGCACGGCACGCCCGATCTCTTCTGCCTGGACCTGAAGCTGCCGGACACCACCGGCGTCTCCGGCGTGCTGGCCGTGAAGAACAGCTACCCCGGCATCCCGATCGCGGTGTATTCCGCGTCGCCCGCCGCCGACATGGAAGAAGCCTGCATCGAGGCCGGTGCCGACATCTACATCGAGAAATCCGCCGGGTCCACCGAACTCACCGCCGCCCTGCGCGGCCTGCTGTCGGCCGACGATGAGCGCGAGGAAGCCACGCCCGCGGCCAGCGGCAAGCTGTCCAAGCGCCAGACCCAGTTGATCGCCATGCTCGACAAGGGCATGAGCAACCGCGAGATCGCCACGCAGCTGGAGATCAGCGAACACACGGTGAAGGTGCACCTGTGGCGCCTGTTCCGCCGCCTGGGCGTGAAGAGCCGCACCCAGGCGCTTCACCACGCGCGCAACCACGGCCTGCTGCTGAGCAGCAGCACCTGAGGCCCCCGCCTCTTCCAAGAAAAACGCGCGCCGATGGCGCGCGTTTTGTTTTGGGGCTCGGGCGCGGGACTTATCCCACCGCCCCCGAGATGCGCGCCTGCGCCTGCGCCTCGTCGGCGTCGTGCAGCGCGACACGGAACACGCTGCCGCGCCCCAGGCGCGATCGCACGCTCACCGGATGGCCCAGGGCATGCGACAGCCGTGCCACGATCGCCAGGCCCAGGCCGAAGCCGTCGGAGGTGCCCGCATGGTCGGCTACCTTGTAGAACTCCAGGAACACGTCGCGCAGGTGCTCGCGGGCGATGCCGATGCCCGTGTCCCAGACCTCCACCCGCAGGCCTTCGGCGGTCTGGCGCGAGGCGATCAGCACGCCGCCCTCGGGCGTGTACTTGATGGCGTTGGCGATCAGGTTGCCGATCATGCGGCGTACGCGGATCGGGTCGGTGAGCACCGTGCCCGAGCGCGCATGCACGCGGAAGCTCAGGCCCTTGGCCTCGGCCACCGGCCGGTACTGCAGTTCCAGGTCGTGCAAGAGCTGCTTCACGTCCACCCGCTCGATGTGCAGCCGCACCTGGCCCGAGTCGATGCGCGCCAGGTCGAACAGCGAGTCGAAGAGCGCGTTCACCGCATGCGTGGCGCGCACGATCTTGGGCGCGATGTCCTGCACCAGCTCGGGCTCGTTGCGCAGCCAGTCGGCGTACAGCGACAGCGCCAGCACCGGCTGGCGCATGTCGTGCGCGGCGCTGGCCAGGAAGCGGTTCTTCATCGCCACCGCCGCCACCGCCGCCTGCCGCTGCTGGGTGAGCGAGTTGATCAGGATGTGGTTGTGATAAAGCAGCTCGAAGCTGTTGCGCGCCGTCTCGTGGATGCGCCGGCCGGCGCGCAGCAGCATCCACCAGTGCAGCAGCGGCAGCGCCAGGAAGCCGTAGTTGAAGTGCGGATTGTTCAGGTCCATCTGCAGCACGCGCAGCGCCACGCAGGCCAGCATGGTGACGAAGAGCGTGTTGACGTAGCGGTGCAGCAGCGGCGGATGCAGCGACAGGCCGTTGAGCGGGAAGGTGGCCACCCCCGCCACGATGAGCCAGCTCATGAACTGGTTCATGAGCGGCGTGCGCTCGAAGTAGATCAGCACCGACAGGCCCCAGACGAAGGCGCTGGCGCTCCACAGCGGGTGGTAGCGCTCCATGAAGCGCTGCTGCGAGGCCGAGTCGCGCGCCGCGTACTGGCTGGCGTAGACACGCTCGCCCCACACCCGGAAGCCCGTGGCCACGATGCCCAGCGTCAGCCACACGAAGAGCTGCCAGGCCGGCACGTGGCCCCAGCTGAGGGCGATCATGGCCGGCATCAGCGCGGCGGCCAGCAGGTAGGAGCCGCGCGCGGCCCGCATCAGGCTGCGGATGAGCTCGCCGCGCACCCATGGCTCGGCCTCGTCCGCGGTGGCGGGGGCCGGTGTCAGGCTGGCGAAGGAGGAGTTGCCCAGGCCCGCGAATGCAGAACTGCCGCGCACGTCAGCCGCCCGACGCCACTGGCTGGCTGCCGCCTTGGAGCGCGGCTGCCTGTGTCTTCTGGCGTTCCTTCCAGGCCGCCTCGTCCATCACCAGGCGAAAGCCCAGGTGCGACATGCTGGTGTAGGGATCGGTGCCTCGCCGCGCGCTGGGCCGATAGCTCATGCAGTAGTCCTCGTTGCACAAAAAGGAGCCGCCGCGCGTGACGCGCTTGGGGGCATTGACGGGCACGCCGGGTTCGCTCGGGTCGAAGCTGTCCTGCGGGCCGTGCGGATTGTCGGCGAGCTGGCCCGCCGCGGCCTCGCGCCTGAACTGGTCGGCCCGGTACCAGTCGGCCACCCATTGCCAGGCGTTGCCGGTCATGTCGTACAGGCCGTAGCCGTTGGCGGGAAAGGAGCCGGCCGGGCTGGTGCCGGCGGCGCCGCCGGCCTTGGCGTTCACCACCGGGAACTGGCGCTGTTGCTGGCCTTCCCAGACGTTGGCCATCTGCTTCTTGCCGGGTGCGAAATCCTCGCCCCAGGTGTAGGTTGCCTGCTCCAGGCCGCCGCGGGCGGCGAACTCCCACTCGGCCTCCGTGGGCAGGCGCTTGCCGGCCCACTTGGCATAGGCCAGCGCGTCGGCGTAGCTCACCTGGACCACCGGGTGCTCGTCCTTGCCCTCGATGCTGCTGCCGGGGCCCTGCGGGTGGCGCCAGTCGGCGCCGGGCACGTAGCGCCACCAGCGCGAGAAGTCGCTGTAGTCCACCACCGCGGGCGTGCCCACGAAGACCATGGCGCCGGCGACCAGCGCGCTGTCCGGCGGACGCGGCGTGCCGGGCATCACCTGCACCTTGATGGTCTCCCAGTCGGGCGGCAGCTCGGCCGTGGTGCGGTAGCCGGTGGCTTCGACGAAGCGGCGGAACTGCGCGTTGGTGACGTGCTGGCGGTCCATCCAGAAGCCTGGGACGCGGGCCTGGTGGGCGGGCTTTTCATTGGCCTGGGCGAGCTTGCTGTCGCTGCCCATGAGGAAGCCGCCACCAGGGACCCAAGCCATGCCCTCGGGGCCGCTGCGGCCGTCGCCCAGGCGCACCTGCGTGCCCTGCCTGCCGAGGCCGCCCTCGCCCAGCAGTACGACGCCCGCGTAGCCCGCGGCCGCGCACGCGACCACGGCAGCGCCTGCCAGCAGCAGGCGGCGGCTGGAAGAAGGCTTGGCGGGGGATGCGGGCGCCGGCTGCGGGGCGCTGGATTCTGCTTTGCTGGCGCGTGAACGTGACTTGCCTCGGCTCATGTCCGCACTGTAGCAAGAGCGAGGCAGCCCGCGCGTAGTCGGAAGGTGCTCATCGGCATGCGGATGCTCGCTTGACATCGCCGGATTCGCTGGTTGATACTAAACCCAATGGTTAAGTTTAAAGCTTCCGACGATCCGATCGATCTCGATCGCGTATTCGCCGCCCTGGCCGACCGCACGCGGCGGGAGGTGCTGATGGCGCTCGGCGAGGGCGAACACAGCGTGTCCGAGCTGGCCCGACCGCACGGCATGTCGCTGCCCGGCTTCATGAAGCACCTGCGGGTGCTGGAGGAAGCCGGCCTCATCGCCCGGGCGAAGGAAGGTCGCGTGGTCCGCTGCGAGCTGTCCGCGCAGCCGCTGCAGGAGGCCGCCGTGTGGTTGTCGCGCTACGAGAAGTTCTGGACCGAGCGCTTCGATGCGCTGGGTCGATTCCTCTACCACCAGAAGGAGTTGTCACCATGGCCCAAGAAGCCGCCAGCACCGCCCGCGAGCGACCCACGCTCCGGATCCAGCGGCACTTCGACGACGTCGCGCCCGAGCAGGTCTGGCAAGCCTGGACCGACCCGAAGGCGCTGAGCATCTGGTTCGGCCCGGGCGAGGACAACTCGGTGCTGCACGCCCGCACCGAGGTGCGCGTGGGCGGCAGCTTCTGCGTGGCCTTCCGCCTGCAGAACGGCGACGAGCACGAAGTCAGCGGCACCTACCGCGAGGTGGTGAAGAACCGGTTGCTGGTGTTCACCTGGACCTGGCGCGCCACGCCCGAGCGCGAATCGCTGGTGAGCGTGCGCCTCGTGCCCACCGCCACCGGGACGCGGATGGACTTCCTGCACGAGCAGTTCTTCGACCAGGAAGAACGCGACAGCCACGAGGGCGGCTGGCTGCCCACCATCGACAAGCTGGGGCGCTTCGTGGCAGCGAGCCCCCATTCCACTCACTCGATCGAAAGGACGACCCCATGAACATGCGCATCGACATGAACCATCCGGTGGTATCGCGCGCCGAATGGATGGAAGCCAGCCGCCGGCTGGTGGAGCGCGAGAAGGAGCTCACCCGCGCGCACGACCGCCTGGCCGAGGAGCGTCGCGAGCTGCCCTGGGTGCGCATCGACAAGGACTACCGCTTCCAGACGCACCAGGGCGAGAAGTCGCTCGTCGAACTCTTCGGCGACAGCGAGCAGCTGCTGGTCTACCACTTCATGCTGGCGCCGGGGTGGGAACAGGGCTGCGTCGGCTGCTCCTTCGTGCTGGACCACATCGACGGCGTGGTGGTGCACCTGCGCAACCACGGCGTGCAGGTGGTGGCGGCGTCGCGCGCGCCGCTGGACGAGATCTCGCGCTACCAGTTGCGCATGGGCTGGGGCATCCCGTGGGTGTCCTCGGGCGGGGGCGACTTCAACTACGACTTCCACGTCTCCTTCCGGCCCGAGCAGGTCGCGGCCGGCGAGGTCGACTACAACTTCAAGCGCCAGGTGCCCTGGGGCGAGGAGGCCTCGGGGCTGAGCGCCTTCATCCGCAACGCGCAGGGCGAGGTGTTCCACACCTACTCCTCCTACGGCCGCGGCGGCGAGGTGCTGCTGCCCGCCTATGCCCTGCTGGACATGACGCCGCTGGGCCGCCGCGAGCCGGCCGAGGGCCCGAAGATGAGCAGCTGGGTGCGGCGCCACGACGAGTACGAACCCGACCCCGCCGCGCCTGCGGCACATGGCTGCTGCCACTGAGGTGCCTCGACGGGCCGGCCGCGTCATGCAGGCCGCCTACGACGGCGCTTGATCTCGTCCGACACCTGCATGCCCGCCGGCGGGAATAAGGTCGCGCTCCTGAGCCGAAGCGAAGGAGAGACTCCATGCAAGCCCTGTTGGAAGCCACCGGCCGGCAAGTCGCCGACTATCTCCAGGCCAATCACCTGGTGTTGATCACGGCCGAGTCGTGCACGGCCGGCCTGATCGCGTCGCGCCTGGCCGACGTGTCGGGCGCCGGCACCGTGCTGGAAGGCGCCTTCGTCGTCTACAGCCCGCAGGCCAAGCGCAAGCACCTGGGGGTCAAGCCCGCCACCATCCAGACGCACGGGCTCACGAGCGAGGCGGTGGCGCTGCAGATGGCGCGCGGCGCCCTGGCCCGCAGCGACGCCAACGTGGCCATCGCCAATACCGGCATCGCCGATGCCCAGCCGGACGACCCGGACCTGGAGCCGGGCACGCAATGCTTCGCTTGGGTGTTTCGCACCGGCCCCCTCACCGAGGAGGCCTTTACGGAAACCCGCGTCTTCTACGGATCGCGCAACGAGGTGCGCGAAGCCGCGGCGGACTATGCGCTGGATGCGCTGGTCGAGCACCACCGCAGCCGGCACGCCTGAGCACGACGGAATAGCGGCTCAGCGCAGGCGGCAGAAGGGCCTGCCCTCGACGTCCGCCCAGACGCAGGCACGGATCCAGGCGACGATCAGGCGCGGGTCGGGCGCGAGAGGAACCGATTGGAGGCGGATCAGCATGGCCGGCTCCCGCGCGCTCACGGCGCGCGCTCCAGCATCCGGTGCACCCGGTAGCCGAGCAGGTACCAGAAGTAGGCCTCGGACTCGCCGGGAACACGAAGGCGTGAACCGGTGGTCGGCGAGATGCACTCGTAGCAGTAGCGCCACGCCAGCCCGTCGGTGTCTTCCTGCCAGTTCTTGTTCCCGTTCATGGCCTTCTCCACACGGCAGGTCGGTCCTGCCAGTGCGTGAAAGGTAAATCCGGAGCGAGGCAAAAGGCAGCGGCGGGCGGCAACTCGTGCCGTCAGCCGTCAGGGCCAGCCGATGTCCGCCATCAGGGTGTCAGCGGGCGTCGGAATTCTCCGACAGGGCCAGCGGCCGGGGCGTCGCCGGCTCGTCCCCGGTCGAAGGTCCGGGCGGCTCGACCGGCTGGGGATTGGGCTCGTCCTGCCCGGGCACGGGCTCGGGCGGCGGCTCGTCGCTGCCGGGCTGGCGCGGGCGCGTGGCGGCCTCAACCCGCGGGTTCGGCGGCTTCATCCGCGAGCGCGATGCGCCCCTTGTCCGTGATGCAAAGCACCTGGGCCGTCTTGTGCAGATGGGCGCCGCCCTCCAGCGTTTCCACCGGAGGGATCAGCGCCTCCACCAGTCCCGCCGCGCGAAGCACGCGCAGGCGGTCGATGTCGGCAGGCGCATACAGCGCCACGGGCAGATCCATGTCGGCCAGCCGCTTCAGCAGTTCCATGGGCATCGACGAGTCTCCTTCCTGAACTGTAGGTATGTGGGGTCCGGTCAAGACCCATGCTGCGTCCATCCCCTGCCCAGCGCAAGCTTGCCCCTCCTTTCGGGTAAGACTTGCACGCGGGCATGTCGCGTAAGCTCGCTGCGGGCTCACGAGGCCAGAGGAACGCAATCTTGGACGACGACTACGACAGCGAGCGACACGGGACACGGCCCCCGCACGATGCGCAGCCCGACCTGCCGCGCGGCTGGCGGCTGGATCTGAAGCTCGCCCCCGGCGCGGAAGGCGAGCTCGGCGGCGTGGCCGAGCTGTGGGACGGCCCGGCGATGCGCTGCCGCCTGGTGCTCACGCGCTACGGGCAGGACCGACCCGCGGCCATCGCCCGCGTCAATGCGCGTGTCGAGTACTGGTTGTCGGAATGGCTCGCCCGTCCGCACACGGGCGAGACGGCTTTCGCGGACATCGAGTAGACCCGTCAGTCCGGCGTGGCGCCGGCGGCCATCCTGGCCGCCACCTGCGAGAGCAGCCCACGCAGCCAGCGATGCGGCGCCTGGTGCTGCGAGCGGTCATGCCACAGCTGGTAGAAGCGCATGCGCGGAAAGCCCTCGGGCGCGGGCACGGCCACCACTGGCAGCGTGCGCACGAACTGCATGGCGAAGTGCCGGGCTGTGGTGAACACCAGGTCGCTGCCCGCCACCAGGTAGGGCGCCACTGCGAAGTACGGCACCACCACCCGCGCATCGCGCGAGACGCGCAGCCCCGCCAGGTGCGTCTCGACGACGGCCCGGTGCGCGCTCGCCAGCGGCAGGGGCACGACGTGGGCGGCGGCGAGATAGCGCTCCAGCGTCATCGCGCCCTTCGCCAGCGGATTGCGCTGGCCCATGAGGCACACGAGCTCATCCTCCAGCAGGAGCGACAGGTGCAGGCGCTCGGGCGGCTGCGGCCAGTTGCCGATCACGATGTCGAGTTCGCCGTGCGCGAGCGCGTTCTCGTAGTCGTAGTCGGCCGTGAGCGAATGCACCACCAGGCGCGCGTTGGGCGCCTCGACCCGGAAGCGCGCCACCACGTCGGCCATGAAGCTGGCGGCCAGGTAGTCCGGCGAGGCCACGGTGAAGGTCATGGCGCTGGCGCTGGGCTCGAAGTCCTCCGGGCCGGCCAGCATGCGGTCGATGTCCAGCAGCACGCTGCGGGCGCGGTCGCGCAGCAGCATCGCGCGCTCGGTGGGCACCATGCTGCCGCGCTCGCGCACGAGGATGGGGTCGCCGAAGGCATCGCGCAGGCGCCGCAGGGCAGAACTGATGGCCGGCTGCGTCTGGTTCATGCGCACCGCGACGCGCGAGACGCTGCGCTCGCTCACCAGCGCCACCAGCACGCGCAGCAGGTAGACGTCGATCGGGTCGTTGGCACGTGACATGGCGGCTGCCGCGAGGCTCCTTTCCCAGGGGCACTATCACAAAGCGTTATGCCGCCCATTATGAAAGGGGCGCGCCGGCGCCCTCCTTTGTGCCTACATTGCCCTGCATACCAACGGCCACACAACAGGCAGAGCCCCCCAAGGAGACAAACCCATGACCTCGCAAGCAGCCGCGGCCCCCGCCCGGCAGTCCTCATCCGGCACGGAACTCGACCGTGTCTACCGCAAGATCTTCTTCCGCCTCATCCCCTTCCTGATGCTGCTGTGGGTGCTGGCGTGGATCGACCGCGTCAACATCGGCTTCATCAAGCTGACGATGCTCGACGACCTGAAGTGGAGCGAGGCCGTGTACGGCCTGGGCGCCGGCATCTTCTTCCTGGGCTACTTCTTCTTCGAGGTGCCCAGCAACCTGCTGCTGCAGAAGATCGGCGCCAAGAAGACGATCATGCGCATCACCATCGGCTGGGGGCTCACCTCCATCGCCACGATGTTCGTGACCACGCCGCACATGTTCTATGCCCTGCGCTTCCTGCTGGGCGTGTTCGAGGCGGGCTTCTATCCCGGCATCATCCTGTACCTGACCTACTGGTTCCCCAACGACCGGCGCGCCAAGGCCTTCGGCATGTTCATGTCGGCCTCCGCCTTCGCCGGCGTGATCGGCGGGCCGCTGGCCGGCACCATCATGAACACCATGAACGGCGTCAACGGCTGGGCCGGCTGGCAGTGGGTGCTGCTGCTCGAGGGCATTCCCTCGGTGCTGGCCGGCATCGCCACCTTCTTCTACCTGACCGACAAGCCAGGCCAGGCCCCGTGGCTGAGCGAGCGCGAGCGTGCCCTGGTACACGCCGACCTCGAGCGTGACCGCCAGGCCCTGGGCCACCGCGAGCACAGCATGCTGGCCGCGCTCAAGGACGGCAAGATCTGGCTGCTGATCCTCATCTTCTTCTGCATCATCGCGGCGAACTCCTCGCTGACCTTCTACGGCCCCACGCTGGTCAAGGAAGTGGGCTTCACCAACCCGCTCGCCGTGGGCTGGATCATGGCGGTGGCCTACCTGTGCGGCGCGGCCGGCATGATCTGGAACGGCTTCCACTCGGACCGCCACCAGGAATCGCGCTGGCACTGCGGCATCGCCGCCGCCCTGGGTTCCGTGTCGCTGCTGGTGGTCGCCCTGGCCCTGGGCAAGAGCCCTGCCATCGTCGTGCTGGTGGGCCTGGCGCTGGCCATCGTCGGCACCATGAGCGCCATCCCGGTGTTCTGGCAGATGCCCAACCGCTTCCTGGCCGGCACCGCAGCCGCCGGTGGCGTGGCACTGATCAACTCCATCGCCAACCTGGCCGGCTTCGGCGCCCCGTGGATGCTGGGCCTGATCAAGACCGCCACCGGCAGCCTGGCCCCGGGCCTGTACGTGGTGGCCGCGGTGGAGATCTGCGCCACGCTGCTGATCCTGGCCTTCGTGCCGGCCTTCCGCAAGGAACCCCGCGTCGGCGCGGCCGCTGCCGCCCACTGAACTGCAACGCAACATGAGCACCACCATGCCACGACACCTCGACCTCGCCGCGCTCAACGCGATGGACCGCGACGCCTTCGTCGCCGCCCTGGGGCCGACCTTCGAGAACTCGCCCTGGGTGGCCGAAGCCGCCTGGCAGCGGCGGCCCTTCGCCAGCATCGACGCCCTGCACGCCGCCATGCTCGACACCGTGCGCCGTGCTTCCGGGGATCGGCGACTCGAATTCCTGCGCGGCCATCCGGAGCTGGCCGGCCGCGAGGCCCAGTCCGGCACCATGACCCGCGAATCGGTGGGCGAGCAGAACAGCGCCGGCCTGCAATCGCTCAGCCGCGACGAGCTGCAGGAAATGCAGCGCCTGAACCGCGCCTACCGCGAGCGGCACGGCTTCCCTTTCATCATCGCCGTGCGACGCAACACCAAGCAGCAGATCTTCGAGGCGCTGCGCCTGCGCGCCGGCCTGGGCACCGAGACCGAAAGCAGCGCGGCACTGGAGCAGATCGGCCTCATCACCCGCAGCCGCATCGACGCGCTCCTGGCCGGCTGACACCGCCCTCTCCTGTTCGACTCACGCCGACCGCGCGGTCCTTGCGCGCCGGCCTGGCATCCCGCACCCGCAAACGACCCCACACGACGGAGTTTTGCCATGACGACGACGATTCACACAACACCCCGGCTCGCCCGCAGGCAGTTCGCCCTGTCGGGCCTGGCCCTGGGCGCGGTGGCCCTGGCGCCGCACGCCGCGAAGGCGCAGGGCAGCGCGACCGCGGCCGGCCCGGCCCAGGCCAGCGGCCCGATCGTGCTGCACGGCGTGAGCCCGCGCCTGACGGTGCACGCGCTGGACACCTACCACGGCGCCGCGGCCACGGGCCTGCGCATCGACTTCTCGATGATGAGGAAGGACGGCCAGGGCTACGAGCTGGTGCGCAGCGTGGTGATGAACGCCAACGGCCGTTCCGACGAGCCGCTGCTGATCGGCGACAGCTACCGGCCCGGCGACTACGAACTGCTGCTGCACGTGGACGAGTACTTCGCCCGCAAGCAGGCGAAGCTGCCGATGGAGCCCTTCCTGACCAAGCTGCCGGTGCGCATCCGCGTGGCGAGCACCTCCGAGCGCATCCACCTGCCGATCCAGTTCGGCCCGTGGAGCTACACCTATTCGCGCGGCAGCTGAGCGAGCTTTTCTTCCATCGACGAGGAGACACACATGACAGGCATCACGACGCACGTGCTCAACATCACCACCGGCCGGCCGCTGACCGGCGTGCAGGTGGACTTGTACGACGTGGCGACCCAACCTCCCACCCGCCTGAACAGCACCCGCACCAACGCCGACGGCCGCACCGATGCGCCGATGCTCGCGCCGCAGGCGGCCCGCAGCGGACACTTCGAATTGCGCTTCCACGTCGGCGACTTCTTCAAGGCGAGCGACGGCCTCACCGACGTGGTGCCCGTGCGATTCACCGTGATGGATGCGGCCCAGCACTTCCACGTCCCCATGCTTTGCTCGCCGTGGTTCTTCTCCACCTACCGCGGCGCCTGATTCACCGGAGAACTCCCAGAACATGAACCAAGACCCCAACGCAGAAAAATACCTCGTCGACTCGATCCGCCTGGCGATGGAGAACGTGCGCCAGCGCAAGACCTGGCCCTTCGGCGCCGTGATCGCGCGCGAAGGCGCCGTGATCGCCACCGCCGTGAACGAGGTCGACGCGCTGTGCGACCCCACGGCCCACGCCGAGATGCAGGCCGTGCGCGCCGCGGCCAAGGTGCTGGGCACCACCGACCTCTCGGGCACCACCGTGTATGCCAGCGGCTACCCCTGCTCCATGTGCCTCACGGCGATGCTGCTGGCGGGCGTGAAGAAGGTCTACTACGCGTATTCGAACGAGGACGGCGAGCCCTACGACCTTTCGGCCGAGCGCGGCTACCTCGAGATCGCGCGGCCGCTCGGTGAGCGCGAGATGAAGATCGAAGGGATGCGCGTGCGCGACCGCAACGACGAGGACTTGTACGAGGCCTGGAAGCGCGTGGCGCCCTGAGGGCGCACCGGCCTACTGGAACAGCGCCTTCGCACCCGTGGTCGCGATCTGCAGGCCCACGCAGAAGATGAAGAACGCGATCAGCCGGTTGACGATGGCTTCGCCGCGCGAGCCGAGGTAGTTGCGCAGGTGCCGGGTGTTGAGGAAGAGGACGTAGACCATCGTGCACATCGCGATCACCGCCAGCATGATCGCGCTCATGTGCAGGGCCTGGCGCGCCAGGTCGGTGTCGGCGCCGTGGGCGCTCAGGGTCAGCAGCACCGCGATGGTCCCGGCGCCGGTCGTGAGGGGAAAGGTGAGCGGGAAGAACAGCAGGTCGTCGATCTCTCGCTGCTCGGCCGCAAGGACGTCTGCGTCACCGCCCTGCTCCGCGGAAGCGGCGCCGCCGCCCGGGCTGAGCAGCTGCCAGCCGGAGCGGCAGATCATGATGCCGCCGGCCAGCTGCACGACCGGGATCGAGAGGCCGAACAGCTTCAGGATCCACTGGCCGACCAGCAGCGTGACAGTGCAGATGCAGAAGGCGTACAGGGTGATCAGTCGCACCGCCCGGCGCTTGCCTGCGTCGTCCAGCCGGGAAAGATAGGGCATCACGATCAGGGCGGTGCCGACCGGATTGACGACGGGAAACAGTGCGACCGCGCTGATGAACACGAGGTGGATGAAGCTGTGGAACTCAGCCGCCATGGTCATGCCGCGACTCTAGCAGCCGATGGGCCAGCACTTCGGAAAAGAAAAATGGACCCCGGTGGGGTCCATTTTTCTGAAACTGGCGCGAGGCCCTGTTTCTGGAGGAGAGGGAGGGATTCGAACCCTCGGTGGGCTATGAACCCACGCCTGATTTCGAGTCAGGTACATTAGACCACTCTGCCACCTCTCCGGTGCGTGTCTGTCGAGCCCGCAATTCTAGCAGGCTTTTCCCCAGCTCCCGGGATCTTCAGGCTTTGAGCACCGCCTGTCCGCCCAGGTAGGGCTGCAGCGCGGCCGGGATGACGATCGAGCCGTCGGCCTGCTGGTGGTTCTCCAGCACCGCCACCAGCGTGCGGCCCACCGCCAGGCCGGAGCCGTTGAGGGTGTGCACCAGCTCGTTGCGGCCCTGGGCGTTCTTGAAGCGCGCCTGCAGGCGGCGCGCCTGGAAGGCCTCGCAGTTGGACACCGAGCTGATCTCGCGGTACGTGTCCTGCGCAGGCAGCCACACTTCCAGGTCGTAGGTCTTCGAGGAGCCGAAGCCCATGTCGCCGGTGCACAGCAGCACCACGCGGTAAGGCAACTCCAGCGCCTGCAGCACCGCCTCGGCGTGGCGAGTCATCTCTTCGAGCGCCTCGTAGCTCTTCTCCGGGTGCGTGACCTGCACCATCTCGACCTTGTCGAACTGGTGCTGGCGGATCATGCCGCGGGTGTCGCGCCCGGCGCTGCCTGCTTCCGAGCGGAAGCAGGGGCTGTGGGCCGTCAGACGGATGGGCAGCGCGGCCTCGGGCACGATCTCGTCGCGCACGAAGTTGGTCAGCGGCACTTCGGCCGTGGGGATGAGGTAGAGCGCCGTGAGGTCGGGCTGCGCCTCGCCCTCCTGGCCGCCCTTCTTCGCGGCGAACAGGTCGCCCTCGAACTTGGGCAGCTGGCCGGTGCCGCGCAGCGTCTCGCCGTTGACGATGTAGGGCACGTAGCACTCGGTGTAGCCGTGCTTGAGCGTCTGCGTGTCGAGCATGAACTGCGCGAGAGCGCGGTGCAGGCGGGCGATGGGGCCCTTCATGACGGTGAAGCGCGAGCCGGAGAGCTTCACGCCGGTCTCGAAGTCCAGGCCCAGGGGCGCACCCAGTTCCACATGGTCCTTGGGCGCGAAGGCCAGCGGCTCGGCCGAGCCGCCCTCGCCGCCCTTGGGGCTCCAGCGGCGCATCTCGACATTGCCGGCCTCGTCATCGCCCACCGGGACGCTCTCGTGCGGCAAGTTGGGCACGGCCAGCAGCAAGGCCTGCAGCTCAGGCTGGATCTGCTCCAGGCGCGCCGACGACGATTCCTGCTCGCCCTTGAGCGCGTTGACCTCGGCCATCAGCGCGTCCACCGATTCGCCCTTGGCCTTGAGCGGGCCGATCTGCTTGTTCAGCGCATTGCGCCGGGCCTGGATTTCCTCGGTGCGGGTCTGCAGCCGCTTGCGCTCGGCCTCCAACGCGGAGAAGGCCGCCACGTCCAGGTAGGGCTGGGGGTTCTTGCGCTTTTCCAGGCCGGCTACAGCGCTGGCCAGGTCTTTTCGTAACAGAGTGATATCGAGCATGTCTCCGATTTTAGGCGGCCACATGGCGGCGCTAGGATGCGCGCCTGTCTCGCAACCCATCACCCACGAGGAGATCGCCATGCAAGCCTATCTGACCTTCGCCGGCAACGCGGCCGAGGCCCTGTCCTTCTACGCCAAGTGCCTGGATGGCAAGATCGTTTTCTCGATGACCTTCGCCGAAAGCCCGATGGCCAAGGACACGCCGGACGACTACAAGAACAAGATCATGCACGCCACGCTGGAGGCGCAAGGCCACCAGCTGATGGCCTCCGACATGCCGCCGGGCATGCCGCACGAGGGCTTCAAGGGCTTCTCGCTGTCGGTGCAGGGCAAGAACGTGGAGGAAGGCAAGCGCCTCTTCGATGCGCTATCGGCCGGTGGCAAGGTGACCATGCCCTTTGGCGAGACCTTCTGGGCGAAGGGCTTCGGCATGCTCGAGGACAAGTTCGGCGTCCCCTGGATGGTCAACTGCGAGCACTGAAGCCCCCCCGGCTTTTCACTGCGCTTCGCTGCGTGTAATTCGCCACCCTCGAAGGGGAGGATCCGCCTGCGGCCCGGCAAAGCCGGTTCCGCGGCGGGGGCTGGCTTGGCCTGCGCGCTCAGTTGAGGGTGGCGGGGTCGACGTTGGCGCCGCAGATGATCAGGCAGATCTTCTCGCCGGCTGCCGGCACGTAGCGGCCTGACTGCAGCGCGGCCAACGGCAGGGCCGCGGCCGGCTCGACGGCCAGCTTCAGTTCCTTCCATAGCCACAGTTGCGCGCTGCGGATGGCCGCGTCCGGCAGCAGCAATGCATCGCCCACATGGGCCTGCGTCTGTTCCCAGGCCAGGGCACCGATGCGGCGCGCGCCCAGCGAGTCGGCAGCGATGCCGCTCACGTCCACGTCCACCGGCTCGCCTGCCTCGCGGGCGCGGAACAGCGTGGGGGCCTGCTCTGGCTCCAGCGAGACGACGCGGCTGCGCGTCTCGAACCAGGCCGCCAGGCCGCCGATGAGGCCGCCGCCGCCCACGCTCACCAGCACGCTGTCGGGAACACCGCCCTGTGCCTCGATCTCGCGGCCCAGGGTGCCGGCGCCGGCCAGCACTTCGGGCTGGTCGTAGGCATGGGTCAGCAGCGCGCCGCTTTCCCGCTGGCGTGCCAGGCAGGCGGCCAGCGCGTCGGCATAGGCCGCGCCGCCAACCACGACCTGGGCGCCCAGCGAGCGCAGGCGCGCACGCTTGGCCTCGGACGAGACCTCGGGCAGGTACACCTCGCAGTGCACACCCAGCGCATGCGCCGCGCCGGCCGTCGCAATGCCGGCATTGCCGCCGGAAGCCACGATCACGCCGCTGCCTGGAATGGGGTTGGACAGCAGGCGGTTCATCATGCCGCGCGCCTTGAAGCTGCCGCTGGCCTGCAGGTGCTCCAGCTTGAGCCAGAGCTCCACGCCCGGCTGGGCGATGCCGAACAACGCGCCAGGCAGCTTCCACAGCGGCGTCTCGCGCACGTAGCCACGGCCCTGCTCGCGAAGGCGCTGCGCCGCCGCCTCGATGTCCGCGCGCCAGCTCACGAGATGTGCCCCGGCTTGCTCTGCCCTTCCAGCTTCAGGCCCTTGGGCAGCGGGAACTTGATGGTTTCCTCGATCCCGCTCATCTTGCGCACCGAGACCGCGCCCAGGGCACGGATGCGCTCGATCACCTCCTTGACCAGCACCTCGGGCGCCGAGGCACCGGCCGTGAGGCCCACGCGCGTCTTGCCCTCGAACCACCGCGACTCCAGCTCGTCGGCCGAGTCGACCATGTAGCTCTCGGTGCCCAGGCGCTGCGCCAGCTCGCGCAGGCGGTTGCTGTTGGAGCTGGTGGGGCTGCCCACCACGATCACGATGTCCACCTGCGGGCTGAGCACCTTCACCGCGTCCTGGCGGTTCTGCGTGGCATAGCAGATGTCCTGCTGCTTGGGCTCGCGCACCTTGGGAAAGCGCGCACGCACCGCGGCAGCGATGTCGGCCGCGTCGTCCACCGACAGCGTGGTCTGCGTGACCACCGCCAGCTTCTCGGTCTGCGCGGGCTGCACGCGGGCCACGTCCTGCACGTCCTCCACCAGGTGGATGCCGCTGCTGAGCTGGCCCATGGTGCCTTCGACCTCGGGATGGCCCTTGTGGCCGATCATGATGAACTCGAAGCCTTCCTTGGCCAGCTTGGCGACCTCGACGTGCACCTTGGTCACCAGGGGGCAGGTGGCGTCGAAGATCGAGAAGCCGCGCGCGCGCGCCTCGGCCTCCACCGCCTTGCTCACGCCGTGGGCGCTGAAGACCAGCGTGGCGCCGGGCGGCACCTCGTGCAGCTCCTCGATGAAGATGGCGCCCTTGGCCTTGAGCTCGTTCACCACGTAGGTGTTGTGCACGATCTCGTGGCGCACGTAGATGGGCGCGCCGAACTTGGCGATGGCGCGCTCCACGATCTCGATGGCGCGGTCCACGCCCGCGCAGAAGCCGCGCGGCTCGGCCAGGATGATCTCGTTGACGGCGCTCATGGGGTTCGTGTTCACAGCACGCCGATCAACCGCACCTCGAAGGTGACGGGCTGGCCGGCCAGCGGATGGTTGAAGTCGAAGCGCACCGCGGTGTCGCTCAGTTCGGTCACCGCGCCGGCATAGCTCCCCTGCCCGTCGGGCGTGGGGAACTGCACCACGTCGCCCACCTGGTACTTCTCGTCCGGATCGCCCATCCTGGCCAGCAGGCTGCGCGCGACCCACTGCTGCATCTCGGGGTTGCGCTCGCCGAAGGCCTCGCCGGCCGGCAGCTCGAAGGTGACGTGCGCGCCCTCGGCCAGGCCCAGCAGGCGCTGCTCGACCGCGGGCGACAGCTCGCCCGTGCCCAGCGACAGCGTGGCGGGCTTGTCGTTGAAGGTGTTGATGACGTCGCCGGCCGGGCCCGACAGGCGGTAGTGCAGCGTGAGGAAGGCGCCGGGCGTCACGAGGACGGCGGCATCGGCGGAATTAGGCGCAGACAAGTGGGGTGCCCCGATAAACTGAACCCTGTATTTTAGGGAGGGGGGTCAAAGGCCCCGGAGCACCATGTCTTTCAAGGACCTGCCGGCGCAGGCGCGCCCGCGCGAGAAGCTGATCGAGCGCGGCCCCGCCGCCCTGGCCGATGCCGAATTGCTGGCCCTGCTGCTGCGCACCGGCATGGCCGGCAAGAACGTGATGCAGCTCGCGCAGGAACTGCTCGACCGCTTCGGCGGCCTCTCGGGCCTGCTGAATGCGGGCGTCGACGACCTGGCACGGATCAAGGGCCTGGGCGGCACGGCCAAGCGGGCCGAGGTGGCCGCGGTGCTGGAGCTGGCCCGCCGCGCGCTGGCCGAGCGGCTGCGCGAGCGGACCGTCTTCGATTCGCCGGATTCGGTGAAAAACTACCTGCGCCTGGCGATCGGCAGCAAGGCGCACGAGGTCTTCGCCGTGCTCTTCCTCGATGCGCAGCACCGGCTGATCGCCATGGAGGAGCTGTTCCGCGGAACGCTTACCCAGGCCAGCGTCTACCCGCGGGAGGTGGCCGCGCGGGCGCTGCACCTGCATGCGGCCGCCGTGGTCCTGGCGCACAACCACCCCAGCGGCTGCGCCGAGCCGTCGCGCGCCGACGAGGCGCTGACCCAGGCCCTGCGCGCCGCCCTGGCCCTCATCGACGTGCGGGTGCTGGACCACGTGATCGTCGCCCGCGAGGTGGCGATGTCGATGGCCGAACGCGGGCTTTTGTAAGCGACTGATACATAAAGTGTTGGATTTATGCAGTGCTAGAACTTTTCTACCAATCAAGCCCAATCCAGTAAATCGGTTCAAGTCATTGTCACGTCGCAACAAATTTCACGCGACCGAATAAGTCAACAGCTGCATCACTGGTTTCAGTGATTGCGAAATTGATGCTTTATGTAAAAGTCCTGTCTCGATCGGAGAGACGGATGGGCAGGGCGCATGCCAGACGGGCATGCGCCTTTTTTCGACGCGCGCCTGCGCCAGCTCCATCCGCTCGAGCCAGGACATGCAGAACAAGACCTCCTCTTTCCCCGGGCGCGCCGCCCGCCCCCGCCGCTTGGCCGCCCGCTGGCCGCTCGCCGCCAGCGCCGTGCTGATGGCCGCCCCGCTGGCCGCCCAGGCCCAGGCCAATCCGGGTGCCGATGCCATCCGCGAGCTGAACCGCCAGAACCAGATCATCGAGCGCCAGCAGCAGGAGCGCCTGCGCGACGACCAGCAACGCGCCCTGCCCCAGCCCGCCGCGCCCGGTGGCACGGACCTGCGGGGCGTGCAGCCGCAACTGCAAGTGCCCGACGTGGGCGCCGGCTGCCGCGACGTGCGCGAGTTGCGCATCCAGGGCGCGCCGCACCTGCCCGAGAAGGTGCGCAACGGGATCCAGCAGGACTTCTCCGGCCGCTGCCTCGGCGCCAAGGACCTGGAAGGCATCCTCGCTGCCATCACCCGCAGCTACATCGACCGCGGCTTCGTCACCACCCGCGCCTACCTGCCCGCCCAGGACCTGCGCTCGGGCGTGCTGGAGGTGGCGGTGGTGGAAGGCACCATCGAGCGCTTCGAGCTGCGCAACACCGGCCGCCAAGGTGCGCGCGTGAACATCCCCGGCGCCTTCCCCGCCGCGCCCGGCGAGCTGCTGAACCTGCGCGACCTCGAGCAGGGCATCGACCAGATCAACAGCCTGCCCTCCAACAGCGCCACGCTGGACCTGCAGCCCGGCAGCCAGCCGGGCCAGAGCGTGGTGATGGTCAACAACCAGGCCACCACGCCGCTGCACCTGTTCGCCACCTGGGACAACATGGGCACGCCCAGCACCGGCAAGAACGGCCTCTCTGCCACCGTGAGCGCCGACGGCCTGCTCGGACTGAACGAGAACCTGGCGATCACGCGCCGGCAGTCGGTGCCCTATGACGCCGAGCATCACAACGAGCTGACCGCCTTCCATGCGGCCGTGCCCTGGGGCTACAACACCTTCAGCTACGACGTCAGCGAGAGCAACTACACCAACGCGCTGCACCTGGCCAATGGCCGGATCGATTCCGAGGGCCGCACGCTGACCCAGTCGCTCGCCGGCGACCGCGTGGTCTACCGCGACCAGGCCTCGCGCGTCTCGCTCGGCGCGCGCCTGTCCAGCAGCGACAGCCGCAGCTTCCTTGGCGGCGAATTCCTGGGCGTGGCCAGCCGCAAGCTCACGACGCTCGACCTCGGGGCCACCGCCTTCACGCTGGTGGGCGGCGGCATCCTGAACGGCCGCCTGGCCTATGTGAAGGGCCTGGGTGCGCTGGGCGCGCTGGAAGACCCCGACTACCTGCCGGCGGACGTCCCGCACGCGCAGTTCGACAAGTTCACCATCGACCTGGGCTACAGCAAGCGCTTCGACACCGCCGTGCCGCTGGCCTGGTCGACGCAGTTCAGCGGCCAGTACAGCCCCTATGTGCTCTACGGCCTGCAGCAGGTGCTGGTGGGCGGCTATTCCTCGGTGCGCGGCTCGCTGCTCAATTCTCTGTCGGGCGACAGCGGCTACTACATCCGCAACGAGCTCTCGCTGCCCTGGCAGCGCAACGCGGCCGAGGACCCGGTGGGCGGGCGCTTCTACATCGCCTACGACTTCGGCTCGGTGCACAACAACGCGCCGGACGTGCCCTCGGGCTCCATGTCCGGCTTCGCGGTGGGCGCGGCCATCCAGTGGCGCGGCGCCAGCGCCGAGGTCTTCGCCTCGCGCGCGCTGCACCTGCCCAGCTTCTTCGTACCGGAAGGCACGCTCTGGGGCGTGCGCGTTTCCTTCTCCCTGTGATCGCTCGCACCCAAGAACACAAGAACCCCTGAGAGATTCACCATGAACCACATCTACCGTGTTGTCTGGCGCGCCGCCCTCGGCACCTGGGTCGCCGTCGCCGAAATCGCCCGTGGGCAATCCCGTTCGTCCAGCAGTGGCGAGCGCCCTGCCGGCCCGCGCTTCGCGCGCCGCGCGCTGCGCATGCTGCCGCTCTCGGGCGTCATCGCCGCCTCGTGGGCAATGGCGCAGACGGCCGTGGTGGCGCCGGGCAGCCAGGCCAACGTGTACGTGTCGCCCAACGGCGTCACCGTGGTGAACATCAACGGCGCGAACGGCGCGGGCGTCTCGCACAACCGCTACACGCAGTTCAACGTCGACGCCAGAGGCCTGGTGCTGAACAACACCAACACCGCGCAGATGCAGCACCAGTCGCAACTGGCCGGGCAGGTCATGGCCAACTACAACATGGCCAACCCGGCGCGGGTGATCCTCAACGAGGTGGTGTCTGCCAACCGCAGCCAGCTCGCCGGCTACACCGAGGTGCTGGGCGGCCGCGCCGACGTGGTGCTGGCCAACCCCTACGGGATCACCTGCAATGGCTGCGGCTTCATCAACACCGACCGCGTCACGCTCAGCACCGGCGTGCCCAACCTGCGGGCCGACGGCTCGCTGGCCGGCTTCGCGGTGTCGCAGGGCGACATCCTCATCCAGAACGCAGGCCTGAACGGCAGCGCGCAGCAGATCCTCGACCTGGTGACCCGCTCGGTGAAGATCGACGGCCAGATCAACGCGCAAGACCTGGGCATCTACACCGGCGCCATCAACTGGGACTACGGCACGCGCAGCGTCACCGGTCCGGCTGCCGCGGCCGGCGCGACGCCCGCCTACGCCATCGACAGCTCGGCACTGGGCGGCATGTACGCCAACCGCATCCGCCTGGTGGCCACCGAGGCCGGCGTGGGCGTGCGCATGCTGGGCAACGCCGCGGCGAACATCGACGACTTCACGCTGAACGCGGCCGGGCGCATCGAGCTCACCGGCAACCGCATCTCCGCGCAGCGCGACGTCCTGCTGGCCAGCACCGACCCGGCCGCCGCGGCCATCGCGCTGGCCAACGCGACCGCCACGGCGGGCCGCAACGCGAGCGTGACGGCGGCCAATGGCGGCGTGTCGCTGAACGGCGGCATGCTGGTGGCGGGCGGCGACCTGCAGGCCAGCGCCAGGTCCATCGCCTCCAGCGGCGCATCGCGGCTGCAGGCCGGCGGCGCGCTGAGCGCCAGCGCCACCGGCGGCGACCTGTCGCTGGATGTGGCCGCCGTGCGCGCCGACGGCTACGTGCAGCTGGACGCCAGCGGCGCGGTGCGCACGGCCAGCGGTGACGGCCAGGGCGTGCAGAGCACCGGCGGCAACGTCGCCATCACCGCAGGCAGCGGTCTCTTCAACGAAGGCGTGGTGAGCGCCGACAAGGGCAGCCTGGACGTGCGCGCCGCCAGCGTGGACAACGGCGGCAAGCTCAACGCAGGCCAGTCGGTGAGCATCGCCGACGCAGCCGGCGGCGGCACCGGCACGGTGACCAACCGCGGCGACGTCGTGGCCGGCACCAGCCTGGCCACGCAGGCCGCCACCGTCACCAACAGCGGCTGGCTGCAGGCGGGCAGCGGCAACACGGTGACGGCAGGCACCGTGGACAACAGCGGCCGCATCGTCGCGCTGGGCGGCGACGCCACGCTCAACGTGGACCAGCTGCTGAAGAACACCGGCAAGATCCAGGCGCAGCAGAACATCGCCCTGCGCTCGTCGGGCGGCGGCGCCACGGCGCAGCTGCGCAACAGCGGCGAGATGCGCGCCATCGGCGCCATGAACCTCGCGGCCACCGACATCGTCAACGACGGCGCGCTGGTCTCGGGCAGCGCCAGCACGCTCGATGCCGGCACGCTGGTCAACAACGCCGACATCTACACCGACGGCGTGCTGACGGCCAGCGCCGGGCAGATCACCAACAACGCCAACCTGCTGAGCGGCGGCACGATGGTGCTGGATGCCGACGGCATCACCAACGCCAAGGCCGGCTGGGTCCAGGCCAAGGACGGCAGCCGGGTCACCGCCAGCAAGACGCTGGACAATGCGGGCACCTGGCTGCTCTCGCAGGCCGCGGGCAGCAGCGACAGCGTGCAGGCAGGCACGCAGCTGACCAACAGCGGCACGCTGCAGTCGGCAGGCAACGCCACGGTCACGGCCGGCTCGCTGGCCAACAGCGGCGCGCTGGCGGCGGGCGGCGCCTTGACGGCGACCACCACGGGCACCCTCTCCAACACCGGCAGCGGTGTCCTGCAGGCCGGCTCGAAGCTCACGACCGATGCCGGCGGGGCGATGAGCAACGCCAGCGGCGCCGTGATGGTGGGCCAGGGCGTGGACCTGCGCGGCGCGCAGGGCCTGAGCAACCAGGGCCTGGTCTATGCAAGCGGCGGCGATGCGCAGCTGCGCGTCTCGGGCACCCTCGACAACAGCGGCCGCATCCAGGCCAGCGGCAAGCTGGACCTGGCCGACCGCGCCGGCGGCAGCACCCAGGCGGTGGACAACAGCGGCTGGATCCAGGCCGACGGCGGCAGCACGGTGAAGGCCGCCAGCCTCGACAACACCGGCGTGTGGCTGCTGTCCACGCAGGCCGGCGCCGCGGCCAGCACGGTGTCGGTGACGGGCACGCTGAGCAACGGCGACGGCACGAACGCCGCGGTGCTGCAGGCCATGACCGACGCCACCATCAACGCCCAGCGCATCGACAACAAGGCCCAGGGCCTCATCCGCACGGGCGGCGCGCTGCAGGCCAACCTGAGCGGCGCCACCGGCCTGAGCAACGCCGGCACGCTGCAGGCCGGCGGGCGGCTGGGCGTCTCGGGCACGGGCTCGCTCACCAATTCGGCCGGCGGCCAGCTGCTGGGCGACGAGCTGCAGGTGGCCATGGGCAGCATCGCCAACAGCGGCGCGATCCAGGGCGGCAGCAGCGCCGCGTCGAGCCTGAGCGCCACGGGCACGCTGAGCAACGCCAGCGGCGGCGTCATCACCGCCTCCACCAGCGCAGCCGGCGGCGGCTCGGTCAGCGGCGGCACGATCACCAACCAGGGCACGCTGCAATCGCTGGGCGACCTGAGCCTCAAGGTGGGCTCCGGCGGCCTCTCGAACACCGGCGACGGCACCACCAACGGCCGCATCGTGGCCGACGGCGACATCGCCATCCAGGCCAACGGCGCCAACACCTACAGCGCCACCATCGGCGGCACGCTGCAAAGCGGCGGCGCGCTGAGCGTCACCGGCAACGGCGCCTCGCGCATCGACGTGCAGGGCACCGCCAAGGCAGGCAGCGCCAGCGTCAACATCGGGCAGGTGAACGTCGGCGCGCTGGGCGTGCTCGCATCGAACGGGCAGCTGGACCTCACGGCCGGCAGCCTCACCCTCGGCGTGCAAGGCAGCGGTGCCACGGCCAAGACGGGCCGGGTGCTGGCGGCACTCTCGGGCACCGGCAAGGGCACCATCAACGTGACGGGCAACCTGAGCAACAACGGCCTGCTCTTCTCGGGACGCGACCTGAGCGTCACCGCGCCCAACATCGAGGTCGGCACCACCGGCGCCATCTCGGCCCTGAACGACCTGACGGTGACCGCCAACGGCGGCTCCCTGGACCTGGCGGCGGCCACGCCGGCCGCCAATGCCGGCAAGATCGCCAACGGCGGTCTTCTCTATGCGGGCAACAACCTCACCGTGGAGGCCAACGGTTCGCTGGTCAACGGCGCCCTGGCCAACGGCACGGTCGCAGCCGAAGCGCAGATCAACGCGACCAACGTGAACCTGCGCGCCAACACGGTGGTCAACAACACGGCCATCAACGCCGGCAACGACATCTCCATCGTCGCAGCCACCTTCCGCAACGAGATCGCCGGCGGCGACACGCGCTACTGGGAGCGCAGCGACAACAGCGGCACGCAGGAACTCGCGCACCGCGACGACGGCGACGACGGCGGCAACCTCGACGAAGCCTGGCTCTACCAGTACACCTACACGTACGTCCAGAAGTACGCGACCGCGCTGCCCAGCCTCGTGCCGCAGATCACCGCGGGGCGCAACCTCACGGTGGCCTTCCACGACGGCAAGAACCTGGGCGCCACGATGTACGCGGGCAACCAGATGACGCTGCAGGGCTTCTCGGTCGACGCAGCGCAGACCGACCGCAACCTCTATGCGTCGATGCGCATCAACGACGGCAGCCATGGCTTCCGCCTCGACGGTGCGAGCTTCGTCAACGACAACCTGGCACTGGAAAGCCAGTCGCACACCGTGCAGTGGTCCGAAACCACCAAGTGGAAGGCACTGGGCCCCGCCTCCTACTACAAGCACGCACTTTGCAGCACCACCGGCGGCGGCGAGTGGGATGCGGTCTGCTATGCCGACGGCGTCAACGACACCTACACCTCCTCGTGGGCCAACCCGGCCAACGCGGGCCTGTACGCCGTGTCGCTGCGCGGCAGCGGTTTCTCGCTGACCAACAACGGCGCCACCGGCAACAGCAGCCAGACCGTGGGCACTGGCGGCGTGGACCTGAGCAGCAAGCTCACCGGCAGCGCCCCGTCTTCCAGGCCGACGCCCAAGACCCAGGGCCAGGGCGCGGCAGTGGGCGCCATCGGGCAGGCCGGCACCAGCGCCGGCCAGGGCCCGCAGGGCGGCAGCACGCCGAGCTATGGCGGCAGCACGGCCATCGGCGGCAAGAGCTACCTCAACGACAACGCCGCCAACGGCGTCAACGGCACCAGCTTCGGCGGCATCAACATCACGCTGCCGGGCAACCCCAACGGCTACTTCGTGCAGTCGCTGGACCCGAACTCGCGCTACCTGGTGGAGACCAACCCGCTGTACCTGCAGGGCGGCGCCACCGTCGGCTCGGACTACCTGAGCAAGCTGCTGGGCTACAACCCCGACCAGCTCGGCCTGCGCCTGGGCGACGCGAGCTACGAGGCCTGGCTGGTGAAGCAGCAGCTCATCAAGCAGACCGGCACCGCGGTGCTGGGCAGCTATGCCAATGCCGACACCCAGATGAAGGACATGATGGAGCACGCCGCCAGCCAGAGCAATTCGCTCGGCCTGGTCTTCGGCAAGGCCCTCACGCCCGACCAGCAGGCCAACCTGAAGCAGGACATCGTCTGGATGGTGCAGACCCAGATCGAGGGCAAGACCGTGCTCACGCCGGTGGTCTATCTCGCGCAGAGCACCAAGGACAAGATCGCAACCGGCGCCGTCATCTCGGCGCAGGACGCCAACCTGAGCCTGAGCTCGCTCACCAACACCGGCGGCACCATCATCGGCAGCAACTCGCTGGTGGTGGCCTCCACCGGCGACATCAGCAACCTGTCGGGCCTGATCAAGGGCGGCAACGTCAGCCTCACCTCCACCGAAGGCAGCATCGTCAACAAGACGCTGAGCCAGGAAAGCGGCGGCGCGAGCTACTACAGCACCCAGCTGGGCAAGACCGCGGGCATCGAGTCCACCGGCAGCCTGTCGCTGGACGCGAAGAAGGACATCACCAACCTGGGCGCCAATATGACGGCCGGTGGCGATGCCACGCTCAAGGCCGGCAACAACATCACCTTCGACACCATCGAGAAGAAGGACACCAACACCACCTCGGGCAAGGTCGACGGCGGCTTCACGACCACCACCACCAGCACCACCACGCAGGTGAAGTCGGGCCTCACCGTGGGCGGCAACCTGAACGCCAGCGCAGGCAACGACATCACGCTGGCCGGCACCGATGCCAAGGTGGGCGGCAACGCCACGCTGGACGCGGCGAACAACGTCAACATCATCGCCCGCGAGAACAGCACCCAGACGCACACCGAGACCAAGACCGCGGGCATCGGCCAGAACAACTCGCTCTACAGCTCCACCACGACCACCACCGACGCCACCTCGGTGCGCAACGTGGGCAGCACGCTGCAGGTGGGCGGCGACGCGAAGATCAGCGCCGGCAAGGACATCACCTTCCAGGGCTCCAGCGCCGACGTGAAGGGCAGCGGCGACCTGCAGGCGGGCAACAACATCAACGTGCTGGCCGGGCGCAACTACGACGAGAGCACCACCGTCACCAAGACCAGCAGCGTGATGCAGGTGAGCGCGGGCAGCGGGAAGTCGACCGAGAGCGCCAGCGGCGCCGAGGCGTCCAGCGGCCGCGGCCTGGCCTCGGCCTCGGCGAACGCCTCGGCCTCCGCCAGCGGCCAGGGCTCGGCGGGGCTGGCCTTCAGCTCCACGACCGAGACCACGACCACCAGCACCGACCTGGTCCACGTGGGCTCCACGCTGAACTTCGGCAAGGACCTGAACGTGAAGGCCGGGCAGGACGTGAACCTGCAGGGCTCGACGGTCAACGCCGGCGGCAACGCGACGGTGAGCGCCACCAACGTGAACCTGCTGGCCGCCGAGGACGTGCACACCACCAGCACCACGACCACCACCACCCGCGTGGGCCTCATGGCCAGCACCGACAACAAGGCCGAGGCGGGCGCCAACGCCAGCGCCGGCGCGCAGGGCGGCAAGGGCACGCCGGGCGCCAGCGCGCAGGCCAGTGCCGAGGCCTCGGTCAGCTCGGAGAACAAGCTCGACCTGATGCAGCGCGAGGAGAGCAAGACCACCACGCTGGACACGAAGAACCAGGGCTCGGCCATCAACGCCGGCGGCAACCTCAGCGTGACTGCGACCGACACGCTGACGCTGCAGGGCTCGGGCATGAGCTCGGGCGGCAACATGGACCTCAAGGCCACGGACATGAAGTTCCTGGCCGCCGAGGACAAGCACGAGAGCACCAGCAGCAGCAGCAAGACCAGCGCGGGCCTCTATGCCGATGCCAACGCCAAGGCCGAGGCCAAGGCCGGCGCCGAGGCGGGCCTGGGCGCGCAGGCAGGTGCCAGCGCGGGCGGCTCGGCCGGCGTGGAAGTGGGCCTGTACGGCACCAACACCACCAGCCACTCGGTGGAAGGCTCGACCACGGCGGTGACCTCCTCGCTGAAGTCGGGCGGCGACATCAACCGCACGGCCACGAACAACATCACCGACGTGGGCACGCAGATCGAGGGCGCGGGCAACCTCAACCAGTCGGCCCAGACCATCGACAGCTTCGCGGCGCGCAACACCACCTACAGCTCGTCGGACAGCACCACGCACACCGCCAAGATCGGCGCGTACGCCGAGGCGAGCGCGGGCGCCAGCGCGCAGGCGCAGGTCGGCCCGAACGCGAACAAGCCAGGGACGGAGTCCAGCGCCGGCGCCGGCATCCGCGCCAGCTACGAGTACGAGAACAGCACCAGCGCCTCGTCCTCGAGCACGGCGGTCACCTCGGGCATCAAGATGGGCGGCAGCGTGAACAGCACGTCCAGCGGCAAGACCACCATGGAGGGCACGCAGATCCAGGCGGGCAAGGACGTGAACCTGGCGGCCAGCTCGCTGGACTACCAGGCCGCGAAGAACACCAGCAGCTCCAGCTCCAAGGACACCAGCGCCAACGCCACCGTGAGCGTCGACCTGGTGAAGAAGGAAGTGGGCGTGGGCGTGGGCTACGAAGGCAACAAGAGCAGCGAGAGCTCCAGCACCGCGGTGGTGGGCGGCATCGTGGCCGGCGGCAACCTGAGCGTGAAGACCTCCGGCGACACGCGCTTCGAGGGCACGCAGATCGCGGCCGGCGGCGCGGCCACCGTGGATGCGGGCGGCAGCGTGAAGTTCGACGCCGCCAAGAACACGGCCACCTCCAGCAAGGAAGGCCTGGCCGTGTCGGTGGAAGTGAGCGGCGGCAAGAGCGGCGGCTCGGGCGAGGCGGGCGTGGGCTACAGCAAGTCCAACGCCAGCCTGGACCAGGACGTGGCAGGCAGCATCACCAGCGGCAGCGGCCCGCTCACCATCAAGAGCGGCGGCGATGCCAGCTTCACCGGCACGCAGATCGGCAGCACCAGCGGCAACGTGACGGTGGCTGCGGGCGGCAACATCGACATGAAGGCCGCGCGCACCGTGGAGCACAGCGATTCGCTAGGCGTGGACGTGTCGGCGAGCGCCTCGGGCGGCAAGGACTCCAAGGGCGGCACGAAGAACGCGACCACCGGCAAGAAGACCGGCGAGACCGAGGTCGACCAGCGCGCAGGCGCCGCATCGGTCGGCGTGGGCGTCAGCAAGTCGGACAGCAACACCGCGAGCGTGGGCTCGATCAGCAGCGGCGGCGGCAGCATCACGCTCAGCTCCGGCGGCAACACGAAGCTGGAAGGCACGCAGGTGAATGCGGCGCAGGGCATCGGCGTGAGCACGGGCGGCAGCTTCGAGACGAAGGCTGCCGTGAGCACGCACAGCTCCTCCACCGTGGGCGTGTCGGCATCGGCGTCGGGCTCGACGCAGACGCCGACGAAGAAGGGCACGACGGGCAGCGGCGGCACCGGCACCACGAACTCCGGCACCACGAACACCGGAACGACAAACACGGGGACGGGCAGCAGCAAGACCGGCACCGGCACCGGCACCGGCACGGGCGTCACCACCCAGCCGCGCAATCCCCTCGAGAAGAAGGGCGGCAGCGGCGTGGCCAGCGTCTACGTGGACAACCAGAGCGGCGGCAGCAGCCAGGGCGTCACGCTCAACGGCGGCGGCGGGCAGGTGGTGGTCCAGCAGGGCGTGAAGCCCGGTGCTGCCGCGGCGCAGCCGGCCGCGCCGGCGACGAAGGAAGCGGCCAAGCCGGCGCCCGAGGCCAAGGCCGACAAGGGCGCCCCGCAACCCGCGGCGCCGACCAAGGAGCAGCCCAAGCCAGCTCCCGCGCAGGAAGGCCTCAAGGCCCAGCAGGCCGAGGCCGCGGAGAAGAGGAACCAGGACCCGGAGACCAAGAAGTCTGCCGCCGAGCAAGCCAAGAAGACGGCCGAGGAGTCCAAGAAGACCGCGGCGGACAAGGCGAAGAAGCTCGCCGAGGAAAAGAAGGCGGCGGCCGAGAAGACCCAGAAGGCCGCCGAAGAGCAGGCGAAGAAAGCCGCGGCCGAGCAGGCGGCAAAGAAGGCGGCGGCCGAGCAGGCCGTGAAGACGGTCTCCGATGCCACGCAGGCTGCCAAGGGCACCGGCAAGTAGGCGAGGTGCGCCGCCGGGGACAATGGGCCGATGAACGACGCACCCGGCCTCCCGCAACGCATCCTGCTGGTCGACGACGATCCGGCGCTTCGCCGGCGCCTGCTGGACGTCGTCGCCCGCGTGGCGCCGGCGGCCGCGTGCGCCGAGGCGGCTTCGCTGGCGCAGGCGCGCGGGCAGCTGGACCAGCGCCGCTTCGACCTGGTGCTGCTGGACGTCGGCCTGCCCGACGGCAGCGGGCTGGAACTCCTGCCCTGGCTTGCCGCGCACGCGCCGGGCAGCGAGGCCGTGGTCATCTCCAGCCTGGGCGATGACGCGACCGTGCTGCATGCCATCCAGGGTGGTGCGGTGGGCTACCTGCTGAAGAACGGCAGCGACGAGGAACTGGTGCTTTCGCTGGCCAGCATGCAGCGCGGCGGCGCGCCGATCGACCCGCTGATCGCGCGGCGCATCCTGCAGCTGATGGCCGGGCCCGCCGCCACCCGTCCGAAGGTAACCGTTGATAACATCGCGGCCGAAACGACGGCCGCCCCATCGGTCCTGAGCGGCCGCGAGCTGGATGTGCTCCAACTCGTGGCGCAGGGCCACACGAACCGGGAAATCGCGCAAGCGCTTGGCCTGTCGGTCCACACGATCGAATGCCACGCCAAGAACATCTACCGCAAGCTGGCCGTGCGCTCGCGCGGCGCGGCCGTCTACAGCGCGCGCTCGCAGGGGCTCCTGCCCTAGCGCGCGCCTGCACCGCCGTGCTGCGCGGCGCGCTCGCCTGGCTACTGCTCTGGCACTGCGCCATCGGCGGTGCGCAGGCAAGTCAGCCCGCAGGCCCCCTGCCCGCCTTCGAGCGCATCGAGGCCGTCGCCGGCGGTGGCTGGGACGATGCCGCGCCGCCCGCCACCGGCTGGCGGTCCGTCACCCTGCCCGACGACTGGTCGCAGCGCCTGGCGGGCCATGACGGCATCGTCTGGTACCGCCTGAGCTGGACCGAGCCGGCCCAGGGCCCGCTGGCAGCGCGCGGGCTCTTCCTGCGCGACATGACGATGGCCGGCGTCGTGATGCTCAACGGCAGCGAGATCGCGCGCGATCCGCAGCTGGTGGAACCGCTGTCGCGCAGCTGGAACCTGCCGCGCTACTGGCGGCTGGACGAGCCGCTGCTTCGCCCAGGCCACAACGAGCTGCTGGTTCGCGTCTCCGGCCTGGCCGACTTCCAGCCCGGCCTGGGCGAGGTGGTGCTGGGCTCGCCGGAAGCGGTGCGGCCGATGTTCGCGCACGACCAGCTCATGCGGCGCTCACTGCAGTGGCTGAGCATCGGCGTCACGCTGGTGATGGCGGTGCTGTACGGGATGCTGTGGGCGCTGAGGCGCAGCGAGGTCTCCTACGGCTGGTTCAGCCTCTTTTCCATCCTGTGGGTGCTGTTCGCGCTCAACTACGTGGCGACCGGGCCCTGGCCCTTCGGCAGCACGGACGCCTACCAGCGCGCCAGCCATGGGCTGATGCTGGGCAGCGTCATGGCCTTCTTCATGTTCGCCCTGAGCTTCTGCCATGTGCGCGCCCGCTGGCCGCGCCTCGTGGCGGGCGCGCCGGTCGTGGCCACCGCGCTGGCGCTCGCCATCGCACCGGCGGACGGCGTGGCGCAGGTGCGCAGTGCGGCCGTGCTGCTGGCGACGCTGATCCACCTGTCGGCCTGCGCCATCCTGATCGGCCATGCCTGGCGCAGCCGGCGCACCGAGGCGGTGGTGCTGGCCGCGTGCCTGCTGCTGTCGGCGGGCTTCAGCCTGCACGACACGCTGGTGTTCATGCGCGTCCTCGAAGGCAACGGCTACTACCTGGGGCTGTGTTCCACCGCCACGCTGCTGGGCATTTCCTTCGCGCTGACCTGGCGCATGGTGCAGGGCATGCGGCTGGTGGAGCACTTCAACCAGGAACTGCAGGCACGCGTGGACGAGGCCTCGCTGCGCCTGGCCGAGAGCCTTCGCCACCAGCACGACGCCCAGCTGGAGCAGACCCGCCTGGCCGAGCGGCTGAACCTGGTGCGCGACCTGCACGACGGCCTGGGCATGACGCTCACCAGCCACCTGCACGCGCTGCGCGCCGACGCGCGCGCTGCGCAGAACCCGGCCCTGTGGGCGCTGCGCGAGGTCAGCGACGACCTGCGGCTGATCATGGAGAACACGGCCTTCGACGACAGCGAGGACCTGTCGCAGCGCATCGCGCCGCTGCGCCACCGCAGCACCCGCCTGCTGGAGGCCGCCGGCATCGCCTGCCGCTGGCGGATCGAGCAGTTGCAGGGCTGCAGGCTGAGCAGCCGGCGCGCGCTGGACTTCCTGCGCGTGCTGCAGGAAGCCCTGGCCAACGTGGTCAAGCACAGCGGCGCCACGCAGGTGCAGGTGCGCGTCGCCGCGCAAGGCGGCGAGCTGGTGCTGGAGGTACGGGACGACGGCCGCGGCTTCGTCCCCGATGCGCCGCCGCAGGACGCCGGCGCGGTCGCGGGCATGGGGCTGTCCAGCATGCGCACCCGCGCGCAGCGGCTGGGCGGACGGCTGTCCATCGATTCGCAGGCGGGCGCCACGGTGCTGGGCCTGCGCTGCCCCCTCTAGCGGCACCTGAGCCCCTGCGGGCCGGACGGTCGCGCCCGCTCCCTTAGGATGTGCCGATGCCCTCCAAAGGACCCACTTTCAAGACCCTGGCCGAGCTCAAGGGCGTGCAGCGCCAGCTGGCCGAGCAGCGCGAGAAGGCCGCGGCCGATGCCGCCGCGCGCGCCGCCGAGCTGAAGAAGAAGCAGGCCGAACAGAACCTGTTCTCCCGCGCGATCGGCGCCACGCAGCCCTTGCGCAGCCACCAGAAGCATGCGGTGCCGCTCGCGCCCGAGCCGCCGCCGCCCATTCCCATGCAGCATCAGCTGGACGAGCAGCGCGTGCTGCGCGAGGCGATGTCCGACGAATTCGACGTCACCACCCTGCTGGACGCCGACGACGCGATGAGCTTCCGGCGCCCGGGCATCGGCACCGACGTGACGCGCAAGCTGCGCGGCGGCGAATGGTCGATCCAGCGCGAGATCGACCTGCACGGCATGCGCAGCGACGAGGCGCGCGAGGCGCTGTCGCAGTTCATCCGCTCCGCCTCCAAGCAGGGCCTGCGCTGCGTGCGCGTGGTGCACGGCAAGGGCCTGGGCTCGCCGGGGCGCCAGCCGGTGCTCAAGGTGAAGACGCAGCGCTGGCTGATCCAGAAGAGCGAGGTGCTGGCCTTCGTGCAGGCCCGGCCGGCCGAAGGCGGTGCCGGCGCGCTGCTGGTGCTGCTGGCGCCGGGGTCGCGCTGAAGGCGCCTACGCCAGCAGGCTCTTGAGCGGCACCGCCGGATCGGCTGCCTGCTCCGGCGGCGGGTTGCGGCCCGCCTCCAGCAGCTTGCGACTCATCATGTGGTCGACCGGCGCGTTCACGGACTCGACGCAGATGAGTTGCCCGTCCACGTAGTGCAGCAGCGAGAAGGCGGTGTCGTTGGGGCCGGGCCGGCGCACGGTGATGAGGCCGGGCGTGCCTTCGGCGGGCATCAGCCCGGCCATCTGCAGGCGCAGCGGCCCCTGGTCGGACCAGAACCACGGCACCGCATCGTGCGCGCGCGGCGCGCCGGTGAGCGTGGCCACCGCGGTGCGCGCCTGGTCGTTGGCGTTCTGCACCGATTCCAGCCGCAGCGCACGGCCGGCGCGGCGGTCCGGGAAGCGCGTGCAGTCGCCCACCGCGAGCACCGCGGGGTCGCTGGTCTGCATGTGGGCGTCGACCACGATACCGTCGGCGCAGTCCAGGCCGCAGGCCTGCGCCAGCGCCGTCTCCGGCACGGCACCGATGCCCAGCAGCAGCAGGTCCACCGGCTGGCGCTGGCCGTCGAGCTCGATGGCGGCGAGGCGGCTGCCCTCGATCTCGAATCCGCCCACGCTCGCGCCCAGGTCGATCTCCATGCCGGCGGCGCGATGCGCCTGCAGCACGTGTTCGGACAGCGCGGGCGACACGGCGCGGCCCAGCAGGCGTGGCGCCACCTCGATCACGCGCACCTTCTTGCCCAGGGCCAGCGCGGTGCACGCCACTTCCAGCCCGATGAACCCGCCACCCAGCACCGTGACCGCCTGCGCCTGGGACAGGCGCTCGCGCAGGTGCTCGGCCTCGCCGGCGGCACGCAGCGTGATCACGTTGTCCAGCGGCGCCTCGCCCAGCGCCGGCAGGCGGCGCGCGCGGCTGCCGGTGGCCAGCACCAGCTTCTCCCAGGGCAGCACCGCGCCCGAGCGCAGCGTCACCGTGTGCGCCGCGCGGTCGACCGACACCACCGCATCGCCCAGGTGCAGGTGGATGCCCGCGTCCTGGAACCAGTTGGGCGGCCGGTGCGGCTGCGTGGCCTGGTCGGCGCTCTTGAGGAAGGTCTTGGACAGCGGCGGGCGGTGATAGGGCTCGCACGCCTCTTCGCACACGAGGTGCACGCGCGCGGCCTGGCCGGCCTCGGCCAGCCCGGCGCACAACTGGGCAGCGGCATGGCCGCCGCCGACGATGACGATGGGGTTCATGGGTCTCCTGTTGGAATCCGTTGTTCTATCGGTTGCGCATCCAGTCCGCGGTCTGGAAGAAGCTCTTGCGAAGCCGCGCGCGCAGGTCCTCGGGCACGCCGGTCTCGCCCATGGCCTGGTCCATGCAGGCCAGCCATTCGTCGCGCTCGCGGATACCGATGGCGTGGCCGCCGATGCTCTGCGGCAGGTGGCGGGCCCGCAGCATGGGGTGGCCGAAGCGGTCGGTGTAGTAGGAAGGTCCGCCCAGCCAGCCGCACAGGAACCAGAACAGGCGCTGGCGCGCGTTGTCCAGCGAGGCGCCGTGCACGGCGCGCAGCCGGGCATAGGCCGGCTCCAGCTCCATCAGGTCGTAGAAGCGCTCGACCAGCGCCTTCACCTTCTCTTCGCCGCCGATCCATTCGAAAGGGGTGTCGAAGGGCGGCTTTTCTTCAGTCTGCATGGGATGGAAGTATCGCCTTGACGGCAAATCCTCCCGCCGCCGCGGCGTTTCGTGGAATTGTTGGCAGCTTGCGGGATTGACGCGAGCCCGTGGGAGGCCCTTGTCTCCAGGCTTCATTAACAATTGGTTAAAACTTTGGGGCTGCTACGTCATGGACGCATCGCAACTGCTCGGAACCATCATCCGAATCCTGAACCAGCCGGTCTTTCCGCCGCGGGTGAAACCCGTGCACGCCGGCAAGACGCGTCCCGCGCTGGGCCGCCCGCAAGCCGCGCAGGCGCCCCACCCGTCCGTGCCCACCGGCCTCGCCCCGATCACCGTGTCGCCCAAGTCGGCGCCCGCGCCCCTGGCCGCGGCGACGCCTGCGCCGGCCACCACCCAGGCCATGCGCACGCTGGAAGAAGTGCGGGCCGACCTGGCGCGCCTGCGCGACCAGGCCAAGCGCCGGCAGGCAGCCAACGCACAGGCCCGGCGCGAGCTCGCCTTCGCGCCCACCGATTTCATGGAGTACGGCCAGGGCGTCGAACCGGCTGCGGCCGCCCCTGCCCGCGCCTTCGCGCCGACCGACTTCCTGGATTTCGGCACCACCGGCAAGCCTTCCTGATCGCTGCTTCCGCGGATTTCTTCGCAGGCTGCGCACGACTTGAATCCTTTTTACTGACTCGCCGCGCCCCGGGCAGTCTCTTAAACTTTACGAAACGTTGCCGAGGGCGAAGCCCACGCCCCCTCGGCGCAAGCGCAGCAGAAGACGAATCCGGAGACAAGATGCAAGACAGTCACGCGGGCGCGTCCAGCCTGCCCCGTTCCCTTTCCCCGGCGCACGCCGCCCGCCTTTCGCTGCTGGCTGCCGCCCTCGTGCTGGCCAGCGCCGCCACCTCGGCCCAGGGCCTGGTGCTCGGCGTGACCGAAGGCGTGACCTACCGCGCCACCGACCCGGAGATCGAGGCCAAGTTCGCGCCCATCGCCGACGCGCTGGCCAAGGCGCTGAAGCAGCCGGTGAGCATCAAGGTGCTGAGTACCTACAACGCCTCGCGCGCCGCGATGCAGCAGCAGCAGGTGGACCTGGTCTTCCTGCATCCCGCGCACCTGGCCTTCGAATCCACCAAGTCCGGCCGCTACAAGAGCGTGGCCTGGACGGCGGGCTACACCGACTACAAGGTGTCCTTCCTGTGCAAGGACGCGCAGCCGATCTCCAACTGGAAGGACTTCGCCGGCAAGAGCCTGGTCACGCCCGACCCCGACTCGATCACCGCAGTGATCACCCGCGCCATGCTGCGCGAGCAGGGCCTGCAGGAAGGCAGCGTGAAGCTGTCCACCACGCGCTACCAGGACGCCGTGCCCTTCTACGTGCAGAACGGCTTCACCGCGTACGGCGCCACCGCGTCGTCCGGCGTGATCAAGGCCTGGAAGGGCACGGGCGGCAAGACCTGCGCCGAATCGCGCTCGGTGCCCATCAAGCAGTGGCTGGCTTCCACCAAGCTCGACGCCACCACGACTGCCACGGTGCGCGAGACGCTGCTGGAGCTGTCGGGCAGCGACGCCGGCAAGAAGGCGCTGTCCGCATCGGGCTACACCGGCTTCATCGCGCCTTCGGCCGACCTGGAAAAGACGCTGATCACCTGGCTGGGCATCTGAGCCCGGCCTACTCCGACGCGCGCCGCAGCGTGGCCACCACCGGCCGGCGCAGCACCTCGCGCAGCCCCCACCAGCCCGCGGCCAGCGCCAGCACCGCGCCGGCGACGGCACCGAAGAGCGGCACCATCGGCGAGGCCGTCCAGGTGAACTCGAACACGTAGCGCGCCAGGCCCCAGCCGATCACCGAGGCCACGACGCTGGCCAGCAGGCCGGCCAGCAGGCCCACGCCCGCCAGTTCGGCGCGCTGCACCTGGCGCAGCAGGCTGGCGCGCGCCCCCACGGCACGCATGATGGCGAACTCGCGCGCCCGCTCCTCACGCGTGGCGCTCACCGCCGCGAACAGCACCACCAGGCCCGCGGCCAGCGTGAAGCCGAAGAGGAACTCCACCGCCCGGATCACCTGGTCCAGCACCCGCTGCACCTGGCCGATGGTGGCGCTCATGTCGACGTTGGTGATGTTGGGAAAGGCCCGCACCAGCGCGTTGTCGAAGCCGTTCTTCTCCGGCGCGCGGAAGGCGGCCATGTAGGTCACCGGCACGTCGGGCAGCGTGGCCACGGTGTACATCACGAAGAAGTTCGCATGCAGCGAGCCCCAGTCCACCTTGCGCAGCGAGGTGATCCTCGAGTCGTTCTGCACGCCGCCGATGTCGAAGCGAAGCGTGTCGCCCAGCTTCATGCCCAGGGTGGTCGCCAGGCCCTCCTCCACGCTCACCTCGCCGGGCGCATCCGGCGTCCAGCGGCCGGCCACGATGGTGTTGTGCGAAGGCGCCTGCGCGCTGTTGCTGAGGTTGAACTCGCGGTCCACCAGGCGGCGGGCACGGTCGTCGGTGTAGTCGTCGGGCGAGACCGCCTTGCCGTTGATGGCCACCAGGCGCCCGCGGATCATGGGATACCAGTCGTACTTGCCCACGCCGGCATCGTGCAGCGCCTTCTGGAAGGCCTCGTTCTGATCGGGCATCACGTTGATGACGAAGCGGTTCGGCGCATCCGGCGGCGTGGCCCGGCGCCAGCTCGACACCAGGTCGGTGCGCAGCAGCACCAGCAGGATGAGCGCCAGCAGCCCCACGGCCAGTGCGCTCACCTGCACCACCGTGTACACCGGCCGCGCCGAGATCTGCCGCGTGGCCAGCACCAGCCAGCGCGGCGCCGTGGTCTCGCTGACGCTTCGGCGCAGCAGCTTGACGGCCAGGAAGCTCAGCAGCGCGAACACCGCCACCGCGCCCATGAAGCCGCCCACGGCGATCAGCCCCAGCTTGAGATCGCTGCTGGCCGCCAACAGCAGCGTGGCGAAGCCCGCCACGCCCACGCCCAGCACCAGCAGCGAAGCCGGCTTGAGGTTGCCCACATCGCGGCGGATGACCCGCAGCGGCGGCACCTGCGCCAGCTGCAGCACCGGAGGCAGCCCGAAGGCGAAGAGCAGCGTGAGCCCCATGCCCAGGCCGAAGGCCACCGGCCACAGCGTGGGCGCCGGCAGCGCGCTTTCCACCAGCCCGGCCAGCAGCAGCACGAAGACGTAGTGGACGATGAAGCCGACGATCACGCCGGCCGCGCTGGCCGCCAGGCCGATCAGCGCGAACTCGAAGGCATAGGCCCCGGCGATGGTGCGCTGGCTCTGGCCCAGCACGCGCAGCATGGCGCAGTCGTCCAGGTGGTTGGCTGCAAAGCCGCGCGCCGCCAGCGCCACCGCCACGGCCGACAGCAGGGCCGCCAGCAGCGCCACCAGGTTGAGGAACTTCTCCGCGCGGTCCAGCGTCTGGCGCATCTCGGGGCGGCCGCTCTCGAAGGACTCCAGCCGCGCGCCGCGCAGCTCGCCCTTCTTCAGCGCCTCGTCGGTCCAGTCGTTGAAGGCCTTCACGCCGCGCTCCTCGCCGGCCACGGCGAAGCGGTAGCGCACGCGGCTGGCCGGCTGCACCAGGCCGGTGGCGGGCACGTCGGCCTCGTTGAGCATCACGCGCGGCGCGAAGCTCATGAAGCCGGCGCCGCGGTCGGGCTCCAGCACGATGATCCGGCCGATGCGCAGGGCCGAGTCGCCCAGCAGCAGCTTGTCGCCCAGCTTGAGGCCCAGCGATTCGAGCAGCGGCCCGTCGATCCAGACCTCGCCGCGCGCCGGAATGCCCTGCGTGGCCTGGCCGGGGTCGCCGGCCTGCGTGCTGGTCTGCAGCTTGCCGCGCAGGGGATAGCCCTCGCCCACCGCCTTGAGCGCCACCAGCTTGCTGGCACCGCCCTGCGAATCGTCGGCGCGCGCCATGGTCGGGAAGTTGTAGTTGACGGTGCCCTGCAGGCCCAGCGCCTTCGCCCGCTCGATGAAGGCCGCGGGCGTGGGCGTGTCGCTGGCCAGCACCGAGTCGCCGCCCAGCAGCTGGCGCGCGTCGCGCTGCAGGCCGCCCTTCAGCCGGTCGGCGAAGAAGCCCACCGCGGTGAGCGCCGCCACCGCCAGCAGCACCGCCACCATCAGCAGGCGCAGCTCGCCGGCGCGCAGGTCGCGCCAGAGGGTGCGCCAGCCCAGGCGCCATGCGGAATAGGTGGTGTTGGTGCTCATGGGCGCGCACGTTAACCCAACTGGGAATGAGCCTTTCCCGTTCCGAGGATTGCAGTCCTCCTGCGGCGATTGCAGAACCCGGCATCTCGGCTTCCATCGGCCGTCAACAAGCCGTTAACAACCAGCAACGTTGTCCGGTTAATTGTCACATTGAGAACCATTCTCATATACTGACAGACTCCGGTCTCCGCCGGATGAGCATGCCAGCCAGATAGCCGCGCGAGCCGTGGTCGTGTCCAGCGAGCAGTTGAACAACTGTTACCTGGACCAGACAAGTGACCCCTCCTCGATCCGCGCCGGGCAGCCGGCTTCGCCTTCTTCCCTGGCTCATCGGCAGCCTCTTCGCCACCGGCGCCTTCGCGCAGGAGCGCGGCAGCCAGGTCGCGCTCAACGAAGTGGTGGTGAGCGGCTCGCGCAACGAGCAGAAGCGCGACGACCTGCCCGCCAGCACCGAGGTGCTGGACCGCCAGACCATCGAGGAGGAGCAGATCAACGACATCCGCGACGCGGTGCGCGACCTGCCCAACGTCTCGGTCAAGCGTGCCCCCGCCCGCTTCGGGCTGGCCACGGGCAACACGGGCCGCGACGGCAACGCCGGCTTCAACATCCGCGGCCTGGACGGCAACCGCGTGCTGCTGCTCACCGACGGCGTTCGCACGCCGCGCAGCTACGTGTTCTCGGCCAACGCCTTCGGCCGCGACTACTTCGACACCGAGCTGATCGAGCGCATCGAGATCCTCAAGGGCCCGGTCTCGGCCATGTACGGCTCGGACGGCATGGGCGGCCTGGTCAACATGATCACGCGCAGCCCCGCGTCCTTCCTCAAGGGCGACGCCAGCTTCGGCGGCAGCATGAGCGTGGGCTACAGCGGCGAGGACAACGGCTGGCACACCGGCCTGTCGATGGCCGGCCGCGCCTCCGACACGGTGCAGTGGCTGGTCTCGGGTGCCGTGGGCCGCACCCATGCGCTGGAGAACATGGGCACCAACGACTCCGCCAACCTCGACCGCACCACGCCCAATCCGGAGACGGACAAGAACAAGGCGCTGCTGGCCAAGGTGATCGTCACGCCCAATGCCGACCAGCGCCACAGCTTCACCTACGAGCATGTGGACAAGACCTCCGACTACAACATGCTCAGCGGGCGCTCCAAGCCGCCGTACATCGCCACCTCGGTGACCGACCTGCAGGCGAACACCGACATGGACCGCGACCGCCTGACCTGGGACGGCAACGTGCGCGTGAACAGCGCCCTGGCCGACAGCGTGCAGAGCATCCTGAGCTACCAGAAGGCCAGCGCCCGCGAGTACGCCTTCGAGGACCGCTACACCGCCGCCGACCGCGTGCGCGACACCACCTACGACGAGGACACCTGGCAGCTGGTGCTGCAGGCCAACAAGCTGCTGCGCGCGAGCCCGGACTGGGCCCACAACATCAGCTACGGCTTCGACTTCACCCGCACCGACGTGTCGAACCTGCAGACCGGCGTGACGCCGCCGGCGGGCGAGACCTTCCCGCTCAAGCGCTTCCCCGACACCAAGGAAACCAGCTCGGCCCTCTACATCCAGGACGAGATGATCCACGAGCAGTGGAGCATCACGCCAGGCGTGCGCTTCGACCGCTTCGACCTGGACGCCGACCAGGCCGGCTTCAACGCGCCGGCCGCATCGCTGGACGGCAACGCCGTCTCGCCCAAGCTGGGCATCCTCTACCGCGCCACGCCGCAGTACAGCGTCTACGGCAACTACGCCGCGGGCTTCAAGGCGCCCAACGCCTTCCAGGTCAACAACTTCTTCGAGAACGTCCAGGCCGGCTACAAGACCATCCCCAACCCCGAGCTCAAGCCCGAGAAGAGCCAGAACTTCGAGCTGGGCTTTCGCGGGCGCACCGGCATCTTCAACTTCGACGTGGCCGCCTTCACCGGCGACTACAAGGACCTGATCGAGAACGACCGGCTGGTGGGCGGGCGGGGCATCCCGCGCATCGACCCGCTGATCTTCCAGTCGGTCAACATCGGCAAGGCGCGCATCAGCGGCTACGAATTCAAGGGCGAGTTCGACCTGGGCAGCCAGGGCCGCGGCTTCTCCGTGCCCTTCGCCTACGGCCACACGCAGGGCACCAACCGCACCAACGACCAGCCGCTGAACTCGGTCGATCCGGACAAGGGAAGCGTCGGCCTGAAATACAGCGCCAACGGCTGGAGCGCGCGCATGGACGTGGTGCACTATGCCGCGAAGAAGCGAGGCGACGTGGACCCGACCGAGATCACCGCCGGCCAGCAGTTCCTGCCGCCGGCCGCCACCACGCTGGACCTCAGCGCCCAATGGCGCATCAAGCCCGGCCTGCGCCTGAACGTGGCCGTGCTCAACGTCACCGACAAGAAGTACTGGCGCTGGTCCGACGTGCGCGGCCTGGCCGACAACTCCCCGGTGCTCGACGCCTACACCCAGCCGGGCCGCTCGTTCAACGCGACCCTGGTCGCGGACTTCTGACCCCCGCACCCCGCAAGGAGCCCTCATGACCACCCCCCACGACTCACCCGCCTCGCTCGTCGTCGAGCGCTTCGCACAGCAGCGCGCCGCCGGCAAGCGCCACAAGGACGCGGCGCGCGCCATCGGCGTCAGCGAGGGCGAAGCCATCGCCGCGCATGCCGGCCTCGGCGGCCAGGCCATCGAGGCCACGCCGCTGCGCGGCCCCTGGCTGGAACTGCTGCAGGGCCTGGAGCCCTGCGGGCCGCTGCTGGCGCTGACGCGCAACGAGAGCACAGTGCACGAGAAGACCGGCCCCTACCAGAAGCTCTCGGGCAGCGGCCACGTGGCGCTGGCGCTGGGCGAGCTGATCGACCTGCGCCTGTTCTTCAACCACTGGCACGCCGGCTTCGCGGTGCGCGAGGGCAGCAGCCTGAGCCTGCAGTTCTTCGACAGCCACGGCACCGCGGTGCACAAGGTGTTCGCGCGCGAAGCCACGGACCGCGTGGCGCTTGAGGCCCTCATCGCGAAGCACGCCGGGCCCGGCCAGGCGGTGAGCTTCACCCCCGCCGCGCCCAAGGCGGCGCACAAGCCCGACGGCGCCATCGACGCCAGCGCCCTGTCCGGCGCCTGGGGCCAGATGAAGGACACGCACGAGTTCTTCGGCCTGCTCAAGAAGTTCGAGGTGGAGCGCCAGCAGAGCTTCCGCCTGACCGAGGGCGAGTTCACCCATCGCGCGCGCAAGTCCGCCGTGCGCGACCTGCTGCACGAAGCCGCCTTCGACGGCACGCCCATCATGGTCTTCGTCGGCAGCCCCGGCTGCATCCAGATCCACACCGGCCCGGTGCAGCGCATCGAGCCGATGGAGATGCACGGCATGCAATGGCTCAACGTGCTGGACCCGGACTTCAACCTGCACCTGCGCGAGGACCTGATCGACGCCGTGTGGATCGTCGAGAAGCCCACCAGCGACGGCGTGGTCACCTCGGTGGAAGCCTTCGACCACGCGGGCGAGCTGATGGCCATGTTCTTCGGCGCCCGCAAGCCCGGCAAGCCGGAACTGCAGGAATGGCGAAGCATCGTGGCCAAGCTGCCGCGCATGGAGGCCACGGCATGAGCACGCCGAACCGCAACAGCGTCGAGATCAAGGCCTTCGTGCCGGCGCAGGACTTCGCCCTGTCCAAGCGCTTCTACGAGGACCTGGGCTTTCGCATGGCCTCGGACGGCGGCGGCATCGCCTACTTCCACCATGGCGACCACTGCGCCTTCCTGCTGCAGGACTACTTCGTCAAGGACTTCGCCGAGAACCTGCAGATGCACCTGCTGGTGGAAGACGTGCAGGCCTGGTGGCGGCACGTGCAGGACAGCGGCATCGCCGCACGCTACGGCGTGCGCACCACGCCCCCCGTGGAGCAGCCCTGGGCCATGATCGACTTCACCATCACCGACCCCTGCGGCGTGTGCTGGCGCATCGGCCAGAACATTCCGAGGAAGGACGGCCAGGCATGAGCATGCACTTGCGCCGCCGCGATACGCTGCGCGGCCTGGCGGCCGCCGCGGGCCTGGCCGCCCTGCCTGCCGCCTTCGCGCAGCAGGGCAGCAAGCCGCCGCCGCGGCTCATCACCATCAGCGGCGCCATCACCGAGGTGGCCTACGCGCTGGGCGCCCAGGACCAGGTCGTGGCCACCGATACCACCAGCCTGTACCCGGCCGCTGCGCTGAAGACGCCCAAGGTGGGCTACATGCGCCAGCTCTCGGCCGAGGGCCTGCTCTCGATGAAGCCCGACGCGGTGATCGCCACCACCGAGTCCGGCCCGCCCGTGGTGCTCGACCAGTTGCGCAGCGCCGGCGTGAAGCTGGAGCTGATCGAGGCCGACCACACCTGGGGCGAGGTCCAGCGCAAGGTGCAGGCCGTGGGCCGCGCCGCCGCACGCGAGGCCCAGGCGCAGCAGTTGCAGCGCCAGCTCGACGCGCAATGGGCCGACGTGCAGATGCGCGTCGCCGACGACATGGCCGGGCGGCGCCGGCCGCGCGTGCTCTTCGTGCTCTCGCACAGCGCCAGCCCGCAGGTCTCGGGCGAGAAGACCGCGGCCCATGCGGTGATCGGCTTCGCCGGCGGCGTCAACTGCCTGTCGGGCTTCCAGGGCTACCGGCCGATGACGGCCGAGGCCATGGCCAGCGCCGCGCCGGACGTGATCCTCACCAGCAACCAGAGCATCGAGGCGCACGGCGGCGTCGAGCGCTTCTGGCAGCGCCCCGAGCTGGCGCTGACGCCCGCCTTCGCCAAGCGCTCGCTCGTCACGCAGGACGCCCTGCTGCTGCTCGGCTTCGGCCCGCGCCTGCCGCAGGCGGTGGACGAGCTGCACCGCAGGCTGCTGGCCGCCGCATGAGCGCAACGGCAGCCTCCATCGGCATGACCCGGCGCCTGGCTCCCCGCACCGTGCTGGGTGCCGGCGCCACGCTGCTGCTGCTGGCCTTCGTGCTGGGCGCCTCCAGCGGCGCCTACGCCATCAGCACCGCGCAGCTGTGGGGCGTGCTGCGCGACGCATGGCAGGGCGTGGTCGAGCCCTCGCCCGAGCACCTGGTCTTCATGAACATCCGGCTGCCGCGCCTGATGCTGGGCATCGCCGCCGGCTGCGGCCTGGGCATGGCCGGGGCGGTGATGCAGGGCCTGTTCCGCAACCCGCTGGCCGACCCGGGCCTGATCGGCATCAGCAGCGGCGCCGCGCTGGCCGCCGGCGTGACCATCGTGCTGGGCGCCTGGCTGTGGCCGGTGCTGCCGCGCACCCTGGGCAGCTGGACGCTGGTGAGCATGGCCTTCGGCGGCGGCTTCCTGGTCACGCTGCTGATCTACGTGCTCTCGCGCAGCGAGAGCGGCACGCGCATGGCGCTGATGCTGCTGGCCGGCATCGCCATCAACGCGCTGGCCGGAGCGGGCCTGGGGCTGCTGAGCGTCATGGCCACCGACGAGCAGCTGCGCAGCCTGCAGTTCTGGCTGCTGGGCAGCCTGGGCGGCGCGCGCTGGAGCGCGGTGGCGCTGGTGGGCGTCGTGGTCCTGCTGGCCTGCGCCGCCTCGCTCACGCTGGCCGCGCCGCTCAACGCCATCGCGCTGGGCGAATCGCAGGCCGCGCTGCTGGGCGTGGACGTGGAGAGGACCAAGCGCCGCGCCATCGTGGTCACCGCCTTCGCGGTGGGCGCGGTCACGGCCACCACCGGCATCATCGGCTTCATCGGGCTGATCGCGCCGCACTGGGTGCGCATGATCGCAGGGCCCGACCACCGCATCGTGCTGCCCGCCTCCGGCCTGCTGGGCGCGGCGCTGGTGCTGGCGGCCGACACCGTGGCGCGCACCATCCTCGCCCCGGCCGAGCTGCCGCTGGGCGTGCTCACCGCCTTCATCGGCGTGCCGATGTTCCTCCTGATGCTGCGGCACTACCGCCACCGGATATGAGCGCGCTCGAATGCATCGACGCCGGCTTCCAGGTCGGCACCAAGGCGCTCCTGTCGGGCATGACGGCGCGCCTCCTGCCCGGCCGCGTCTACGCCATCCTCGGGCCCAACGGCGCGGGCAAGTCCACGCTGCTGTCGCTGCTGAGCGGGCAGCGCAGGCCCACGCACGGCGAGGTGCGGCTGGACGGCCTGCCCCTGGAGCGGCATGCGCCCGCCGCGCTCGCGCTGCGCCGCGCGGTCATGCCGCAGGAGAGCAGCGTGGCCTTCGACTTCAACGCGCTGGAGATCGTCACGCTGGGCCGGCTGCCGCACCGCACCGCGCCCGAAGCGGACGAGGCCGGCATCGTCGACAGCGCCATGGCGCTGACCGATGTCGCGGCCCTGGCCCCGCGCATCCTCAACACGCTGTCGGGCGGCGAGAAGGCGCGGGTGCACCTGGCGCGCGCAATGGCGCAGCTCTGGCACCCGCGGCCCGGCGGCGACACGCGCTGGCTGCTGCTGGACGAGCCCACCGCCGCGCTCGACGTGGCACACCAGCACGCCACCATGGCGCTGGTGCGGCAAAAGGCCGCGCAGGGCGTGGGCGTGGTCGCGGTGCTGCACGACCTGAACCTGGCGCTGCGCTATGCCGATGAAGTGATCGTGCTGGGCCAGGGCCGTGCGATGGTCCAGGGCCCCACCGCCAAGGTGTTGAGCCCGGCGCTGGTCAGCGAGGTGTGGAGAACGCCCTGCGAACTCGTCGCAGGGCGCGACGGCGCGCCGCAGTACCTGTTCGGCGGCCTGCAGCCCTCGGCTACTTGAACCCCCACAGGTGCGGCAGCCAGGTGCTGATCGCCGGCACGAAGGTCAGCAGCAGCAGCACCGCGCCATGCGCCCACAGGAAGGGCTTGAGCTCGCGCACCAGCTGCGACATCGTCACGCGCGACACGTTGCAGGTGACGAACAGCAGGCCGCCGACCGGCGGCGTGATCATCCCCAGCGTGAGGTTGTAGATCACGATCATCGCGAAGTGGATCGGGTCGATGCCCAGCTTGATCGCCACCGGTGCGAGGATGGGCGCGAGCACCATCACCCCCGGCAGCGGCTCGATGAAGATGCCGAAGAGCAGCAGGAAGATGTTCACGATGATCAGGAACATCCACGGCGACAGGTTCATCGCCGCCAGCCATTCGGCCAGCTCCTGCGGCACGTTCTCGATGGTGAGGATCCACGCGAACGAGGCCGACAGCCCGATGATGATCAGCACCGAGGCCGACAGCAGCGCCGAGCGCGAGAGGATGTCCGGCAGCGCCTTCCACTCCAGCGTGCGGTAGACGAACTTGCCGCACACCAGTGCATAGAACACCGCCACCACCGAGGCTTCGGTGGGCGTGAACCAGCCGGCGCGCATGCCGCCCAGGATCACCACCGGCAGCAGGATCGCGGGGATCGCCTTCCATGTCGTGAGCAGCACCTCGCGCAGCGGCGGCAGGCCGCCGTCGCCCTTGTAGTTGCGCTTCTTCGAGACGTAGAAGTTCACGAGGCACATCGCCACGGCGATCAGCAGGCCCGGCAGCAGGCCCGCCACGAAGAGGCTGCCCACCGACACGCTCTCGTCCTGCAGCGCGTAGATGATCATGATGATCGAGGGCGGGATGATCGGCCCGACGATGGCGGTGGACGCGGTGAGCGCCGCCGCATACGAGCGGTCGTAGCCGGCCTTGTCCATCATCTTGATCAGCATCGAGCCCGGGCCCGCCGCGTCGGCCAGCGCCGAGCCGGAGATGCCCGAGAAGAAGGTGAGCGACACCACGTTGGTGTAGCCCAGCCCGCCGCGCCGGTGGCCGACGAACTGGCCGGCGAAGCGCAACAGCACCTCGGTGAGCGAGCCGCCGCTCATCAGCTCGGCCGCCAGGATGAAGAAGGGCACCGCCATCAGCGGGAAGCTGTCGATGCCGGTGAAGGTCTCCTTCAGCAGCACCATGAGCGGGTAGGACTCGGCCAGGATCAGCGTGGTGACGGTGGCCAGGCCCAGCGCGAAGGCCACCGGCACGCCGATGGCCAGGAACACGCAGGCCGAGAGGACGAGCAGCAGGCTGGCGTTCATAGCGCGGCGCTCGCTGCCGCATCGAAATGCGCGTCGGATGCGAATTCGCGCCGAAGCACGTAGCCCCGCACGATCAGGAGCCAGTGCACGATCAGCAGCACGCCGCCGAACATCATGGCGCTGTAGATGTACGCGAAGGGGATCTGCGTGACCGCCGTGAGCTGGAACATGGTGCGCTGCATGTACAGCCAGCCGTACCAGACCATGAAGCCGAAGAAGGCGAAGAGCAGCAGCGCCACCACGGCGCGCAGCGCGACGGCGCCCTTGGGCGGCAGCGCGTCCTGCAGGTTCTCCACCGCGATGTGCCCGCCGTAGCGCAGCACCGGGCCGGCGCCCAGGAAGGTGAGCCAGATCATCATGTGGCGCGCCACCTCTTCCGCCCATTCGAGCGAATTGCTGGTGAGGTAGCGCATGGCCACGTTGACGAAGATGATGACCGACATCGCGGCGAGCAGCGCGATGAGCACCCACCGGTTTGCCGCCAGGAAATAGCGTTCGAAGGTTTTCACGTCGTGTGTTGTTCTGGGTTCTGCAAGAAACGCGAACGCCCGGCGCCTCTGCTGGGCCACCGGGCGGCGTTGCCGGAAGCGGCGCGCGGCCGCCTCCCGCCTACTTCACGTCCGAGATCTTCTTGATGTTGTCGGCCCCGAACTCCTTGGCGTAGTTCACGTAGGCCGGCTTGAGCGCCTCGCGGAAGGCATTGCCGTCGACGTTGCGCACGACTTTCATGCCGTCCTTCTCGAGCTGGGCGATGCCGTTGTTCTCGTCGTCGTTGACCTTCTTGCGCTGGGCCACGGACGCCTTCTTCGCGGCGTCGACGAAGACCTTCTTGTCGGCGTCCGACAGCTTGTTCCACACCTTGGGCGAGAGCAGCAGCAGCGCCGGCGAGTACACGTGCGAGGTGAGCGACAGGTGGTTCTGCACCTGGTAGAACTTGGCCGACAGGATCACCGGGATGGGGTTCTCCTGGCCGTCGACCGTGCCCTGCTGCAGCGCGCCGAACAGCTCGGGGAAGGCCATGGGCGTGGGCAGGATGCCGAAGGTGCGGTAGCCGTCCATGTGCACCTTGTTCTCCATGGTGCGCATCTTCAGGCCGGCCGCGTCAGCAGGCTTGACGATGTCGCGCTTGCTGTTGGTCATGTGGCGGAAGCCGTTCTCCGTCCAGGCCAGCGCGATGATGCCCTTGCTGGGGAACTTGGTCAGGATGTCCTGGCCGATGGGGCCGTCCATCACCTTGCGCGCATGGTCGTAGTCGCGGAAGAGGAAGGGGATGTCGACGATCTTCACCTCGGGCACGAAGTTGCCCACCGGGCCGGTGGAGGTGTTGACCAGGTCCTGCGTGCCCAGTTGCACCGCCTCGATCTGCTCGCGCTCGCCGCCCAGGGCCGAGTTGGCGAAGTGCTGGCACTTGTAGCGGCCTTGCGTGCCCTTCTCGACCTCGTCGCAGAACACCGTGGAGCCGACGCCGTAGTGCGAGTCCTTGGTGGTGGCGTAGCCGATCTTCAGGGTGGTGGTCTGGGCGGACGCGCCGGCGCAGAAGAAGGCAAGCGAAATGCATGCGGCAAGGGTGCCGAGTTTCATGGTGTCTCCGGGGGGGGTTTGAATCACAGGAAAGCGGTTTCACCGACTATGCCGCAAGGACGCGCTTTCCCTAGTCGGTGCTTTCACCGACCTTTCAAACCATGCACCATGAACGTGCAGTCGTGTATGGACTAGGCCTTCGACGAGCCGCGTTCCATCAGCTGGCCCGGCAGCAGCAGTTGCCGCGGCGGTCCCTCGAAACCCTGCAGGCGCTCGATGAGGCAGGTGGCCGCCGTGTGCCCGATGGCGTCGGTGGGCTGCGCGATGGTCGACAGGCCCGGGCCGACCAGCGGCGCCCACTCGGTATCGTCGAAGCCGACGAAGCCCAGTTCCTGGCCGAATTGCCAGCCCAGGCGCGTCATCGCCGCGGCCACGCGAAGCGTGACGACCGAGTTGCCTGCGAGCACCGCCGCGCGGCGCCCGCGGCCGGCGCGCTTCTTCAGCGCGCGCAGTGCGTCGTCGAGCGCGTCGTGCGCATGCGGCTGCGACTCGTCCTGGCACTCGAACACGTCGCCCGCGACACGCGGCGCCTGCGCCTTCAGGCATTCGCCGAAGGCCGCGATGCGCTCGCGCCGCGAGCTCACGCCCTTGGAGGGCTCGGAGATGTAGAGCAGCTCGCGGTAGCCGCCAGCCGCCAGGTGTTCGCAGGCCGAGCGCATCGCCGCCGGGTTGTCCAGCGAGACGAAGTCCGCATGCATGCCCGGATGGCGCCGGTCGACCAGCACCGCGGGCTTGCCGTGCAGCGCGTCCGGGTCCACCGCGCTGGCGCCTCGGCCCAGCGTGTTGAGGATGAAGCCGTCCACCTGGTAGCGCGCCAGCGCATCGATGGCCTCGCGCTCGCGGCTGCCGTCGTTGCCCAGGTTGAACAGCATGAGCAGGTAGCCGGCCTGCTGGCAGGCCTTCTCCGCGCCGCGCAGCACGGCCACCGAGAAGGGATTGCTGACGTCGGCCACCACCAGGCCGATCAGGCGCGAGCGCCCGCGGCTCAGGGCCTGGGCCATGGGGCTGGGCGCATAGGCCAGCGCGGTGACCGCGGCCTCGACCTTGGCGGCGATGTCGGGGCTGAGCAGCCGCTCGCGATGGTTGAGGAAGCGCGAGACCGTGGCCTTGGACACACCCGCCTTCTTCGCCACGTCGGCGATGGTGGCGCGGCCTGCCGGCCGCTGCACCGAGGTGCGGGTGCTCATGCCCGGGTGTCGTAGGTGGCCGCCGGACGCTGGCCTGCCAGCGCCTGCAGCAGGTTGCTGGTGGCCAGCACCGCCATGCCGTGGCGGGTCTCGTGCGTGGCCGAGCCGATGTGCGGCAGCGCGGTGACGCGCGGGTGCGTGCGCAGCGGCGAATCCAGCGGCAGCGGCTCGGTGGCGAACACGTCCAGGCCGGCGGCGTGCAGGTGGCCGCTGTCCAGCGCGGCCAGCAGCGCAGCCTCATTCACGGTGGCGCCGCGGCCGCCGTTGATGAAGATCGCGCCCTTCTTCATCTGCGCAAAGGCAGCTTCGTCCAACATGCCGCGCGTGCTGTCCGACAAGGGCAGCATGGCCACCACGATGTCCGACTTCGCGAGCAGGTCGGCAAGGCTGGCGTACTGCGCATGGCCCGCGAGTTCGGGCGCCTGCTTGGCCAGGTCCACCGGGCGGCGCGTGTTGTAGAGCACCGGCATGCCGAAGCCCAGCGCGGCGCGGCGCGCCACGGCCTGGCCGATGCGCCCGAAGCCCAGGATGCCCACCGTCTTGCCATGCACATCGCGGCCGAACAGATCGGGGCCGATGTTCCTGTCCCAGCGGCCTTCGCGCACCAGGTTGGCCAGCTCCACCACGCGGCGGCTGGTGGCCATCAGCAGGCCGAACACCGTGTCGGCCACCGTCTCGGTGAGCACGCCGGGCGTGTGGCACAGCAGGATGCCGCGCGAATTCAGCGCGGCCAGGTCGTAGTTGTCCACGCCCACCGACACGCTGGAGACCACCTCCAGCTTCGGCGCGCGCGCAATGAGGGCGGCGTCGATCGGATAGCTGGAGCCGATGAGGCCCTGCGCCTCGCCCAGCGCCGCGTCGAAAGCGGCCTTCTGCGCGGCGATGCGCGGGTTGGCCACCGTCACCTCGTGCACGGCGGTGAGGCGCTCGAGTTGGTCCTCGGGCAGTTCGCGAAAGACCAGGACTTTCTTCTTCTCGTTCATGTCGTCTTTCAAAGACCGGCTTCGTCGAGCTGGGCGCGCGTGGGCAGGCCCTCGGTGTCGCCCAGCACCTGCACCGCGCGGGCGCCGATCCAGGCGCCGCGGCGCACGGCCTCGGGCACCGACTTGCCTTCCAGCAGCGCACTGACCACGCCGGCGGCGAAGCCATCGCCAGCGCCCACGGTGTCGATGACCTTCTCGACCGGAAAGCCCTCCACGTAGCCGCTGCCGCAGTCCAGCCCGTCGTAGTACGCACCGGCGGCGCCCAGCTTGACCACCACCAGCTTGGCGCCCTGGTTGCGGTAGAAGTTCGCCACGCCCTCGGCAGTGCTCTGGCCGGTGAGGATCAGGCCCTCCTCGATGCCGGGCAGCACCCAGTCGGCCAGCGCGGCCATGTGGTTGATCCAGTGGCGCATCACCTCGGTGGAGGGCCACAGCGTGGGGCGCAGGTTGGTGTCGAAGGAGATGGTGCGGCCGGCGGCGCGCATCACGTCCATGGACTTGATGGCGGCCTGCAGGCTGGTCTCGGAAATGGCCGGGAACACGCCGGTGGCATGCAGGTGGCGCGCCGAGCGCAGCCAGTCCTCGTCCACGTCCTGCGGGCCCATGTGGCTGGCGGCCGAGCCCTTGCGGTGGTATTCCACCGGCGGGTCGCTGCCGTCGGTGACGCGGCCCTTGAACTGGAAGCCGGTCTTCTGCGTGGGGTCGCAGGTGACGTGCGAGCAGTCGATGCCCTCGCCCTTCATGCTGGCGATGAGCGAGCGGCCCATCGAGTCGGTGCCCAGGCGGCTCGCCCAGCCCACCTTCAGGCCCAGGCGCGACAGGCCGATGGCCACGTTGGTCTCGGCGCCGGCGGTGCGCTTGTGGAAGGCCTGCGCGTTCTCGATCGGCCCAGGCTGGTCGGCCACCAGCAGGAGCATGGCCTCGCCGAACAGGGCGACGTCGAAGGCGGCGGGCGCGGAAGCAAGGGTCATGGAGCAGCGGCGCGCAGGCGCCGGATGTGCGTGATTTCTTCTCGGGTGACGGCCAGCAGGTCGTCGCCCATCAGGGGGTATTCGATGGCATGCGGCACGGTGGCCGGCAGCGCGCGCAGCACGGCGCGCCAGGGCGCGCTCGACTGCGTCATGGGCACGGCCACCCATTTGGCCGGCAGTCGCTGCACGCCCTTGCAGTGTACGTAGCGCACGCGCGGCGCCAGCGCCTCGGCCGCGCGCAGCGGGCATTCGCCGGTGAAGTGCCAGTTGCCCATGTCGAAGGTCATGCCCAGCGGCAGCCCGGCGGCATCGGCGGCGGCGAAGAAGGCCAGCAGCGCGCCCAGCGTGCCGCCGGTCTCGGTCTGGTCGTTCTCGATCAGCAGCTCGATGCCCGGGTGGTCGGCCAGCACGGACTTGAGTTCGGCCACCGCATCGGCAGGGGCCTTGGCCCAGCCGCCGATGGACATCTTCAGCCGCGGCGCATTGAGGTGCTTCGCCCGCGTGATGCCGCGCTCCAGCGCACCGGTGTCCAGGTCGCCTTCCTCGGTCCACAGCACCAGCGGCTCGGAATAGACCGCGGTGAAGGGCGCGAGCAATGCCAGCTCGTCGTGCAGCTTGTCCTCGCCGAGCAGCTCGCCGCGCACTTCCACCGCGTCCGCGCCGGCCTCGCAGGCAAGGCGCGCGAACCAGGGCTGCCCGTGGCGGCCGACTTCGGCGGCGCCATAGGCGGTGAGGGAGATCAGGACGGGCGGCATGGGCGGCTCCTTCTCGGTTGGCTTCAGTGGGGGTGGTGCGAACTGAGGATCTGGCCGAGGAACTGGCGCGTGCGCTCGTCCTTCGGGTCCTTGAAGAACTCTTCCGGCGGCGCCTGCTCCACGATGCGCCCGTCGGCCATGAAGATCACGCGGTCGGCCACGCTGCGGGCAAAGCCCATCTCGTGCGTCACGCACAGCATGGTCATGCCGTCCTCGGCCAGGCCGATCATGGTGTCGAGCACTTCCTTGACCATCTCGGGGTCGAGCGCGGAAGTGGGCTCGTCGAACAGCATGATCTTGGGTGCCATGCACAGCGCCCGGGCGATGGCCACGCGCTGCTGCTGGCCGCCCGAGAGCTGGCTGGGGTACTTGTTGGCCTGCTCGGGAATGCGCACGCGGGTGAGGTACTTCATCGCGACCGCCTCGGCCTCGGCCTTGGACAGGCCGCGCGAGCGCATCGGCGCCAGCGTGCAGTTCTGCAGGATGGTCAGGTGCGGGAACAGGTTGAACTGCTGGAACACCATGCCCACCTCGGCACGCACCGCGTCCACGTTCTTGCCGCCCGCGGTCAGCTCGATGCCGTCCACCACGATGCGGCCCTTCTGCACCTGCTCCAGGCGGTTGATGCAGCGGATCAGGGTGGACTTGCCCGAGCCGGAGGGGCCGCAGACGACGATGCGTTCGCCGGAGCGCACCGACAGGTTGATGTCGGTCAGCACCTGGAACTGCCCGTACCACTTGTTGACCCCGTCCATCTGGATGATGTCGGTGCCCAGGGTGTGCGTCGCCGTCATTGCAGCCAATCCTTCTCTAGCGCGTCGAACTCAGAACTTCGGGAAATCGGTGCTCAGCCACTTCTGGTAGAGCTTGTTCAGCTCGCCGTTGGCGCTGTTCTTCTGCACGAACTCGTTCACGTTCTTCAGCAGGTCGTCCTGGCCCGGACGCATGGCGATGCCCATGGCCTGCTGCTTCAGCACGAACTTGTTCTCGAAGGTGTTGGCGGGCACGCGCTTGGCGATCTGCGCCGCCACGGTCACGGAGCAGCCGATGGCATCGACCTGGCCCGACATCAGGGCCTGCATGGCCGAGGCGTCGTCGTCGAAGCGGCGGATCTCGGTGCCTTCGGGCGCCGACTGGGTCACCACCACGTCCTGCGTGCTCGCACGGGCCACGCCCACGCGCACGCCCTTGAGGTCGGCCGCGCTCTTGATGGCGGAGCCGGTCTTGCCGTACAGCACGATGGTGGCGGCGGCGTACGGCTGCGAGAAGGTCACCTGCTTGGCGCGCTCGGGCGTCACGGCCAGCGAGGCCACCAGCAGGTCGACCTTGTTGGTCAGCAGGAAGGGGATGCGGTTCGGGCCGGTGACCGGCACGATGTTGGCCTTCACGCCCCAGTCCTTGGCCAGCAGCTTGGCCACGTCGGCGTCGTAGCCGTCGGGCTGGTTCTGCGCGTTGGTGGTGCCGTAGGGCGGGAAGTCCACCAGCATGCCGATGGTCACTTCGCCCTTCTTCTTGATGTCGGCCAGGCTCTGCGCCGAGGCGGTGGTGCTGAAGGCGGTGAGGGCTGCGCCCAGGCCGAGGGCGGCGAGGACGGCGGTCGCGCCGCGGCGCGTGATGAGGGAAGCGGTCATTGGAAGCGTCTCCGGGAAGTTGAAGGAAAAGAAAGAAATCAGCGTGCGAGCGCGCGTGCGCGCTTGCGCTCCATGTGCGCGGCCAGCAGCGAGAGCGGCCAGCAGATCACGAAGTAGATCGCCGCCACCGTGGTGAACACCTGCAGCGGCTGGAAGGTTGCGTTGTTGATGATCTGGCCGGCGCGCGTGATCTCGGTGAAGCCGATGATGGCCGCCAGCGAGGTGCCCTTGATGATCTGCACGACGTAGCCCACCGTGGGCGGCAGCGCGATCTTGAAGGCCTGCGGCAGCACCACGTCGCGCATGCGGTTCACGTAGCTGAGGTTCAGCGCATGCGCCGCCTCGGTCTGCCCGCGCGGAATGGCCTGGATGCAGCCGCGCCAGATCTCGCCCAGGAAGGCCGCGCTGTTGAGGATCAGCGCCACGCCGGCGGCAATCCACGGGTTGATGTCGAAGCCGATCACCGGGGCGCCGAAGAAGATCAGGAACAGCTGCAGCAAGAGCGGCGTGCCCTGGAAGATCTGGATGAAGCCGGTCGACAGCAGCTGCGCCGTGCGGTTCTCCGAGGTGCGCGCCAGGGCGATCACCAGGCCGAGGATCGCGCCGCCGATGAAGGCGATGAGCGACAGCGCCAGGGTCCACTTGGCCGCTTCGAGGATGAACAGGAATTCGGGAAAGCCGAAGGTACGCATGATGGTTCGGCTCCTAGCGGCGGTCCGGGTAGTTGAGCGCGCGCTGGTAGATCAGCTTGAACAGCGCCGAGAAGGCCAGGGCCAGCGCCAGGTAGATGCCCGCCACGACGATGTAGATCTCGAAGCTGCGGAAGGTCTGCGACTGCAGGTTGGCCGCCACCGAGGTCAGGTCGTCCGCCGAGATCACCGACACCACCGCCGAGCTGAGCATCAGCAGGATGAACTGGCTGGTGAGCGCCGGGTAGATGGCCTTGAGCGCCGGCTTGATGATGATGAAGCGGAAGATCTCCCAGCCCTTGAGGTTGAGCGCCCTGCCCGCCTCGATCTGCCCCTTGGGAATCGACTCGATGCCCGCGCGGATGATCTCCGTGGCATAGGCGCCCAGGTTCACCACCATCGCGGTGAGCGCCGCGGTGTAGGGCGACCAGCGCAGCCCGATGGCCGGCAGCGCGAAGAAGAAGAAGAACAGCTGCACCAGGAAGGGCGTGTTGCGGATCACCTCGATGTAGGCGTTGATCACGAAGCGCAGCGGCGCCGGCCCCGAGGTCTTGCCCCATGCGCAGACGATCGCCACCAGGAGGCCCAGCAGCGTGGCCACCAGCGAGAGCTGGATGGTGATCCACGTGCCCTTGAGCAGCAGCGGCCAGGCGGCGAAGACCGCGTCGAACTGGAACTGGTAGTTCATGGAAACTGAAAAGAGAGAAATGAGGGCCCTACATCACGCCGAAGGTCCTGAAGGCCTCGACCGTGCTCATGCCCTTGTTGATGGCGTCGCGCACGCGGTTCTCGGTGCTGGCCTTTTCCAGCGCCTTGCGGATGGCCTCTTCCTCGGCTTCCTTCGGAATCACCAGCACGCCGTCGCGATCGCCGAAGACGATGTCGCCGGGGTTGATGCGCACCGCGTTGATCTCCACCGGAATGCGCCAGTCCACCACCTTGCCGCGCGGGCCCTGGTCCTGCGCGTAGCCGCCGTACGAGAACACGGGCAGGCCCAGGTCCAGCACCTCGTTGGTGTCGCGCGAGTAGCCGTCGAGCACCGCGCCCGCGGCCTTCAGGTGCATGGCGCGCGTGGTCATCAGGCCGCCCCACAGGGCGAACTGCGGCGCGCAGCCGGTGGCCACGTACACCTCGTTGGGCTGGAGGTCGTCCAGCGCCTCGAACAGGCGGCCGAAGGGCACCTTCGCCACTTCGGACTTGCCGGCCTCGTTCACCGCGTCGAAGCACAGCGTCTCGAGCACGGGCATCGCGCGGCCCGCGATCACCATGCGGCTCTCGACGGGCTTGATCTGCGGCTGCAGGAACTGCCGCATGAATCCCAGGGTGTCGAGAATGTCGCCCACCACCGCCGGAAACAGGCGCTGGCGCATGAGGCCGAAGAGTTCTTCGTCATCCTTCCACATCGCTTGTCTCCACTTGTCCAATGCTTGCAATCAACGTTCGTTGACGTTGGGCACGGACTGTATATGAAACCGGTTTCAGACCATCCTAGGGTTTCTACGTAGACATCGGGAAGGCACCTGCCCGCGAAGCGCATTGGACGCCTACACTGGCCCGATGCAAAGCGCCACTGCCGAGTCGCTGCCCCCACTCCAGCAAGAACCAGCGGCGGCACCCCGGGTACGGCACCTCAGGCAGGTGCTGCTGTGGCCGCTGCGCCTCATCGCCCACGACCCCGAGATGTTGCGCCGACCGGCGTCCGAGTTGATGCGCGAGCTGGGCGCGGACTCTCCCTGGCGCGAGGTCGTGGACGAGTACACCGGTGACAGCGACGACTTCCACGAGCGGCACTACAACGAGTTCGTGAGCTTCCTGCCCTACGTGCAGCAGTTCCTCTATGGCGAGGGCCGGCGCTCGCCCGGCGCGCAGGACCCGGTCATCGAATCGCCCATGCGCGTATTCCGCCGCCGCGACATCGCCGCGCTGCGCGTGGTGCCGCGCGCGGGCGACGCGCCCATCACGCTGGAGGTGGTGCACATCGACCTGTACTTCTTCTACGACGTGGACGTGGTGATCCTCAACGTGGAAGTCGGCGCGGACGAGCTGAGCCTGCCGCAGGCGCAGGAGATGCTCTACCGCTTCGGCCGCGCCTACCCCGCCGGCTGGGATGCGCGCGGCGCCGCGCTGCACTGCATGCAGAGCGTCGAATGGCTGGATGCGCAGGGCCGGGTGCTCGCGCAGTCCGACGCGCAGCAGCGCGACAGCTTCCTGCAGCATGTGGCCGCGCACCGCGCGCCGCGCACGGCGGCGCACTGGGCCTACGTGATGCAGCCGCTGGTGGCCGAGCACACCAGCGAGACCAGCCCGCTGCGCTACCGGCAGATCGAGTACTACCGCATGCCGATGATGGCCTACCTGGCGCTGGACGACCCGCGCAGGCTGTCGCGCGCCGACTTCGTCCGCCTGGGCCTGGTCACCGGAGCGGCCGACGAGGGCCAGGGCACGCTGCCCTATGGCGAAGGTCACCTGGCGGACTTCGAGGCGCGCTACTGCTACGACCGCTTCTGGGCCGACGCCGGTGCCGCGCCCAACACGCGCTACCTGTGCAACGGCCATGCCCTGATCGTGGTGGGTGACGCGAACTCGGAGTTCTACGGCTGCCGCGACCGCGGCGTGCTCGCGCAGTTCCGGCACCAGCACTTCCTGCTCTTCCTGATCGCCCACCTGCAGAAGGCCTCGCTGCTGATGTTCTCGGACCAGCTGGTGGAGGCGCTCAAGCGCCTGGACATCCGCAGCACGCCCAGCGTGAAGCGCTTCAAGCGCGCCATCCGCAGCATCTTCGAGCGCTTCCTGCGCTTCACGCACCGCTACTGGTTCCACGAGATCTCGCAGCAGGCGCAGGTGAAGGCGCTGTCGCACCTGTGCGCTCGCCACCTGGGCCTGGATGCGCTGTACGACGAGGTGCGCGTGCGCATCCACGACATGAACGCCTATCTGGACGCCGACAGCCTGCGCCGCCAGGCCAACACGGTGGTGCGGCTGACGGTGGTGACGCTGTTCGGGCTGATCGGCACGATCACTACCGGCTTCCTGGGCATGAACCTGCTGGCCGAGGCGGATGCGCCGGTGGGGCGCAAGCTGGCCTGGTTCGTTTTCGTGGGCGCGTTCACCACCTGGCTGACCGTCTACACCATGATCAAGTCCAAGCGGCTGTCGGACTTCATCGATGCGCTGTCGGACGACCGGCAGACGCTGCGCGGCAAGCTCGGCGCCTTCGTCAACGTGTGGCGGCGCGGCGCGGACTGAGCGCCTCCCTTCGCATCCTCAGTAGGTTTCACCGGTCACGGCCGCAGGCGGCGCCGGTTGCCGCGCAGCAACCGCGGCAGCCGGCCGGGGCAGCCACACCTCGATGGTCCCCGGCGTCGGGCTGATCGGCGAGGGCAGCGATCGCAAGGTCCAGCGCTGCACCAGCGGCGGCAGCAGCGTGCGCGACATCGCCTCGGCGCAGGGCAGCTGTGCACCGTCGTGATAGAGGATGGTCGCCTGCCGGTGCCCGGCGGGTGGCGCGCGGCCGGCGGCGCGCGAGCTTTCCAGCACGTCCTCCACCGGCGGAACCGAGGCGCCCAGCGCGCGCCAGGGACGTCGGAATGCACGGGCCTGCTCACGCGCATCCTGCCCGTAGACCTGGATGTAGACCAGCGCGCCGGCGCATACGTTGGGGTCGGGCGCCACCACCACGGGCGGCGCGGCCGGCGCGCTGCCACCCGCATCGGCGGTGACGGGTGGCGCGGCCGCGTCGGGACTGGCGCCGGCCGCCGGCGCCTCCGTGGATGGCGCGGGGCTGGCATCGCCGCCGGCAACCTCGGCGGGTGGGGCCGGCGCCGGCAGCGGCGTGGGCGGCGCCACTTCGCGGAAGCGGATCGTGAAGGGCACGTTGGCCCGCGCGACCAGCGCGGTGACGAAGGAGGTCGACGCGCTGCCGAAGCCGCTGCAGTTCTCCTGCGGCGGCGTGCGGCCGGTGTAGTCGCGCGCCCAGTAGCGCGGCGTGCAAGGCGGCGCGCTCACCGGTTGCAGGCAGTCGATGCCGTTGTTGCGGTCCAGCAGGCGCGCGCAGGCCGGCGTGCGCCGCTGCGGCGGGTCGTTGGCGCAGGCGGCCTTGGCATCGTCCACGATGCGCACCGACAGCTTGAAGTTGGCCATGAAGTTCTCGCGGCCCTGCCGGCACAGCAGGTCGCCGGTGCGCAGCAGCTCGGCCGCGAGCGAAGACGTCGCTTCGTTCGAACCGCCGCCGCCCGCGCGCAGGCGCGACCAGCGTTCGGTCAGGTCCTTGAAGGCGGCGCTCTCGGCGCGCTGCTTGTTGTCTTCCTCGGTGCGCACGGTGTCGATGCTCTGCCACAGCGCCACCGCGAAAGTGGCCGCGGTGCCGATGCCCAGCGATGCGGTCACCGCGCCGGACTTGAGCACGCGGGCCTGCAGCCGCCCCATCGACGCGACGGCGCCGGACACGCTGCCTGCCACCGGCGCGGGCGCCAGTCCGGCCTGGCCGTCGTCCACCGAGAACAGGCCTGGCACGCCCTGCGCCACGCGCTCCAGCATGTCGGCGTCCAGCCGCTCGCCGATGGCCGCACCCAGGCGGAAGTAGCACTCCCACTGCGCCTCGTCGAAGAACTGGTCGGTGGTGGGCTGCTGCGGGAAGAGCGGGTTGGCCGCCTTGAAGTTCACCAGGTCCACCGACAGGTCGGCCGACACGTTGGGCTTGACCAGCAGGATGTGCCCGCGCTGCCCGCTGGCGTAGGTCACCCGCGCCAGCGCCAGGCAGGCCTGGCTGCTGGTCGAGGCCAGGTCGTTGAGCGAGCCGAAGGCACCCAGCTTGCCCCAGCTGGCGTTCTTGTTGGGCTTGAGGAAGTCGATGTCGGCGTTGAGGTCGATGCGCGCGCGCCGCACCAGGTTCTCCAGGTCGTGGAAGCTGTAGTCCGGATCGGCCCCGCAGTCGGCCAGCACGATCAGCTCGGCCTCCTCGCGCAGCAGCGCATAGGCGGCGGTGTTCTCGAAGTGGCCGCCATCGCTGAGGTACCAGAAGGGCGAGCCACTGCCCGGAAAGGCCGCGAAGCACTCCAGCAGGATGAAGCGCGACTTCATCAGGAAGTTGCTCACGCGCTTGGCCGCGCCTTGCTGCTCCAGGCCGGCCTCCTTGCTGTCCCACCAGTAGCCCAGGCGCAGCCCCGCGAACACCGACAGCGCCGCGATGCCGCGCTTGGTGAGACGCCCCAGCCCCGGCGCGAAGGCAGCGCCGGAGATCGCGGCCCAGGCGCCCAGCGTCAGCGCGCCCTTGGGCCGGGCCTGCTTCCAGGGCGCGCCCACGGCCTGCATCCAGCCCTGCGGGCCCACGGTGAGCGGCAGGCTCTTGCGGTCGCGGTTGAACAGCTGCTGCTTGGGGTCGTGCGTCTGGTTGATGCAGACGTTGATGAGGTGCACCGGCCCGCCGAAGCGGTGCGGCGCGTAGCTGCTCATGAGGATGTCGTCGCCCTCCTCCACCTGCCCCACCGGCACCCTCGGCGGCGCCAGGCCCGACAGCGCCGCGGTCGGCGGATCGCCCAGCCGCCGCTCGTTCGCCGCGCCCAGGTAGCCGCGCACGATGCGCGCCTTGTAGAACATGTGCAGCGACGACGCGTTCAGGAAGCCGAAGTTGCGCCCCGTGAACAGCGCATACGCGCCGATCATGAAGCCGATGGTGCCCAGCCAGATCCAGCCGCGCGAGAAGTCCAGGCCCTGGGGCGTGAACACCGGCAGCAGCACCGCGGCGTACAGCACGCCGATCCACCAGGCCGCCAGGCAGAAGGCCACCACCAGCCCGAACACGCTGGCCAGCGCCATCATCACGCTCTTGCCGATGCCCGGCGCCTCGCGCTTGCCGGCGAAGAGCATGGGCAGCACGCCGCGCAGCGCCCCGGCCACGACCAGCAGCACGCCGCCATACGAGGCCCGCAGCTCGCGCGTGTGCGCCGCCAGCCACCACGCCGCCCAATCCAGCAGGCCCAGCAGGCCGATGATGATCATCACGTAGAGCACGCTGGCCAGGCCGTCGGTGAGCTCGTTGCGCAGCACCGCCGGTGCCTGTCCGTTGAGCCGGCGCATCAGCACCCACAGCAGCGCCACCACCCAGCAGGACGCGAACACGATGAAGGCCGGCGCCAGCCACAGCGGACCGCCGTAGCGCTCCTCCAGGATCGGCCCCACCCACCAGGCGCAGGTGCCCAGCACCACCCACAGCACCACCTGCCCCAGCATGCCGGGCGTGGTGCTGCGGTCGCGCACCGCCCAGTAGCCGTCGGCCAGCACGATGGAGATGAGCCAGGGCACCAGCGCCGTCAGCCACAGCGTGGGCAGCTGCGTGAACCAGCGCACGGGCGCGATCACCTGCTGCTCGTTGTCCAGGTCGATCAACCCGGCGAGGATCTCCCACGCCCCCAGGTTGATCGCCGCCAGCACCAGCCCCACCAGCGTGGCGGCGATGGCCAGCTCGATGTGCGTGCCCAGCAGGTTGCGCAGGAACAGCGCGACGGCGAAGAGCGTGTCGCGCATGCCGCCAGGGATCAGGTAGCGGCCGTTGCCGCGCAGCCACCAGCCGAAGCGCACCTTGTCCACCTCGGCGAAGGCACCCTCCACCGCGCGGATGCCCTCCGCATCCTTCGCCCGCGCGCACAGCCGCCCCAGCGTGGAGCCCACGTAGCCGCCGCCCGAGACGGTGGAGACGATGTCGAACTGCAGCAGCTGCCGGTGCTGCGCCAGCGACTTCAGCAGCCCCAGGCAGAAGGTGGCGCTGCGGATGCCGCCGCCGGACAGCGCCAGGCCCCAGGCCCGGCGCCCATCGTCCTTGCCGAACAGCGCCTGGCGGCGCGCGCTGACCATGTCCGCAATGGCTTTTTCCATCCGGCCCCTCGTCTCGTGCAGCGCGCACTATTCACCCGGGCGCACGGTGCAGCAATTGGGCGAACGGTCTATGACCGATGCGGGGCGTGCCGCGGCGTGCGATGCGGCGCATACTGGCGCCCCTCCCGCTCCTTCACCGCCATGGAATCGCCGCAAGCCTTCTACCGCGAAGCCGGCACCGGGCCGGGCGTGCTGTGCCTGCATTCCAACGCAGCCAGCTCCACCCAGTGGCGCGCGCTCATGGACAAGCTCGCGCCTGGCTTCCATGTGATCGCCTGCGATGGCTACGGCGCCGGCAAGAGCCCGCCCTGGCCCGGCGACCGCCGTATCGGCCTGCGCGAGGAAGCCGCGCTGGCCGAGCCGCTGATCGCCCGGGCCGGCGAGCCGGTGGCGCTGGTGGCCCACTCCTACGGCGCCGCCGTGGCGCTGATTGCCGCCGTGCTGGACCCGGGGCGCATCCGGGCCATGGCGCTCTACGAGCCCACGCTGTTCGCCCTGGTCGATGCGCACACGCCGCCGCCCAACGAGGCCGACGGCATCCGCGACGCGGTGGCACGCTCGCAGCGCGCACTCGACGCAGGCGACGCCGACGAGGCCGCGCGCGTCTTCATCGACTTCTGGATGGGCGACGGCGCCTGGGCGCATACGCCCGATGCGCGCAAGGGCTCCATCCGCGAGTCGATCGCCAACGTGTCGAACTGGGGCCGCGCGCTGCTGGGCGAGGACACGCCGCTGCAGGCCTTCGCGCAGTTGAAGATGCCGGTGCTCTACATGACCGGCGGCCGCTCGCCGGCTCCGTCGCTGGCCGTGGCCCGGCTGCTGGCGAAGGCGCTGCCGCAGGTGCAGGTGCTCGAGTTCGAAGCGCTGGGCCACATGGGCCCCGTGACGCACCCCGACATCGTCAACGACGCGATCGAGCGCTTTCTCGTCGCCACGCGCTGAAGGCGCTCAGGGCATGGCGGCGCGCTTCTGCGCCGCGGCGAAGATGGGGCCGCGGATCAGCTGCAGCGCCTGGCCGCGCTCGTTGCTGGCGCCCGAGACCGTGGACTGGATCGCCACCACCAGTTCCAGCGGCGCGTAGACCCAGATGAACTGCCCGCCGAAGCCGGCGGCCATGAAGGTCTGGCGCTCCAGCTTCGACGGAATCACCCACCACCCGAAGCCGTAGGGGAAGGAAAGCGGCGGCCCGCCCGCCACCTGCGGCTGCGTGGCGGCCAGCACATAGTCCTGGGGCAGCAATTGCCGGCCCTTCCAGGCGCCCTTGTCCAGGTACAGCTGGCCCAGCCTGGCCATGTCGACGGTGCGCAGCTTCAGGCCCTGCCGCGCGTCGAAGCCGCCCACGCCCAGCGGCTCGGCCAGCTCGCGCCGCGCGTAGTCGAGCAGCGGCACGCCGGTCGCCTTCTCGACGATGGCGCGCAGCAGGGGCACCATCGCGTTGTCGTAGGCGAAGCGCTGGCCCGGCTCGGCGAGCAGCGGCCGTGCCCAGGCGTCGCGTGCGGAGGTTCCGGTACGCACGCTCGTATCGAAGCCGGAACTCAGCGTGAGCAGGTGCCGCAGCGTGATGGCGGCGGCGCGCGGGTCCGGGTTGAGCGGCGCCCATTCGGGCACCAGCGCCAGCACCGGCTGGTCCACACCGGCGATGCGGCCCTGGCCGATGGCGATGCCCACCAGCGTCGACAGCACGCTCTTGTCGATCGACTGCACGCCGAGCGGCTGCCCGGCCGCCGCATCGCGATGGAACTCGTACACCGGCTGGCCGCGCTGCAGCACGACCACGCTCTGCACGTCGTCCATGCCGGCCACCGCCTGCGCCACCCCGGCATAGGCCGATGCGTCCTGCGGCGTCTGGGCCACTGCCGCCGCGCCCATGGCAGCCACAAGCAGCGCAGCGAGCGGCCGGCGAAGCAACACGTCGAGCAAGCGCATGGGGATGACTCCTTCCGTGGTGGTGGCCGCATCATGCCTCGCCACCGAATCGATGTCATCGATCGAATGCATCGAAACTCTTCACTTCCTCGTGCGAATCTTCATGGATAAGGTACGCGCATCGAGACAAGCACCCCAAGGACAGGACCATGAAGATCGGCAAGGAGACCGTGCCGCGCACGCGCATCTCCACCTCGGATGAAGACACCATCGTCGTGCGCGGGCTGGACCTGTGCGCGGACCTCATCGGCAAGACCACCTTCAGCGACTACTTCCACCTGCTGGTGACCGGGCGGCGCCCGACGCCCGCCGCCACCGCCGTGCTCGATGCCACCCTGGTGGCCATCGCAGAGCATGGGCTGGTGCCCAGCGTCCAGGCCAGCCGCATGACCCTGGCCGCCGCGCCCGACGCGCTGCAGGGCGCCGTGGCGGCGGGCATCCTGGGCTGCGGCTCGGTGATCCTGGGCGCGTCGGAGAACGCCGGCCGCATGTTCGTCGAGATCGGCGAGAAGGCCGGCGACGGTGGCGACGTGGAGGCGGCGGCGCTCGAGGTGCTCAAGGCCTACCGCGCGGCCGGCAAGCCCATCCCAGGCTACGGCCATCCGCTGCACAAGGCGCGCGACCCGCGCGTGGACAGGCTCTTTGCCGTCGCGCGCGACAGCGGCGCGGGCCGGCGCTTCGTGGGCATCGCCGAGGCGGTGGAACGCGTGATCGGCGACGTCACCGGCAAGGCACTGAAGCTCAACGTATCGGCCGCCATTCCCGCCGTGCTGCTGGACGTGGGCTTCCCGGTCACGGGCCTGCGCGGCGTGCCGATTCTGGCGCGCGCCGCCGGGCTCATCGGCCACCTGGTCGAGGAGCAGCAGCATCCGATCGGCTTCGCCTTGTCCTACCAGGCCACGCGCGAACTGGTCTACGAGGGCGAAGTGCCGGATGGTTTCGGCAGCCGAGAGAACAAGCATTAGTTCGCACGACAGGTTCTTAGAAGAAGGAGACAAGAGATGACAACGACACGCAGACAACTTCTGGTGGGCACCGCCGCCCTGCTGGCGGCCGCATCGGCCACGGCGCAGCAGGCCGCCCCGTGGCCCGCCAAGCCGGTGCGGGTGATCGTGGGCTTCGCGGCCGGCACGCCGCCCGACGTGTTCGCCCGCCTGTACGGCGAGTACGCCGCGAAGAAGCTGGGGCAGCCCTTCGTGATCGACAACAAGCCCGGCTCGGCCGGCAACCTGGCGACCGACGCGGTGGCCAAGTCGACGGACGGCTACACGGTGCTCTACAACGTGTCGACGGCCTTCACCATCAATCCCTCGATCTACGGCAAGCTGCCCTTCGACCCGGCCAAGGACCTGGTGCCGGTGGCCACCACGATGCGCCAGGGCCTGGTGCTCATCGCCGGCCCGCAGTTCCAGGCCGACTCGGTCAAGGCACTGCTGGAGCAGGCCCGCGCCAAGCCGGGCACCGTCTCGCATGCCTCCTACGGCGCGGGCAGCCCCTCGCACCTGATCATGGAATGGTTCAAGGACGAGACCAAGACCACCATGATCCACGTGCCCTATCGCACCTCGCCCATCAGCGACCTGCTGGGCGGCCAGGTGGACACGGTGCTGGAGCCCATGGCCTCGGCCTATCCGCTCATCGCCGCGGGCAAGGTCAAGCCGCTGGCCTATTCGGGCGACCAGCGCCACGCCGCCATGCCCAACGTGCCGACCTTCGCCGAGGTGGTGCCGGGCCTGTCGATGATGTCCTGGCACGGCATCTGGGCACCGGCCACCATGCCGCCGGCCGTCGTCGAGCAGCTGCACGCCACGCTGCTGGCCGCCAGCCAGGACCCGGACATGCAGCGCCGCATCAAGGAGCTGAACTCCGAGCCGCTGGGCGTGAGCCGCGACGAGATGTCCGCCATGGTCAAGCGCGACTCGGACATCTACGGCCGCATCGTCAAGGCCAAGAACATCCGCGTGGACTGAACGATGAAGCTGACCCGACGCGACTGGCTGGTGTGCAGCAGCCTCGGCGCCGCGCAGGCCGCGTGGATCCCGCCCCTGCTGCTGCCGGGCACGGCCGCGGCCCAGGACGCCGCCACGCCGGTTCGCATGGTGGTGCCCTTTTCCGCCGGCACCACCACCGACAACGTGGCGCGCGTGGTCGGCGCCGCCATGGGCCAGGCCCTGCGGCAGCCCGTGATCGTGGACAACAAGCCCGGCGCAGGCGGCTCCATCGCCACCGACCAGGTGGCCAAGTCCGCCGCCGACGGCAGGACGCTCGTGATGGGCACGGTGGGCACGCATGCCATCAACCCGTCGCTCTACCGCAAGCTGCCCTACGACGCGGTGAAGGACTTCGCGCCGGTGGCCTTCGTGGGCTACACGCCGCTGCTGCTGCTGGTGCCGGCCGGCTCGCCGGCGAAGTCGCCCCAGGACATCGCCACGCTGGCGAAGCGGCCGAGCGGCGTGAGCTTCGCATCGGCCGGCAACGGCACCGCGGGCCACCTGGCCGGCGAGATGCTCGCCACCGAGGGCGGCAAGCTGGTGCACGTGCCCTACAAGGACGGCGCGCAGGCCCTGACCGACCTGATGGCGGGCAACGTCGACTTCATGTTCTATCACCCGACCGCCGTGGTGCAGCACATCCGAAGCGGCAAGCTGCGCGCGCTGGGCACCAGCAGCCTGGTGCGCAGCAAGCTGGTGCCCGAGGCGGCGCCGCTGGCCGAGCAGGGGCTGCCGGGCTTCAACCTGGTCGCCTGGTTCATGCTGTACGCGCCAGCCCGCGTGCCGCCGGACACGCTGGCTCGGCTGCGCACGGCCGCCGCCACCGCCCTCGCGCAAGCAGACACGCTGGCGAAGCTGGATGCGCAGGGCGTCGAGACGCGCCCCATGGCAGGCGATGCGCTGGCCCAGTTCACGCCGCAGGAAGCGGCGAAGTGGGAACAGCTGGTCAAGCGCTCCGGCGCGCAAGTCGATTGAGACCGAATTCAAGGGAAACACGAGCAATGCCCAAGGTACTCGAGGGAATCAAGGTCCTGGAACAGGGGACGTTCATCACCGGGCCTGCGGCCGGCATGCTGCTGGCCGACCTGGGCGCGGAGGTCATCAAGATCGAGCAGCCGGAAACGGGCGACCCCTTCCGCGCCTTTCGCGGGGGCCTCTACAGCCCGCACTTCCAGACCTACAACCGCAACAAGAAGAGCGTGACGCTCAACACGAAGAACGCGGGCGATGCCGCCGTGTTCGACGAGCTGGTGCGCGAGGCGGACGTGTACATCCAGAACTTCCGACCCGGCGCCGCCGAGCGCCTGGGGGCGGGCTGGGAGCGGCTGCACGAGATCAACCCGCGCCTGGTGTACTGCGCCATCAGCGGCTTCGGGCAGGACGGCCCGGCCTCCGGCCGCCCGGCCTACGACACCGTGGCGCAGGCAGCGAGCGCCTACCTCAACCTGCTCATCAACCCGGCCAACCCGCGCGTGGTGGGCCCGGCGCTGGCCGATGCGATGACCGGCTTCTATGCGGCCTACGGGATCATGGGCGCGATCATCGCGCGCCAGCGCACCGGCGTGGGCAGCCGCGTCGAGGTGTCGATGCTGGAGGCCATGTGCCACTTCAACCTGGACGCCTTCACCCACTATTTCGCCGAGGGCGAGGTGATGGGCCCCTTCAGCCGGCCCAGCGTCTCGCAGTCCTACGTGCTCGAATGCAGCGACGGCAAGTGGATCGCGCTGCACATGTCCTCGCCAGAGAAGTTCTGGCAGGGCCTGGCCGATGCGATCGAGCAGCCCGAACTGTTCAAGGACGAGCGCTTCGCCACGCGCGAAGGCCGGATCAGGCACCAGCCCGAGCTGATCGAGCTGCTGGGCGCAGCCTTCCGCAAGCGCACGCGCACGCAATGGTGCGAGCGGCTGGAATCGCGCGACGTGCCGCATGCCCCCATGTACGACACCAGCGAAGCGCTGGAAGACCCGCAGGCCAGGCACCTGCAGCTGGCCATCGACACCGAGCATCCGGTGATGGGGCCGTGGCGCACGGTGCGCTCGCCGGTGAGTTTCGACGGCCAGCGCAGCCTGGACGTGACGGCACCGCCGCTGCTGGGCGAGCACGACAAGGAAGTGCTCGAGCCGCTGCGTGAGCGGCTGCGCAAGCGGGCCTGAACTAGGCGCGCGCGGTGCGGCCCAGCGCCCGGCTGCGCGCCTCCAGCCCGCGCACGATCACGTCGACCCAGGCATCGAAGCCGCTCTGCAGCGGCGCGTCGACGCCGTCGGACCATCGCAGCAGGAAGGCCCGGTTGCGCAGGGCCGCGCGCTCGCCGTGCAGGTGCGGATGGCGCTGCCGGTCGATGCCTTCGATGCGGCCCTGGATGGCTTCCTGCCAGGCCTGCGAAGCCTCGGTGGGCGCCGAGGAGAGCTCCAGCGTCGCGAAGCCGCACATCGCCGCGATCACCACGTTGAAGGCATCGACCAGCGCATCGCCGCGAAAGCCCGCCGCCTTCAGCGCGCCGACGACGTGCTCCAGCAGCGGCGCATCGAAGGCCGCGTTGTAGGCCAGCTCGCTGGCCACCGCGGGCGCCAGCCCGGGGTGCAGCCGCAGCGCGTCGCGAAAGCCCCGCAGCAGCGCGGCGATGGTCTGCTGCCAGGAAGACGCGGGCGCCACGCCGCCATCCATGCCTCCCAGCATGAGCGCGATGGCGCCCGACACCAGCGCGTCCCGGTTCGGCACGTGCCAGTAGATGGCGGCGGGCGCCACGCCCAGCCGCGCCGCCAGCGCGCGGATGTTGAAGGCGGCCAGCCCCTGCTCGTCGATGAGCGCCAGCGCCGCCTCGAAGATCGCGAGCGGGCCCAGGGTCGCCGGCCCGGCGGGGCCGCGCCCTTTCGCGGGCGGGCGCCCGCGCCGCGCCACCGCCACGGGGGCGGCAGCGCGCGGGGAAGCGGACGATCTGGCCATGCGCGGATGCTAGCGCATCGAACACTGTTCAATTCATAATTGAACACCGTACAATAATCTGCATCACCCTCCGAGGAGATCCGCATGCCCGTTCCCTCTTCGCCCGCCGCCGGCCAGTTCGAAGGCGGCTGCGCCTTCGCCGACGGCGCCTACGTGCCCCTGTCCGAGGCCAAGGTCTCGCTGTTCGACTGGGGCTTCACACGCTCGGACGCGACCTACGACGTGGCCACCGCATGGCAGGGCGCGTTCTTCCGGCTCGACGCGCACCTGGACCGCTTCTTCGCCAGCCTGTCCAAGCTTCGCCTGGCCATCCCCTACGGCCGCGACGAGCTGAGGGAGATCCTGCACGGCTGCGTGCGGGCCGGCGGCCTGCAGGACGCGTACGTCGCCATGGTCTGCACCCGCGGCGTGCCCCCGCGCGGCGCCCGCGACCCGCGCATGGCGCAGAACCGCTTCTACGCCTATGCCGTCCCCTACGTGTGGATCGCGCCGCCCGAGAAGCAGGCCGAGGGCATCGACCTGCACGTGAGCGCGCGCCAGCGCATCTCGCCCTCGTCGGTCGACCCCACGGTCAAGAACTACCACTGGATCGACCTCGTGCAGTCGCTCTTCGACGCCTACGACCGCGGGCACGACACCAGCTGCGTGGTCGACGCCGACGGCTGCGTGACCGAGGGCCCGGGCTTCAACGTCTTCGCCGTCAAGGACGGCACGGTGCTGACCTCCGGCCACGGCGTGCTGGAAGGCATCTCGCGGCGTACCGCCATCGAGCTGTGCGAGCGGCTGGGTATTCCCCTGCGCGTGGCGCCGCTGCCCGTCGACGTGCTGCGCGGGGCCGACGAGGTGTTCATCACCTCCAGCGGCGGCGGCGTGCTGCCCATCGCGAAGATCGACGGCAAGCCCCTGCCCCTCTTCCCCGGCCCGGTCACCCGGCGCCTGCAGGAGGCCTACTGGGCGATCCACGCGGAACCCGAGTTCCGCGACCCCATCCGCTACGACTGACGCCGCTCAGGCCTCGCGCGCGCGGCCGCGGCCCTGCGAGGTCGAACGCAGGCTGCGCCGCAGCGCCAGCCGGCGGATCTCGGCCGCCAGCGCCTTGACCGCCGCCCCGGGATTGCGCTCGCGGCGCCACAGCAGGCCCGGCGTGCGCAGGGGCGTGGGGCTTTCCAGCGGCACCACGCAGATGTCGCTGCGCGCCGGCAGCGCATGCTCCGACACGATGGCCGCCAGGCGCGTGTGCGCGACCAGCGCGATCATGGGCGAGACGGCATCCATCTCCACCGCCACCACCGGCTCGGCGCCGCAGCTGCGGAAGCACTCGTCCAGCATGCCGCGCGTGGCGAACTTGGGCGGCAGCATCACCATGCGCTGCTTGTGCAGCTCGACCATGCGCACGCGCTTGCGGCTGGCCAGCGGATGCTCGGCCGCGACCACCAGCACCATCTCCTCGCTGTGCAGGGGCTCGAACCACAGCTTGTCCGGGTCGGCAGGCTGGTAGGACACGCCGATGTCCAGCGTGCCGGCCAGCAGGCCGCCGGCGATGGCCTCGGCCGAGAGCTCGTGCACCGACACGCGCACGTTGGGCCGCTTGGCCATGAAGCGCGCCAGGCACTCGGGCAGGAAGTCCATGTTGAAGGTGGGCGTGGCGCCGATGCGCACCTCGCCCGCCATGGCGTCCGAGGCGCGGCTGAGCTCCGAGAGGCCCTGGTCCACCTCGCGCAGCGCCTTGGCCGCGTAGCCCAGGAAGGTCTCGCCCGCCTCGGTGAGCAGCACCTTGCGGCCGATGCGGTCGAAGAGCGGATGACCCAGCTCGTCTTCCAGCTGGCGGATCTGGTGCGAGAGCGTGGACTGCGTGACGTGCACGCGCTCGGCGGCGCGCGTGAAGTTGAGGCATTCCGCGAGCGCGGCGAAGTAGCGCAGGTGGCGAAGTTCCATGCAGGTTCGAATCCGGCCGGTTGGCGGCGAAACTATCGTCCGTATCGATCGAATGTATCGAAGAACATCATTTTTGTCAGCGCTCATCTTTGGATAAGGTCGCTGGCTACAACAGGAGACACGCCCCGATGACCCAACACGCATCCACCGTCCAGAGCCTCACGCCGGAGGTCCTGGCCACCTTCGCGGACTGCAAGGACGAGCGCTTCCGCTTCCTCATGAGCGAGCTGGTGCAGCACCTGCACGACTACGCGCGCAAGGTGGACCTCAAGCCCGAGGAATGGATGGCCGCGCTCCAGTTCCTCACCGCCACCGGCCAGATGTGCGACGACAAGCGCCAGGAGTTCATCCTGCTGTCCGACACGCTGGGCCTGTCTATGCTGGTGGTGGCGCTCGCGCAGGCGCGGGCCTCCAACAGCGAGGGCGCCACGCCCGCCACCGAGGCCACGGTGCAGGGGCCTTACTACTGGGAGGGCGCGCCCGATCGCGACCTGGGCGAGGACATCGCGGTGGGCGTGCCCGGTGAGCCGGCCTTCTACGCCGGCCGCGTGACCGACACCGAGGGCCGCCCGCTGGCCAATGCGGTGCTCGACATCTGGTCGGGCGACGGCGAGGGCGTGTACGACATGCAGATGGAAGGCCCGGCCGAGATGCGCGCGCGCGGGCGCTTTCGCACCGACGCGCAGGGCCGCTACTGGTTCTGGTCGATCCGCCCGAGCTACTACCCCATCCCCATGGACGGCCCGGTGGGCGGCATGATCGAGCGCATGGGGCGCGACTGCAACCGCCCCGGCCACATCCACATGATCGTGTCGGCCGAGGGCCATGTACCGGTGACCACCCACCTCTTCGTGGCCGACAGCCCCTACCTGCAGAGCGACGTGGTGTTCGGCGTGCGCGACAGCCTGATCGTGCCTTTCGAGCAGCGCCCCGCCGGCACGGCGGACGACGGACGGAAGATGCCCCGCCCCTACTGGACGGCGCACTACGATTTCCGCCTCGCACCTTCGGCCGCCTGAACCCATGAGCGATACGCCCCGCAAGCCCGTCCTCCACACCGTCGTCTGCAGCACTCGCCCCGGCCGCATCGGCAGCACCGTGGGCACCTGGGCCCAGGAACAGGCCGCCGCGCACGGCGGCTTCGATGCGCAGCTGCTCGAGCTGGCCGCTTTCGATCTGCCGGTGTTCGACGAGCCCGAGCATCCGCGCTTCGGCCGCTACCAGCACGCGCACACCAAGCGCTGGAGCGAGAGCGTGGCCGCCGCCGACGCCTTCGTCTTCGTGATGCCCGAGTACAACTACGCGCCCACGCCGGCCTGGCTCAACGCCATGACCTACCTGGTGCGCGAGTGGCACTACAAGCCCGCGGCCTTCGTGAGCTACGGCGCCATCTCCGGCGGCATGCGCGGCGTGCAGATGGCCAAGCAGATCCTCACCACCTTCAAGGTGGTGCCGATGCTCGAGGGCGTGGTGCTGCCCTGGGTAACGCAGAAGGTGGAAGGCGGCCGCCTGAACGTGCCGGCCGACACGGATGCCGCGGCCCGCGCCATGCTCGACGAGCTGCTGCGCTGGGCCCGGGTGCTGCCGGCCCTGCGGCGCTGAGGCGTGCGCACACGCGGCGATAGACTCGCCGCATGCGCCGACTCGCCACGCCCGCGGACATCGAAGCCGTCCACGCGATCTACTCGCACGAGGAGGTCCTGCCCTACCTCACCTACGAGCGCATGGCGCTGGAGGACTTCCGGCCGATCTACCGGCAGCTGCTCGACAGCGGCTCGTTCTTCGTGTGGCAGCTGGACGGCGAGGTGGCGGGCTTCTACAAGGCCACGCGCCTGCCCGGCCGCGTCGCCCACGTGGCGCAGCTGGGCACGCTGGCGGTGGACCCGCGGCGGCACGGCCAGGGCGTGGCACCGGCCATGGTGGGCGATGCCATCGAGCGCCTGAAGGCCGAAGGCATCCGCCGCATCGAGCTCTACGCCGAGGCCGACAACGAGCGCGGCCTGCGCTTCTACAGGAAGCTGGGCTTCGTCGAGGAAGGCCGGCTGCGCGACTTCTACAAGCGCGCCCATCAGGATCACTACGTCGACGAGCTGGTGCTGGGGCTGCTGCTTCCCTGAACCCCGCCGGCGGCGTCGCGCCCTCGTCATGTCTCCGTCACCCCTCGCGCCCATAGTCGCGCCTCGGTGCCGACCCGCCGCGCCGCACTGGATGAGGAGAGACATCGTCATGACGTTCAGCCGGATTGCCCTCGCCTGTTCCCTTGCCACCGCGCTTGCCGCCTGCGGCCTGGCCTCCAGCGTCGCCACGGCGCAGGGTATGCGCGATCACGATCACCATCACGATCACGACCGCGGCAAGGACCCGGTCCGCATCAAGATCATCGGCTTCAACGACTACCACGGGAACCTGCAGTCGCCCGGCACCTTCGGCGTGAACACCTCGGTGCCCGTGGCGAACCGTCCCGCGGTGGGCGGCGCCGAGTACCTGGCGGCCTACGTGCAGCGCATGAAGTCGCAGAACCCGAACACCGTGGTGGTGGGCGCGGGCGACTTCATCGGCGCCTCGCCGCTCATCTCCGCCCTGTTCTTCGACGAGCCTGCGGTCGAGACGCTCAACCGGATCGGCGTGGAGTTCAACGCCGTGGGCAACCACGAGTTCGACAAGGGCGCGGCCGAGTTGCGGCGCCTGCAGTCGGGCGGCTGCAAGGTCACCAACGGCGCGCCCGACCCCAACAGCTGCAAGGGCGTGGGCTCCAACGCACCGGGCACCTTCGACGGCGCGCGCTTCAAGTGGCTGTCGGCCAACGTGATCGAGACCGCCACCGGCCGCACGCTGCTGCCGGCCTACGGCATCAAGAGCTTCCAGGGCGTGAAGGTGGCCTTCATCGGCATGACGCTCAAGGGCACGCCCGCCATCGTCACGCCTACCGGCGTGGCGGGGCTGGAGTTCCGCGACGAGGCCGACACGGTCAACGCGCTCATCCCGCGCCTGCGCAAGGAAGGCGCGGACGTGATCGTGGTGCTGGTGCACCAGGGCGGCTTCCAGGCCAGCCCGAACCTGGGCGACATCAACGGCTGCGACGGCAACCTGAGGAACGCCGACGGCAGCGACTCGGAGATCGGCAAGATCGTCTCGCGGCTGAAGAACGGCGTGGACCTGGTGATCAGCGGCCACACGCACGCGGCCTACAACTGCTCGGCCGGCACCATCGACGTGAAGAGCGCCGGCGGCGTGGTCACGAGCACGCCGCGTCCCACTGGCCTGCCCAACCGGGAAGGCCGCCTGGTTCCGGTGACCAGCGCCAGCGCCTTCGGCCGCGTGCTCACCGAGATCGACCTGACGGTGAACGCGCGATCGCACAAGCTGATGTCGATCGCGCCGGTCAACCGCCTGGTGGACCGCACCGACCCCGTGATCAACACCATGATTGCCGCCGACCCTGGCGTGAGGAACGTGGTCGAAGGCTACAGCGCGCTGGTCTCGCCGCTGGCCAACCAGGTGATCGGCACCATCGCCACCGCGCTGCCCAACAGCGCCAACGCCGCCGGCGAGATGCCCGCCGGCAGCCTGATCGCCGACGCGCAGTTGCAGGCGACTCAGCCGGCCGCGCTCGGCGGCGCGGTGATGGCCTTCATGAACGCCGGCGGCGTGCGCAACCCCGGCTTCGCCATCGCCGGCGCGAGCTATCCGTACAACGTGACCTATGGCAACGCCTTCACGGCGCAGCCCTTCGGCAACAGCCTGGTCACCATGACGCTCACGGCGCAGCAGATCAAGGACGTACTGGAGCAGCAGTTCGTGGGCTGCAACGGGCAGTCGCAGCAGCGCATCATGCAGGTGTCCAACGGGCTGAAGTATTCGTGGAGCGCGGCGGCCGCGCCGTGTTCCAAGATCAGCAGCGTGGTGTTCACGCCCACCGACGTGACGCAGACCCCGCCTGTGGCCACCGGCGCGCCCGAGACGATCGTGGCCAACGGCGTGGTGCAGAACCCGGCGAAGACCTACCGCGTCACGGTGAACAACTTCATGGCCACCGGTGGCGACGGCTTCACCGTGCTGCTGGGCGGCACCAACGTGCTGGGCGGCGCGCAGGACATCGACGCGCTCACGGCCTACCTGAGCGCCGGCTACAAGGCGCCCCAGGCGGCCTACGACCCTGCCCTGCCGGCCCTCGCCCTCCCGCGCATCACGCTGCTGCCCTGATGCGCCTGCGCCTGCCGGGTCTTGCGGCCAGGGCCCTCCTCGCGGCGGCACTGCTGCCGGGCCCCGGCCGGCCTGCCTTCGCGCACGACGGGCCGCATGGCGATGCGGCCTCCGTCATCGATGGCCGAAGCCGCGACGACCCCGCACGCCTCGCGCTGTTGCGCCAGGCCGAGGCCGAGCTGGCGCGCGGCGATGCCGTGGCGGCCGGCGAGACCTTCGAGCGCGCAGCCATGATGCTGCATGCGGCCGACACCGAGATGGGCCTGGTGCGCGGCCACATGCAGGCCGGCCAGTACGGCCGCGCGCTGGCCTTCTGCGCGCACACCGCGGGCGTGCACCGCGAGTCGCCCGCGGCCAGCGCGCTCTACGCCTGGCTGGTGCGCGCGGGCGGGCAGGACGCCTTTGCCGAACGCACGCTGGCGCAAGCCCTGCAACGCGCGCCCTTGGACGAGGTGCTGCTTGCAGCGCGCCGCGCCTTCGCCGCGCCGCTGCCGGTAGCGACCGCGGCCCTGCTGCAGACACCCCAGCGCATGGCTCCGCAGGCGGTGATGCTCGGCGGGCAGGGCGAGGTGCCGGCGGCGGCGCGCGTCGCCGGCAGCGCGTTGCTCGTGGGCCGGGGCGAGATGGCGCTGGTGCCGGCGGGCCTGCTGCGCGGCGCAGACGGGCTCTGGGTGCGCAACGGCCTGGGCCAGACCACGCGGGCCCAGCGGCAGCAAGACGCGGCGCTCGAAGCGCAGGGCGTGGCCCGGCTGCGACTGGAATCGCCGCTGGACGCTGGGCCCGCGACTGCACCGGCATCGCGCGAGCCCTTCGCGGGCAGTCCGGGCTTCGCCTTCCAATATGCCGCGCAGCAGGACGCGCAGCCCGCGTGGCCGTGGCTCAGCCAGGGCTTCTTCGCCGCCGTGCCGCTGCAGCCCAGCGCGCGTCGGCAACTGGGCATAGAGTTGCCGGCCGGCCCGGACGGCGGGCCGGTGTTCGACCGCGAAGGCCACCTGGCCGGCATGGTGCTGGCCGGTCCGAAGGGCGAGCCGCTCATGCTGCCGGCCTCGCAATGGCAGCCGATGGAGGCCGTCGACGGACCGGTGTCCTCCCCGCCGCCACTCGCCGCGGGATCGCAGCGCACCGCCACTGCCGAGCAGGTCTACGAGCGTGGGCTTCGAGTGGCGCTGCAAGTCATCGTGCTGCCGCGCTAGTCGGGGTCGTTCCAGGAAATCCCGCGCTCAGGTTGCGTCGAACTGCCGCATCAGCTCCGCCACCTGCGCGGTGCCCAATCCTGCCCCCACCAGCGAGCCATAGACCTGGTTGGCTGTCGCGGTCAGCGGCAGCGTGAGGCCGACGGAGCGCGCGAGCGACTGCGCGCCGTTCAGGTCCTTCAGCATGTTGTCGAGACTGCCAGTGGGCAGGTAGTTGCGCGCCGCCATCTGCGGCGCGAACTCCTGCAAGATGCTGCTGTCGGCCCGCCCGCCCCGAAGCGCTGCGGCAAGCGCGCCAGCATCGACGCCGCCCATTTCCGCGAGCCGCACCGCTTCGGCCATGGCCTGGAAGCCCAGCGCGCACAGCACCTGGTTGACCAGCTTGGTGGTCTGACCCGCACCGCTGGGGCCCATGTGGGTGTAGTTGGAGCAAAGGTCCTGCATGAGGGTGCGGGCGCGGTTCACCGCGTCCGCCTCGCCGCCCGCCATGACGGTGAGTTCGCCCCTGGCCGCCTTGGCTGCACCGCCCGACAGCGGCGCATCCACCCAGGCCACCCCGCAGCGGTCGCGCAGCTCCTGCGCCAGCTGGCGCGTGGACACCGGGTCGATCGACGACATGTCGATCAGCACCGCCGGAGGCGCCATGGTGTCGGCGACGCCACCCTGCCCCAGCGTCACGGTGCGCACGATGTCGACCGTGTTCACGCAAGTGATGACGAAGTCGCAGCCGCGCGCCGCGTCTGCCGCCGAGTCGGTGGCAACGGCACCCTGCGCGACGAGCGGACGCAGCTTCTCGGGGCTGCGCGTGTAGAGGCTCAGGCGATGGCCGCAGTCGATGAAGCGCTGCGCAACGGCAGTACCGATCATGCCGACGCCAATGATGGCGACCCGGAAGGCTTTCTTGGTTGGTTCGATGGAAGTCATGGGGGCAATTTTCCTACGTCGCGTCAATCCCGCTTCTTCTTTCCCCAACGGTTCAAACGCGTGACCGCCGAACGCTGCATCCTTGAAGCCATCACCTCAATGCGACCGCCCAGACCCGTTCCCGAACCATTTGCGCTCGAAGGCCCGGTCGTGCGTGCTGACGAGGCGCCATAGTTACCGCAATAGCCCACATGCCTGCGAAGGCAAGACGCAGCTTCGCCGCTGCAGCCGATGGAACGGGCGCAGGATTCGGCCGAACTCATTGTGCACACGCGATATGTCCGCCTGCGCGGCCGGCAAGCGCCGCACACCCGAGCCGCCAAGACCCCACGGATGGCCGGGTAATGTCTTTGTCTCGCTGAGAGTACGCAGGTACCGTTCCGGGCTCTTGCGCTCGGCTCGCCGTCAGCACAACGACGTCGACGCTTCCACCCTCAACTCGAACGAAGGATCGAAAGATGGCCACTGGAAAGAAGCAACCCAACTTCCTGATTCTGTGGGGGGACGACATCGGTCAGTCCAACCTCAGCATCTTCACCAAGGGACTGATGGGCTACCGGACGCCCAACATCGACAGCATTGCCGAGCAAGGCGTCCTCTTCACCGACTACTACGCCGAGCAGAGTTGCACGGCGGGTCGCGCATCCTTCATCACGGGGCAATGCGGCTTGCGCACGGGCCTGACGAAGGTCGGGCTGCCCGGCGCGGAGTTGGGCATGCGCGCCGAGGATCCCAACATTCCCGAACTGCTCAAGCCACTGGGCTACGCCACCGGCCAATTCGGCAAGAACCACTTCGGCGACCGCGACGAGCACCTGCCGACGATGCACGGCTTCGACGAGTTCTTCGGCAACCTCTACCACCTGAACGCCGATGAAGAGCCCGAGTTGCCCGACTACCCGAACGAGAAGGACTTTCCCGAGTTCAAGAAGAAGTTCGGTCCGCGCGGCGTGATGCACTGCTGGGCCGACGGCAAGGGCGGCCAGAAGATCGAGAACACGGGACCGCTCACGAAGGAGCGCATGAAGACTTGCGACACGGAGTTCCTGGAGGCGGCCAAGAACTTCATCAAGAAGGCGCACAAGGAAGGCAAGCCCTTCTTCGTGTGGTTCAACACCACGCACATGCACTTCCGCACCCACATCGAGGACCGCATCCGCGGCCAGGCCGGGCGCTGGCAGTCCGAATACCACGACTGCATGATCGAGCACGACAAGCACATCGGCGAGATGCTCGCGCTGCTGGAGGAACTGGGCATCGTGGACAACACGATGGTCATGTACAGCACCGACAACGGCCCGCACATGAACTCCTGGCCCGATGCGGGGATGACGCCGTTCCGCAGCGAGAAGAACTCCAACTGGGAAGGCGCCTTCCGCGTGCCCTGCATGGTGCGCTGGCCCGGCGTCGTCAAGCCCGGGACCGTCAGCAACGACATCGTCAGCCACCTCGACTGGCTGCCCACCATCGTCGAGGCCGCCGGCGGCGGGGACATCAAGGCGAAGCTGAAGAAGGGCCACGAGGGCAACGGCAAGAAGTTCAAGGTGCACCTGGACGGCTTCAGCCTCATCCCCTACCTGACGGGCAAGACACCCAGGCACGAGCGCCAGGGCTTCTTCTACTTCACCGACGACGGCGACCTGGCCTGCCTGCGCTACGACAACTGGAAGGTCGTGTTCATGGAGCAGCGCGCGCGCGGCACGCTGCAGATCTGGGCCGAGCCGCTGGTGGTGCTGCGCGTGCCCAAGATCTTCAACCTGCGCACCGACCCTTACGAGCGCGCCGACGTGACATCCAACACCTACTACGACTGGCTGCTGGACCACGTCTACTTGCTGGTGCCGGCGCAGGCCGGGGTGGCGGAGTTCCTGAAGACATTCAAGGAATTCCCGCCGCGCCAGAAGGCCGCCAGCTTCGGCGTGGACCAGGTGATGGAGAAGATGCAGGACGCCGCAGGGGGCGCCGGCCGCTGAGGCGCATCCAATGGCGACGGCGCAGGCGCCTTCCGTCCAGAAGTCCGACCGCGGAACGCTGCTGGCCGAGCAGCGCACCGCGCTCGCGACGGAGCGGACCTTCCTGGCCTTCGAGCGAACGCTGCTGGCGTGGTTGCGAACTTCGCTGTCGTTGATCTCCTTCGGCTTCACGCTGGCCAAGTTCTTCCAGTACCTCGCGCAGCAGCGCGGCAGTCCGGTCGTCGGCCTGTGGGGACACACCTGGGCCTCCGACACGGTCGGGCTCGCGATGGTGGCCATCGGCACCTTTGCGCTGGTGCTGGCCGTCGTCCAGCATCGCCGGCGAGTGCTCGCGATGCGCGAGCAGGGGCTGGTGCAGCAGTGGAACCTCGCGCTCTGGGTTGCCGCGCCCGTCGCGGTGCTGGGCGTCTTCGCCTTCTTCAGCCTTCTGCTCGAGTTCTAGGCGCGAAGCAGGGCCACCCATGCCGTCCTGGCCCTTGCTCGCGACGTTCTTGCAGGCCACCGTGTACGCAACGCGCGCCGGTGCCCGCGAGGAAGGACTGCTCAAGGGAATGTAGGGGCTGCGCCGCAGGGTGGCCTTTGCCGACGCGACAAGCCTCTTTCGCAGCTGGCTCGAGCCGCCGCACCGCCGGGCAGAGTCGGGCAGGCGTCAGTACGGTGGCGCAACCACCATGTACTGTCCGCCCTGCGGCACGTACCAGGTGGCGCCGCACTGCTGGTAGACCATGCCACCGTAGTTGACCGGCACGCAGCCCGTGGGCACCGAGCGAACCATGGAACCCACCACCGCGGAGGTGACGGCCACCGTTGCGGTGACAGCCGCCGCCGTAGCCACGGGGTGGTAGTCGTTGTCCCAGCCGCAGCATCCGCCGTGGTTGTCGACGTTCACGTTGACGTTGCGATTGGAATTGACATTGACGTTGCGGTTGGCGTTGACGTTGTTGACGCTCGTGCTTCGCACATCCCTGGAGCGCGTGTCGGCCCTCGCGTTGTTGACCTGGGGTCGTGCAGCAGCGCCGCCGCCTGCGTGGGCACCTCCGACATGGCCACCACCGCCACCCCCGCGCGCTGCACCGTGGCCGCCACCGCCCCCACCGTGCCTTTGCGCCTCGGCGGGTGCCATGGAACTGGCCAGGAGAATGGCCACCGAGACCGCCGCGAGCGATCGTCCGAACGAATGGGTCCTTTTCATGGCGTGCGTGCTCCCCTATTGCTTCTTGACCGAAACCATGTCGATGGCCTTTGCGCCGGCAGGCGGCACGAAGGCGAAGGATGAATCCTTGAACGAGGGCTTGAGGTTCCAGTGGAATTCGGTGACGGACTGCGGACGCGCGTCGTCTCGCAGGTTGGTGACAACCAGCTTCATGGGAACCGGATTGGCGCCGGCGCTCAGCCAGATCTGCCAGTCAATTCCCGGCTGACGAAACGCGTACTGGTCGCACAGGGTTCCGTTCACGACAGCCTGGCCTGCATTCATGGCCGACTGCAGGTTGTCGAAAGGCGCGGCCGGCGTGCCCCAGACGAACAGGTCGGCTGCCGGGAGCTCGACCCCGAAGTCGGCCCTGAGCTTCTGGACGAGGTCGGCCACCGTGCCCGAGTAATCAACAGAGGAGTAATAGTTGGAGTCGGGGAACAGCAGCGAGACCTTCTTGCCGTCGAAGCTGAGCACGCGTCGTGACGATGCGGTCGAAGTCGAGGCCTTGATGCGGTTGGGTTGCGCGACGTCGATGCTGGCCGAAGCCGAGTGCATCAGCTTCTGTCCATCCTGCAGCACACGCTCGCCGGTCAGGTCCAGCGAGACCTGGTAGCGCTGCAACGTCCTCAGGTAGGCACTCATCTTCTTCATTGCCTCCACGGCCCCGGGATCGACCAGGTTTGCCGATGCAGCGCTCGCAGCGCGTGCCCCACCGCTGGCAGGCGCAGGCGTGGCGGCCGACGGTGCGGGTGCGGGCGCAGCCGAGGAAGCAGTGGGCGGGGCGGTGGTACTGCACGCCGCCAGCAAGGCGGCGACGCAAAGAGCTGTGCCGAGTTTCTGGAATTTCACTGCTTGACTCCCAAGTAAGGTGCGCGACCTTACCCGGCATACCCCCGCATGTCCAGCTTGTGTTAGGGCGATCTCGCGCCCTCGATCGCGCAGCTCATATGGCGAACGGCAGCAGTCCCCAAGCCGTCGGGAGAGCGGATGTACAGGTCGTCGGAACCCCATCACCTGTCTCAATTTGAGAATGTAGGACATCGCCTACCGCCCCCGCCGATGGTGGGCTACAGAATGGCCAAGCCCAAGCCCTCGTTCTCGCCCGAGGGTCCGAGTCGAGGAAATGGAAAGGTCTCTGATGACGTCTGCATTCAAGTCAATCGATTCCCTGCGGTCCGCGAGCCAACTGCGCTCGCGTCTCTTCGCCCCGCTCCTGATTTCAAGCGCGGCCCTTGTTTCGCACGCGCAAGCACAGGAGCAACCCAAGCCCGCCACGGATGCCACCAAGGCAGCGAACGCCAAGCTGCTACAGGAACTGCCCTTCAACGACAAGACTTCGTTCGAGGCCGCCCACAAGGGCTTCATCGCGCCGCTGCCGCAGAACGTGCTCACTGGCCCCAACGGCAACCCCATCTGGGACCCCGCCAAGTACGGTTTCATCAAGGAAGGCATGGCTGCACCGGACACGGTCAACCCGAGCCTGTGGCGCCAGTCCCAGCTCATCAACATCTCGGGCCTGTTCAAGGTCGCGGACGGCATCTACCAGGTGCGCAACTACGACCTGTCGAACATGACCATCGTGGAAGGCAAGACGGGTATCACCGTGATGGACCCCCTTGTTTCGTCCGAGACCGCGAAGGCCGCGCTGGACTTGTACTTCCAGCATCGCCCCAAAAAGCCAGTCGTGGCCGTCATCTACACCCATAGTCACGTGGACCACTATGGCGGCGTGCGTGGCGTGGTCAACGAAGCGGACGTCAAGGCCAAGAAGGTGAAGATTTACGCGCCTGCGGGTTTCTTGGAAGCGGCGGTGGCCGAGAACGTGATGGCCGGCACTGCCATGAGCCGACGAGCCAGCTACATGTACGGCAATCTGCTGCCGCCAAGCCCGACCGGCCAGGTGGGCGCTGGCCTCGGCACCACCACCTCCGCCGGCACTGTGACGCTGATTCCGCCCACCGACATCATCGGCAAGACGGGCGAAACGCGCACCATCGACGGCCTGACCTACGTGTTCCTGTACGCGCCCGGAAGCGAGGCGCCGGCGGAGTTCCTCTTCTACATCAAGGAGAAGAAGGCACTCAATTCGGCTGAGGATTCATCGCATACGTTGCACAACACCTACTCGCTGCGTGGCGCCAAGATCCGAGAGCCGCTGCCCTGGTCCAAGTACCTGAACCAGGCAATGAGCATGTGGGGCGGCGACGTGCAGGTGATGTACGGCATGCACCACTGGCCCGTGTTCGGCAACAAGGAAGTCAACGAGCACCTGGCCCAGCAGCGCGACATGTACCGCTACATCAACGACGAGACGCTGCGCATGGCCAACAAGGGCATGACCATGACGGAGATTGCCGAACAGTTCAAGATGCCCAAGGCCATCGCCAGCAACTTCTCCAATCGCGGCTACTACGGCTCGGTCAACCACAACGTGAAGGCCACCTATGTGTTGTACCTGGGCTGGTTCATCGGCAACCCGGCCACGCTCAACGAGCTGCCGCCCGACGAGACCGGCAAGCGCTACGTCGACATGATGGGCGGCGCAGACAACCTGATGAAGAAGGCCAAGGAGTACTACGACAAGGGCGACTACCGCTTCGTCGCGCAGGTCGTGAACAACCTGGTGTTTGCGGACCCGAGCAACCAGGCGGCAAAGAACCTGCAGGCCGATGCGTTGGAGCAGCTGGGCTATCAGGCCGAGAGCGGCCCGTGGCGCAACTTCTATCTCACCGGTGCGAAGGAACTGCGCGAGGGCATCAAGAAGCTGCCGACGCCTGACACCGCGAGCCCCGACACCGTGCGCGCGATGGACACCGAATTGTTCTTCGACTACCTCGCGATGCGCCTGGATGGCGAGAAGGCCGATGGCAAGACCATCCGAATCAACCTCGACTTCACCGACCTGAAGAAGAAGTACGCCCTGGAGATGGAGAACGGCGTGCTCAACCACACCGAAGGCCGCGTGCTCAACAACGCCGACACCAGCCTCACGTTGACGCGAGACACCATCAACAAGATCTTGCTGAAGGAGACCACGCTGAAGGATGAGGTGACGTCGGGTGCGGTCAAGGTGCAGGGCGACCAGGGAAAGCTGGACGAGCTTGTCTCGTACCTGGACAACTTCGACTTCTGGTTCCCCATCGTCACGCCGTGACGGGAAGTCGCCGGCGCCAATGCATGGCGCTGGCGACGCGTCCGCTCAACGTCTGCAATCGGACCGAATGTCGGCTTCCGGAGCGGGCTCGCCTGCAGCCTCCCCCACCTGCTGCAACAATAGCCGCCCGATGCCCTCCCTCAGCCGCCTCCAACTCGCCCTCCTCATCCCGCTCACCCTCGTCTGGGGCCTGAACTGGCCGGTGATGAAGCTGGGCATCGCCGACTATCCGCCACTCACCTTCCGCGCCCTGTCGATCTGGCTGGGCGTGCCGGTGCTGGGCCTGGCGCTGGTGGCCATGAAAGTCCCCTTCAAGGTGGCGCGCAAGGACTGGCTGCAGCTCTTCTGGCTGGGCGCCACCAACATGTTCGTCTGGCACGCCTGCATCATCCTGGCGGTGAAGCATCTCTCGAGCGGGCGCGCGGCCATCCTGGGCTACAGCATGCCGATCTTCTCGGCCCTCATCGGCGCCCTCTTCTTCAAGACGGCATTGAGCAAGCGAGGCTGGCTGGGCGTGAGCGCGGCGGCGCTGGGCGTGGCGCTGCTGCTGTGGCACGAGTTCAGCACGCTGGCCGGTCGCCCGGGCTTCGTCGCGCTCGCCCTCGTGGCCGCCTGCACCTGGGCCCTGGGCACGCAACTCCTGCGCCGCACCACGCTCACCGTGCCCACGCTCACCATCTCCTTCTGGATGACCACGCTCACCGCGGTCGTGATGTCGCTGCTGGCCCTGCTGCTCGAACGTGGCCAGTGGGCCGCGCCAGGGCCGGCGACCTGGGGCGCGATCCTCTACAACGCCGTGCTGATCTTCGGCTTCGCGCACGCCGCCTGGTTCTACCTGGCCCGCGGCCTGCCGCCGGTGGCCTCCACGCTCAGCGTGATGTTCATCCCGGTCATCGGCGTGTTCAGCGGCGCGCTGTGGCTCGGCGAAGAGGTGCATTGGCAGGACTGGACCGCCGTCGCGCTGATGGTGGTGGCCATCGCCTCGGTGCTGTGGCCTGCGCGCAGTACGCGCGCCGTGCCCGCGCCGGCTGAAGGCGCGACAGGCCGGACGCGCGCCTGAGCACTCGCTCGCGATGGATGCGCTCCCCGCAGTGGTCGACGCGGCTTCGGCACGCGCCCTCATCGACGCCCTCGGCCAGCGCCTGCGCGCCGCCGCCATCGAGCCCGGCACGGGCTTCAGGCAGGCGCCGCCCGAACCCACGGGCTGCTGCGGACGCGGCTGCAACGGCTGCGTCTGGGAGGGCTACTACGCCGCGCTGCAATGGTGGCGCGAGGACGCGCTGGAACTGCTCGCCCAACCCAAGCAGGACCTTTAAGTAAAGACGTTTCGTTTTCACGGAAGCGTCACACGACGCCACGAGCATCTGCGGCTGTTTTTTGTTTGTAACGGCCCCAAATGAAGCTCTCGTCCCTGCGTCAACTCCCGCCCTTCCAGACCCTGCTGCTCGCCAGCGCCCTGTCGATCGCGCTGGCCGCCTGCGGCGGCGGAAGCAGCAGCAATAGCGGCTCGACCCCTGCCGGCCAGAACCCGAGCACGAACAACCCGCCGACCACCTCCACCCCGGAGCCCGAGCCGGAGCTGGTCGGCGAGCAGAGCTTCAAGCCCAACGCCGGCACCACCGAAGGCTCCTCCGATGCCTCCACCGCCTTCGCCCTGGCCGACGGCTGGATGCTGGTGGCCGACGACGAGTCGAACGTGCTGCGCGTGTACCCGCGCGCCGGCGGCGCCGCGGTGCTCGAATGGAGCTACGAGCTCAATGGCCCGATGTTCCCGAAGGAGCTGGACCTGGAAGCCGGCGCGCGCATCGGCGACACGCTGTACCTGATCGGCTCGCACAGCAACAAGAAGGACGGCGCCGATGCGATGGCCGACCGCTCGCACCTCTTCGCCGTCAAGACCAGCGGCACCGGCGTGCAGACGCAGTTCAGCTACGTCGGCCAGTTCGCCTCGCTGGAGACGCAGCTGGTGGCCTGGGACAGCAGCAACCAGCATGGCCTGGGCGCCAATCATTTCGGCTTTGCCGTGTCGGCCGGCGCGGGCGTAATTCCTGAGCAGGTCAATGGCTTCTCGATCGAGGGCATGGCCGCGGCGCCGGGCGATGCGGCCCTGTGGCTGGGCTTCCGCGCGCCGCTTGCCGACACCAGCGCGCGCAACCAGGCGCTGATCGTTCCGGTGACCAACTACGCGGCCCTGGTCGGCGGCAGCGCCACGCAGGCCACCTTCGGCACGCCCATCCAGCTGGACCTGGGCGGCCGCGGCATCCGCTCGATCGACAAGGGCACGGACGGCAAGTACCTGATCACCGCCGGGCCGGCCGGCGGAGCCAGCGACGATGTCGTCCGCAACTTCGCGCTCTACGCCTGGGACGGCAACCCGTTGAGCGCGCCGGTGGAACTGGCGAACGACCTGGACGCGTTGCGCAAGACGTCCAAGGGCAGCTTCGAATCGGTGGTCGAGGTACCGGGCCCGGTGGCTGCGGGCACGCAGGTGCAGCTGCTGCTGGACAACGGCGACACCGTGTGGGAAGGCAAGAGCGCGGTCTCCAAGGACCTGCCGCCGGCCGAGCAGCAGTTCCTGGGCTTCACCGTGCGCCTGGGCGCGCCGCGCGTGGACAAGGCGGGGCCGGTGCTCAAGGGCTCGGCGCCCGCGGATGACCGCAACGGCGTGGCCGCGGACGGCACCATCACGCTGCGCTTCGACGAGGGTATCCGCTTCGGCGCCGGCACCATCGCGCTGCGCAAGGCGGCGGACGGCAGCGTGGTGGAGACCTTCAGCGCATCCAGCCCGGCAGCCCGTGCGCAGATCAGCTTCAACGAACTGAAGCTGGTGCCGACGAACCCGCTGGACTACGCGACCGACTACTACGTCACGGTGGATGCCAACGCCATCGCCGATGCGAGCGGCAATGCCTACGCCGGCATCCAGGACGCCACCAGCCTGAACTTCCACACCGCCAACGCTCCGACCAAGCTCGTGCTGGGCGACGTGCTCTTCATGGCCGGCAACGCCCAGCCCACCGATGCCTTCGCCTTCGTGCTGACGCGCGCCATCAATGGCGGCACGCGCATCTACTTCACCGACCGCGACCGCAAGGCCAGCGGCGAGTTCACCGGCATCACCAACGAGTCGGCCTTCGTCTGGACGGCCGACCAGGACATGGCGGCCGGCACCATCGTGACCATCCAGACCGACGTGACCGGCAATCCGCTGGCCGACAAGGGCACGACCCTGGGCGCGCCGGGCGGCATCGGCAAGAGCGAGACCTACTTCGCGTTCACCAACGGCACCATCGCCGGGCTGGGCAGTGGCCAGGCCGGCGAGATCACCGCCGTGGGCTCGTACCTGGCCAGCCTCACGCTGGGTGGCGCCGCGGGCGTGGTGCCGGCCGAGCTCGTGACCGCGGGGACCGCGATCAGCTTCACCGTGGCCCCGGCCAACCAGACCAACGTGAAGTACAACGGACCGATGGACCGCAGCGACATGGCCGTCTTCGTTGCCAACGTGAAGAACCCGGCCAATTGGCTGGCGGACTACGCCGCGGGCCCCGGCTTCCCGCTGACCAACGGCAGCTTCTTCCCGGGTCAGTGATCGCCGGACCAGGGGCGCGATGCCCCTGGCTCATTTCGCCGGTGAAGGCGCAGGCACCGGCGTCACCGTCTCGCGCACGACGCCGCCGCCCATCACGCTGCCGCTACTGGAACTGCTGTTGCCTTTCACGCGAGCCTCGCAGTCGGCCTTGTCGGCGGCGGCCACGTTCTGGCAGCGAGCCAGCGCATTGGCCTCCTGGCTGGAAGGCGCCGGCGAGGTGAGGCCACCGCGGCCGGCCTCCTGCTTCGCGGCGCCGGTCTCGCGCTTGCACGCGGCCTTGTCCTGCTGCACGCCGTCGCAGCCGGGCATGGGGGTGGCCTGCGCGGCGGCACGGGGCGCGGTGCCCGCCAGCGCCGCGGCGAGGGCTGCGGTGGCGATCAGCGAGAGGGAAATTGCATGCATGGCGATGGCTCCTCGAGGCCAGGCCAGCATGCCACGCAGTCTCGTGCAGCCGCGTCGGACAGCGGCTCGATTCAGGCGCCGGCACGCCGACTAGAGCAGGCCCTGGCCCTGCGCGATCGCGCGTCGATCAGATGCCGTGCGGCAGCGGTGCGTCCGCCTGCACCAGGCCGGCCTGCCGCAACTCGCGCCAGAAGTCCTGCGGCACCACCGCTTCGAAGGCGGCGCGGTCCTCGGCGATGCGATCCGGCCGGCTGGCACCCGGGATGACCGCGGCCACCGCGGGGTGCGCCAGGACGAACTGCAGGCCCGCCGACTTCATCGACACGCCGTGGCGATCCGCGATGGCCTTGATGGCCTGCACCTTCGCCAGGATCTGCGGCGTGGCGGGCGCGTATTCAAAGTTCGGCCCGCCCACCAGCGCGCCGGAGCTGTAGGGGCCGCCGACGACGATGCCCAGGCCGCGCGCCGCCACCTGCGGCATCACGCGCTGCAGCGCCTTCGAATGGTCCAGCAACGTGTAGCGGCCGGCGAGCAGGAAGCTGTCCGGGCGCGGGCCTTCGAGGCCCAGCAGCAGCTCGATCGGCTCGACCCGGTTCACGCCCAGGCCCCAGGCGCCGATGACGCCTTCGTCGCGCAGGCGGTCCAGCGCCTTGAAGGCACCCTTGCGCGCCGTCTCGAACACGCCCAGCCACTCGTCGCCGTAGAAGTCCTGCGCGACATCGTGCACCCAGGCCACGTCGATGCGGTCGGTCTTCAGGCGCTGGAGGCTGCCCTCGATCGAGCGCAGCGTCGCGTCCTCCGAGTAGTCGTTGACGATGCGGTTGGCGCGGCCATGCCTGAAGACATCGCCCTTCTCGCCGAGGTCACGGGCGCTGACGTCCTCCAGTTCGTCGAGGACCAGGCGGCCGACCTTGGTGCCGATGACGTAGTCGCCCCGCGGGCGGCCGGCCAGCGCCTCGCCCAGCCGGGCTTCCGCGAGTCCGGCGCCGTAGAACGGCGCGGTGTCGAAGAAGCGGATGCCGTCCTGCCACGCGGCGTCCACGGTGGCCCGCGCTTCCTCCTCGGGAATCGCGCGGAACATGTTGCCCAGGGGGGCGGTGCCGAATCCCAGCTGGCCGGGAAGAAGGTTCTTCAGTTTCATGGTGGTCTCCTGTGGATGCCTCGATGATGGGCAGCCACGAGAAATTGATCCAATGTATTTCTTCCATTTCAGATTTATCGTAGGCAATAATTCTGGATGCGATACGACCTCAACCTGCTGCCCATCTTCGTGGCCCTGCTGGAAGAGCGCAGCGTGACCCGCGCGGCGGACCGCCTGGGCATGACCCAGTCGGCCTTGTCCAACGCGCTGACGCGCCTGCGCGGCATGCTGCAGGACCCGCTGTTCGTGCGCGAGCGCTACGGCATGCGGCCCACGCCCAAGGCCGAGGCGCTGGCGCCCGCGCTGAGCTCGGCGCTGGCCGCGCTGGACACGGTGGTGCTCGGCCAGCAGGCCTTCGACCCGTCCCGGGCCGACCAGCTGGTGACGATCGCGCCCAACAGCTATGTGGAATTCGTGTTCGTGCCTGCCTTCGCCGCACGACTGCGCGAACTGGCGCCGGGCATGCGCCTGCGCACCGTGCCCTACGGCGCCGACCTGGCCGCGACGGGCGTCACCTCCGGCACCACGGCGATGGTGCTGGGCCGCATCACCGACGCGCCGGACAACCTGGTCGTGCAGCACATCGCGGACGACGGCCTGGCCTGCGTGGTGCGGGCCGACCACCCGAAGATCGGCAACCGGATCACCAAGCTGCAGTACGAGCGCATGAAGCACGTGAACCTGCTGCCAGCGGGCGGGCGTCTGCGCGCCGGGCTGTTCCAGGCGCTGGAGCGCGGCGGGCTCAAGCGGGACGTCGCCGTCACGGTCACGCACTTCATGTCCATCCCCGAGATCGTGGCCGCCACGGACTATTGCGCGACGCTGCCCAGGCTGATCTGCCGGCGCCTGGCCGGCGACGCAAGGTTGAAGGTGCTGCCCACGCCGGTCGACCTCGGCACTTTCCCGATGCAGGTGGCCTGGCATGTGCGCCATCGCCACGACCCGGCGCACGTCTGGTTGCGCACGCTGGTCGCGGAGGTGGCTGCGTCGCTGTAGGTGCTGACCTAGGCCGTGGCGAGGGCCGCGCCGCCGGCTGCAATCAATCCCAGCGCCCACACCCTGTCGAGGTTGAGCCAGCTTCGCTGCAGCATGCGCAGCCCCAGGTAGCGGTAGACCAGCCACGCGAGCCCCAGGCCCGCGGCGATCATCGCCAGCGTGTGCACCAGCGAAACCATCAGCGCGGTGCCCAGGCTCGCGCCGACCAGCGCGCGCACCGGCGCATCGCCCGGCGAGGCGGCGCCGCACAGGCCGATGAAGACCGGCAGCAGCATCAGCCCCGCGCCATGCACGCTCGCCATCACGAAGGACCACAGGGCCAGCTGCGTGGGCCGGATGCGCGCCATCCAGCGCTGGCGGTGCAGCCGGCGCGACCACGGCGTGAGCAGCATGGCGCCGAAGAGCAGCACCAGCACGCCGGCCGCGATGCGGATCTCGCGGCTCCATTGCATGAGCCAGCTCAGGAGCGCGAAGGGCAGCAGCACCAGCGCCATGGCCAGCAGGTGGCCGGCGCCCAGCGGCAGCCACGCGCTCCACACGCCTCGCGCGCGCCGCCCGTCGAGGCCGCGCGCCACCGCGAGCGGCCAGCCCATGGCCGGGTTCAGCCCGTGGTAGACGCCCAGCAGCACCACGCCGCCCCACAGCCAGGCGCTGGCGTAGAGGCTGCCTTGCGCGCTGCTCACGCCGACGAGTAGCAGAACGAGTCGGTCGAGCAGTCGCCGCCCTGCAGCCGCACCTGGTGGGCCGCGTACTCGTCGCCGAAGTCGACGCAGAACTTCGCGTCCAGCTCGATGCCGCCGTTCTCTCCCACGTGGCACATCACCTGGCGCCCGGGGATGCCCTTGGCATAGGCGGGATAGAACTGCGTGTCCCAGCGGCTGTAGAGCGAGTTGGTGAAGTACACCCGCTTGCCGTCGCGGCTGATCTCGGTCATCTGCGGGCCGCCGCCGAAGGCGCTGCCGTTGGGATGCCTGGCGTTCTTCACGATGCCGCCGATGCGCACGCTGCCCACCAGCTTCGGGCTCATCGGATCGCTCACCTCGTACTGGCGCAGCTCGCCCGTGCCCCAGCAGGCCACGTAGAGGAAGCGGTCGTCCATCGACAGGTCGATGTCGCTGATGAGCGGCGGCACCGCGCCGAAGCCCTGCAGCAGCGGCGGCAGCACGGAGGCGTCGGCCGGCTCGGGCGGGATCACGGCCGTCTTCTTCGCGTTGAACTTGCCGTCCTTGTCGCGCCACCAGGTCCAGATGGAGCCTTCGAGGTTCGTGGTATCCACCACCACGCCGACGAAGCCCCATTCGCGCACCGGGTCATGCGCAGGCCGCACCTCCAGCGCCATCTGGTGATTGGCGCCCAGGTCGATGGTCTGCACGTGGCGGCGCCCGCGCAGGTCCCAGAAGTGCAGCTGGTGGCCGTAGCGGTTGCCCAGCAGTTCCTCGGGCACCACGCCGTTCTCGAACTGCGGCGGCAGCCCCCATTCGCTGGACACCATGTAGTCGCGCGGCAGGTTCCACCAGAAGTCGTAGTGCAGCTTCTGCGGGCCGCGCTCGATCTCCCACTTGCCCAGGATGTCGAAGGTCTCGCAGTCCATCAGGAACACGCCGGGCGGCCCTTCGGTGCCGTCGGCGCCGCCGCCGCCCAGGGTGCTGATGTACAGGCCCTCGGGCCCGCAGTGCACGGTGTGGGGGCGCGAGTAGCCGGTCTTCTTCAGCACTTCCTCCGGCTCGATGGTGCGCACCAGCCTCGGCTTCTTCGGATCGGGCTGCGTGTCCACCACGTAGATGCGCGAGGAGCGGATGCCCGGGATGATCAGGTAGCGGCGCTGCATGAAGGCATGGCCCGACATGGGCCACAGCGCCGAGCTGCAGGCATTCCAGCCGAAGTGGTGGAACTCGTCGCCCTTGTTCGGCATGTCCAGCCGCGACAGGACACTGCCGTAGGTCTTGGACGAGGGATCGACATCCACGACCGCCAGTGCGTCGGGGCGCGATGCGTCGGGCGAGAGCAACGCGGTGTAAGCGATGCGTTCCGGTTCGGCCTCCATCGCCAGGCGCGGCGTGGGGTGGAAGCTCGGGTCGGTGCGAAGCGGATCTGGCATGGCGGCTCCTCGGTGGCAAAGGAACGAGCGGAACTCACACGCGAGACGACGAAACAGGCGCGAAAGTATGCGCCCGGCACCGCGGGCCCACCAAGGGGCGATACACACCTTACGGCGCGCTACAGTGCGCGCCTGGAGGCCGCAGGCTCAGGCGGCCGTCTGGCCGTGGCCCTTCTTGCCCATGAGCTTCTTGCCGACTTCCACCACGGCCAGCACGATGGCGCCGGCAATTAGGCCGATCACCAGGTTGGCCAGCATCGAGCCCAGCACCGCCGCCACGCCGCCGAACTGTGCCAGCCACGCCTCGATGCCGTGGCCCAGCGCCGGCACGCCGTGCACCAGGATGCCGCCGCCCACCAGGAACATGGCCGCCGTGCCCAGCACCGACAGCGCCTTCATCAGCCAGGGCGCCAGGCGCAGCAGCCCGCGGCCGATGGCCTGCGCGGCGCTGCCGGCGCGCCGGCTCAGGTACAGGCCCAGGTCGTCCAGCTTCACGATGCCGGCCACCAGGCCGTACACGCCCACCGTCATGGCGATGGCAATGCCCACCAGCACCGCGAGCTGGGTGCCGAAGGGCTTGCCCGCCACGGTGCCCAGCGTGATGACGATGATCTCGGCCGAGAGGATGAAGTCGGTGCGGATGGCGCCCTTGATCTTGTCCTTCTCCACCGCGCGCAGGTCCACCGTCTCCTCGATCAGCGCCTCTTCCAGCTGCGCGCGCTCGGCCTGCGCCTCTTCCTTGTGCAGGAACTTGTGCGCGAGCTTCTCCACGCCCTCGAAGCACAGGAAGGCGCCGCCGATCATCAGCAGCGGCGTCACCGCCCAGGGCAGGAAGGTGCCGATGAGCAGCGCCGCCGGCACCAGGATCGCCTTGTTGACGAAGGAACCCTTGGCCACCGCCCAGACCACCGGGATCTCTCGATCGGCCTTCACGCCCGATACCTGCTGCGCGTTGAGCGCCAGGTCGTCGCCCAGCACGCCGGCCGTCTTCTTGGCGGCGACCTTGGTCAGGACCGAGACGTCGTCCAGGACGGTGGCGATGTCGTCGAGCAGCAGCAGCAGGCTGGAGGCCATGGGTGGGGATGCGGTGGTTGAAAGTGCCGATGGTAAGGCGGCGCGCCCCGCCGCTTCAGCCCTGCGCGATGGGGATGTAGATCTCCCCGCCGGCGCGGCGGAACTCGTCGGCTTTCTGCGCCATGCCCTGCTTCAGGGCCGCCTCCTCGCTCACGCCCTGGGCGGCGGCGAACTCGCGCACCTCCTGCGTGATCTTCATCGAGCAGAACTTGGGGCCGCACATGGAGCAGAAATGCGCTTCCTTGCTGGAGTCCTTGGGCAGGGTCTCGTCATGGAAGTCGCGCGCCGTCTCCGGGTCCAGGCTCAGGTTGAACTGGTCGTGCCAGCGGAACTCGAAGCGCGCCTTGCTCAGCGCATCGTCGCGTGCCCGCGCGCCCGGGTGGCCCTTGGCGACGTCGGCCGCATGCGCCGCGATCTTGTAGGCGATGATGCCCGCCTTCACATCCTCGCGGTCGGGCAGGCCCAGGTGCTCCTTGGGCGTGACGTAGCACAGCATGGCGGTGCCGAACCAGCCGATCATGGCCGCGCCGATGGCGCTGGCGATGTGGTCGTAGCCCGGCGCCACGTCGATGGTCAGCGGGCCGAGCGTGTAGAACGGTGCCTCGTGGCAGTGCTTGAGCTGCTCGTCCATGTTGGCCTGGATCATGTGCATGGGCACGTGGCCGGGGCCTTCGATCATGGTCTGCACGTCGTGCTTCCACGCGGTCTGCGTGAGCTCGCCCAGGGTGCGCAGCTCGGCGAACTGGGCTTCGTCGTTGGCATCGGCCGCGCAACCGGGGCGCAGGCCGTCGCCCAGCGAGAAGCTCACGTCGTACTGCTTCATGATCTCGCAGATCTCCTCGAAGTGCGTGTACAGGAAGCTTTCCTTGTGGTGCGCGATGCACCACTTGGCCATGATCGAGCCGCCGCGCGAGACGATGCCGGTGCGCCGGTTGGCCGTGAGGTGGATGAAGGGCAGGCGCAGGCCGGCGTGGATGGTGAAGTAGTCCACGCCCTGCTCCGCCTGCTCGATGAGCGTGTCGCGGTAGATGGCCCAGGTGAGGTCCTCGGCCACGCCGCCCACCTTCTCCAGCGCCTGGTAGATCGGTACGGTGCCGATGGGCACCGGCGAGTTGCGCACGATCCAGTCGCGGGTGGTGTGGATGTTGCGGCCGGTGGAAAGATCCATCACGTTGTCCGCGCCCCAGCGGATGGCCCACACCAGCTTCTCCACCTCTTCCTCGATGCTGGAGGTCACGGCCGAGTTGCCGATGTTGGCGTTGATCTTCACCAGGAAGTTGCGGCCGATGGCCATCGGCTCCACCTCGGGGTGGTTGATGTTGGCGGGGATGATGGCGCGGCCGCGCGCCACCTCGTCGCGCACGAACTCGGGCGTGACGATGCGCGGGATGCTCGCGCCCATCGGGTTGCCCGCCAGGCGCGACTCGCGGCCGGCGTCGGCCAGGTACTCGGCCATCCACTCGCGGCGGCCGTTCTCGCGGATGGCCACGTACTCCATCTCGGGCGTGACGATGCCCTTCTTCGCGTAGTGCATCTGCGTGACGTTGCTGCCGTAGCGCGCGCGCCGCGGCATGCGCTGCAGGCGCGCGGCCTCGCGGCGCAGCGCGGCCAGGCGCTCGCTGGCCTCGTCCTTGGCGCCGTCGTCCAGCGCCTGCGGCTGGCGGCCGTCGTAGTAGACCGTGTCGGCGCGCGCGTCGATCCAGTCCAGGCGCGGCTGCGGCAGGCCGCGGCGGATGTCGATGTCCCGCGTGGGGTCGGTGTAGGGGCCGGAGGTGTCGTAGAGCGAGACCTGCTCGCCGTTGGTGAGCTTCACCTCGCGCATCGGCACGCGGATGCCGGGATGCAGCACGCCTTGCGCGTGCGTCTTGGTCGAGGCGGGAAACGGCTCGCGCGCGCGGGCGAGCAGTTCGGTGAAGCTGGCGAGCTTGGGGTCGAGGGGTGCGTTCATCAGGGTCCTTTCCGTGGGTGGCAACTGCGACAGTTGCTCCGGAAAGTGCCCTGGGGAGGTGCCGCCACCGCCGGCACGCGGCCCGCCTTGGCGGACTCACGTGCCCATGGGGGGCGGGCTTCTCAGGTTCAGCTCTTCTTCCGCCGGTATTAACCGGATCAAGTTCATCGGGTCCGGCCTCGAATCAGGCCGTCTCAGCACACACTGTGCACCCCGGAGCAGGCGCGATCCTAAGGGGTGTTCGCGCCTGCGGTCAACCGCAAGGATCAGGCGACGTCGCGCTTGAGGCGGATTTCCTCGACGCGGACCGCGCCGACGGCGGTGGTCTTGGCGGTCTTCATCTCGCGCTTGAAGCCGGCCAGCTCGATGAAGCGGATGGCGCGATCGTTGCGCAGCGGCACCCAGATGGTGACGGTGGTGCAGCCCTCGTCCTCCAGGCCTTCGCGGGCAGCGTCCCACAGGGCCACGCCCACGCCCTTGTCCCAGTGCTCGGGCTTGACGTGGAGGTACCAGATCTCGCCGGCGGTGGCGGGCGTCTTGGGGTCGCGCGAGCGGTCGAAGCCGACGAAGCCGACCACGGCGCCGTCGATCTCGGCCACGTGGATCTGCGGCTCGGCGTACTCGATGGCTTCGCGCCACTTGGCCTCGCGCGAGGCCGGCGCCAGCAGGGCCAGCTGGTCTTCGGGCAGGATGTCCTGGTAGGCGGCCTTCGAGGCGGCTGCATGGACTTCGGCGACGGCTTTGGCGTCGCGCATCGTGGCGGGGCGGACTGTGTAGTCGGACATCGGGGGAACCATCAAACGGGAAAGATCGGAAAGCCCTCTATTGTCGCTCCTGCAGCGGGAACGGCGAATAAACTCCCCTCCCGCCCATGAAGATCCGCATCGAACCCGCCGGCTTCGAGTTCCAGGCCGCGCCTGGCCGCACCGTGCTGCAGGCCGCGGAAGACGCCGGGCTGGAGATCCCCGCGTCCTGCCGCAACGGCACCTGCCGCACCTGCATCTGCCAGGCCAGCGGGGGCGGCCCCGTGGCGGTGCGCTACCGCGTCGAATGGCCGGGCGTCTCGCCCGACGAGAAGGACGAGGGCTGGATCCTGCCCTGCGTCGCCGAGCCGCTGCAGGACATGACGCTACACATCCCCTTTGCCCTGTCCCTCTTCGACTGAGCCCGCGCGCCTCAGCGGCGCGGCGGCTTGTCCAGCTTGTCGTGGCGGACGGCCTCGTCCTCCATCAGTTCGAACCACATCGCGTTGAGCACCGCGAAGGCCGCCGCGAGCGGCAGGCCGAGAATCCAGGCGAAATACCACATGTCGAGATCTCCCTCGTTGATCAGTAGGCGTGGCCGCGGTCCTGCTCGATGTCCTCGGCGCTGACCTTGCCGCGCAGCACCGCGTACACCCAGCTCGTGTAGGCCAGGATGATGGGCAGGAAGATGATCACGCACACCAGCATGATGAACAGGGTGAGGTGGCTGGAGGACGAGTCCCACACCGTGAGGCTGGCGCGCGGGTCCACCGACGAGGGCAGGATGAAGGGGAACATCGAGACGCCCACGCTGAGGACGATGCCGGCGATGCTCGCCCCGCTGGCCAGGAGCGCGGCGAGCGGCTTGCGCCCGGCCATGCCCATCCAGGCCAGCACGGCGCCGCCCACGCCGAGCAGCGGAACGACGTAGAGCACCGGGTAGTCCGCGTAGTTGGCGAACCAGGCGCCGGCATGCCGGTCCACCGTCTTGAGCAGCGGGTTGGATGGGCCCTCGGTCGCGACGGCGCTGGTGATCTGGTAGCCCGACACGAAGCTGTAGAGCAGCACGCCGGCCGCCACGAACAGCACCGCCGTCAGCAGCGCCGCGATGCCGCCGAAGCGGCGCGCGCGCTCGTGCACCGCGCCCTCGGTCTTGAGCTGCAGCCAGCTGGCGCCGTGCATCACCAGCATGGCCACGGAGAGCACGCCGGCCAGCAACGCGAAGGGGTTGAGCAGGCCGAAAAAGGAGCCGGTGTAGTGGATCTGCATGTCCGGCTCCAGCCTGAAGGGCACGCCCTGCAGCACGTTGCCCATGGCCACGCCGCAGATCAGCGCCGGCACGAAGCCGCCGACGAAGAGCACCCAGTCCCAGGTGTTGCGCCACTTCGCGCTTTCGTTCTTGCTGCGGAACTTGAAGGCCACCGGCCGCAGGATGAGCGCGAACAGGATGACGAACATCGCCAGGTAGAAGCCCGAGAAGGACACGGCGTACAGCTGCGGCCAGGCCGCGAAGATGGCGCCGCCGCCCAGCACCAGCCAGACCTGGTTGCCTTCCCAGACAGGGCCCACGGCATTGATGACCACCCGGCGCTCCAGGTCGGTCTTGCCGGCAAAGGGCAGCAGCATGCCGGTGCCCAGGTCGAAGCCGTCCATCACGGCGAAGCCCGTCAGCAGGATGCCCAGCAGCAGCCACCAGATGAGGCGCAGCACCTCGTACGAAATCAGTTCATGCAGGATCATGTCAAGGTTCCTCCTCGATCAGTTGCGCGCGGTGGCCAGCGTGGCGTGGCCGCGGGCGCGGGCCTCGGCCAGCGTGTCGGGCTGCAGCTGCGGGCCCTTGCGGATGGCCTTCAAGAGCAGCTTCCACTCCACCACGATCAGCACCGTGTAGAGCGCCACGAAGATCAGCAGCGTCAGCAGCACCGTGCTCGCGCCCAGGTTGGAGACGGCGACCGCGGTGGGCAGCACGCCTTCTATCACCCAGGGCTGGCGGCCCAGTTCGGCCACGATCCAGCCGCATTCGGCGGCGAGGAAGGGCAAGGGGATGCTCCACACCGCGACCTTGAGCAGCCACTGCCAGCGGTCCAGCCGGCGCATGGCCGACAGCACGAAGAAGGTGAAGGTGAGCAGGATGAAGAACATGCCCAGGCCCACCATGATGCGGAAGCTCCAGTACAGCGGTGCCACCGGCGGCACGGTGTCCCAGGCGGCCTGCTTGATCTGCGCGTCGGTGGCCTCGCGCGGATCGTCCACGTAGCGCTTGAGCAAGAGCGCGTAGCCCATGTCGCCCCCATGCTCCTCGAAGGTGGCCTTGGCGTCCGGCGGGATGTTGGCGGTGCTGCCCGCATCGCGGATGCGCTGCAGCGCCTCGTAGGCCTTCAGGCCGCTGCGCACGCGCTCCTCGGCGCGCTTCTCCAGCTCCTCGATGCCGGGGATCTCGGTGTTGAGCGAGCGCGTGCCGATCAGGCCCATGACCCAGGGCACGTGCACTGCGAAGTGGGTCTCGCGCGCCTCCTGGTCGGGGAAGCCGAAGACGGTGAAGGCGGCCGGTGCCGGCTCGGTCTTCCACATGGCCTCGATGGCGGCCAGCTTCATCTTCTGGTGTTCCGTGGTCATGTAGCCGCTCTCGTCGCCCAGCACCACCACCGACAGCGAGGCGGCCAGGCCGAAGGAGGCGGCCACCGTCATGGAGCGCTTGGCCAGTTCCAGGTGCCGGCCCTTGAGAACGTACCAGGCCGACACGCCCAGCACGAAGATCGCGGCCGTCACGTAGCCGGCCGACACCGTGTGCACGAACTTGGCCTGGGCCACCGGGTTGGTGAGCACCGCGGCGAAGTCGGTCACCTCCATGCGCATGGTCTGCGGGTTGAAGGCGGCGCCCACCGGGTTCTGCATCCAGCCGTTGGCAATGAGGATCCACAGCGCCGAGAAGTTGGAGCCCAGGGCCACCGCCCAGGTAGCGATCAGGTGGCCCACCTTGGACATGCGGTCCCAGCCGAAGAAGAACAGGCCGACGAAGGTGGCCTCGAGGAAGAAGGCCATCAACCCCTCGATGGCCAGCGGCGCGCCGAACACGTCGCCCACGTAGTGGCTGTAGTAGGACCAGTTCATGCCGAACTGGAACTCCATGACGATGCCGGTGGCCACGCCCATCGCGAAGTTGATGCCGAACAGCACGCCCCAGAACTTGGTCATGTCGCGCCAGATGGTGCGCCCGGTCATGACGTAGACCGTCTCCATGATCGCCAGCACGATGGACAGGCCCAGCGTGAGCGGCACGAAGAGGAAGTGATAGAGCGCTGTCGTTGCGAACTGCAATCGCGAGAGCGCGACGATGTCGAGATCCATGGGGTTCCTTTCTTCTCCTGTGACGGCTTGATGCCCTGTGAGTGATCTTCAGTCCGGCCGCAGCGCGCGCAGCGCCGTCTCGAAAGCCGGCGTTCCGCGGCGCAGGTCCGCAACCAGGCACCCTCCCCGGATGCACAGCAGGCGATCGGCCAGCGCCGCCTCGCGCCGCAGGTGGGTCGCGATGACGAGGCCGCGGCGGTGCCGCTGCGCTTCACGTGCAAGACGCTCCAGCACGTCCTGGGCGGTGCGAGTGTCCAATCCCTCGCTTGGCTCGTCCAGTAGCCACAAGGGCGTGTCCTTGCGCAGCAGCAGGCGGGCGAGCGCCAGGCGCCGCGCCTGGCCGCCCGAAAGGCCGAGCCCGCCCTCGCCCAGGCGGGTATCGAGGCTGCGCGGCAGCGCGCGCACGTCGTCGGCCAGTCCCGCGGCCTGCAGGGCAGCCCACAGCCGCTCGTCGTCGGCCTGCGGATCGGCCAGCAGCAGGTTGCCGCGCAGGTCGTCCTGGAAGAGTTCGGTGCGCTGGGTGAGTCCGGCGCAGTGCAGCACGCGCAGGCTGCCGGCGCACGGCGGCAGTTCTCCGGCGAGCGCAAGCAGCACCGTGGACTTGCCTGCACCGCTGGCACCGACGAGCGCCACGCGTTCCCCCGCGCGCACCTGCAGGTCGAGCCCGTGGATGGCGGGAAGGGCGCTGCCTGCATGGGCCACCGCGAGCCCTTCGCATTGCAGCGCCATGCCTTCGTCGGGTGCAGCGGGAACATCGATGGCCTGCCGCGCACTCAGGCGCGGCGCGATCCGGCGCACCGCCAGCAGGCTGCGCCCCAGTTCGACGGCGCCGCGCCGCAGCGCGGCGAAGGGCTCCATGGCCGCCAGCGACAGCAGCACCAGCAAGGCGGCCACCGGGGCGCCGATGCGCCCCTGCGCCACCAGCCAGGCCGCCGCGAGCAGCGCACCGGCCAGCAGGAGGGCACTGCCCATGCCCCACGCGAGGCCGGCATGCGCTTCCAGGCGATGCAGCTGGGTCTCGGCGCGGAGCAGCCGCGCATCGGCGCGGGCCACCGCTTCGCATTGCGCGTGGATGCGGCCGGCCATCACCAGTTCGCTCTGCCCGGCCACGAGGTCGACCACGCGCTCGCGCAGCCGCTCCAGCGCGAGGCCGCGCCGCATCGACGCACGCCGTGCGCGCAGCGCCACCAGCACCGCGACGCCGGCACCGCACAAGAGCAGCCACAGGGTGACCGCCACGCCCAGCCAGGCACTGGCGAACACGCCGAAGCCCACGCCGGCCAGCAATGCCGCGCCCAGTGCCGCCAGCGCGGGCACGATGACGCGCAGGTAGAGCGACTCCAGCGCGTCGATGTCCGCGGTCAGCCGGAACAGCAGCCGCGCCGGCCGCGCGCGCAGGCGGCGCGCCGCATCAGGGCGGGCCCAGCCCAGGAAGAGCTGCTCGCGCAGGGCGGCCGTGGTCGACAGGGTGGCGTCGTGGGTGAGAAGCCGCTCGCCGTAGCGCGACGCGGTGCGGCCCAGGGCCAGCAGGCGGATGCCGGCCGAGGGCATGAACACGTCGAAGACGATGGCAGTAGCCGCATGCAGCCCGGCCAGCGCGGTGGCGGCGATGAACCAGCCGGAGAGCCCCAGCAGCGCCATGCCGGCCAGCACGGTGAGTGCGGCCAGGCCCGCGCCCAGGGCCAAAGTCCGCGGCTGCGCCCGCAGCGCGGGTCGCAGCACCGCGGCCAGCTCCAGCCCGAGGCGGTGCTCAGGCGAGCGCATCGGCGGCCTCCGTCCTGTGAGCAGGCTGGGGCGCGGCACCGAGGTGGATCACGCGGTCCATGCGCGCGGCCAGCGCGGGATCGTGCGTGGCGACGATCAGCGTCCTGCCCTGGGCCAGCGCGAGCAGCGCCTCGCCCACCTCGCGGGCGGTCTCGCTGTCCAGGTGCGCGGTGGGCTCGTCCACCAGCAGCAGGTCGGCGTGCGCGGCGCGCAGCGCCAGCCGGGCGAGCGCCAGGCGCAAGGCTTCTCCGCCGGACAGGCCCAGGCCGCCCTCGCCCACCGCGGCGGCGGGATGGGCGCGGTCCACCCGCTCCAGCCCCGCGTCGCGCAATGCCGCATGAATGCGGCCGCGCGAAGCCTGCGCGTCGGCCAGCGCCACGTTCGCATGCACCGTCCCCGCGAACACGTGCGGGCGCTGGCCCATCCACGCCATGCGCTGCCGAAGCTGCGCCGCGCTCTGCTCGTCGAGCACGGCACCGCCGATCTCGATACGGCCCGAGCGTGCGGGCATCAGTCCGGCAACCAGCGCCAGCAGGCTGGACTTGCCGCAGCCGCTGGGCCCGAACAGGGCCACGTGCTCGCCGGGCGCGATCGACATGGAGACGCCGGGGTGCGCAGCCGCACTGTCGCGATGCGCGAGCCGCAGCTCGTGCAGCTCCACGCCCGGCGGCGCGTCCGGCGCCGGGCGCGGCAGCGGTGCGCAGGACGCCGCGCCGGGCAGCGGCTGCGCACCCTGCGTCGACTGCGCGATCGCGTCGAGCGCTGCCTCGCCGGCCGCGCGGTCGTGCCACACCGCGGACAGTTCGCGCAGCGGCTCGAAGAAGGCCGGCGCCAGCAGCAGGATGAACAGGCCTTCGCCCAGGCCGAGGCGCCCGTGCCAGGCGCCGAACTCCAGCTGCCCCAGCAGGTGGAAGCCCACGTACACCGCCACCATGGCCACGCCCAGCGCGGCGAAGAGCTCCAGCACCGCCGAGGACAGGAAGGCGATGCGCAACACCGCCATCGTCCGCTCCTGCAGCGCGCGGGCCGACGCGCGCAGGCGCAGTGCGGTGGCGTCGACCGCATCCAGCGCGCGCAGGCTCGCCAGGCCGCGCAGGCGGTCGAGCAGGAAGGCGTTCATGCCGCCCTGCTCCAGCATCTGCGCCTCGCTGGCCGCCTTGGCGCGCCAGCCGACGATGGCCATGAAGAGCGGTATCAGCGGGGCTGCCAGCGCCAGCACCAGCGCGGCCGTCCAGGAGAACCAGAGCACGCAGGCCAGGGTCGCCAGCGGCACCAGCTTCACCTTCCATCGGGCCGGCTGGTAGCGCGTCAGGTAGGGCAGCAGCGCATCGGCCTGCTCGGCCATCAGGCTGGCTGCGGCGCCGGAGGCCGGCCGTGCGCGGTCCAGGGGCGAGCGCGCGGCGATGTCGGCGGCCAGCTGCACACGCAGTTCGCCGAGCAGCCCGCGTGCCTGGTCGAACACGCGGCGCGCACCCGCGGCGTCGCAGGCCGCGCGCAGCAGGCCCAGTGCCGCCACGCCGGCAGCCGGCGCCCAGGCCGCATCGAAGCCGCGCCCATCCGCCATGCCCTGCACGGCCATCGCAACCAGGGCCGCCTGGCCGATCCACAGAAGCGCTGCCAGCACCTGCAGGCCGGCGCCGGGCGGCAGGCGCCGCGTCCAACGGCGGACGGCTTGCGCGGCGGGAAGGTCTTGCGAGGCGGCCAAGGTTTCTTGAATTTTCAGGTTTTTCTGAAATTACGCGAAATCATACATGGCGCGGCAATGCCCGAGCGCCACGGGCGGCATTCAACGGGGCGCCGGGCGAGAGGTCAAGCGGCGATCAGCCGCCTTGTCGGTTATTGGGAGACGCGAGGACGATTCGGGCCGAGAATGCCGGCCCCCGCCGCTTCAGGCGGCGACCAGCGCACCGCTGGCGAGCAGCACGGCCATGAGCGAAGCGGTCAGGCGCCCCGAGGCGGGGCGCGATTCCACCCATCGGTGCAACAGTGCCGCCGCACCGATGGCGAGCGCCAGCGCCAACGCCATGTCGAGCAGGCAAAGGCCGGGCGTGTCGGCGCCGGCAAGCGAAGCCAGGGCGTTGACCAGCAGGATCACCGGAAAGTGGATCAGGAAGAGCGAGTAGGAGATGCGCCCCAGCCACAGCAGCGGCCGTGATGCGAGCCAGGCCGGCGGCGCCGCCAGCGCGCCGCGCCGCTGTGCCACGGCCAGCAGCAGCGCCGTGGCCAGTGCGATGGCGATGCGGATGCGCCAGTCCCAGGCCAGCGCCGCGGCGCCCAGCGAGGCCAGCAGCGCCAGGGCGGCGCCCCAGTGCGCCCGACTGCGGATGCGGCCGATCCAGAAAGCCAGCATGCCCAGGCCGTAGGAGCCGACGAAGTACAGGGCGGTGCCGTCCAGTTCGCTGCGCAGGTTGAAGGCGAACAGCGAGGCCATGGCCAGCGACAGCACCAGCACGGCCAGCAGCCAGGCTGCGCGCCCCGCGCGCAGGCGCCAGCGCCGCTGCAGCCATTCGGCCAGCGTCACCACGACCAGGGCCAGCACGAAGAGCTGGAAATCGATGGCCACGTACCAGACGCCGGTGGACAGCGCCTCGTAGCCCAGCAGGTCCTGAATCAGCAAGCCATGGGCCAGCAGTTGCGTGAACACGGGCGCCGCCGGCACCACCTCGTTGTGGAACCAGGGCCGGATGGCGGCTGCCACCAGCACGGTGACGCACAGCGCCGCCAGGTAGGGCATGGCCAGGCGCGCGTAGCGCTGCCACACGCGGTGCCACGCGCCCGCGCTGCCGGTGCGCAGCACGCCCTCGGGCGCGAGCGAGCCCGCCGCGAGGAAGCCGGCGATGACAAGGAAGATCTGCACCGCCAGGCGCCCGTGCTCGGCGAACCATCCGATCGGCCCGGGCGAGAGGGCCGCCGCCGCCTCGGGCAGCGGGCCGTAGCGGCACAGGTGGTGGGCCACGATGACGAGGCAGGCGAGCCCCTTGGCCGTGTCGAGCAGCGGCATGCGGCCGGCCAGGGCGGCCGGCGTCGACGCGGGTTGCGCGAGGACCGCGCTCAAAGAGCCAGGCGTTTGCGTGCCTCGAAGTATTCGCGCTTGAGCTTCTCGACGAAAGCCGCCGCGCTGGTCACTTCGGTGATGGCGCCGATGCCCTGGCCGGAACCCCAGATGTCCTTCCAGGCCTTCTTCGCGCTCTCACCGCCGCCGAAGTTCATGGTCTTCAGGTCGCCTTCCGGCAGGTTCTCCGGATCCATGCCGGCGGCGCGGATCGATGGCGCCAGATAGTTGCCGTGCACGCCGGTGAAGAGGTTCGAGTAGACGATGTCGTCCGAGTTGCCTTCGACGATCGCCTTCTTGTATTCGTCGCTGGCACGGGCCTCGTGCGTGGCGATGAAGGCCGTGCCGATGTAGCCGAAATCCGCGCCCATGGCCTGCGCGGCGAGCACTGCGCCGCCCGTGGCGATGGAGCCGCTCAGCGCGACCGGGCCGTCGAACCACTGGCGGATCTCGTGGATGAGGGCGAAGGGGCTCTTCACGCCCGCGTGGCCGCCGGCACCGGCCGCCACGGCGATGATGCCGTCGGCGCCCTTCTCGATCGCCTTCTTCGCGAAGGTGTTGTTGATCACGTCGTGCAGCGTCACGCCGCCATAGCTGTGCACCGCGTCGTTGACGTCGGTGCGCGCACCCAGCGAGGTGATGACGATCGGCACCTTGTACTTCACGACCATCTCCATGTCGTGCTCCAGGCGGTCATTGCTCTTGTGCACGATCTGGTTGATGGCGAAGGGCGCGGCCGGCTTGTCCGGGTTGGCCTTGTTGTAGGCGGCCAGTTCTTCCGTGATCTCCGCGAGCCAGTCTTCCAGCTGGGATGCCGGGCGCGCGTTCAGCGCGGGCATCGAACCCACCACGCCGGCCTTGCACTGGGCGATGACGAGCTTGGGGTTGCTGATGATGAAGAGCGGCGAACCGATGATGGGCAGCGGCAGGTTCGCGAGCACGGGCGGCAGCTTGGACATGAAGTCTCCGAAAAGGGAAAAACTGGACGACGGTTTATAGGGTTCGGGACGGGCGGCGCCAGTGCTTTTTGTGACAGGCGCCGCCGCCCTTTTCTGCGCCCTCGAAGGGCGCGGCCTCAGAAGGCTTCGACCGGCAGCGCGGTGACGCTGGCCGCGCCTTCGACGATGCTGTGCGCCGCGGCCGGCACGCCGTTGAGGATGTGCTCGGCGTAGAAGCGCGCGGTGACGGCCTTGGCCTTCATGAAGGGTACGTCCTGGCCTTCGGCCGCCAGCTTCTGCGCGATGAGCAGCGAGCGCGCCAGCTGCCAGCCGGCCACCAGCTTGCCGGCCGCCATCAGGTAGGGCACGCTGCCCGCGAACACCGCGTTGGGCGAGGCCTTGGTCTGGCCCGCCACGAACTCGACGATCTTCACGAAGGCTTCGCGCGCGGCGCTCAGCTGCGCCAGCACGGCCTTGGCGTCGTCGCTGCCCTGTTCGGCCAGTTCGGCCTCGGTCTTCTTCACCTGCTCGGCGATGGCCTTGGCCACCTGGCCGCCGTCGCGCGCGGTCTTGCGGCCCACCAGGTCGTTGGCCTGGATCGCGGTGGTGCCTTCGTAGATGGTGAGGATCTTCGCGTCGCGCAGGTACTGCGCCGCGCCGGTCTCCTCGATGAAGCCCATGCCGCCGTGCACCTGCACGCCCAGCGAGGTCACGTCCAGGCTCATCTCGGTGCTGTAGCCCTTGACCAGCGGCACCATGAATTCGTAGAAGGCCTGGTTCTGCTTGCGCACCTCGGCATCCGGGTGGTGGTGCGCCGCGTCGTAGGCGGAGGCGGCCACGGTGGCCATGGCGCGGCAGCCTTCGACGTGCGCGCGCATCGTCATCAGCATGCGCTTGACGTCGGGGTGATGGATGATGGCCGCGCTGGCGTTGATGGAGCCGTCCACGGGGCGGCTCTGCACGCGGTCCTTCGCGTAGGCCACCGCCTTCTGGTAGGCGCGCTCGGCCACCGCGATGCCCTGCATGCCCACCGCGTAGCGGGCCGAGTTCATCATGATGAACATGTACTCCAGGCCGCGGTTCTCCTCGCCCACCAGGTAGCCGATGGCCCCACCGTGGTCGCCGTACTGCAGCACGGCCGTGGGCGAGGCCTTGATGCCCAGCTTGTGCTCGATGCTCACGCAGTGCACGTCGTTGCGCGCGCCCAGCGAGCCGTCCTTGTTCACCATGAACTTGGGAACCACGAACAGGCTGATGCCCTTCACGCCTTCAGGCGCGCCGGCCACGCGGGCCAGCACCAGGTGCACGATGTTCTGCGCCATGTCGTGCTCGCCGTAGGTGATGAAGATCTTTGTGCCGAAGACCTTGTAGGTGCCGTCGGGCTGCGGCTCGGCGCGGCTGCGCACCAGCGACAGGTCGCTGCCGGCCTGCGGCTCCGTCAGGTTCATGGTGCCGGTCCACTGGCCGGTGACCAGCTTCTCCAGGTACACCGCCTTGAGCTCGTCGGAACCGGCCGTCAGCAGCGCCTCGGTGGCGCCGTCGGACAGCAGCGGGCACAGCGCGAAGCTGAGGTTGGCCGAGTTGAGCATCTCCAGGCAGGCCGCGCCGATGGTCTTGGGCAGGCCCTGGCCGCCGAAGTCCACCGGATGCTGCAGGCCCTGCCAGCCGCCCGCGGCGTACTGGGCGAAGGCTTCCTTGAAGCCGGGCGTGGTGGTGACCACGCCGTCCTTCAGCGAGGACGGGTTGCGGTCGCCCTCGACGTTCAGCGGGGCGACCACGCCCTCGTTGAACTTGGCGCATTCCTCCAGCACGGCCTGCGCGGTTTCCAGGCCGGCTTCCTCGAAGGCCGGCATCTGGGCGACCTGGTCGATGCGAGCGAGATGCTCGATGTCGAACAGCATGTCCTTGATCGGGGCGGTGTAACTCATGGTGGGTCTCCTCCTGGGTGCAGATACGAAAAGGGCATCGCGAACGATGCCCCTTGTGGCTTCAACGAATGAAGGCCTCGGTGATTACAGCGCCTTGACCAGTTCCGGCACGGCCGTGAACAGGTCGGCTTCCAGGCCGTAGTCGGCCACCGAGAAGATCGGCGCCTCGGGGTCCTTGTTGATCGCGACGATCACTTTGGAGTCCTTCATGCCGGCCAGATGCTGGATGGCACCCGAGATGCCGGCAGCGATGTACAGCTGCGGCGCGACGATCTTGCCGGTCTGGCCCACCTGCCAGTCGTTGGGGGCATAGCCCGCATCGACGGCGGCGCGGCTGGCACCCAGGCCGGCGCCCAGCTTGTCGGCCAGGGGGGCCATGACTTCCTGGAACTTCTCGCTGCTGCCCAGGGCACGGCCACCGGAAACGATGATCTTGGCGGCGGTCAGTTCGGGGCGCTCGCTCTTCGTGACTTCACGACCCACGAAGGCGCTCTTGCCCGAGTCGGCCACGCCAGCGGCGTTCTCGACCGAGGCGCTGCCGCCTTCCTTGGCGGCGGCATCGAAGCCGGTGGTACGCACGGTGATCACCTTGGTGGCGTCGCCCGATTGCACGGTGGCGATGGCGTTGCCGGCGTAGATGGGGCGCTCGAAGGTGTCGGTGCTCACCACCTTGGTGATGTCGCTGATCTGCGCCACGTCCAGCTTGGCGGCGACGCGCGGGGCGACGTTCTTGCCGTTGGCGGTGGCCGGGAACAGGATGTGGCTGTAGTTGCCAGCGATGGCCAGCACTTGCGCAGCGACGTTTTCAGCCAGGTTCTCGGCCAGGCTCGCGCTGTCGGCGGCGATGACCTTGGAGACGCCGGCGATCTTGGCGGCAGCGGCAGCGGCTTCGGCGGCGTTGGCGCCGGCCACCAGGACGTGCACGTCGCCGCTGCCGCAGGCGATGGCGGCGGTGACGGTGTTCAGGGTCGCCGGCTTGACGGTGGCGTGGTCGTGTTCGGCAATGACGAGTACGGTCATGTTGGTATCTCCCTCTATCCTCAGATCACTTTGGCTTCGTTCTTGAGCTTGTCCACCAGGGTGGCCACGTCGGGCACCTTGATGCCGGCGCCACGCTTGGGGGGCTCGGCCACCTTCAGCGTCTTCAGGCGCGGGGCCACGTCCACGCCCAGGTCGGCGGGGGTGAGGGTGTCCAGCTGCTTCTTCTTGGCCTTCATGATGTTGGGCAGCGTCACGTAGCGCGGCTCGTTCAGGCGCAGGTCGGTGGTGATCACCGCGGGCAGGCTCAGGGAAATGGTCTCCAGG